>Ga0302196_10000252_pt1 | contig 53373 bp, 48 predicted proteins | sample II_Bog_N1_3_FD_198794 | JGI IMG/M metagenome (GOLD analysis project Ga0302196, IMG submission 198794) | Peat permafrost microbial communities from Stordalen Mire near Abisko, Sweden - II_Bog_N1_3 | ecosystem: Environmental > Terrestrial > Soil > Wetlands > Peat | place: Sweden: Abisko... | reverse complement strand
GCAGGCGAAGGCGATCGCGCTGCTCGCGGGGGGAAGCGTCGAGGCCGGGCTGCGGCTCGCCGATCCCGAGCAGACCGAGAAGCGCGAGGCGTTCGTCCTCCAGGCCCTGGCGGCGCTCGACGCCAAGGAGCTCGGCCTGGCGCTCGCCCTCGCCGAGGAGGCCAAGAAGCACAAGGACGCGCTGCCGATTCACCTCGTCGCCCTCGCGGCGCGTTTCGCCGAGGACGCGCGGTCCTTCGCGGACGCGCACGATCGCCGCGCCGAGATCGCCGCGGGCCGCTGGCGGCAGGCGCTCTTCGCCGTGCAGCAGCTCGACGGCAACGCGTCGGCGCAGCTCGTGGTCGAGTCGATGCTCTCGCGCATGCGCGGGATGTGACCGTGCCCACGTCGCCCGAGCGCCGCCACCTCGCGCTCGCTCCCGCCGAGCCCTCTCCGGGGCGCGCGCCCGTGGGAGCGAACGAAGACGGGTGGCTCGCGGGCGAGCTCGAGCTCACGGGCGACGACGACGGGCTGGCGGACCTCGGCCTCCTCTACAACGTCGTCAGCGTCCGCCTCGAGGGCGGGCGCATCGTGGACTGCGACGCCGGGGACGCGGTCTACGCGAAGGGAGAGCGCGTCGGGTGCGAGGGGCCGGACAAGGCCGCGGTGTGGGGCGTCGTCGTGGTGGCGTCGCGCCGGCAGCTCGTGAAGGGTCGCACGCTGCCGCCCGTCGTCCGAAGGATGCGCGAGGCAGACGTGAAGTCCGAGGCGGCGCTCCGCGAGCGCGAGCAGGCGCTCTGGAAGCTCGCGCGGGGCGTGGTGAGCGCGGCGAAGCTCCCGCTCAAGGTCGTCCGCGCGGAGGCGCTCGCGGGAGGCCAGCGGTTCGCGCTCTACTTCGCGAGCGAGGAGAAGAACCAGTTCCGCGAGCTCCTTCGCCTCCTCGCGACGGTCACGCGCGAGCGCGTCGAGGTGCGCCAGATCGGGCTCCGCGACGCGTCGAAGGTCATCGGCGGCGTGGGGCCGTGCGGGCTCCAGCTGTGCTGCAACACGTTCCTCTCGGACTTCGCGCCCGTCAGCATCAAGATGGCGAAGGATCAGGGCCTCTCGGTGAACCCGCAGAAGCTCTCCGGCGTGTGCGGGCGCCTGCTCTGCTGCCTCGTCTACGAGGAGGCGTACTACCGCGCGCAAAGGAAGCTCGTCCCGAGGCCGGGCGAGCGGGTGAAGACGAAGCAGGGCAGCGGGCGGGTTCGCGACGTGGACGTGCTGCAGATGAAGGTGCGCGTGGTGCTGGACTCGGGGGAGCTGCTCACGTTCGAGCCGGGGGATGTCACGCCGGGGGAGTGAATTGAGCTCCTCCACTCGGGGGCCGCTCCACCATCATGCCGTGTCTGGACCCACCCAAAAGCCGGAAGAGCCGAATTTCACGGGGAGCGTGAAGGGCGGCAGCCGCCCTTCACGCTCCCCGTGCCATCTCAATCCCATCGCCCGCCCGCGCGCCCGAGTTGCGCGATTTCCGCCCCAAGCCTCGCCTCGCGCGCGGCCCACGCGATGGCTACCGCGACTGGCTCGGCGGCGGGTCCGACCCGAGCTTGGCCGGCGGCGGGGCGATCGAGGTCCGGAAGCTGCTCGTGTCGAAGAAGTCGCGGATCTTCGCGACGACGTCGGCGTAGGCCTCGCGGCTGATCGGGAAGGGCTGGCTCGCGCGCCTTCGGTGCACGGCGTCCACGTAGTCGAAGGACCGGAGCTCCGCCTTGGAGTCCTTGAGCTTCACGTCGCCGATGACGAGCGCCGTGTAGCCCGTCGTGCGCGGCACGAGGCGGATGCGCTGGAGGATCAGGCCGCCGCTGGTCGACGCGCCGATGGGAGTCGTGACCTCGGGGCGGTAATCGCCGGGAGGAATCCGGAGGCCTCCGAGGTCGACCTTGAACGCCATCGCCAGCATGACGGCCTGCTCGGCGAAGGCCGTGCGTTGCGTTGTGAGCATAATTTTCCCCTCTCGCTGTGATGCCGCCGGGAGTACACGAAGGGCGCGGCGGTGGGAAGAGGGAGCGGGGATGGAAGCCTCCCGGCCCCGGCTCACCCCGCGACATGGCGGGGGAGCCGGGTACCGGCGCGATACGCGCGGTCGCTTCAACGTACGAAGCGACCGCGCCCGCGACTGCCCGCTACGGAACGAGCAGCGAGACCGGCTGGGTCCAGTTGCCTTCACCGGCCTTCGTCACGGGCCGGTAACGGAACTGCACCGTCGTGCCTGCGACCAGGCCCGCTACGGTCGTCTTGGCCTGGAGCGTGACCGGCGCGGTCACCCAGGTCTTGCCGCCGTCCGCGCTGTACTCCCACTCGTACGACGCGCGCTGCCCGGCCGACGCGGCGAAGACCTTCGCCGTGCCGGTGACTGGCCCGGGCTTCGCGCCGAAGACGCGTGGCGAACGCACCACCGCCTTTCTCACGTCCAGCCCGGCGCTCATGATGATCGAAGCGCCGTTCTCGACGTTTGCGTCCGCGGTCGCCTGGATCTGCGACCGGAGTTGTTCGAGCAGCATGACGAGCGCCATGCGCTTCTCGTTGCGAGTCACGACGGCGCCCTTCATCCTCGTGAGCGCCACCGTCTCGGCGGCCTGGAGATCGGTGATGGCCGCCGTGACGGTCACGAGTGGGGGCAGCGTCGTCGGAAAGGAAGCATTGCCCGTCATGGCCTTCACGATGCCCTGTGCATACGTGATGAGGGCCGAGACGCGCGTGGGGAGCTTGAGGATGACGATCGAGCGATTGGAGGTCTTGGAAGCGGTCATGGGAGTGCCTTTCTGGCCGACGTTGCGGGGCGACGCGTTGAAGCTTGATGGCGTGGCGTGTGATGGGTTGGTCGTTTCGTGTGACTTCTCCTTCTCGTCCGTGACGGACGTGTGTGCGTGTGAAGCGGGCGTTCGTGTGCGGGAACGATTCGCCGTGCCGGCGAATGGTCCGTGTTGTTCTTCGGGCGGGCCGCGAGCTGCTCGAATGGGGCACCGTGTTGGTCGGACGTGCCGCTTGTTCGTTCGCGCTCCCGCGAATCCTCGAGGACCGGCCTCCAGGCCGATGCGACTGCGTTTTTCGAGCCGGGAGTGACGTTCGTGGAGACGAGCGGCCCTTTTTCGTGTCCGAAGCCCCTCTCGTCGACACGAGCCGCCCGTCCTCGTGAGCAAAGGCCTTTCCGTCGGCACGAACCGACCGTCCTCGTGGCGCAATGTCCTCCCGTGGGTACGAGGCCTTCGCCGTCCTCCTCGCCGAGCGCCGCGCCGGGCCCTTCGCCCGAGGAGCTCGCAGAGGAGCGGCAGCGCGCGAGGGCCGACGAGCTGCGCAAGCTCGCGAGCGCGGAGTGCGCGGCGGGCCGCTTCCCCTCGTGCGCCCAGGACCTCGACGAGGCCTCGAAGCTGGATCCGCCCGGCGAGCTGGGGCGCGGGGTGCGGCGCCTGCGAGGCACGCTGACGCGCGAGGACATCCAGAGCACGATGGAGAGCAAGCAAGCGCCCGGGGCCCGCTCGCTCGAGCCCTCGGCGAAGGCCAAGCTCGTGACGGCGATCGCAGGGTCGCGCGGCCAGGCGCTCCACCTCGCGTGCGCCCCCGGCCGGGAGCCCTCGCACCTTTGCGAGCAGCTCTCCCTGGCGCTCACGAGCGCCGGCTGGACCGTCACGCGCAAGGCCCTGGCGACCGACGCCGGCATCCCCCTCGGCATGCTCCTCTCGGTCGCCACAGACGCGGACGACGCGACGCAGAATGCGGCCGACGCCCTCGCCGCCGGCCTGGAGCTCGCGTACCTCTTCGCGCGCGGCCCGGTCGACACGGCGCCCGGAGGCGACGCCCCGCTCACCCTGATCGTCGGCGCACAGTAACCGATGCGCCGTCTCGCGCTGCTCGCGGCTTGCCTCGCAGCGTGCTCCCGCTCCTCCGCGCCCGACCCCACTCCCGCTCCCGCTCCCGCTCCCGCTCCCGCTCCCGCTCCCGCTTCCGCCCCCCGCTGCCGCGCCTCTCTCGACGACCGCACCGCCGAGGCCCGCTTGCTCTACGGCCCCGACGTCCACCTCGTCACGGTGGGCGACACGTTCCTCTTCGTCGATCCCGATCGCTCCCCGCTCTTCGAGGAGTCCGTCCGCTTCGCCCCACGCGTCCTCGCCGCTCTGCGCCACGACCGCATCGCTCCCCGCCCCCTCTGTCCCGTCAGCGTCTACCTCTTCGCCTCCCGCGACCGCTTCAACGTCCACGCTGCCAGCCGCCACTACCTGCCCGACTCCGGCAAGAACCTCGGCGTCTACGACCGCGCCCGCGGCGAGATCGTCACCGATCTGTCCGGCGGCCCCTCGCACGTGCCGACGACGGCGCACGAGCTCGCGCACGTGCTCATGGACGCCGACGCCGAGCGCGCCCCGCTCTGGTTCCGCGAGTGCGTCGCGTCGCTCTACGAGTCGCCCGTGCTCCCTGCCGACCTCGAGATCCACGGCACCGACGACTGGCGCTACGGCCAGCTACGCGCCGCCGTGACCGCGCGCGATCCGTCCGCGCACCTGGGAGCCCTCTTCGGCATGAGCGACGACGACTTCCGCGGCCGCAGCGACGCAGGCGGCACCGACGGCACGAGGAGCCTCCTCCACCGCGCCATGGCGCGCGCGACCTGCCAGTGGCTGGACGCGCAAGGCCAGCTCTGGCCGTTCTACCGCGGCTGGCGCGACGACCTCGCGGCGGACAGCGACGGCGCGGCCACGTTCACGCGCGTCACCGGGCGGTCGCCCGCGGACCCGGCTGCGGACGACGCGTGGCGGGCGTGGGTGCTGCGCACGCGCTGAGGGCCCCCCGGTGCCCCGTCCGGGCCTAGGGATGCGAGCAGGCGTTCGCGATTTCGATCGTGCACTGGCTGCACGGGCAAGGCGCATCAGAAGATGTAACCCATGCCCACGCCCCCATCGGCGACGAAGCTGTGCGAGACGGCGTGCGTCGTGACGCCGTCCGCCGTGCTCCTCGTCATGATGTACTCGTACGGCTCGACGTACACCTCGAGGAAGATCGGCGTATTGCGGAACACGCGGATGAGGCCCACCATCGGTCCGAGGGAGAACGAGGGATTGGTCGAGGAGGCATTGCCGAATCCAAAGGTCGGGTCGTAGTCGACGCCGAGCGCGAGGCGGGTGCCGTCGCCGACGCCGATGTCCACGAGGCCGGCCACGCGGATCTCGGGGCGCATCGGCCTATAGGACGGACGCGGCGCGAAATACCTAAGCGATCAACCCCGCTGTGGGTCGGTGGCGGCGCATGCCTCACGGCGCGCGCGGCTCGAGGTCGTGATTGCCGCGACCCCCTCGCCAGGCTACCCACGTAGCATGGCCTCGAGACGGAAGACCGGCACGACCAGACGGGTGAGCTCGCTCGCCCTCATGGATACCGTCTCCGCGTTCATGCGCGCCTACAAGACCCGCATGCGCGGCCTGCTCACCCACGTGTCGTCCGGCGAGAGCAGCCCGTCGCGCGTCATGGTGGTCGTCGTCCTCCACAAGAGCGGCGCCCTGCCGATGGGGACCATCGCCGCACACACGGGGCTGCCCAAGTCGAACATCACCGCGATCGTGGACGACCTCGAGGCCGAGGGGCTCCTCGCGCGCAGGCGTGACGAGGCCGACCGCCGCGTCATGCACGTCGAGCTCACCGCCAAGGGCCGCGCCCTCTCCGCGCGCGAGTACGGCGCCTACGAGCGGAGCCTCGCCTCGATCTTCGACCTCTTGCCGGACGACGAGCGCGGCCCCATGCTCTCGGGGCTCGAACGGATGATCCAATCCTTGCGCGAGGGCGACGCACCCGCAGAGGCCGCTCCGCGCGCCGATCGCTCGGCAGGCAGGTCGAGAGAGCGCAAGGCGGCGAAGGGTGAGACGAGCGGGAGATAGTTCAGGATGTAACAGTTCCTTCTTGAATTGGTTCGCGCGAGGCGCTAGGGTTCTACTGGTCGCGAGGAGGCCAGCGGGGGAGAGCCCGGCTGGCGCCGCCGGAGGTCACGCCCCCACGTACGAGGGCCTGACGGCGAGATGCGGTCGCGGCGAGGAGGGACGCGAATGCCAAGGACTGCTCATGCGAGTCCGCCGGGGGACCGATCATCGGGCTCAGCAGGCTCGTCAGACAGCTCGTCGGGCGGAGAGCGCGCAGAGGGCGAGTGGCGGGCGAGGTGTGACCGCTGCGGGGATGACTACACGCTGGCGGCCTGGACCGCGCTGCCGAAGGTCGCGGAGGTGGAGCCCGCGTGGCTCGCCACGCACCTCACGGGCTGGCGGGCCGATCAGGTGATCGAGGTGCGACGCTGCGCGAGCTGCGGGGCGTCGATGTCCCGGCGAAGGCCCGTGGAGGCCCCTGGCGACCCTGGCTGAAAACCCCGGGCACGGGCACGGGCACGGGGTCCTTGCTAGCGAGCTAGCGAGGCGGCGGGTTCCACACGGCGGCGTCTCGGCGCCGGACCGGCCCTCACTCGAGCGTGGACTTGCCCGATGGCAACACGTCGTACGTGCCTTCCTCCAGCACGTTGCCGCGCCACGCGCGCGGCGTGCCGCCGCCCGACACGACGAGCAAGCGCTCTCCGGCCGACGCGTACTCCGCCACGATGGCCTGCTCGCCCACGTCCGGCGCGCCCGTCCCGAGGCGCTCCACGCGGAACGGCACGCGGCGCACGCGCTCGAAGCGCTCGCCCTTGTGCTCGAGCGTCGACGGGGGCTCGCCGGCGAGACCGAGCTCCGCGGCGGGGACCGGCACGAGCCACACGAGCGACGGCGCGGGCTTCGGGCGCACGTAGAGCGCGCGGTCCGTCCCCGCGTCCGGCGCGACGAAGAGCGCCGAGGCGGCGACCGACTCGAAGAAGACGAGCGCCCCTGCGAGCCACGCCTCCTCGCCCCCGTGCACCATGACCACGTCCCCCAGGTGGCAGGGGAAGTCCGCCAGCGGATCTCCGGCGGGCTTCTTCTTCGCCGGGGCCGGGGTCGGCGTCGTCGCGCGGGGCACGTCCGGGCCGGAGGAAGCTCGCGAGGCGCGCGGCTCGTCCGCCGCTGTGCCGGCGGCGGCCGCAGCTGCAGCGGCTGCCTCCGCGCCGGGCTCGCGCTCGCGGGCGCGGCGGGCGACCCACCGGCCGAAGATGACGCCACCCGCGACCGCGGCGGCTGTGAGAAGGATGCTCACGCGCGGGCCTCGCCGGCTCTTCCGGCTTCGAGGACGGCCTGCAGCTGCCTCGCGCGGGAGGCGACCTGCGCGAAGACGACGCTCCTGGCGTCGCGCGCGTCCGTGAGCTGGATGCCGGGCGGGGCGGCCGCCGGGCGCGGGGTTGCCACGTCCGTCGTCGGAGGCGGCAAGAGCGCCGCGATGACGGCGGCGGCGTCCGAGAACGGCGCGACCTCGCGTGCGCGCTCCACCGTGATGCCCCCGATGGCGACGAGCGGGATGCGCGCCGCGGCGGCGAGGAAGGCGGCCGCCCGCAGGCCCGCGATGCCGACGCACGCGTCGGGCTGCGCCTTCGATCCCGTCGGGTACACGGGGCCGTAGGCTACGTAGGTGGGCCTCGCCAGGAGCGCGCGCTCGAGCTGCTCGGGCGTGTGCGTCGAGACTCCCACGCGGAGATTGGGGGCGATGCGCCGCACGAGCTCGATCGGCAGGTCCTCCTGGCCGAGGTGGACGTAGTCGCAGCCCGCGAGGGCCGCGAGGTCCACCCGGTCGTTCGCGACGAGGGGCACGCCCGCCGCGCGGCAGAGGGGAGCCACGGACCGGAGAAGCGTCAAGAACTCGCGCGTCGGAAGGTCCTTCGCGCGGACCTGCAGGGCGGCGGGACGGACCGACAGCACCGCCCGCGTGAACTCGAGCGGATCGAGGCGACGAGCCGCGAGCGTTGAGACGTCGACGATGGCGTAGAGACCGCGCATGTTGGGTGTGCCGCTGTGCCGCCCGGAGAGACGCTCGTCGCGCTGCGTGCGCGGCGACGTAGACGGCGGGCTACCGGCTACGCACCGCGACGTCAATCGGAAGGCGCCTGCGTTTGCTCGAAAGACGGGAAGAGCTCGCTCACCACGGCCTCGCGACCGACGCGCGGACGCGCGGGGTCGAGCTCCGGCTCGATGGCGACGAGGGTGCCCTTCGGCAGCTCGTCCCACGCGGCGTTCGTCGCGCTCTCGTCCCGGTCGAGCCGCATGGCCCGCACCCGGCCGCCGCTGCGCGCACCAGGCGGCTCCCCCGGCGACGGCAGCTCGCCGCACAGGAAGGCCTCGCGCTTGCCCTTGCTCACGAGCGGTCCCGAGACGACCCGCAGCGCCGGCGCCCCGCTGCGACGCGGCAGCGCGGCGGCGAGCGTGCGCCCGTCCTTGCGCAGCACGAGGTAGCTGAAGGTCAGCCCCTGCCAGCGCAGCCCCGCGCCGCGCGCCACGGGCACGAGCCACGCGGGCAGATCGACCGCGAGGTCCTCGTGGCACCAGTCGCCCGGGTGCGCGAGCGCGGGGCACGAGGCGGCGTGGAGGCAGGGTGCGAAGAGCGTCACGCGGGCGTCCGGGCTCGAGGCGCCGGAGGCCTGCGCGTCCGCGAGCAGCGCGTCGCGGATGGCGTGCAGGTGGCGCGTGCGGTCGCGCAGGGCCGGCTCGACGACGACGAGCGAGCCCGTGGGGGCCACGAGCTCGCGGAGCAGCTTCCGCACGAGCCCCGCGTGGCGCGCGATGCGCGCCGGCGTGCCGGCCTCGCCCCGGTCGAGCTCGCTCAGCACCTGCCCGAGCACGACGACGTCGAACCCGGTCCGTTCGAGCTTGCCCAGCGCAGCGTCGCTGCCTGCGTTCAGATCCGCGCGAACGGGGCGGCCCACGACGCGCACGGCGTCCACCCCCGCCGCCGCACGCGCGCGCGCGATCGCCTGCGCGACCTCGAGCGCCTCCGCGTCCCCGTCGACCCACGTGGCCTCGAGCTCGCCCTTCGCTCCGTGCGCCTCGAGCGCCCGCGCGAGCCCCCAGGTCGTCGCGCCGAGGCCCGCGCCCAGGTCGAGCACGCGCAGCGGACGGCCCTCGGGCATCGCGAGCGCTCCCGAGGCCACGAGCTCACGCACCGCGCCCGCGGCCTTCGGCACGTCCCGCGCGAAGGAGAACGCGAGGCGCGCCGCGCCCGTGCCGATCGCGGCGGCGGAGGTCCCCCCCGGGCTGCCCTCACCGTTGTAGGCGGCCGAGAGCTTCGCGAGCTGGACGGCAAGGCGGGCCGGCTCGCCGCTCGTCGGCCAGCCGCGGCCGCGGGCCACGCCGTCGAGGGTGGCTTGCCAGTCGGCTTCGAGCGGGCGGACGAGGTCGCAGATGGCCATCGGGCCGCGTAGCCTAGCCTACGCGATGAGCAAAGCGCCGGAGAGAGCGGTCGGGGCCGTCGTCTTCGACGAAGAGGGGCGCGTGCTCCTCGTCCAGCGAGGTCGGCCGCCGCTGCAAGGGAGCTGGTCGCTCCCGGGGGGGCGCCTGGAGGCGGGCGAGACGCCACGCGCCGCGATCGAGCGCGAGGTACGGGAGGAGACCGGCCTGACGGTGCGCGCCGAGCGGCTCGTCGAGACGGTGGTCATCGACGAGGAGGGCTTCTCGTACGAGATCGAGGACTGGCTCTGCGTCCTCGCGGGCGAGACGACGGAAGCCACCGCGCGCGCAGGAGACGATGCGCTCGACGTTCGGTGGGCCGAGCTCCGTGAGCTCGAGGGCCTCGGGGTCCGCGCCCTGGCCATCGGCGTCATCGAGCGTGGGTATGGCCTGGTGAAGCGGGAAGTAGAAGCGGGGGTAGCAGGTTGAGGCTAGAAGCTCTGGCCAGAAGCTCGGGCGAGTAGCTCCGACTAGAAGCTCGCAGCGAGAGACAGCTTGAGAAGGGCGCCGCCGCCTTGGGTCGCGTGGGTCATAGGAACCTCCAGTTGCCCACACTGCAATCAAGAGGCCACTCGTAACCCCGCGTTTCTTCCCACGGTCCCGACGCGCCTCGCGACCCACCGCGAGCGGTTCGCGAGCCATTACGAGTACCCGAGCCCCCTGGCGCCAGCTATAGGACCCGCATGCGAGCCTCGCTCTACGCCCTGCTGCCGCTCCTCTGCTTCATCGGCAGCACGGGCTGCGCCACGGAACGGCCCCCGACCTCCCAGCTCCCCAACGCGGCGGCGGCCATCGACCGGCTCCGGGCGACGGCGCAGTGCGGCACGGCGCTCCAGGCGAGCGCGAAGATCGACCACTTCGGCGAGCAGGGCCGGGTCCGCGGGGATCTGCTGATGTTCGTGGCGGTGCCGGCGCGCCTGCGGATGGACGTGGTCAGCCCGTTCGGGGTGACCATCGCCACGCTGACGAGCGACGGGTCGCACTTCGCGCTGAGCGATCTGCGCGACAAGCGCTTCTACGTGGGCCCGGCGAGCGCGTGCAACATCGCGCGCCTCACGACCGTCCCCATCCCCGCCGACGTCCTCGTCGATCTGCTGCGCGGGCAGGCCCCCGTCCTGAAGCACGACGCGGGCGCCGGCAGCGTCGCGTGGAGCGGCAAGGGGTACTACGTGGTGTCCATCCCGAGCACGCGCACGGCGTCCGAGGAGCTCCACATCGCGCCGGTGCCCGACGACGTCGCGCTCCCCTGGAGCCAGCAGCGCATGCGCCTGCTCGACGTGACCGTGCACCAGTACGGCGAGGTGCTCTACCACGCGGAGCTCAGCGGACACCTGAAGGCGCCCATGGCCAAGGAGCGCGTCGACGACGCAGGGATCGACCCTCCCCTGCCCCCGAGCGGCCCGTTCTGCGAGGCCGAGCTCCCGCGGCGCATCCACGTCGAGGTCCCCGACCTGCGCGAGGACGTCCTCTTCCGCTACGACCAGGTGACCCACAACCCGCCGCTCCCGGAGGGCACCTTCACGCAGCCCCCGCCCGCGGGGGTCCCGCAGGTGAACGTCGAGTGCGAGTGACGCCTAGGCCAGCGCGGAGACGATGAGCGCCGGCGCGTCCGTGATGAGGAGGTCCGCGCCGGCGCGCGCGAGCTCCCGGGCCTCGAGCGCGTCGTTGACGGTCCACACGCCGACCGCGAGGCCGCGCTGCTTCCAGCGCGCGATCGCGGGCGCCGCCGCCTGCTTCCTGTGGACGTGGAGCGCCCAGGAGACGTTCGGGCGCGTCAGCGCGTGGAGCAAGGGCGCGTAGCGCTGCGCCACGTCCGTCAGCAGGGCACGCAGCGTGCGGGGCGTGAAGAGCGCCACCGCCGCGAGCGTCAGCGGGTCGAAGGAGGAGATGACGAGCGGCACGCGCGCCCGCGCCACGTCGCGGGCGACCGCGCGCGCGAGGGCGATGCGGTCCGGGACGTCGTGCTTCACCTCGACGTTGAGACCCATGCCGTGCTCGTTCGCCCACGCGACGAGCTCCGCGAGCGTCGGGATTCCGTCGTCCCCGCCGGTGAGCTTCACCCCGCGCAGCTCACCGGCGGGCACGTGCGCGACGAGGCGGCGGTCGCCGCCGGTCATCCGCGCGAGGTCCGGGTCGTGGAAGAGCACGGCCTCGCCCGTGGCGCACAGGCGCACGTCCGTCTCCACCGCCTGCGCTCCCTCGGCGCGTGCGCGCTCGAAGGCCGCGAGCGTGTTCTCGGGCGGCCACCCCGGCCCGCGCCCTCCGCGGTGCCCCACGACGACGGGCGTACCTGCCCGCGCCCGCAGAAGATCGGCGAACCTTGTCACCCCCGCAGCTCGATCGCGATGTCCTTCGCGATGCGCACGGCGTCCTCCGCGCGGTCTGCGGGCAGCGAGATCGCGCCCACGACGGCGTGCCCGCCGCCCCCGTGCCGCTCGCAGATGGCGGCGATGTTGTGCGTGCGCGGCGTGGGCGACCACGGATTGTAGCCGATCGAGATCTTGCACTTGGACGCCGAGCGCGTGACGAGCACCGAGTAGGCGCTCTTCGGGTAGAGCGAGTAGGTCACGAACTTTCCGGCGGCCTCGAGCGTCTGGCCCGTGAGATCGACCAGGACGACGCCCCCCTCCTCCTTCGCGTGCTCGCGGACGAGCTCCACGAACAGCTCGCCCGATCGCTGCATCGGCCCGAAGGCCTCCTGCACGTCGAGGGCGCGCGCCACGTCCCCGAGCGGCTGCGCGAGCAGGCGCGGCACGTTGCGGGCGAGGAAGGCGTCGTCTCCCAGGTTCTCCACGACGGTCATGAGCTGGAGCTCGGGCTCGCGGCGGAGGACGGCCATCTCTGCGTTCGGGAACGAAGCGGTGTCGATGAGGTCGGCCCAGCGGACGAGGTCCCGCATGGGGCCCGGGTCGAGCCCGAACTGGGCAGCGCCGATGTCTGCGATGAGCTTCGTACACGAGCCGTACGCGCCGTCGTGGAACATCCGCCGCGACGCGGCAGGCTCGTGGGCGTGCCCCTCGTAGCTGGCGCGGTCCGCTTCGCTCGGGAAGGCGCTGACGTGGTGGTCGAAGTACCAGGTGAGCGCGGGCGAGCTCGAGTAACGAAAGTCGAGGATGGCGTTCGTGTCCCCCACGAGGAGCTTCGGGTCGACCCCGTTCTGCCCCGGGCCGTAGCCGGCCGCGTGGTAGGTGAACTCGAGCTTCTGGCCGGCGTGGACGTGCCGCAACAGCCGCGTGAACATGACGGCCGAGCAGATGCCGTCGAAGCAGTGCCCATGCGTGACCACGACCACGCGCTTCGGGGCAGGCGCGGCTGGCTTCGGAGCGTCCCCCGCGGTTTGCGAGGCGGTCTCTCGGGTTTCGGACATCGAACGGCCTTAGCATGAGGACATGAAGATTCACCACCTCGCGCTGCGAACCCGCGACCTGCCGGGCCTCCTCGGCTTCTACACGAACGTCCTCCAGCTCGTCGTCGTGCCAAAGCGGGCGGAGGTCGCCGCGGGGGGCGGCCATCCGACCCCTGCGCTGGCGGCGTCCATCTGGCTCCAGGCGGGCGACACGCTGGTCATGCTCGAGCCCGCAGAGGAGGGCGAGCCGGCGGTCGCCCCCGGCACGCGCGATCTCCTCGCGTTCGCCATCACGCCCGACGAGAAGGCGCCCTTCGAGGCGAGGCTGGCGCAGCACGGCATCGCCATCGAGGCGCGCACTGCGTTCACGCTCTACTTCCGCGATCCCGACGGACGTCGCGTGGCCGTGAGCCACTACCCGGACAACTGACCCGGCGACGCGTCGCCACGAAGCAGGCTCCGACCGCGAGCAGCCATGCTGCCGCGCCCGCCCCCGCGCCCGCGCCCGAGGCGGAGCAGTAGCCGCCGCCGGCGGTCCCTCCTTCGCCCGCGTACTGCGAGTAGAAGTCCTCGACGGGGCTCGGCGCTGCGCACACGGGCGTCGAGAGAGGGCCGTTGTCGCCGAGGTTGTCCACGCTCGTGATGGCGACGGTGTACACGGTGCCGTCCTTGAGCCCCGTGATGGTCGCGCTGCCCTGCGAGGGTCCGACGACGGCCAGACCGATCTGATCGATCTGCGCGGGGGTCGGAGGCGAGCCCGTGACGGTCGTTGTCACGGCGGCGGCACCGTCGTCCGCGTCGCTGTCTTGCACGCCGGCATCGAGGGTGCCCGTGACGCCGCCCGCGAGCACGGTGCTCGGGCACGTGGTCGAGGGAGCGGCGCCTGCGTCGTACGCGGTCACCGCGTGGCACGAGCCGCCGTCGATGCCGCCGTCGGTGCACACCTGGACCGTGGCGGGACCGCCGTCCGCCGCGGTGGACGACGCGTCGTGGGCTTCGCCTTCGTGGCCCGGCAGGGGGTCGATGAAGATGTTGTAGCCCTGGGTCGTCGGGTCGCTCGTCGCGTCCCACGTGAGCTTGAGGAGGCCCTCGCCCACCCCGATGCCCGTGATGGTCGGCGGCGCCGGCCCGAGCAGCTCGGCGCTCAGGCCGACGCTGGCCGCGCTGGCCTCGTTCGCGCCGGGCGACGAGACGACGAACCAGAGGTACACGGGCACGGCGCCCGATTGCTGGACGACGTGGCACGCCGCCTCCGTTCCCGCCGCGTAGCCGAGCCCGACGCCGGGCTGCTGGCCGAAGTCGCGGAGCAGATCGCGGACGGGGACGAGCGCGTTGATCTGCGCCGACGGCGTCGCCGTCACCGTGGCAGGCGAGCCGGCGATGAGCGCCACCTCCCAGCAGAGCCCCGTGACCCCGCTGTGGTTGACGAGCGCTCCGCAGTCGTTGCCGCTGCTGGCGATGAAGTTGGTCGTCGTGGCGTAGGCCGAGAGCGTGTAGCCGCCGAAGCCCGCTGCAGGGACGGTCACGCTGAGGGGCACCGAGATGCGGACGTCGTCCTCGCAGTCGGCGAAGCTGATCCACGTGGGGCCGACGCCGCTCGGGTGCGTCGTGGAGGCGGCCCCGTTCGGGAGGTAGTCGAGCGGGCCCGTACCCGGCGTCTCCGTCACCGTCTGCGCGTCGGCGGTCGAGGGAGCGAGGCTCACCGCGGCCGCGAGGGCGAGACCCAGGGGGAGCGTGAGGCACGGGCGCAGGCTCGTTCGAAGCGTCATGCCGGAGGCTCCTCAGCACGCTGCGTGCCACGCGGCGCATCGCGTTTGCTGCGGCGTTCGCCCGGCGTTGCGGCCCGATGTTGCGACGGCCTCCGCAAGACTGGCAAACGCCGGCTGCCCTCGCGACGATCTGGCAATCGTTCACGCGCTCGCCGCGCGGCCCCGCCGGGAATAGACCGGCCCTCGGCCTGCGTTGGGCCTCTACCCTGGAAGCTCCCCGCAAACGCGTCGTCGGCCGGCCGCTCCTGGCGGTCGCCCTCTCCGTCGCCGCCTGCAACGCGGTCGCGGCTGCGCCGGTTGCCCAGGAGAACGACGCGCCTCCCGCGGACGGTCCCGCCGCCGCGCCCTGGTACGCGCTGGGCAGCGAGCCGGCGACGCCGCGGCTCCTTCCGACCGGAGAGCCCGCGCCGGGCAACGTCATGAGCCGGGCCGCGCCCTCGAACCGCCCGTGAGCGGGGCGCCGCTCTTCGAGCTGTCGTGGCTCGGCGGAACGACCGAGGAGCGGCTTCACCGGCGTCGTCCAGGCATCGAGGAGCTGGCGTGGGGCACGCTCGATCTCCGCGCGTACGACGCCGACGCCGCGCGGGAAGCGCGCCGCGTGTGGACCAACGGCGTGTTCACCGAGTACGCGAGCGCCGCCGCGTTCGCGTCGCTGACGACGGCGCTGCTCGAGGCCGGCGCCCCCGTCGACCTCGCGGCGGCGTCCGGGGACATCGTCGTCGACGAGCTCTTTCACGTGGAGCTCTCGTCGCGCCTCACGACGGAGCTCGGGGGCGCGACGCCGCTCGCGTTCGACCTCGCGAACGCCTCGCCCGTGACGACGCCGGGCGCGCGCCCGCTCATGCGCGCCGCGGAGATCGCCGTCACGACCTCGTGCGTCAGCGAGGCCCTCAGCGTGCCGGCGATGGCGCGTTCGCGCGCGATGGCGACCGCGCCGCTGGTGCGGCAGGTGCTCGACAGGCTGCTCGCCGACGAGGTGCCCCACGCGCGCCTCGGGTTCCTGTTCCTGGAATGGGCCGAGGACCGCCTCACCGCGGACGAGCGCGCGAGGCTCGCCGAGCGGGCGCTCCAGGCGATCGAGGTCTACGCGCCACTCTGGCAGGAGCCCTCCTGCGCGTCCTGCCCTCCCCCGCTCGGACTGGGAGGGCATGATCTGCGGGGGCGGGAGGCTCTGCGCGACGCGGTCACCCGGACGATCGCCCGCCCGCTGGCCGGCCATGGCATCGTGCTCGACGCCTCGAGGCTCGCCGCGCTCACCGCCTAGAAGCGACCCCCGTTCGTGGGTACGCTGGCCGGATGCCCGCACCGCCGCTGGATCTCCATGTCCTTCGCACCCTGACGGTAGGCGCCGTGGCGACGACGTTCCAGGCGGCTCGCGAGGGGAGCCCCGAGGTGTTCGTCTGCAAGCGGCTGCTCCCGCGCTTCGTGCGGGACCCGGACGCGCGCGGGCTCATCGCGCGCGAGGCCAACGTGCTGACGAGGCTCCGCGGGCGCGGCGCGCCGCTCCTCGCGGCCGCGGGCGAGGACGCGCACGGGCCCTTCCTCGTGACCGAGCGCGTCGGAGCCCACAGCCTGGACACCCTGCGCACGAGCCAGCCCGGCGGCGCCTGGGTCGCGGGCGTGGCGCGGGCGGCGTTCCTCGCGCTGTCGGCCGTCCACGAGGCAGACGACGACAGGGGGCCGCTGGAGATCGTGCACGCCGACCTCAGCCCCGCCAACGTCCTCGTGGGCGACCTCGATCTCGCGACGGTCGTGGACTTCGGGCACGCGCACTGGCGCGACGCTCCTTCCACGGCCGGCGGCGCGTTCCGCGGGACGATGCTCTACGCGGCGCCCGAGCTCGCGCGGGGCGAGGCGATCGACGCGCGCGCCGATCTGTTCGCCCTCGCGGCGTCGATCCTGCACGCCGCGTCCGGCCGGCCGCCGCGCGCCTCGAGCGAGCCCGCGGCCATGCTCGTCGAGGCGGCCGAGGTGCCCCTCGACGGCTACGCCCGCGAGGCGAGCGGCGTCATCGACGAGGAGACCCGCGCGGCGCTCGCCCGCTGCCTCGCTTTCGACCGCGAGGCCCGCCCGGCGCGCGCCCGCGACGTGTTCGGCGCCCGCGCGTAGCCGTGCTAAGCGGTGGCCATGCGCGACGCGAAGAATCTCGCCATCGACACGCTCTGCATCCACGGCGGCCAGGAGCCTGACCCCATCTCCGGCGCCGTGATGACGCCCATCGTGCTCTCGAGCACGTTCGCGCAGGACGGCCCGGGAGAGCACAAGGGCTACGACTACTCGCGCGCGGGCAACCCCACGCGCACGGCGCTCGAGGGCTGCTACGCGGCGATCGAGGGGGCCAAGCACGCCATCGCGTTCGGCAGCGGCTGCGCCGCGACGACGGCGATCCTGATGACGCTGAAGAGCGGCGACCACGTGCTCTGCGGGGACGACGTCTACGGCGGGACGTTCCGCATCTTCGACCGCGTCATGAAGGACTTCGGCCTCGCGTCGACGTCGCTCGACATGACGGACCCTTTGAAGGTCCGCGCCGCGCTCCGGCCGAGCACGAAGATGATCTGGATGGAGACGCCCTCCAACCCGATGCTCAAGATCTTCGACATCGCGGCCATCGCGCAGATCGCCCGCGACGCGAAGATCCCGCTCGTCGTGGACAACACGTTCGCGACGCCCGTGCTGCAGCGGCCGCTCGACCTCGGGGCGACCGTCGCGGTCCACTCGGCGACCAAGTACCTGAACGGCCACTCGGACGTCGTCGGGGGCGCGGCGATGACGAGCGACGAGGAGCTCGCCGAGCGCCTGCACTTCCTCCAGAAGGCCGTGGGCGCCGTGCCGAGCCCGTTCGACTGCTACCTCGTCCTGCGCGGCCTGAAGACGCTCGCCGTCCGCATGCGCCAGCACGTCGAGAGCGCGAGGTCCCTGGCCGAGTGGCTCGCGACGCACGCGCAGGTCGTGCGCGTGCACTACCCGGGGCTCCGGTCGGACCCCGGGCACGCGCTCGCCGCCAGGCAGATGAAGGCCCCCGGCGGGATGATCAGCTTCGAGCTCGCGGGGGGATTGCCCGCGTCGCGCGCCTTCCTGAAGACGCTGCGCGTGTTCGTCTGCGCCGAGAGCCTGGGCGGCGTCGAGTCGCTCGCCGAGCACCCGGCCATCATGACCCACGCGAGCTTGCCCGAGAGCGCGCGCCGCGCCCTCGGCATCGGGGATGGTCTGGTGCGGCTGTCGGTCGGTCTCGAGGGCCTGGCCGACCTGCGGGCCGATCTCGAGGCCAGCTTTGCCGCGGCGAAGGCAGCCGGCTAGGCGCCGCCCAGCCGCCGCCCCAGCGCGCGAGCTTCAGCGAAAAAGGTCACTCTTCGAGCGGCCCACGCTATCCTGGGCGGAGCTTCTGCCGGGGTCCGGCACTTTGACGGAGACACCAATGACCGCGAATCTTCATGACTTCGAGGCCGCACGGGGAGGCTCAGGCGCGCTGCGCCGCTCCAACGTGGGGATCTTCCTGGGTACGACGGTGCTCGCCGCCGCCTTGCTCGCGAGCGCATGCAGCAGCACGCCCAACCCGAGCCCGGACGCGGTGGTCATCGCGCAGCTCGGCGCCGGCACCTCCGCGGGAAACGGGCCGACGGTCTGCCAGGTGGCGACGGGTAGCCCCTGGATACAGATCGGCACCGACGACACCCACCCCATCACGAGCGGGTCCAAGCAGAACGGCGGCGAGGTCACCGTGAGCTGCACCGTCCACTCGACGGGCGGCGGCAACTACACGGTCTCGCTGAGCGCCCTCCTGGCCGGCCAGGGCAGCATCAACGTCGTCAACGCCACGATCCCCAGCGGGACCACGACGCCGGCGCCCATGGTCCAGGCGACGTTCGAGAGCGGCAGCACGGGCGACTTCACCGAGAGCGACTGCACCTTCGATTTCGGCGGCCAGATGGGGGACATCGCGAGCGCGGCCCCCGCGGGCTTCTCGTTCGGCATCGCGCCCGGTCGCATCTGGGGCAACCTCATCTGCCCGATGATCGTGGACGGCGAGAACAGCGAGACCTGCTTCGCGGCCGCCGAGCTGCGCTTCGAGAACTGCGCCGAGTAGGGAATCGCCCCGGAGCCCTTAACTGCGGCGGCGCGCGTGCCGTTGCATGGATCGCGGAGGCGGCAAACCCTGCCCGCGACCAACCGATGAACGGCACGCGAAACTTCTCCGGGGGCCCAGGCGCGCTCCCGGCGTCCGTCCTGCGCCAGGCGCAGGAGGCGGTCATGGCCCTCCCGGGGACGGGGATCTCCATCCTCGGCCTCAGCCACAGGAGCCGCCTCTTCGGCGAGATGCTCGACGAGGCGCGCGAGCGCGTGCGGCGCCTGCTCGGCGTGCCGCCGGGCTACCAGGTGCTCTTCCTCCAGGGCGGCGGGACGCTCCAGTTCTCGATGGTGCCGATGGCGATGCTGCCGCCGAAGGGTGTGGCCGACTACGTCGTCGGAGGCTACTGGAGCCAGAAGGCCGTCGACGCCGCGCGACACCACGGGGACGTCCGCGTCGCGTGGGACGGCACGCTCCGCGGGTTCCGCGACCTGCCTTTGCCCGATCAGGAGCTGGGAGGGCCCGACACGGCGTACGTCCACTACGTCTCGAACGAGACGGTGGAAGGTCTGCAATTTCGCTGGGTCCCGCGCGCCTCGGCGCCGCTCGTGTGCGACGCGTCGTCGGACTTCCTGTCCCGGCCGTTCGACGTGGGCGCCCACAGCCTCGTCTACGCCCACGCGCAGAAGAACGTCGGCCCCGCGGGGGTCACCATCGTCGTCGTGAAGGACGACGTGCTCGAGCGAAGGCCCGCGGGCCTCGCGCCGGCCCTGGACTACGCCGCGCACGCGCAGGCAGGATCGCTGCTCCAGACGCCTCCCGTGTTCGCGATCTACGTCGTCCTCCTGTCGTTGCGCTGGCTCGAGGACGAGATCGGGGGCCTCGCGCCCATGGCGAAGATCAACGCCCAGAAGGCCGCCATCGTTCGCGGCGCGCTCGGCGCGAACCATCGTTTCTACCGGAGCGTCGTCCACCCGGGTTTCCAGTCCGACATGAACGTCGCCTTCCGCTGCCACTCCCCCGAGCTCGACGCCCGCTTCGTCGCCCGCGCCACGAGGGCGGGCCTCCTCGGGACGGACGGACACCGGACCCGCGGCGGCCTCCGCGTCTCGCTCTACAACGGCGTCACGACCGAGGACGCGCTCGCGATGGCCGCCTTCCTCGGGGAGTTCGCCCACGAGCACAGGGCACCCCCGAGAGAAGTCGTAGCCGTCCCCTGCCGTTAGCTAGACCGACCGTCGCCTGACACCTCATCGACGAGCCAATGCATGGGCTGACAGCAGCATGCGGTGGACGGCCTGGCGGATGCGGTCGATGGGCGGGCGGCGGTAGCTCCACTTGTCTCCCTCGGGGGGCGAGAGCACGGCCATCGCGGCGTTCGCCTCGAACACGACGACCTTGCCCTCCGGGTCGATCCCGAAGTCGATCCCGGCGTAGTCGAGCCCGAGGAGCGCCTGGATCTGCTCGAGCGCCTGCATCGCGCGCGGCCCGAGCGCGCGCGGCATGTCCTCCAGGAAGGCGAGGTCCTCCGCGCGGTGGTCGGGCCTCTCCGCCATGTCGGCGCTGAAGTAGTGGACCATCCACTTCGAAGAGACGGCGAGGTGCAGCGGGTAGAGCTGCCCACCGACCGTCATCACGCGGTACTTGCGGAACTTCGCGTCCGGGCCGCGCGTGTCCACGAAGTCGGCGACGAGGAGCGTCTCACCCGGGAGGCGGGCCACGGCCTGCGCGAGCTCCCCGACCTGGTCGACCTTCGCGAAGAACGCGCCCGCGTGAAAGCCGGGCGACCGCAGGAGCAGCGGCCACCCGAAGCCCCTCCCGGCGAGCCGCTCCACCGCGTCCGCGGCCTCGAGCTCTCGCCGCGGCACCATCGCGGTGCGCGCCGTGACGACCCCGGGGATCCGCGCCAGCCGCTCGGCGTTCGCGACGCGGCCGGTCTCGCCGATGCGCGCCGGCGCGTTGAGGACGGGCGCCTTGGCGCGCGCCAGGATCGGGGCCGCGGCGAGCAGCGCCTCGCGGCAGCGATCGACGTCCCCGATGCCGTTGAAGACGACGTCGTGCGGCGGGAGCTCCTCCGCCGGGTCGAAGAACTCCGGGATGATCGTCCACTTCTGGAACACGCGATCGTCGAGCAACAGCTCGATGGGGGCGTTGGCGCCGATGGCCGACAGGACGAGCAGCAGCGAGACCGGGCGGCCCGTGCCGCGAAAGGGCCACACGTCCGGCTTGCCGAGGAGGCCCTCCTTCGCGTGCTGCCGGGCGGCTTCCGGCTCGCCGAGCCCGAGGAGCATCACGGCCATCCCGCGGTGCGCGGTGCGGTTGTCCGGATCGAGCCGCAGGGCGGCCTCGAAGTGCGCGCGCGCTTCCTTGAAGTCCCCCTCGTCCTCGGCGCGATCGGAGAGGAGGATGGCGAGGTTGGCGTGCGCGAGCGCCTCGTCAGGGTGAGCCTCGACCGCCTTGGCGAAGGCCACCTTGGCAGCGGCGCGCTGGCCCATCTTCGTCGCGAGGACGCCGAGCCCCGTGAGCGCGCCGAAATGCGTGTCCTCGACGCGGAGGACGTCCACGTACGCCTGGATGGCGTCCTCGTTGCGTCCGAGAACGTCGAGCGCGCGGGCCCGCGCGAGCAGAGCGTCCACGGCTCCGGGGGAGCGCGCGAGCGCCCTCTCCGCGTCCTCCAGTGCGGCCTCGTGCGCCGATCCTTCCCCCGGCATGCCCCCTCAGTTCTTGGCTTCGCCCCGCGGTGACTCGCCGCCGCCGAGCGAGGCGAGCGTGGCGCGCACCTCGGTCGCCACCTCGAACTCCGGCTTGGTCGCGAGGAAGGCCTCGAGGTAGCGACGGGCCGCGGCGTCGTCACCGCGGGCGAGGTAGGCGAGGCCCATCGCGTGGAGCGCGTCTGGATCGCCGGGCGCCTGCGTGAGCGCCTGCATCCCCTCCTTGACGGCCTCGCGCAGATCGCCGAGCGCGCGGAGCACGTGGCAGAGCGCGACGCGGGCACCGAGGTGCTGCGGCGCGAACTTCAGGCACGCGCGGTAGGCGTCCCGCGCGGCCTCGAGCTCGCCCGACTCGTAGAGGCCCACGCCGAGGAAGTAGAAGGCGTAGGGGTTCTGCGGGTCGGTGCGCAGGATGTCGCGCAGGGCGACGAGCGCCTCGTGGTAGCGCTCCTCGTGGAGGAGCTCGGCCGCTTCCTCGACCGCATCCCAGTGCGCGTGGTCGGCGGCCTCGAGCTTGGAGGTGTCTTCGGGCATGGGGGCACGAGACTCCTAGCACACCGCACCCAATGCGGCTAAAGGCGGACCGTGCCGGGCTCCGTAGTACGACGCGGTCAACGAGCGGACAGGCTCCACCTCGCGTTCGCCGTGCTCGTCGCGCTCGGGGCCGCCGCCGCCTTCTATGTGCCGGCGCTGCGCGCCACCCACGGCGACTGGCCAGCGCCGCTGGACGACGTATTCATCCACTACGACTTCGCCCGCGCCACCGCGGGAGGGCACCCCTTCGAGTGGATCGCGGGCCAGGGGTACTCGTCCGGGGAGACGGCGCCCCTCTACCCGTTCGCGCTCGCCCTCGGCTACGCGGCGGGCTTCCGCGGCCTGTGGCTCGGAGCGTGGGCCGCGGCCATCGCGGTGGCCTCGCTCGTCGTGATGATGCGCGGGCTGCGCACGCTCATGGCGTCGGCCTCGGCAACGCGGCGAGCGCGCGGACAGGAGGCGCTCGCGTGCGTGGCCGCGGTCCTGCTCGTCAGCGTCGGCATCCTCGACTGGACCTGGTTCTCGGGGATGGAGACCGCGCTCTTCGGCGCCGTGCTCGTGCGGGCCCTCGTCGCCACGCAGCGCGCGCGGGAGGCTCCCGTCGCGGCGCGCGGCTCCCTCCAGTGGAGAGTCGGGGCCTGGGGCGCCGCGCTCGTGCTGCTCCGGCCCGAGGCGACGATCGTGGTCGCGCTCCTGGGCGTCGCCGCGGCGAGGCGCGCCGGATCGCGGTCCGCGCTCGCGGTGCTCGGCCGGACGGGGCTCCCCGCAGCGCTCGCGACAGGCGCCGTGCTCGCGACCAACCTCGCGCTCACGGGGCAGGCGCAGTCGGCCGGCGCGCTGCTCAAGCTGCTCTCCGCCAACCCGTACCTCACGGACATCGACCGCGCCCGCGAGCTCGTACTGAACCTCGCGTACGCGCACTGGAAGGTGCTCGAGGCGGGCCTCTCCGTGCGGCCCGCGTGGTGGCCCGTGCTCCCGTGCCTCGCGCTCCCGGCGCTCGTCGCCCGGCGCACCCGCGCGCTCGCGTGCGCGTGCGTGACGAGCGCCGTGGGGTGGACGCTCCTCGTGTCGTGGAACGGCGCAGCGCGCTTCCAGAACTTCCGCTACTTCATGCCCCCGCTCGCGCTCCTGCTCGTCGCGAGCGCGCTCGGCCTCTCGGCGCTCGGCGGCTCCCGGCGAGGCGCGTGGCTGGGCGGGCTCGTCGCCTGCGCGGGCATCGCGCTCGGCGCCCCGCGGATCGGACCGCAGGTCGCCTTCTTCCGCGACGCGTCGGCCAACGTCCACGATCAGCAGGTCGAGGTGGGGCGGCGCCTCGCGCGGCTCATGCCCGCGGGCGCGAGCGTGCTCGTGGGCGACGCCGGGGCCATCGCGTATGTCTCCGCGCGGCACGCCGTCGACGCCCTGGGCCTTGGCGGCTACCACCGCATGCCGTTCGTCGCGGCCGCCGTCATCGGCGAGGCTGCCACCGTCGAGCTCCTCGAGCGCCTCCCGCCCGACGAGCGCCCCGCGTACCTGGCGCTCTACCCCAACTGGTTCGGGGGCATCACGGGGTCCTTCGGCCGCGAGATCGGGAGGGTCACGATCGAGCACAACGTCATCTGCGGCGGGAGGTCGAAGGTCATCTACGCGGCCGACTGGTCGCCCCTCGCGCGCGCCGACGACCCGCCCGGCGGCGACGTCATCGACGCCCTCGACACGGCGGACGTCATCAGCGAGGCCGAGCACGCGTACGTCTCACCGGCCCCGAGCGGCGGCTGGACGGTGATGGACGTGCGCAGCCTCGCCGGCTCCCCGCGCTTCGACGCAGGCCGCATCACCCCCGCCGGTCAGGAAGAGCGCTTCGTCGCCGCCCACGCGAGCCACGGCCCCGCCGTGCTGCGTGTGCGCACGGACGGGGAGCCGGCGGAGGTGCTCGTGGTGGTCGGCGACGCGGCGGGCGTCCCCCTCACCGATCCCGACACGCGCGACCCGCACGCGTGGGCCACGAGAACGGCGGCGATCGCGGGGGGCGTGCGGCAGGGGGAGACGATCCGGCTCGTCGTGAAGAGCGGGATGTTGCGCGACTTCCACGTATGGGTCGAGACGGCGGGACGCTAGAAGAGACCCCTAGACCGCGATGGGCCCCAGCGCGGCCTTCACCTCGTCCGGGATGCGGGTCGGCCTCCCCGATGCGGGAGCCACGAAGCCCCAGGTCGTCATCGCCTTGGCGACGACGACCCCGTCCGCTTGACGCACGAGCTCCGTCGCCCGCTCGCACTTGGCCGCCATGACGCTGCATATCCACGTGCGCGCCTCGAGGGTGTCACCGCGTAGAACCGGACGCAGGTAATCGATCTCATGGCGGCGGACGACGAACACACCGCCGAGCCGCAGGTAGGCGTCCAGGTCGAACCCGAGGGCGATCGAATGGGCCACCGCCACGTCCTGCACCCAGCGAACGTAGGCAATATTGCTGGCGTGACCGAGGGTGTCGATGTCGGTGTCGGCGACCGAAAAGACGAGCTGAAAAGTAGAAGGCGCCACGCTCATCGTATAGAGCCAAATAACGGCCCTGCGCATAGTTCGTGCACGCCTTACACTAGGGACTGCCCGGCACTGCCATGTTCGAGTGGACGACTTTTGGATTCGATCGCGTCGCGGACCGCTTTGCTGCGTTCGAACCGCGAACGTTGACGCGCGGCCTGGACACGGAAGCCCTCGCCACCCTCCGCGAAGCGGTGCTCGCACCGCTCGATCTGGCCCCCGTCGTGCCGGCTGCGAAGGAAGGCGAGGACGTCGTCGTCCTCATCCACGGCTTTCTCGCCTCCGCCGGCGTCTTCCGTCCCATGCGGGCGCGGCTCGAGGCGGCTGGCGTACATGTGGCGAGCTTCACGCACCCGCCGGGCTTCGGGGTGAGGCGCATCGCGCGGCAGCTCTCGTCGCTGATGCACAGGCTCCACCCGGGCGCGCGCGTCCACCTCGTGGGCCACAGCCTGGGCGGGGTCGTCGCGCGCTGGTACGTCCAGGAAGAGTGTACCGCCGCGGGGGAGCCGCGGCCCACCAAAGCCCACCCCGGCGTCCGCGCACCCCGCGTCCTTCAGACCATCTCCCTCGGGAGCCCCTTCGGCGGGGTCCGCGTGGCCGAGCGGCTCCCGCTCTTCGTCGGCGCCGAGCTCCACGGCGAGAGCAAGGTGCTCGCGCGCGTCCGCGCCGGTGCTCGCTCGAAGGCGTGCGAGGTGCCCCACACGTCGCTCATCGCGGGCGACGACCGCCTGGTCTTCCCCGCCGCGAACGCGCGCTTGCCGAGGGGCGAGGCCGTGGTGCTCCCGGGGCTCGGGCACAACATGCTGCTCTTCGACCAGGACGTGTTCGACCTCATCGTCCAGTGCCTGCGGTCGAGGCGCGCCGCCGCGTAGACCGAAGAGGTTTTCTACCTCCCCCGCACGCCGTGGCACGTGGTAACCCACTACGCGTGCGCCCCTCCGTCTCGACGCGTTGCCTGCTCGCCGCCGCTGCCAGCTTCTCGCTCGTCACGCTCGGGGTCGCGACGCCGGCTCGGGCGGACGTGAGCTCGTGGTTCGCGATCGGGGGCGGCTTCGGCGTCGCGCAGAGCTCGAGCACGAGCTCGGCCGACAGCGCCGGGACGTTCGCCATGTCCTTCGGCGTCGGGTCCTCGCCCCGCTCCAGCTTCGTCGTGGGCGGCATCTTCCGGAGCATGACGTACGTGGGGTTCGGGACGGACGTGGGCCTCGGCGCCCGCCTCGCGACGGGCGGCTTCGCCCGCGGGGACTGGGGCGCGGCCATCGACCTCGGGCTCGGCTACCGCTACTGGGGAGGCGGCTCGTACGGCGAGTACCCCATCCAGCCGGTGCTGACGTTCGGCGCGCCGTGGGGCCTCCAGCTCGCCGTGGGCGGCAACCTGCTGAACCTCGCGGGCGGCACGCAGACGTTCGGCGGGTACGCCGTCCTCGAGATCGATCTTCTGCGCCTCACGGTGATGCGGCAGGGCTCGACCGACAAGGCGTGGAAGAACCCCTCGCCCGCGGGCGGGCGGATCACGGATCCATAGCCTCGACCCGGAGCTCCACCGCGCCCCCGCCGCGGTAGAGATCGCGGCGCAGCTTGCCGATCACGTGGACGCGTGAGCCGGCCTTCGGCGCCCGCTTCCCCATCTCGAGCGCGAAGCCACGCAGCGGCGCGCGGCCGATCTCGAGCTCGAGCTGGAGGTGGCCGCCCGTCACCTCGCGCGACGAGCGCACGAGCGCGCCCTCGAGGCCGAGGCGCGGCATCGGGTTGGCGTGGCCGCACGGCTCGAAGCGCTCGAAGTCGGCCAGCACCTGCGCGGGCCCGTCGGAGTCCTCGAGGCGGGCGTCGGGCAGGACCTCCTCGGCGCGCCCGCCCGCCCCGGCTCCCATCGCCGCGCACGCCTCGGCGAAGCGGTCGCGCACGGTCGCGAGCCTCGCGGCCGAGACGCGGACCCCGGCGGCCGCCTGGTGCCCGCCGAAGCCGAGCAGCGTGTCGCTGATGCGCGCGAGCGCGTCGTAGAGGGGAAAGCCGGCCGGCCCGCGGACCGAGCCCGGCCCCGCCTCGCCCTCGAGCCCCACGATGATGGTCGGCTTGCCGAAGCGCGACGCGAGGCGGCCCGCGACGATGCCGACGACGCCCGGGTGCCAGCCCTCCTTGCCGAGCACGATGACCGGGAGGCGGGCCATGGCGGGATCCTCGAGGAGGATGAGCGCCTCGGCGAGGATGGCGCGGTCGAGGAGCTTGCGCTTCTCGCACACGGCGTCGACCTCGAGGGCGAGCGCGCGGGCCTCGTCGTCCGTCTTCGCGAGGAGCAGGCGGAGGGCGAGGTCGGGCTTGGACAGGCGCCCGGGGGCGTTGATGCGCGGCGCGAAGCGGAACGAGACGTCCTCCCCGGTGAGGGGCTGGCCCTCGACGTACCTGGACACCCGGGCGAGGGCGCGGGTGCCCGGCCGCGCGCCGCTCGCGAGGACGGCGAGCCCGGCGCGCACGAGCGCGCGGTTGTCGCCGTCGAGCGGCGCGACGTCGGCGATGGTGCCGAGGGCGACGAAGTCGAGCCAGGTGCGCATGTCGAGCGCGACGCCGAGCTCCGCGCGGACGCCCGCGGCCACCGACAGCGCGAGCCCGACGGACGCGAGGCCCTTGTACGCGAAGCCGCAGTCGGGCCGGTGGGGGTTCAGGAAGGCGAGGACCGGGAGGGGCTCCTCGGGGACGCGGTGGTGGTCGATGACGATGACGTCGAGGCCGCGCTGGCGGGCGAGGGCGAGCCGCTCGTGGTCGCTCGTGCCGCAGTCGCAGGTGACGAGCAGCGTGGCGCCCGTGGCCAGGATGCGCTCCATCGCGGGGTGCGACACGCCGTAGCCGCCCTCGAAGCGGTCGGCGAGGAGCGTGACCACCTCGGCGCCGAGGGTGCCGAGGACGTCCGTGAGGAGGGCGGCGCTCGTCACGCCGTCCGCGTCGTAGTCGCCGAAGATGCACACGCGCTCGTGGGCGCGCGCCGCGCGCGCGAGGCGGGAGACGGCCACGTCGCGGTCCACCATCGCGGTCGGGGACGTGAGGGTCTTGAGCTTCGGGTCGAGGAAGTGGAGGCCCGCGCGTGCGTCGACGCGCCCGCGGCGGACGAGGACCCCCGCGGCGGTGTGGGTGACCTTCAGCTCGGACGCGAGGGCGCGGGCCGCGGAGTCCGCCCGCGGGGGCCAGCGATCGAGCCCGTCGAGGGCGGGGGCCGACGGCGGCGTGGGCTCGGGGCGGGGGACCGAGGTCCCCGTGGGGAGGGCGGCGCCGGCACCTGCACCGGGCGAGGGCGGAAGCATGGGCGGAGAGAAGGGGGCCGAGGCGCCGCGGCGTCAAGCGCTCGAGGAGGGCAAGGTGGGACCTCTTCCCCCCGCACTGCGGATAACGGCGCTCTTTCCTTCACCGGTGGAGGCGGCGTGCGTTACCCTTAATGCTTGCCGTAATCCCCTGCCGGGATTTGGAGGTCTTGCTCATGACTTCACTCCGTCGCGCGGCGGTTCTCGCCGTGATGTTGCTTCCCGCTTCATTCGTGTACCTGGCTGCCTGCGGAACCGGCGGAACCCAGAATCCTCCGCCTCCGCCGCCAGTGGCGGACACCGGGATGCCGGACACGGGAGTGCGGGACACCGCGACGCCCGACACCACCCTGCCCGACACGGCGCCAGCCGACACGGGTATGCCCGACACGGGCCCGGCCGACACCGGGGAAGCGGCCGTCGAAGCCGCGGCGTGCGAGGCAGGCGCGGTGCCGAGCGTGGTCACCCCCGCCTTGATCGAGTTCGGGCAGATGGGGCTCGTCCCCTGCGGGACGACGGCAGCTCCAGAAACCATCACGCTCACCAACACGAGCTGCACGCCGTTCACCTGGATGGCCGCGTCGACCGGCGGCGGTTACATGCTGAGCCCAAGCTCGTCCAACGGGATGATGCTCATGCCCGGTGCCACCCAAATGATCACGGTCCTACCCGCGATGATTCCTCCGGCCTCGGCCGTCACGCCGGACCTCTACCAGGGCACCGTCACCATCACGACCGACTATCCGAACGATACGGCACACATCGTCGCGCTCCACGAGACGGCCTACGGCGCGATCCTGGTCTCGACCCTCGGGGGGAGCTTCGGCTTCGGCGGCGTCCCTATCGGCCAGGTCGCCACCGACAACTACAGCATCACGAACAACGGCAATGCCCAGGCGCCCCTCACCGTCGCCGTCGGGAGCATGTACTTCGGCTTCCCCCCCACGCTGCCCACGACGACAGCCGGACCGATGCAGGGAATGTACTCGGTCCCCGCGAACAGCAGCGTGGCGCCGAACCTCGCCTTCGTGCCCCAGGCCGCCCAGATGTACACGGACACGATCATCACGAGCGTGGCCTCAGGCACACCGCTTTGCGGGCCCCTTCCAGGGAATGCCCAGATCACCGGGAGCGGCACGGCGGGCGTAGGCGTCTCGCCGACGTCGCTCGATTTCGGCAAGGTCCCGTGCCAGTCGGGCGCGGCGATGGCCCAGACGTTCACCCTGAAGAACACCGGAACAGCCCTCAACTACACGATGACCTTGGCGCTGGGCGCCAACTCTCCCTACACGCTGTCAAACCCCATGGGCTCCATCACCCCTGGCATTCCGTACGCGCTCGGGGCGGCGTCGTCGGTGGTCATCACCGTCACCCCCAACGCCATCCCCTACCCCGCCTCGACCGCGGCGGACGGCTACGCCGACACGCTCACGATCACGACGGATTTCGCCGGGGACGTGCCCCACGTGGTCTCCCTCCACCAGACGGCGCAGGGCACGATCTTCACCCTCGGCCCCTCGACGACCAACGTGTCGGGGCCCCCCGCGAACACCATCACCAGCAACTTCACGGTGGGCAACTCCGGCAACGTCGCCGCCGGCTACACCCTCTCCTTCGCGCCCGCCTCGGGCCAGGTGAGCATCCTCAGCCCGCCCAACACGCTCCTGGCGTCGTCGAGCGGCACCAGCTTCGGCCCCACGCTCGCCCTGACGGTGCAGGGAAATTCGTCCAGCGCTGCGCAGGCAAACTGCAGCGCCGGCGGAACCTGCGTGATGTCGTCCGCCGGCTCCACGTCGTCCACGAGCGGAATGCTCAGCCCCGGCGTCACGGAGATGGGGACGTTGTCGGTCCTTCCGCCGCCCCTCACCATCGTCGGCGACTGCGCGGACGCAGGAAACGGAACGGGAACGTGCCCCGTGGGTCAGAACTGCGACACGACGGACAACAAGTGCGTGGTGACGTTCCAGACCCTCAGCGCCATCCACCTGACGCCGAGCCCGGGCGCCGACGGCGGGGCGCTGATCCTCTGCGCCGACATCCCGCCGGACATCCAGCTCGACGTCCACAACGTGTTCCCGTGATCGGAGCGAGCCTCGAGTCGACGCGGGGCTAGAGACAAGAAAGAAACGGAGAGGACCGCCGACCGCGCGATCCTCCCCGTTCCCTTCCCGTCCGGCACAGAAGCGGGGACCCTACGCGCGGCGGCGCCTGTGCCGCATGCGGAGGCGGGCGCTCTGCCGGCGGATGCGCCGGTGCCTGACGTGCAGGCAGGGCCTCCTCTTGGGGAGGCGCCTGCGCCCGACGCACACGCGCGGCATTGTCTCGCGGAGGCACGTGCGCCTCGCGCGGAGGCGTGAGCCCCCCAGGCGGAGCCACGTGCGCCTCGCATGGAGGCGTGCGCTCCGCAGGTGCACGCGCTCGCGCCTCACGCGGAGGCGTGAGCTCCACAGGTGCACGCGCTCGCGCCTCGCGCGGAGGCGTGAGCTCCCCAGGCGGAGCCACGTGCGCCTCGCGTGGAGGCGTGCGCTCCGCAGGTGGAGGCGCTTGCGCCTCACGCGGAGGCGTGCGCTCGACAGCAGGAGGCGTGGGCGCCCGACGTGGAGGGGTGAGCTCGCCAGCCGGAGGCACCCACGCCTCGCGCGGAGGCGTGGGCCCCCCGCGCGGAGGCGCCTGGGCCTCGCATGGAGGCGTGGGCTCCTCGCGCGGAGGCCCCTGCGCCTCGCGTGGAGGCGTGAGCTCCCCAGGTGGAGGCGCGTGCGCCGGATCTGCGGGCGTCCGCTCCTCCCGCGCGGGCGTGGGCTCCTGACCTCGAGGCGCGAGCTCCTCCCGCGGAGGCACCCTCGCCTCTCGCGCAGGCGCCCGCGCCTGACCTGCGGGCGTCCGCTCCTGCCGCGGGGGCAGGAGCTCCTGACCTCGAGGCGCGAGCTCCTCCGGCGGAGGCCCCCATGGCCGACCTGCGGGCGTACCCTCCTCTCGCGTACGCGCGGGATGCTGACGTCGAGGCGCTGGCGCCTACCACCGAGGCGCACCCTCTCGATGTGCAGGCGCGGGCGGCTCGCGCGGAAGCAACGGCGCCTGGCGCGAAGGCGTGAGCTCCCTCCGCGCGGGCACGCCCCCGTGCCCCGGCGCCGGGAGAAGTGAAGCGACGAGGGCCGCGCTAGCGCCCTGAGTCGGTGACTCCTCGGAAAATTTGAACAGGAGATCGGGAGATCGGGAGGGGGAAATGGTCTGGGAGCTCCCGATCTCCCGATCTTCCCGTGAAATTTCCGGACGCCGAGCATTCTCCTCCAAGAGAAGGGAGGGAGCGGAAGGCGGGTACGAGCCCCTACCGCGAGGTCGCGCGGATCGAGATCCACACGTCGTCGAGCGACAGCTCCCCGCGCGCGTCGAGCGGGACCTCGAGCCCCGCGGCGCGGGCGCGCTTGCCGTCCACGTCGATGCGGGTGCGCTTCGGGTCGATCCGGCCCGTCATCGTGCGCCCGTGCAGCGGCGCGATGGTGACGAGCACGCCGTTCACCGCCGTGATGGTGCCGTGGATCCTCCGCTGGGTCGTCTCCCGCGGCTCCCCCGACGTCGAGTCATCCGACGCGACCGCGCTCCCGCTCCACGTGGAGCCCAGGGAGACCACGATCACCGCCGCAAACGCCAGCACCCGCCCCGCACCGAGCTCGACCATGCGGCCCCCCATACACGGGAACCGCCTGGGGCGGAAGTGTCAAGCGACTACGCTTTTGCCGCAGCCTGCTTGCGCGACCGGACGGTCCCCCGGCCCTTCTTCGCCTGCTCCGCCATCTTGCTGTCGATCCACTCCGTCAGCGGGGCGGCCACGTAGATGCTGGAGTAGGTGCCGGCGACGATGCCGACGACCATCGCGAGCGCGAAGTCCTTGATGGCGCCCGTGCCCCAGATGAAAAACGCGAGCACGCTCAGCATCGTGGCGCCCGAGGTGAGCAGCGTACGCGACAGCGTCTCGCTCACGCTCAGGTTGATGATGTCGCGGAAGGACTTGCCGCGGTGCTTGGCCAGGTTCTCGCGCATGCGGTCGTAGATGACGACCGTGTCGTTCATCGAGTAGCCGACGATCGTGAGGATGACGGCGACCGTCGACAGCGTGACCTCCTTGCGGAGGATGATGAAGACCCCGATGACCACCATCGCGTCGTGGATGCACGCGATGACGACGCCCGGCGCGAACCGGAGGTCGAACCGGAACGCGAGGTAGAGCATGATGAACACGATCGCGATGGCGACCGAGTTGCGGGCGCTGTCACGCAGCTGCTTGCCGGCCTTGGGGCCGACCCACTCCACGCGGAGGGGCAGCGCGGGCACCGTGTCGGCGCCGAGCTTCGCGCGGAGGCCGTCCATGAGCTGGTCGCCCTTGGACTGGAGCTGGATCTCCACGCGGTGGTCGCGCGGGTTCGTGACCTGCGGGTTGGTCGCGCTCTCGCGGAGGTTGATCCCGGGGACGCTGCGGATCTGCTCCTTCAGCTTCTCGAGGCTCGGGTCGGTGTCGTAGCGGGCGAGGATCTTGTCGCCGCCGAGGCTGAACTTCACCTCGGTCGCGCGGGCGTTCTGCGGGCACGCGGCCGGGTCGGCCGGGGGGGCCTTCGGATCGTCCGTCAGGCAGAGGGCCGTCTTGAGCTTCGCCTTCGACGCGTCGTCCACGACGGTGACGTCCTGGACGCGGATGAGGAAGTGGTTGGGGTTCTTCGGGTCCGAGACCTGGAGGACGTCGGGCGTCGAGAAGTTGCTCTCCTCGACCGCCTTGCGCACCTGCGCCGCGTCGACCGGCTTGTTGAACGCGACCTCGACCTCCGTGCCTCCCCGGAAGTCCGTCCCGTAGTTCGGGCCGGGCCAGAAGGTGAGGAAGGTCGAGATCACGACCAGCGTGATGGACAGAGTGATCCAGAACTTCCTCTGCCCCATGAAATCGAAAACACGTCCCGGCTTGAAGAGCTCCATGGTCGTCTCCTAGAACTCCCCGCCGACGCTGAGGCGCTTCACCTTCGCGTGACGAACCCACCAGTCGAAGACAAGGCGCGTGCAGAACACGCCGGTGAAGAGGCTCGCCACGATCCCGACGATCAGCGTGACCGCGAAGCCCTTGACGGGCCCGCTGCCGTACTGCGCGAGGATGAGCCCCGAGATGAAGACCGTGACGTGCCCGTCCAGGATTGACGAGAACGCCTTGCCGTAGCCTGCCTCCACCGCCGCGCGGATGCTCCTGCCTGCGCGGAGCTCCTCTCGTATGCGCTCGTTGATGAGCACGTTGGCGTCGACGCCCATGCCTATCGTGAGCGCGAGGCCGGCGATGCCCGGGAGCGTCATCGTCGCGCTGAAGGACGCGAGGATGGCCATCTGCAGGAGCATGTTGAAGAGCACCGCGATGTCGGCGACCACCCCGCTGCGGTGGTAGTAGATGATCATGAACGCGAGCACGAGCGAGATGCCCACGAGCATCCCGGTGACGCCGTTGTGAATCGCGTCCTGCCCTAGGGACGGGCCGATGAGCGACTCGTTCGACGGCGTGATGGGGGCCGGGAGGGCGCCGGACCGGAGGACCAGCTCGAGCTTGTGCGCGTTCGCCAGCTGCTGCTCGGGATCGCCCGCGCCGAGCGTGATGCTCGCGCGGCCTCCGCCGATCTTCGTCTTGATGACCGGCGCCGAGTCGATGATGTCGTCCAGGATGATGGCGAAGCGCCGCTGGACGTTGGCGCCCGTGACCTCCTCGAAGCGGTCGGCGCCCGCCGGGCTGAAGGTGACGCTGACGGAGTACTGGTTGCCGCCGTTCTGGGTGTCCGGGGGAACGACGGTCGCGTCGGTGATGTAGTCGCCCGTCACCTCGGCGCGCGAGAAGAGGTAGTAGGTGCGCCAGCCGATCTCGGTCGTCTTCATCGAGTCGGTGTCGTACTCGGTGAGCTCCTGGAAGCCGACCTGGTGGTCGTCGGGGACCGAGAGGCTGCTCGTCCACGCCTTGAAGCGGGCGAGCGCCTGCTGCTGCGTCTCGGTGTCCTTCTTCACGAGGCGGGCGAAGTGGGTGGTGACGCTCTTGCCGGGGCCGTCGGGCGCGTTCTCGGGGTAGATCGAGATGCCCTCTCCCTCGGGTACCGAGGTCTCGAGCTTGCCGAAGAAGTCGCCGTGGCCGCCGCCGGGCTCGAGCTGCGAGTCGTCCACCATCTTGAACTCGAGGCGGGCGGTGCGGCGGATGATCTCCTTGATGTCGTCGAACGTCTTCTTGTTCTCGCCCGGGACCTCGACGATGATGTCCTCGTCCCGCGTGGTGACGTTCGCCTCGCGCAGGCCGAGCTCGTCGACGCGGCGGTTGACGGTGTCCTTCGCCTGGCTGACGGCGCGCTCGCGGATCTGGCTCTCCACCTCCGCGCGGATCTTGTACGTCACCTCGTCGGCGCCGGGGCCGAGCGACTCGGAGAGCTCGTTCAGGAACTTCTTGTTGAAGCGGTCGTCGACCTTCGAGCGGTCGGCCGCGTTCTTGAACTTGAGCCGGATGAGGGCGCTCTCCGGCATGGCCACGTGGACCTTGTCTTCGAGCTTCGTGGCCTCGTCGCGGGTGATGGGGCCGTCGCCGGAGTGGAGCTCGAACGCGGTCGCCAGGGCCTGGCGCATCTCGTCGGCGAAGTGCTCTCGCTTGTCGCGGATCGCCTCCTCCACCTCGACGGTGTAGACGAGGCGCATGCCGCCCCGCAGGTCGAGGCCGGGGGCGATGCCGAACGTGATGCGGTCACGCACGTACTCGGGGCAGTGGAGCTTGCCGTCGGACGCCGAGTCGATCGTCGGCCAGAGGACGAGGACGGCGGCCAGGAACGTCGACAGCACGAAGCCGACCTTGAACCGCCAGGCCCCATCCATGACGGGCAGCATCATGACGAGCGCCCACACGAAGATGAGACCGGCGCTCACGAGGCCCCAGAACGAGTCGACCCGCCAGAACGCGTATCCGGCGCCTAGGGCAGCGAGGGCGGTCAACAGGGGGGCACGAAGGCTACGCGACGGAGAGCTCATCAGAACCTGCAGCGGATAGGGAAGGGCCGGACAGCCGGCTACTTTTGCGAAGCGGGGGAAGCGCGGGAAAGACGGGAGGCGCCGAGGGAGCACCCACGCCGACGACTTTATTTCTTGTCGGCGGTGGCCTTGGCTTCCTTCAGGTCTTTGAGCTGCTTGTCGTCACCCTTGGAGGTGCCCGCGGCGGCCTCGTACGGGATGAGCGAGCTGACGAGCATCTGCACGTTCGTCCCCGGCGCGATCTTCACCTTGGCGAAGCGGTCGTCCATCTCGACGAGCTCACCCACGAGGCCGGACTGCGACAGGACCTTCTCGCCCTTCCTGAGCTTGGACCGCGTCTCCGCGTCTTTTTTCTTCTGGTTGCGGCTCATCATGAGCATCACGACCATCATCACGGCGATGGGCGCGAGCATCATGAGCGACGAGCCGGCGCCTCCCGGAGAGCTCGACCCGCTCTGGGCGGGCGAGGAGTCCTGGGTGGTGCCCGGGGTGCCGGCGGGCCCGGCTTTCGGACCAACCTGCTGAAGCATGAGGGCGTTGAGTGACACGGTGTGCGGCTCCAGATACGAACTTCGGAAAAAATCGGAGAAAAAAGCGGCTTTTACCGCACGCGCCGTCGAAAAGGCGGCTCGGGCCCCGGTGGGATAGTCGTTGGGGGCACGTTCGTCAACCAGTGCCGCTGGCCCGGGGCGTCCGAAGCGCGCCGGAAGAGGTGCCCCAAGCTCGGCCTGGAAGCAAACCCGGGCCTCCCGGGTTTGACGGAGTGAGCCCTGGCACGGTGCTCGCTAGACCGTCCTCAGGCAAGACCATGACCTTCGTTACCAACCCCATCCGGCCCAGGTTCGTCCCCCCCATCGCGTTCAACCTGGAGGGCGAGCCGGCGCGCGTGTCGAGAGCTCGGCTTCACCATGGGTCGCGGATCACCTCCGCCGAGGGCGCGGCGGTCGTCGAGGGGGCGGGACGTCTCTGGCTTGCGGGGCGAGATGCGTCAGGCCGTTCGCACGGTAGCTCGCTTCGGTACACGCTACCGGCGGCGTTCTCGCTGGGGCCCCTCGCGGGTCACCGGGTCCGCGTGACGGTGCAGGACGAGCTGGCGATGGGCGTCGCGAGCCAGACGCTCACCATCAGCGCCGCGGACGGCGGCGAGGCGAGCGCGGACGGCGGCCAGGTGTGGCTGCTGGCGCGGGTTGGCCGCGTCCAGGGCGTGGAGCACGTGCTCGACGGCACGACCGTACGGGCTGCGCTCTCGCAGCGCGCCGGAGGCCCCCTGGTCATCGGCACGACCAAGCTCCAGTGGCTCGTCGCGCCCGGCCAGTGCGTGTGCGTGGGCGGGCGTATGATCGCGCACTACCTGGGGGCCACCCCACCCGACGGCCCAGGCTGCGCCGCGTACGTGATCGCGGACCTCGCCCTGCTCGCGTAGGACCTACGAGTCGGTCCGGGCGCAGCGGAAGCCGACGTTCGGGCCCGCCTCGAGCGCGGAGCCCCAGTTGCGGCTCGTCGAGCGGCTGAAGGACGGCCACGACAGCCACCCGCCCCCGCGGAGCACGTGGCTCGCGCCCGCGCGGGGCCCGGCGCCCTCGGGGCTCGTGGCGTCGGCGTACCAGTCGCTCGTCCACTCCTCGACGTTGCCTGCCATGTCGACGATGCCGAACGGGCTCGCGTTGCCAGGGTGCGAGCCGACCTTCGCGGGCCGACCCTTCGTGCAGGTGCGGCCGGTCGTGTCCGTCATGAGCGTGGCAGCGATCCCACAGCCGGTGGCTGCGCCGCCCCACGGGTAGCGGGCCCGGCTCGTGCCGCGGGCCGCGAACTCCCACTCCGCCTCGCGCGGCAGCCGCTTGCCGGACGCGCGGCAGAAGGCGTCGGCGTCGTGCCAGTGGACGCACGAGATGGGCAGGTCGGGCTCGCCGAGGTCGTAGGTGCAGCTGGCGCTCGATCTGGCGGGCGCAGCACACTCGTGGCGTTCGACGCAGGCGCGGTAGGCGCGGACGGTCACCTCGGTGCGATCGAGCCAGAACGGCCCCACGCCGACGGCGTGCGGTGGCCGCTCGTTCGGCTGGGACGTCGGGTCCGCGGTGCCCATCGTGAATCGCCCGCCGGGCACGCGGACCATTCCGTCCTTCGTCGGGAAGGGGCCGTGGATGGGGCTAGACGGCGCGGACGCGACCGGCGGAGGCGGCGGCGCCGGCGTGGCCGACTCCTCGGGCGCGGGCTCTCCCTCGTCGGGCTCTGCCTGCCCCGCTGCGCCCCTCGCCACGGCCACCCCCGCGGCCACGATCAGAAGCAAGCGCAGGGACGCAGAAAAGGCAGACGCCGTGTGGACGCGAACGGGTGCCCTTCGGTTCACGATGTTCAGCGGGCGCCCGCGCGCTCGTCCTGGCGGCCGAGACGGATCGCGTCCTCGTCCCGCTCGATCGTCGCCCGCGAGACCTCGAGGTTCGACTCGAAGGCGCGCCGCGCCACCTCGCCGCCCACGCCTGCCACGTGCGCGCTGCCCACTCCAGGCGCCGGGGCGAGCGCGGCCAGGGCCTCGGAGACCTCCCGCGCGACGAGCGAGCCGTCCACGGCGAGGCGCCCCACGGCGCCGGGCGAGGAGACGGGGCCGTCGGAGCGCTTGCCGAGGGCCGCCAGCGCGATGCCCACGAAGGCAGCGGCGGTCAGCCAGCGCGTGTCTTCGGGCGGCGACGAGGCGTCGGGCGCGGGCCAGCCGAGGACGCGGAGGTGCCGATCGAAGACCACGGCCTTCACGTACGGAGGCATCGAAGACCACAGAGCTTCGGGCGTGCGGTCCCTCGTCGGCACGGCGACCACGCCGCCGCGCGCCAGGCGCGCGAGCGGGCTCTCGTGCAGGAGCACGGCGAAGTCGTCGAGCGCGACGACACGCAGCGACGACTGCGTGTGGACGCCCCGGGGCCGCTCGCGCGACGCGACGAGATCGAGCACGGCGCCCTCGCCGCCGGCCGGCGCGGCCCGGACCGTGGCCTGCACGCGCAGCGCGAGCGCGGAGGCGATCACGGTCGAACAGAGGTCGGCGCACGCCTCGGCGGTGGGGCGGTCGCGGAGGATGCCGCGCATCGCGAACGAAGCCTGCGCCTGCTGAGGCTCCGAGTGGACGGCCGGAAGTCCCAGCTCCCCTTCCCCGCCGAGGACGAAGAAGCGCTTGCCCCCCTCCCCCTCGAGCATGTTGCGAACCACGGCGTCGAGGTCGAGCGCGTCCAGCTGGTGCGAGCCCTGGCCCACGACGCCGGACGTGATGCGCGGGATGCGCCCCACGCCGGGGTAGCCGGGCGCCCACGTGAGCGCGTCGGCGAAGGACGCCTTCACCTCGCGCGTGAGGAAGTTGCTCTGCGCCAGCGGCTCGTCGCAGCCCTCGAGCACGGTGATCGCCAGCGCGCGGGCGAGCGCCCGGACGAGGCGCGGACCCGGGAAGGGGCGGATGGCGGTCAGCTTCACGGCGCCGACGTCGTGCCCTGCCGCGCGCAGGCGCTCGACCTCCCCGAGGAGCGACTCGCCGAGGGCGCCGGCGGCGACGAACATGGCCGCGGCGTCGTTGCCGACGCTGCGCTCGATGAGGTCGTGCCGGCGGGAAGACAGGCTCTCGAGCTCCCTCATGGCGCTCCCCAGCGCGAAGGGCACGCGCTCGGCGAAGGCGCGCGCGCTGATCTTGGCGTGGACGGGGTGGGCCGGGTCGGTCAGGCGGCGCAGGCGGCTCTGGGGCGCACCGACGAAGACCTCGCAGAGCGAGACGTCGGGCGTCGCGAGCGGCTCGACGAGGCGCGCCGCGGTCTGCTCGTGGATGACGAGGAAGGGCGTGCCGCAGTCCTCCGCGGCGCGACGCGCGATGAGCGAGAGGTCGAGCGAGTTCTCGACGCTCGACGCGAGGACGACGCCCCACCCGAGGTCGCCGAGGGCGAAGGCCTCCGCCGTGCCGCGCTCGTCGAGCGCGTGGAAGACCACCCCGAGCCGGTCCCTCGCGATCCTGCGCATGACCGACCTGGCGCCCACGAGCGAGCTCGCGCGGGCTACCAGCGTGACGCGCTCCCCTTGCCCCGCGTGCACGTGGCACTGCTCGGCCTGCAGGGCTGCGTCCCCCACCGAGACCTTGACCGGGTCTCCGAAGGCGTTGTGCTTGGCGACCGCGCCCTCCGGAACGCCGGTCGCGTAGAGGATCCGGTGCGCGACCGCTCCCTCGGCGAGCGCTATGGCGCCGAGGACGTCACGCGCCCACGCGCGCGAGGTGCTCGCCTTCGAACCATCGCCCCCCGCGCGCTCCCCAGATACCCCGTTCTCCATGACGGGCACTGTACCAGACCAGGCTGCGCCGTTGCGCAGAGTGCGCGCGTCCGGTCACCTCTAGCCGCCGGGCCGAGACGGGCGACGGCTGGGTTACTTGTACATCTCGTCCAGCACCTCGTCATCGCGACCCTGCGCGATGAGGCGGTCGTGCCGGAAGGCTTCCTTCAGGGCGATCCAGGTGAAGAAGATGATGATGGGGATGAGGCCGGCGATGGGCATGTTGTCGCCCTTGGACACGATCTCGAGGAAGTTTTCCCAGTGCATCTCTCTCTCCTGATCCTTACCGCCCGCGAACATAGAGCAACCGCGCCATGGGTCAAGCGGCCCGTCTTGTTGTCATCCTGAGCGAAGCGAAGGCCCCCCCCTCGGGACACGGATGAGGCCGAACGCGGTCGGCTTGGGGGGATCCTCAGGATGACATCGAAGCTACAGCAGGTTCGCGGCGAGCTCACAGCAGGTTCGCGGCGAGCTCGGCCAGCTCGCTGCGCTCGCCCTTGGCGAGGACGATGTGGCTCGCGAGCTTCTCGTTCCGGAACTTGTCCGCCGCGATCGTGAGGCCGTTGGAGGCGCTGTCGACGTACGGGTTGTCGATCTGCCCCGGGTCGCCCGTCAGCACGATCTTCGTGCCGTCACCGGAGCGCGTGATGATGGTCTTCACCTCGTGGGGCGTCAGGTTCTGCGCCTCGTCCACGATCATGAACTGCTGCGGGAGGGAGCGGCCACGGATGTAGGTCAGCGGCTCGACCTGGATCTGCCCGCTCTCGAGCAGCTCGGCGTAGGCGCGGGGCCCCTTGCGGGTGCTGCTCGAGAACAGAAACTCGAGGTTGTCGAAGATGGGCTGCATCCACGGGTTGAGCTTCTCGTCGACGTCACCCGGCAGAAACCCGATGTCCCGCCCCAGCGGCATGACGGGCCGCGAGACGAGCATCCGGGTGTACGCGCCGTCCTCCACCGTGCGCTTCAGGCCGGCGGCGATGGCGAGGAGCGTCTTGCCCGTGCCGGCCTTGCCGACGAGCGTGACCAGGCGAACGGAGTCGTCCAGGAGCAGATCGATGGCGAAGCTCTGCTCCTTGTTGCGTGGGCGCACGCCCATCACGCCCTCGCGCGGCGTGCGCAGGGCGACGATCTCCTTCTTCACGGCGTCGTAGCGGCCGAGCGCGGTGTGGGAAGGGTTCGTCCGGTCGCGCAGGAGGATGCTGAGGTTCGGGCGGAGCTCGGTCGGCGTCTTCAGGACGAGGCGGCCCTCGTGGAAGAAGCTGTCGATCTCCTTGGCGTCCACCTCGATCTCGCGGATGCCGGTGTCGAGCGTCTCGGGCTCGACGCGCATGTTCTCGTAGTTCTCGGCGACCATGCCGAGCGCGTCCGCGCGGATGCGCAGGTTCGTGTCCATCGTGACGAAGATCGTCGGCCGGCCGCCGTCCTGCTCGCGCACGTCGAACGCGGTCTGCAAGATCGCCTGGTCCATCGACGTCTTGTCGAGCGCGCTCGGAAGCTCGGGCCGCTTGTGCGGCACGGCGACGCGCAGCATCCCGCCCGACTCGAGCTTGACGCCGGCGGACAGCGAGCCGCCCTTCTCTCGAAGCTGGTCGAGGAGGCGGGCGACCTGGCGCGCGTTACGGCCGCGCTCGGAGCCCTCCCGCTTGAACTGGTCGACCTCCTCGATGCAATAGATGGGGACGATGACGTCGTTGTCTTCGAACCGGAAGATGGCCCGGGGATCGTGCAGGACGACGTTGGTGTCGAGGACGTAGTTCTTCTTCATCTTGGATTGCGCCCGAGGCGCACCATGCCGCGTAACGTGGGACCCGCGCCCGCGCAAGGGGTAAGCGGTGCTCCTAGCCTCGGGCGAGGCGCCCGGCGTAGTATGCGCGCCATGTACTACGAGACGTTTCGCCAGATGAAGAAGATGCTCGGCAACATGGACAAGTGGCTCGACCTCGCCGCGGCGCACGCCAAGGCAAAGTCGTTCGACCCGAACCTGTTTCTCGAGCTCCGCCTGTCTCCCGACCAGTTCGCCTTCGCACGCCAGGTCCAGACCGCGTGTGACACCCCCAAGCTGGCCGCCTCACGGCTGACGGGGAAGGACGCGCCCAAGAACGAGGACAACGAGAAGACCCTCGAGGACCTGCACGCCCGCATCAAGGGGACGATCGCCTACCTCGACGGCTTCACCGCCAAGGATTTCGAAGGGGCCGCCGCCCGCGTCATCTCGAACCCGCGCTGGGAGGGCAAGACGATGACCGGCGCGGACTACTTCCTCGAGCACGCGCTGCCGAACTTCTTCTTTCACCTCACGCACGTGTACGCGATCCTGCGGAACAACGGCGTCGACGTGGGCAAGAAGGACTACCTCGGCGCGCTCACCCAGAAGGCTCCCTGAGATCGCGGCGGGGTCGGCCGGGGGACGAACCCGGACCAGGGCCCCGCACGCACCTCTCATGGCGTCCGGCCGCAGCACGCACGACGAGAGCCCGGAGCGCACCGCCCTCGCTGCGGCCGATGGCGAGGTCACGCGCCTCGCGCGCGAGGTTCGCCTGCTCGGGGCGGTGACGCCGCTCGAGGCGGCCCGCGAGCGGGCGCGCCTGGTCGACGCCTTCGAGCGGGGACACCACGCCGAGCCCCGCTGGCACTACCCGTCCGTCGATCGCGCGCGGACGAGGCGGCAGGCCGACGAGCTCGCGCGGGGCCTCGAGGCCCTGCCCGATCTGCCGCTCAGCCGGCTCTACGTCGCGCGCTCGCGCGAGCTCGCGAGCGAGTGCGCGCTGGCGGACGCCATCGGCACGCCGCGCTTCGGCAGGATGGCGAGGTCGCGCTTCACCTCGACCGAGCCGGCCGCCGAGCGCGCAGCCAGCACGCTCGCGAAGGAATGGCTCGCCCTCGGGGACGAGCCCCCGGTGCCCACCGTGCAGAGTGACGGCACCGACGCGCGTTCGCTCCTCTCCCGCATGCGCGTGGAGGTCCAGCGGCTCGGCCTCCCCTTCGAGGTCGTCACGAGCGAGTCGCTCGCGGCGCTCGCGGCCATCGGCGACCACCACATCTGGGTGACGACCGGCCGGGAGATCACCGAGGCCGACGTCGAGCGCACCATCGTCCACGAGCTGTACGGCCACGCGCTGCCGCGCGCCCGGGCGGGCGAGCTCGCGCTCGGCATCTTCGCGGCGGGGACGGCGCGCGGGGGCGACGAGCAGGAAGGCTTCGCGCTCGTGCTCGAGGAGCGGGGCGCGTTCCTCGGAGCGCGTCGCAAGCGGGAGCTCGCCGGGCGGCACCTGGTGGTCGAGCGGATGGCGAGCGGCGCGAGCTTCGTCGACGCCGTGCGCGCGCTCCGGGCGGAGCGCTTCACGGCGAAGGACGCCGTGAGGATGGCAGAGCGGGCGTACCGCGGCGGGGACGGCAGGAGCGCCGGCCTCGGCCGCGAGCGCGTGTACCTCGAGACGTTCGTGCGCGTCCGCGAGCACCTGCTCGCGAGGCCGGAGGACGAGCCGGTGCTCGCCTCGGGCCAGGTGTCGCTCGACGCGATCGACACGTTGCGTCCGTTTGCGTGCGCAGAGCCGTCTTCATCCTGAGTCAGGCGCGCCCGTTGTCACGTTGTCATCCTGACGCGCAGCCGAAGGACCCCCAACGCGACGAGGGTCTTCTCCTCATCAACGTCGGCTGAGGGGGTCCTTCGCTTCGCTCAGGATGACAACAGCCCACGTCGGCTGAGGGGGGGTCCTTCGCTTCGCTGAGGATGACAGCAATGTACGTCACTCGATGTGGAACTCGACGCGCCGGTTGGCGGTGCGCCCCTCTTCCGTCGAGTTGGGCTCGAGCGGCTTCTCGGAGCCGAAGCCCTGCGACGAGAGGCGCTCCTTCTCGATCTTGTGCATGACGAGCCAGGCCACGACGGCCTTCGCGCGCTTGGCGCTCAGGTCCTTGTTGAGGGCAACGGACCCCTTGTCGTCCGTGTGACCCTCGATGCGCACGTGCTTGATGTCGGGCTTGTCGTTCAGGACCTTGAGGACGGCCTCGAGGACGGCCGAGCTCTCCGGGAGGATAATCGCGCTGCCGAAGGCGAACTTCACCTGCTCGTTGATGCGGATCTGGCCGTTGACGACCATGGCCTTCGGGCAGCCGTTCTTCTTCGGATCGGGGTCGGGCGGACCGGCCTCGGTCGGGCAGGCGTCCTGGGCGTTGGGGATGCCATCGCCGTCGAGGTCGTTGTTCTCCGGGCAACCGTTGGTCTTCGGGTCGCTCGTGCGCACGCCCGGCTTGTCGGGGCAGGCGTCCTCGTTGTCGGCGATGCCGTCGTGATCGCGATCGGCGGGGCAGCCGTTGGTCTTCGGGTCGTCCGTCTTCACGCCGGGGACCGTCGGGCATGCGTCCTGCGCGTCGGGGATGCCGTCGCCGTCCTGGTCGGGCGGGCAGCCGTTCGTCTTCGGGTTGGTCGTGCGGACGCCGGGGACGGTCGGGCACGCGTCCTCGGAGTCGGCCACGCCGTCCTTGTCCTTGTCGCCGACCGGGCAGCCGTTCTTCGCGGGGTCCTCCGACGCTACGCCGGCGACGTCGGGGCACGCATCCACCTCGTCCGCGATCCCGTCGCCGTCGGAGTCCGCGGGCGCCGGCGGATGGTAGGCGGGGACCCACTCGATGGAGGCGAGGATGCGCGCGTCAGGCGAGCCGTAGGTGGGGCTCAGGCCCGGACCGGCGCCGGCGCCCACGCGCCACGAGCTGCCGATCGTGTAGTGCGCCCCCAGGATCGCCTCCACGGGCGTCGTGTACTTGCCGAAGAAGCCGGCGCTCCCGTAGCTGATGACGGTGCTGCCGTAGACCTCGGGACCGACGAGGAGCTTCCGCTGAAGCAGGCGCACGCCGACCGACGCGCCGAAGGTGAGCTGGTCACCGATGATCTGGTTCGCGTACGTGGAGTGCTCTCCCAGGAAGTGAACGCCGACCTTCGCGGCGTACGCGACCATGCCGACGTCCCCCGCGACCGCCGCGTGGACGATCCCGTGTCCCGCACCGTCGCCCGTGTAGAGGTCCTGCTGGCCGGTGGGAATGAAGCCCTGGCCTCCGACGGCTAGGATGAACTTGTCCCCGTACTGGCCGAGGAGGCGGAGGTCGGCGCTGAACCGGATGTCGCCGATGGCGGGCTTGTGGGGCGACTGGAGGGACTCGCCGAAGGCGGTCGCGTCCGAGCCGTTCTGGTAGATGGCGATGGGCACGTCGATGCCGACGCGCACGCGGTCGGAGAGGACGAGGCTGCCGCCCGCGTGCAGGAAGAACTGGTCGGAGAGGACGGCCGTCTTCGTCGTCGGGCTCGTGGGGACGATGAGGGGGTTGAAGGCGTACTCGCCGACGACGCCGACCGCGGGGCGCAGCTCGCCGCGCAGGTCGAGCGAGTCGAGGGCAAACCACTCGCTGCCTCGCTCGGACGGATTGAACCGATCCACGTTGAAGCCTACTTGCGGCTGCGACTGCGCGAACGCGGAACGGCTCCCCACGAGCGCAATGGCCGCGAGGCAGGTGCTGAGCAGGATCCGTCTCATCGTTGGCAGGCCTTTCTATAAGCGGGGCGGGAGTCTACAGAGGCTTGCCGATGTACCATTCAATCTCAGCCGGGGTCGAGCGCGTAACGACCGAGGGATGCGCCGGCGCCGGCGCCGGCGGCCCGTTGACGAGGTGGCTGGTTGCCCGGCCACCGGCCGCCAGTTAGGCTGAGTCGATGTGGGAACGCGCTGCCGCCGGGCTGCTCGCGGCTGCGCTCACCCTCCTGGTTGCGTGCCGCTCGCCAACGGAGATCGAGGTCACGGTCACGACCGACGTCCCCTGCGCCGCAGGCGCGGGCCCGACCCATGTGAACAACACCGCCGTCTTCGCGGGCGCCAGCGTGCCGGGGAAGACCACCTTGCCCGTGTCGGTCTCGTACGACTGCGACCCGAGCGGCCACGTCCTGGGCGAGATCGTGCTCGTTCCCAGCGGCGATCGCTCGGCCACGGTGAACGTCGTCGTCGCGACCGGCGTGAACGGACAGGCCGCGGAAGACTGCCTCGATGGCAACGGTGCCCTTTGCATCATCGAGGAGCGCCGGTGGAACTACCAGCCGCACCATCCCGTCCCTGCGACGATCTTCATGACGCTGTCCTGCCTGGGCAAGGACTGCACGCCGGGTACGACGTGCTTCGACGGTGCGTGCGTCCCCGTGAGCGACTGCAACTTCGAGACGTGCGGGCCCGAGGACGCGGGCGTGGACGCCGGCGTCGACGGATCGTCCTCGGATGCCTCGAAGGCCGACGCGACGCTCGACTCGGGCGGCGTGGGCAGCCCCGACGCGACCATCCCGAGCGACGCGAGCCTCGACGGAGCCGACGCCGATGACACGGGAGCGAGCGACGGAGCGAGCGAAGACGGCTCGCGCGATGGCTCCTCCACCGATGGCAGCGGCGAGCCGGGGGACAGCGGAGCGATGGATGGTGGTGTCGGCCCCGGCGACGGCGGCGGACCGACGGACGGCGGAAGCGACGGCGGTGCGCTCGGCGACACCGGCGGCGGGCTTGGCGACACCGGCGGCGGACTGGGCGACAGCGGCGGAGGCGACACCGGCGGCGGGCTTGGCGACACCGGCAGTGGATCGAACGACAGCGGCAGTGGATCGAACGACAGCGGCATGACGGACGACTCCGGGGGTGGGCAGAGCGACAGCGGCATGACGGACGACTCGGGCGGCGGCGGCGGCGCGCTGGACAGCGGCGGGGGCTCCATGACGAACGAGATCGGGGCCCTGGTGACGGGGCTTCAGCCGGGGCAGGACGTGGCGCTGAGCCTCAACCTGGGAGGGATGCCGGTGCCGCCCCTCGTGGTCGACTTCACCGGGCAAAACGTGGAGCAGCCGTTCATGACGGCCGTGTCGCTCGGCGCGGGCTACACGGTGACCGCCGTGGAAACGGCAAACGTCGTCTGCACAGTCAGCCCCATGGCGGGGACGATCATGACCTCGAACACGATAATCGACGTGACCTGCAGCGGCCCCAACCACATGTGACGCGGCGGTCCGCGAGGCGCCTGGCGCGGTGCGTCAGCGGCGTGGTTGTGCTTCGGGGGAACGGGCGGATATCATGTTCTATCGTGCCGACGGAGCTCCCCAAGCCTGGCGACGTGCTGTCGGACCGCTACGACGTGATCAGGGTCATTGGGGAGGGGGGCATGGGCGTCGTCTACGAGGGGACGCACCGCCGCATCGGCCAGCGCGTGGCAATCAAGGTGCTGCACCCGGCGATGATGTCGTCTCCCGACATCGTGGAGCGCTTCGAGCGCGAGGCTCGCGCCGCGGGACACCTGAAGAGCGGTCACGCGGTGCGGGTCATGGACGTCGACGTGACCGCCGGCGGGCTGCCCTACATGGTCATGGAGTTTCTCGAAGGTCGAGACCTCGAGCAAGAGGTCCTGGCGCGCGGGGCCCTGCCCATCGACGAGGCGGTCGACTACCTGTGGCAGACGTGCGGGGCGATGGCCGAAGCCCACGACCTCGGCATCGTCCACCGGGATCTGAAGCCCGCGAACCTCTTCCTTTGCCCCGACCAGGGGAAGATCGTCGTGAAGATCCTCGACTTCGGCATCTCGAAGATGACGCGGGACACCAGCGTCTCGGTGACCAGCACGGCCTCGAGCATCGGGACTCCTCTGTACATGTCGCCCGAGCAGGTCCGGTCGTCCAAGACGGTCGACGCGCGCACCGACATCTGGTCGCTCGGAGTCATCGCCTACGAGCTGCTTGGCGGCAGGGTCCCGTTTTCCGGAGCCAACCCGACCGCCGTGGTCGCCGCCATCGTGGCCGACGAGGCCCCGCCGCTGCGGAGCTTGCGCCCCGAGGTGCCGATCGAGCTCGAACGCGTGGTCCACAAGGCGCTGGCGAAGGACGTCGCGCTCCGTTACCCCGACGTGCGCGCGCTCGCGATCGCGCTCGGCCCGTTCATCCGCGGCGGGCCCGTGTCCATCGCCGGGATCAACAGCGCCGACGCGTTTGCGCCGACGCTGTCCTCCGGATTGAGCAGGGCGGCGCCACCCGCCGGCTCTCCACCCGTCATCGAGGAGACGAGCCCGCGCCGGCAGCTCCCGGACGCGAGACCGCCGACGGCGAAGGTGGCCCTGAGCACTCCGAGCTGGTCGATCGAACCGCGGCGGACCGGGGGGCGAGTCCTCGTTCCCCTCGCGGTGGTCGCGTCGTGCCTCCTGGGGGCGGCCATCTATTTCTACCCGAGCTCCTCACCGACCGCGGCCGTGCCTGGGCCTGCGCCGGCAGCATCGACGTCGCCGCCCGCGCTTCCGTCCGCCTCGGCGAGCGCGGGGCCTGCCTTCGTCGCGCCGCCCGTCGTCTCCGCGAACCCTCCGTCGAGCGCGTCCGCTGCCGTGTCGAACAGTCCTCCGGACACCGAACGACCCCGGCCGCTGCGCCCGCAGCAGCCGCAGCCGGCGCGCCCCACGATCGTCGCTTCCACGCCCCTACCCCTCCCGCCTCCGCCGCCCTCGGCGACGCACTCCGCCGCGGTTCCACCGGCCCCGCCGACGAGCGCCCCGGCGACCAGCAGCAGCCCGCCCACCCCGACCGAGCCCCCGAGGCGCCTGTGACCCGCTCCCTGAACCTCTCCCGAGTCGCCGCCGGTCTCCTCTGCGTCGCGCAGCTCGCGACTTCTCTCCCCGCGTCGGCGCAGAGCGCGGTCCCGGCCGCGGCGGATCCCGAGCGCGGCGCCGCGCTCAAGCAGCGGGGGGACGAGGCGATGGACTCGCTCCACTACGACGATGCCCTCCGGCTCTACGAGCAGTCGTACGAAGCATCGCCGAACCCTGCAGTCCTCTACAACGAGAGCCGCGTCTACCAGGCTCGGGGGCAGTACCCGGAGGCGCTCGCGTTGATGCTGCGCTTCGATCGCGAGGCTCTGCCCGACCTGAAGGGGCGCGTGGCCGGGTTCGACGCGCTCCTCGAGGAGCTGCGGGGCCACGTCGCCGTGCTCGACGTGCGCTGCAACCAGAACGGCGCCCACGTGCTCGTCAACGATCGGGTCGTGGGCACGACGCCGCTGCTCGAGCCGCGGAAGGTCAACGCGGGGCCTGCCACGGTCGCCGTCACGCTGGACGGTTACTCCCCGTTCAAGCAGTCGCTCGATCTGCCCGGGAAGGTCACGACGGCGCTGGTCGTCACGCTGGAGTCGAGCTCGCGCATGGGCGTCCTCGCCGTGCGCGTGTCCGGTCCCCCAGCCGACGTCTCGATCGATGGCAAGCCCATGGGCATGACGCCGCTCGAGCTGCCGCTCGCGGCCGGGCCGCACCCGCTGCAGCTGCACCGAGAGGGGTCGCTGGACCTCCAGACCTCGACCATCATCGTCGCGGGCCAGAGGAAGGAGCTCGAGCTCGACCTCGCGTCCAAGCGGCCCATCACGCAGAGCTGGTGGTTCTGGACGGGCGTGGGGGTCGTCGTCGCGGGCGGCGCGATCCTCACGTACGCGCTCTTGACCGAGCGCTCCGCCGGGACCGGCTACGGCTTCTCGCCCGGGCAGGCGTCGGTCGCGTTGACGAAGTGGTAGCCGTCACTCGTCGAAGCACACGTTCTGTCCGTCGTTCGGATCGGTGCTCATGTACTGGTGCACGCTGACGCACGAGTAGCCCGGACGACAGGGCGTGGGAGCGTTCGGGTTGCACACCGCGAGGCAGTAGCCGTTCGACTGGAAGTCAGCGCAGAAGCTCTCCACCTGCCCGCTCGGGCACTGTCCCGTGCACTGGAGCGTGCACAGGCCGCCCGGGTAGTTCGCTCCCGTGGCGCAGATGGAGCCCGGCTCCGCGCAGTCCGTGGAGGCCGCGCAGGCGTCGCCGAGCTGAGCGTTGCCGGTCATCGTCCCGCCGATGGGGCCGACGTAGTTGAGCGCGCTCGCGTACTCCTGCCAGATGCTCCAGAAAAGCCAGTTGCCGCCCGACCCCTGGCCGACGAGCGGAAGGTACTGGTAGAGCGCCGCGGTCGACGCGTCTGCAGGCGTGACGAGGATCCCGTCGAGGGAGGTCTCGGTCGTCCCTACTCCCCAGCCGCCGGGCGTCGTGCCGTTCTGCGCGATCTCGTCCAGGCTCTCGCGCAGCGCCGCGCCGAGGCAGTCACACTGGACGTCGAACCCTGCGAGCATGGGATCGTACTGCCCGGGCGCGATCACGCCGCAGCCGAAGGCGTACTCCACGCGCGACGTCGGCGACGGGTAATACTCCTCGCCTACGAGCCCCTGATCCATCTCGGCGCGCACCAGGAACACGAGCGGGTTCAGCTGGTAGGTCTCTGCGGCGTTGATGATGGCGTCGCTCGCGAGCACGCCGTTCGACTGGTAGGTGCTGAGGAAGCTCGGGTAGTCGTAGGGCGAGTGATCGAGGAACGTCTGGACCTCGTCCGAGTCGAGGCCGAGGTAGTCGGTGAACGATCCGGTGTCGACGATCTCGTCGGGGTTGAACGGCCCGTCGGTCGTGGTCACCAGATCGGCGGGCTGCAGGACGCTCCCGGGGGGCGACTTCGAGCACGCTGCCCCGACCAGGCCGCACGTCGCGAACAGCACCATCGTACTCGTCAGCGTTCTGGCCCGGCGTGTCATGCCTCGGGGGGAAGCATGGCACGGAGCCGGCTCTACTGCACCGTGACGGGGATCTGCTGCCACGAGGTCCCGTCCCGGTTGTCGTGCACGACGGCCCACAGCACGGCGGGCCCGGGGGCCTGGGGCGCGTGGTACTTCGTCGCCGTCGACGTGATCTGGCCCTGCACCGGATCGTAGAGGAGCCGCGCGTCGTCATCGAGCGCGCCCTGGGTGGTGAAGTAGTCGACCCAGATCTCTTCGTTGCGCGGCATGCCGTTCGGGCCCAGATCGCTCGGGTCCACCTCGTCGCTCGAGGACGGGACGACGGTGTCGAGGGAGTAGGCCTGGCAGTCCTGGAGCTTCGAGGCCGTGCAGTGCGGCACCGTGAGGCCCGAGTCCGGGACCGCGCCGCCGTCGAACGTGACCTGCTGGATGACGGGGTTGTTGTTGGTCCACGTCGTGTAGGCGTAGACGCGCGTGAAGCCGATGACGTAGGCGCTGGGATCGAGCTTTATCTCGTTCTTGTCGAAGCAGCCGATCGGGATCTGGATGGGGTTGTCGCTCGTCGGATCGACGGGCACGGCCTCGACGTGGCCTGCGCAGGCGATGTTGAAGGCGATCGCGAGGCCGTACGGCTCGATGTTGGGCTTGGTCGCGTGGGCGGAGATGATGTTCGCCGGCAGCGTGAGCGAGAACTTGGTCCCCTCGATGAGCAGCGGCGTCAGGTCGACCCCGGGCTTGAGGAGCGGCGGCGGTGCGCCACCGTCCGGCGCGCCGAGCCCGCTGTCGGGGGCGATGCCTCCGTCGGCCGCGAGCCCCGCGAAGCAGTCGTAATAGAGGTCGTCGATCGGGTTGATGCAGACGAACGGCAGCCACCACACCTTCATGGGCTCGGGCTGGATGACCCTGCCGTCGTAGGCGAGCATCTGCAAGCTCACCGTCTGCCCTGGCGTGGCGTACGGATGATCCGCCTGCGTCGCGAGGATGCGCACGCTGTCGACGAGGCTCGCCGGCTCGAAGTTCGTCCCGCAGGCGATGCCCACGGCGAGCGCAGCCAGGCCCGCCCCGAGGGTCACGAGCCGGCCGAGAGAGCGCCGCGTCACGCGGAGACCGGTGCGCATGCGCATCAGAACACCCCCCGGAGCCCGAGGCTCGGCAAAAACGGCAGGCCGTTCGCGTACGTGTTCGCCGTCGAGTTGAAGTTGAAGCTCACCCCTTCTGCATTGGCACGGTTGTAGACGTTCTGCACGTCGAGGTAGATGCCGAACTCGCGCCCGTGGCTGAACTTCCACGTCTTGTCGACGCGGAGGTCGAGCTGGTGAAAGAGCGGCAGGCGCTGGCCGTTGGGCGGGTAGGCCGGGATGGCGAGGTACGAGCCCGCGTTCTCGTCGTAGAAGCCGTACGTGCTCGGCGTGTAGAGGTTGCCCGAGACGAGACGGAAGCGCGCGCCGAACTCCCAGCCGCGCCCCAGCTTGTAGCTGCCGAGCACGGTGAGGATGTGCGTCTGGTCGTACTCGTAGAGCCGCTCGACGAAGTCGGGAGGGTCCTCCCGGGTGGCGCGCGAGAGCGTGTAGGCGACCCAGCCGAAGAAGCGCTTGCTCGGCTTGTAGCGAATGAGCGTCTCGAGCCCGATGACCTTGCCGCGGCCCTCGTTGAAGTAGCCGGCGGTGACGAGGTTATCGAGCTGCTTGTAGAAGCCCTCGAGCGAGGCCTCGATGTTCCTCGTGAACTCCTGCTCGACGCCGACGTCGTACTGGATGCCACGGTTCGACGTGAGGCCAGGCTGGCCGAAGACCTTGTCGACGTCCTGCGGCTGCGGCGGCTCGTAGAAGAGGCCCACGCCGCCCTTCATCGTGGTCCGCGGGTAGCCGCCGTGGATGTCCTGGCGGACGACGATGCGGGGCGCCAGATCGAAGGTCTGCGAGGTGCTCGCGTAGTCGAGGCGCACGCCGGGGACGATGCGCGCCCCACGCCACGGCGTCAGCTCGAGCTCGGCGTAGGCGGCGGGGAGCGTGTTCGAGCCGGTCGACTGGCTGGTCAGCGCGGGCGCGCTCAGGAACGGGCCGCCGGGCGGCTGGCCGGCCACGGGGAACGGCGGGAAGCGGGCGGTGACGTTGTAGGGGATGACGAGCGTGTCCGTCCCGATGTTCGCGGTGATGCCCTGGGCGATCCGCTGCGAGACCTCGGCGCGAAGGCTGAGCGGGTACTCCTTGATCGTGAGGTAGTCGGAGCCGAGGGCGAAATCGATCCCGTCCTCCCCGAAGGCCCCCGTGACCTTGACCTCGGTGTCGTTCGAGATCTTGTTCCGGTAGCGCGCCTGCATGCGCCAGAAGTACTCGTGCGAGCTGATGCCCCCCGTGAGCGAGGGGTCGCTCGAGTCGACGCTCTTCACGACGATGTCGAGGCGGTCGTCCGAGCCGAAGAACAGGAAGCGGAGCGACTCGTTCTTGCTCCACTGCTTCTCGAGCATCGCCTGGTAGTCGTAATAGACGGGGGCCGTGCTCACGCCCGTGCCCGTCGACTCGAGCACGGGCTTGAGCCACACGTCGATCCACGAGCGCCGGCCGGCCGCCGCGAAGCTCCACCCCTTGCCGAGCGGGCCCTCGACGACCGCGCGCACGTCGATGAGGTCCGCCTGGACCATCGCGTGGATGGTGTCCTGCTTCGGATCGCGGAGCGAGACGTCGACGATGCCGCCGAGCGCGCGGCCGTACTGGGTGCTGAAGTTGCCGGGGAAGAAGTCGAGCTTGTCGAGCATCTCGGTCGGCACGACCGAGGACAGGCCGAACAGGTGGTAGACGTACGGGATCGGCGTGCCGTCGACGAAGATCTGCGTGTCCTGCGGGGCAGACCCTCGCACGATGAGGAGCCCCGTCAGAGTCCGCGCGACGCCGGGCAGGTTCTGGATCGAGCGGATGGCGTCCCCGTTGGTGCCGGGGATGCGGTTCATCTCGTCGGCCGTCAGCGTGATGCGCGTGACCTCGCGCGGCGGCCGCTGGCCCTTGACGGTCACCTCGTCGCCCGAGCTGTCGACGGCGAGGCGGTAGGTCACCGAGGTCGCCTGGCCGGGGACGATCTCCTCGTCGCTCGACTGCCCCACGAAGCCGCCCGACGCGATGACGACGTGGTACTTGCCCGGCGGCAGGTCGACGAAGGACCACGCGCCGGCCTCGTCCGTCGTGGTCGCCCGCTCGGTGCCGTCGGGGAGGCGCACGAGAATGGATACGCCGGCGACGGTCGCGCCGTTCGAGGCGGACAGCACGCGACCGAGGAGCGTCTTCTGCGGGAGCTTGGCCGCAGGGACCGGGGGCGGAGGCGCGACCTCGAAGGTGAAGTTGTACTTGTACTTGATGCGGGCGGCGATCGGCTTGCCGTCCCGCTTGGCGGGCTGGAAGACGAACTTGCCTGCCGCGGCGATGGCGGCCTCGTCGAAGCCGTGGCCGGCGGGCTCGGGCACCGTCGCCTTCGTCACCTTGCCGGTGACGTCGATGTCGAGGACGAGGACGACCTCCGCCTTGAGCCCGGCGTCGAGCGCGTCCTTCGGGTAGACCGCGTTCTCGAAGTGGTCGAGGACCGGCGGCGTGATGACGGGGGCGGGAGGCGCCTCGATCTGCTTCGTCGTCACCGCGGCGCCCGACGCGCCCGACGGGATCGCGTTCCCGCTCGGCGGCGGCTCCTGGGCAGCCAGCGGGCCCGCGACGGCCGAGACCGCCGCGAGCGCGCCGAGCGCGCCAAACGTGAAGAGAGCACGGGCGCGCATCACGACGGGACGAGCATTACCTTCCCTCCGCGCGTACCTCAACCCTGGATCAACGCTGGACAATCCCTGGGCAAGCCCGGACGCGCCCTCCCGCGCCTGGGCCTTGGGCGCTCGGGTGGCCGCCCACGTCGAGACCTGGGTACAGT
>Ga0302196_10000250_pt1 | contig 53454 bp, 50 predicted proteins | sample II_Bog_N1_3_FD_198794 | JGI IMG/M metagenome (GOLD analysis project Ga0302196, IMG submission 198794) | Peat permafrost microbial communities from Stordalen Mire near Abisko, Sweden - II_Bog_N1_3 | ecosystem: Environmental > Terrestrial > Soil > Wetlands > Peat | place: Sweden: Abisko... | reverse complement strand
CGGTGGGCGGCCAGACGATCCGGCAGATTTCTTCGATCAGGTCCGGTTCGGCCGGCTGCCCTTGCGCCGCCAAACCCGGACTTGGCGGCAGGGACTTTTCACTGCTGGTCGAGACGTTGTCGAGCAACAGATAGACCTCGGCCAGCTCCCGGGTGAAAATGAAATCCTGGAAGTGGGCCGGCATCGGCTTCGCTAAGAGCTCGTCAGGCACGCCCGCCTCCCCGCAGATGGCGCCATGTATCGCCTGTCCGCCGGCCTGGTTCGCAGACGGGGCGAGGCGCAACCTTACTGACGCATGAAAAATGCTATAAAGCAACCTTAGGGATTGAATCGGCGCCGCTTTGGTGGCTAGCTTCGCCGCAGCTCAGTCCGGTCCGCGACACAACGAGCGATGGTCGAGGCGGCGGATGATTGGTCCTCTTGGAGAGCGCCCATGCCTGCCTATCCTGGGTTCGACAGCGATGTGTTTCCCGGGCCTGCGACGCTCGCCTGGCTGAAGGCGAACACCAACCTGGTCTGGTGCGGCTACTATCTCGCCCCCGCCCCAAACCATCACGATCGGAGTTGGATGGGTCAGAGAGCGGCGCTCACTGCGGCGGGCTGGGGCTTGGCGCCGACCTACCTCGGACAGCAACTGAGCCTGTCGGGCAGCCATATTATGACCGCCGCACAGGGAACAATCGACGGGGACGAGGCCGCGGCATTTATGCGCTCGGAGGGATTCGCCCAGGGCTCCTTCGTCTATCTCGACCTGGAGGATGGACCGCCATTCGCCGGGTCGCGCACAGACTATGTCGCCGCCTGGGTCGCTGCGGTGGAGGCGGCGCAGTTTGGAGCAGGCGTCTATTGCTCGCACGCCTTCGCGGCCGAAGTGCAAGCTACCCAGCCGAACATCCGCGTATGGGCGTATCGCGTGCCGATCGATACGGTGCACCCGTTCCCAGGGACCAACTTCCCCGACTCGGCCCCGGCCGGCTGCGGCTATACCGGGGCGTTCATGTGGCAGCTCGGCCAGAACTGCCAGATCACCCTGGGCGTCACGCCGCCCGGACAGTTGGTGGTCGATCTGAGCACGTCGGTCAGCCCCGATCCAAGCCACCCATAGGACGGCCTTGCACCGGGGCTGAGACCTCGGTTACCGCCCGACAACCTGGGTCAACTTGCTCACGTCGCCGACCAGACCCGCGTCGCCGGACACTGACAGCTTGCCGGCGGCGTCATCCCAGTTGAGCACGGCGGTGTGGCCCTTGCCCTTGAGATAGTCGTTGGTCACGCCATCGTCGTCATAGAGGGCGAACTGGGTGCTGCGGCCCGGATAGACCCGGATGCTGCTGATCGCCTGATGCACCGATGTGTTGGGAATGTCGGCGCCCATAGGCAGGATCGAGCCGGCGCGGACGAACACCGGAATCTGGTCGATCGGGGCCGCCACGGTGACGGTCTGACCGCCGGCCAGCTTTTCATTGGTCCAGAAGTTGTACCAGTCGGCCCCAGCTGGCAGATAGACCTGCCGGCTGGTGATCCCCTGCTCGGTCACCGGGGTGACGAGGAAATCAGGGCCCAGCATATATTCGTCGCCGATATTGCTGACCTTGGGGTCGTTGGGGAAATCCATGTAGAGCGCGCGCATGAACGGCGCGCCGCCATCGTGGTTCTGCTTGCCCAGCGAATAGAGGTAGGGGATCAGGGTGTAGCGCAGCTTCAAGTAACGGGCGATCACCGTCTCGGCCTGTTTGCCATAGGCCCAGACCTCGGTGTGGGTGCGCTGGCCGTGGAGGCGAAGCGTCGGTGAGAACACGCCGTATTCGAACCAGCGGGTGAACAGCTCCGGATAGTCGTCATTGTGACCGACCGTCTCGCGCGCGTCGGACGGATCGACCAGCACCGGCCGATCCGGCGTGTGGTTCCAAGGCGGGGTCTGCCAGCCGCCGATATCATTGCCCCAATAGGCCAGGCCCGAGGCGGTGAAGTTGAGGCCGGTCGGAATCTGCCGGCGAAGCGCCTCCCAGCTGCCCTGGATGTCAGACGACCAGAACAGCGCGCCGGTGCGCTGGGCCCCGATATAGGCGGCTCTCGCCAAGATCAGGTTGCGGAAATTGGGCCGGTCGCGGGCCGAGCCGTCGGCGACGCTGGAGATGTGCACCAGAGGATAAAGGTTGTGATACCGGTCGCCGGAGCCGATCGAATAGAAATCGCCGTCCGGCACCAGGTCGGGCTCGGTCTCGTCCAGCCAGATCCAGTCGAAGCCCTGCGAGATGATGTTGTCGCGGATCTTGGTCCAGAACCATTCGCGGGCGGCCGGATTGGTCGAGTCGATCAGGGCGCCGGCGCGATCGGAGCGCACCGGCAGGCCGTCGACCGCCTTGCCGTCCTTGTCCTTGAGAAAAAAGCCCTTCTGGTCCAGCTCGTTGAAATAGCGCGACGCCGTCTCGAACCGCGGCCAGACGCTGATGATCGAGTGGATCCCGTCATCGTGCAGGGTCTTGTTCATCGCCGCCGGATCGGGAAATTCCTCGGGATTGAAGTCGATATTGCCCATCCGGGTCCAATAGAACCAGTCGACCACCATCACATCGAGCGGATAGCCGCGGCTGCGATAGCCGTTGGCCACGTCGAGGATCTCCTTCTGGCTCTCGTAGCGGGCCTTGGACTGGATCAGGCCGAAGGCGGCCTTGGGCGGCAGCGGCGTGGTCCCGGTGAGCTTGCGATAGCCGGCGTAGATCTGGTCGTAGTCGCCGGTGATCACGAAGAACGACACCCGTTCGCCGACCTTGGACTGCCAGTGGGTCGAGCCATTGACCGCGGCCGAGATGGTGGTGTCGGAGGGGTTGTCCCACAGGACGGCGTAGCCGCGGTTGGTGACCAGCAACGGCACGCAGACCTGCTCGCCAGCCGGGGCGTCATACCAATGTTTGCAGTCGATGGTGCGGCCCCGATAGTCGAGCACGCCTTCCTGGTTCTGACCCAGGCCGTAATAGTGCTCGTCGGGCGTGATGCTGAAGCTGGCGCCGACCACATAGGTCTTTTCGCCGGCGACCTCGTGTGGGGCCTTCTCCCAGCCGTTCATCCGCGTCAGCACATGGCCGTCGGGGGCCTTGAAGGTGATCGAGGCCGGCGGCAGCGACGGGGCGAAATAGCGCTCCATCTGGCTGGGCGCGCCGGGCCAGGGCTGGGCGGCGACCTCGACGCTCAGGCCGGCGGCGGTGAAGCTGTCGCCGGCGGCGGAAGCGGCGTGGCTCCAGCCGGCGGCGTCGCTGGCGGCGTTGGGGCCATAGCCCGGCTTGGCGGTCGCCAGATCACGCTCGTCGCTGATGGTCACCCGCACGATATTGGGCGCATAGGGCTCGATCGAGACATAGGCCCCGTTGCGGTCGAGCACCGCCAGCGGATCGGCGAGCGCGGCGCTGGCGCCAAGCCCCGTGATCAACGCGGCCAGGCCGCCGGCCAATTGAAATCCCCACCCCATCGCCCTGCGATCAACCCGCATTGTTAGCGCTCCCATTTTTGTTTGGTTATGGTCCGCTGCCGGTGCGGATGTCCAGCTGTACATTGCCCAAGGGCGAGGAAACCAAGACATTGTTCCTGCCTTCATTTTGGATGCCCCATCGGCGCGGCGCTCGCCGCCAATTTCGTCTTCGCCGGGTTTATCCCGGCGACCCATGAACGCAGACCTCTGAAGAGTCGCTGCGGCGGGAGCGGTGGCCGACCGTCTCGGCCTGAGTCTATAGGCCGCCGGGACAAGCCCGGCGGTGACGATGCGGGGACCAGTGGGTCGGTTTTGGCCAGCCTTGCATTACGCCCCCGTCCGCACCCATGTCGTCAATCGCGTCGCCGGACCGCAACGGCTCAAGCCACGTCCCCCACCAGGATTCCGCGTCCGTCCGTGCCGACATAGACCCGGCCGAAGATCCGCGGGTCGGCGGCGATGCAGCGGAACCGGCGGCCATATTCGTGGCGATCGTCGTTGATCCGCACCCACGACCGCCCCTCGTCCTGCGAGCGCCAGATCGCCCGCAGATCCCCGCGGCGGCCGACGGCGTAAAGCGTCGCGTGAACGCGGCCGGGCGCCGGTGCGCCGAAATCGAGCATCTCCACGACCACATCGCTGTCCACCTTGTCGAAGCTTGTCCCGCCGTCGCGCGAACGGAACAGGCCCGCTCGGGAGACCAGCCAGAGCTCGCCCTTGCGGCCCGGAACCGCGCGCAGCGGCCAGGCCTGTTCGCGCCCGACGCGGGCGTCGGCGGCCAGGTCAGGCAGGCCGCTGGTCGGTCGGGGGTCGAAGCTGGCGGCGCCGTCGTCGCTGACCAAAAGCCGGCCGGTGGCGAACTCCAAGGCGTAGAATCGGCCGGCGACAACGCGGTCCGCAACGGGTCGCGATCCCAGCGGCAGACCGGTGCAGACGCTCCAGCTCGCGCCGCGATCGCGGGTGAAGACGGGCGCCGGCGTCATCACCACGAAGGTCGCCCCGTCGGCGGAGACGGCGATGTCGCTGACCTGATAGGGATCGCGGCGGCGCGGCTGGCCCGGTGCGGGCGTGGGCGGCGGCGGCTGATCGGCGGGCCGGGGAGCATGCAGCGCATGCCAGCTTGATCCGAAGTCGTCCGACCAGGCCAGGGTCGCCCCGCCGCGGTGCAAATCGGGCGTGCCGCCGCGCACGATGATGTTCGGGCTCAGGGCCGCATAGTCGATGACGTCGCAGTTGCCGAACACGGGATTGGTGAACATCCCCTTGGGCGAAACCGACAGGTCATCGTGCACAAAGCCGGAGATGTCGCCGAATCCGCTGAGCAGGTGCGGGCCCTGCGGCGGACTGACCAGGGTGAGGACCGCGGTCTGTTCGATGCCGTCGACCCAGGGCTTCCAAAGGGTCGGCCGGCCCGCGCTGACATCGGTGAAGTCTTGGGTGGCGTAGATGGTCGCGCCGGTGGTGTAGCAGCAGACATTGGAATTGAACGGATCGATGGCCAGGCCGGCGATCCACCAGCCAAACTGGGACTGCGGATCACCCCAATTGAGGAACGGCGTGTCGCTCACGTCGCGAACAGCCTGCTCGGCGACGCTGGTCCAGGTCTCGCCCCGATCGGTCGAGCGCCAGACGGTGTCGTGCGGCTTCCAATGGTTCATGCTGGCCACGGCCAGGGCGCCGGGGGTGCTGCGATCGACACTGATCCCCATGAACCCGCCGGGCGAGGTCGGGGTCGACCGCTCAGGGGTGATGTCCTTCCAGGCCTCGGAATGGGTGTCGTAGCGGTAGACCGCGCCGTCGGTGACGCCGTTCGGCCCCATGCCATTCGAATAGGTGACGTAGAGCAGGCCCGCTGCGTCCAGCTCGGCCTTACAGGCCAGAAAAGCGATCTCGGGGCCGACCGGCTTCCAGCTGTCGCCGGCGTCGTCGGAGCGCCATAGGTGGTGGACGCCGGGATCGGCGACGCCGACGAACAGGGTCTTGGACCCCTGCCCCGGCGCGCCGCTGGCCGGATCGAACACCACGAAACTGAGCCCCGCATCGGTCCAGCGGCCAGGCTCGGCATGCGGGCCGGCGCCCTTGTAGGGAAAGCTGGCCACCTGGCTCCAGGTCGCGCCGCTGTCGAGGCTGCGCTGCAGACCGTCATGGCGCGAGCCGAAATAGAGCGTCGAGGTGCGGTTGGGATCGATGGCCAACCGCTCGCCGACGCCGCGACCGTCCTCATTGCCGCCCATACGGAAGCTGACCGGGGTCACGGTGAAGTCAGCGCCGCGATTGGCCGAGCGCAGGATCGCCGCATCGTCGCGCCGGCCCATGCCGCAGGCGAAATAGACCACATTGGGGTCGACCGGATCGGGCGCGACGCTTTCCACCCCCTGCAGGCTTCCGTCGGCGAACTGGTCAAGCAGCGGGGTCCACTGACCGGCCGAGGCGTCCCAGCGATAGGCCCCGCCCATGTCGGAGCGCAGATAGGCCAGACCCTGGCGCACGCGGCTGAAGACGACGCCGGGCACGAATCCCCCGCCGCCGACCTTGGCGTTGCGCCAGCGATAGGGCGGGGCCTGCTGGGCGCGGGGGCCGGCGCTGACAAAGGCCAGGGCGCCGGCGGCGCCGGCGAAGCCGAGCATGACTGCCCGGCGCGACGTGGTGAAGGATGGGGCTGCAGCCGACATTTGGGGGGACCTAAGATTGGGTTAGTGTTTGACCGTCAGTCGAGGCTCGCGCGCGTCGCCCCCCGGCCGACGCGAACGCGCTGCGCAGGCAGCTGTTCAGCCGGAACCAGGCGCGAGCGAGCGCCGCGCCATCATCATGGGATAAAGGCGGATCGATCTCGCGGTCACCGCTCCGCCCCCAGCCGATCAGCCCGACCCGGCTGGTCGAGCAGCTGGATCGAGGTCGCTGGCCCCAAGTCACCAGGCGGGGTCCAGGCGCGCAGCGCCCAGACCACCTTCTTGTCCGGGCTGACCTCCAGGAACTGCACCGTGTCCAGCCAATGCTCCGGATGCGGATCACCGGCGGACCAGTTGCTGATCAGGGTGTCGCCATTGGCCAGGCGCTGGGCGGTCTGGGTGTTGAACAGGGTGATGTCCGGAACGTCGGCCTGGGTGAACTCCCACACCGTCTCGCCCTTGGGATTGACCTCGCGGACATACTTGCTCCAGTCGCCGGAAATCAGCGTGTCGCCGTTGTCGAGCCGCACCGCCTGCCAGGGGCTCTTGGCCGCCACCGACCAGATCACGTTCCCCTGCATGTCGATCTCGTCGACCCGTCCTTCACCCAGGTGCGGCACCAGGATGGTGTGGGCCTTGGTCATGCGGATGTGGCGAAACTGGCCGTGCGGGCTGGTCACCGGGGTATGGATGACAATCTCCTGCAGAATCTTGCCGGAGCGGGTGTCGATGATCATCGCCTCGGCCGGCGTGCCGTTACGCATGATCAGCACCTTGTGCGGGCCAATGGCCTGGATCGAGTGGATCTCGGTCCCGCGCGGGGCGTCATAGCTCCAGGCCAGGGTCTTGTCGGGCCGCACCTCGGCCGCGCCGATCATGTGTGAGAAGATGATGTCGCCATTGGCCAGCATGGTCGCGTCGTCGAATTCCTGGATCCTCCCCGGCTCCGGGACGCGCGGCAGCGAATAGGACCAGACGATCTTGCCGCCCTTGACCACGAAGATCGACTGCTGGTCTTTGCGGGTGTCCCACTCGCCCGCATAGACGAACGGATGCTGGTCAAGGCCCCTCCCCGGCAGCACGGTCGGCGAGTGCGGGGCCGGCGCGGCCGCAGCGGTGGAGGGCGGGGCGGTCGCGGGGGCCGGTGTCGGCGCTGACGTCGTCGCCGGGGTCTGGGCGACGACTGGGCCGGCCAGGGCCGCGAGCGCTGCGATCAGGGCGATTTTCATGGAACGCGGCCTCCTGTGGTGGCGGGCGCCGCCGCCTCGACCAGCTTGAACTTGTGGTTCTTGGCCGCGTAGGCCGGATAGACGATCACCGGATTGGCGTCGGCGGTCGCGCCGACCCCGCCCAGCACGTCGAAGGCGTAGCCGCTGCTGCGGGCGATGATCTGGAACGAGCCGTCGGTGTCCTCGACGGGGGCGAACATCTGGTTCTCGGCCCCGGTCCAGTCGTCCTGCACCACACGGGCATGGTCGAGCAGGGAATTGTCCTTAATCTCCAACACCTTGCCCGTGCTCTTGACCACGATCTTGAAATAGCCGCTACGCACCTGGTCGAAGCGGAACAGCTGGTTGTCGGCGCCGGTGGGCGGGTTCTGTTGCAACGGCGCGCCGTCGCCAGCCTCGGCGCCGGCCGGAACCTCCAGGGCCTTGCCGCTGTGCTCGGCGATCAATGAATACCAGACGCCGTCCTTGATCAGGTGGAAGCGTAGCGGAACGCGCGGCCCCGCCTCGGCCGCAGGCGTCGGCGCCATGGACGGCGCGCTCTGGGCCAGGGCGGCGGCCGGGATGATCAGCAAGCCGGCGGCCACGAGAATCGGGCGCCAGGGTTTGAGGGCGTTAAGAGGCAAGACGTGGTCCTTTCGATCCTGGGCCCGGATCAGCTGAGCTGGTCGCCGATGGGCAGGGTGCGGATGCGTTTGCCGGTGGCGGCGAAGATGGCGTTGGTCAGGGCGGGCGGAGCCGGCGGCATGGCCGGCTCGCCCAGGCCGGTCGGCGGATGGTCGCTGAGTGAGAAATAGACCTCGACCGGCGGGGCGTCGGGCATCCGCAGCACTGGAAAGTCCGAGAAGTTGCTCTGGTCGGTCGCCCCGTCGGTGAAGGTCACCGCCAGGGCCAGGGCGGCGCTCAGGCCCTCGAGCACCGAGCCCTGCACCTGCTGTTCCGCGCCGTTGGGATTGACGATCTGGCGCCCGCAATCGACCGCGCACCAGACCTTGACCACCTTGACCGCGCCCGCCTCGACCCGCGCCTCGACCACCTGGGCGGCGTAGCCCTGGTGGCAATAGTGGAAGGCGATCCCAAGCCCGGTTCCTGCGGGGGTGGCGCGGCCCCAGCCGGCCTTGTCCGCGACCAGCGTCAGCACGGCGCGGGCGCGGCCGGTGTCGAAATTCTCCCAGCTGCCCGGCTGGCCGAGCTCGCGTGGCTCGCCGAGCATGGCCAGGCGAAACGCCAGCGGATCCTGGCCGGCGGCGTGGGCCAGTTCGTCGATAAAGCTCTGAAACACGAAGCCATAGGCGTTGTCGCCCGGCGCACGCAGCGAGCCGGTCGGAACGTCCAGGGGCGTCATCGAGACCCCGACCTGGAAGTTGGCGATGGTGCGGGCCGGAAATTGCTGCGGGCTCATGCCCGCCTCGTGGGCCGGCTTGCCGTCCTGGCCGAAGGTGATGAAGTGGTTGCGCCAGGCGGTCACGTGGCCTTGGGCGTCGAGGCCGGCGGTCAAATGATGAACGCCGCCAGGGCGATAGAAGTCGTGCTGGACGTCGTCCTCGCGGGTCCAGACCAGCTTGACCGGCGCAGCGACCTGGCTGGCGATCCAGGCGGCCTCGACCATGTAGTCATTCATCAAACGCCGGCCAAAGCCCCCGCCGCAGCGGGTCAGGTGGATGGCGATGTTGTCTGGCGCGATGCCGAGCGTCTTGGCCACCAGCTGGCGGCCGGCGTCGGGGTTTTGGGTCGGCGCCCAGATCTCCAGTTTCCCGTCATGCATCCAGGCGGTGCAGTTCATCGGCTCCATGGTGGTGTGGGCCAGGAACGGATAGGCGTAGGTCGCCTCAACCACCTTGGCGGCGGCTTTCAGCGCCCCATCGACGTCGCCGTCATTGCGGGCGATCTGCTGCGGCGGCTGGGCGGCCAGGGCCGCGGCCTGGGCGGCGAAGCCGGCGCTGCTCTGCAGCGTAGCCGGACCGCCGGTCCACTTGATGTCGAGGCTGTCGCGGGCCTTGCGCGCCCGCCACCAGCTGTCGGCGACCACCACCACCCCGCTCTGCAGGCCGTTGCGGTCATCGGTTCCGGCGACGACGAAGGCCTGGTGGACGCCCTTGGCGGCGAGGGCCGGGGCCAGGTCGACGCTGGCGACCTTGCGGCCAAACACCGGGCTCTTGGCGAAAGCGGCGTAGAGCATCCCCGGCAGGCGGGTGTCGATGCCGAACTTGGCCCGCCCAGCAATGATGTCGGCGGTGTCGACATTGCGAATGCGCGTGCCGATGATCCGATAGGTCTTCGGATCCTTGAGGATCAGGGTCTTGGGATCCGGCGCGGGCAGCTTGGCCGCCGCGTCGGCGAGGGCGCCATAGCTCAGCCGGCGGCCGGAGCCGGCGTGGATCACCAAACCCGGCTGCGTCGTGCAGTCAGCCGCAGCCACGCCCCATTGCTGGGCCGCGGCCGCGATCAGCATGGCCCGCCCGGCGGCGCCGACGCGGCGCAGGGGCTCCCATTCCGACGGGGTCGAGACGCTGCCGCCCGCCGACTGACCGCCATAGGCGGCGCGATCGAACATCGCCTGCTCGACCTTGACCCTGGCCCAGTCGACGTCCAGCTCCTCGGCGATCAGCATCGGCAGGCTGGTTTTGATCCCCTGGCCGATCTCCGGAATCTTGGAGACGATGGTCACCCCGCCGTCGGGGGCGATGGCCACAAAGGCGTTCAGCTGGCCGGCGGCGCTGGCCGCCTGTCCGGCGGGCGCCAGATCCAGCGACAGCATCAACCCGCCGCCGAGGGCTGCGCCGGCGGTGAGGAACAGGCGGCGCGAGGGCTTTTCCAGGGTCATCATGCCGCCGCCTCGCGGTGACCCGCCTCGTCTTGTGCCGCGGCGGCGTGGATCGCCGCGCGGATACGCAGATAGGTGGCGCACCGGCAGATGTTTCCGGCCATGGCGTCGTTGATCTGATCATCGGTCGGCTTGGGGGTGTGGCGCAGCAGGGCCACGGCCGACATGATCTGGCCGCCCTGGCAATAGCCGCACTGGGGCGGATCCACCTCGACCCAGGCCGCCTGCACCCGCGCCCCGAGCGGATCGTCGCCGACCGCTTCAATGGTGGTGACCGCGCGCGACCCCACGGCCGAGACCGGGGTGATGCACGAGCGCGTCGCCGCGCCGTCAATGTGCACGGTGCAGGCGCCGCACAGCGACATGCCGCAGCCGAACTTGGTCCCGGTCAGGCCCAGGGTGTCGCGCAGCACCCACAGAAGCGGCGTGTCAGGCTCCACGTCCGCCGACAGGGTCTGGCGGTTGACGTTCAGATGAAACACCATCGCTTGCTCCCGCTACTGATCCGCGCCGCCTCTGAGGGCGGTCGCCGACAATTCGTCACGCCTCCGCTCGGCGGAGACCCGTCCAACCTAGTCCAGCCGATAGGCCCGCTTGGCCAGACCATAGGCCAGTTTGGGCGCCAGGGCATGGGCCTCATCCAGGTCCAGCCGGTGCTCGGCGACGAGGCGGGCCAGGAAGCCGCAATCGACCCGCCGCGCCACGTCATGGCGCGCGGGAATCGACAGGAAGGCGCGGGTGTCATCGTTGAAGCCGACAGTGTTGTAGAAGCCGGCGGTCTCGGTGGTCTGTTCGCGGAATCGGCGCATGCCCTCGGGGCTGTCATGGAACCACCAGGCCGGCCCCAGCTTCAGCGCCGGATAGTGACCGGCCAGGGGCGCAAGTTCGCGGCTGTAACTGGTCTCGTCGAGGGTGAACAGGATGATGGACAGCGCCGTCTCGCCGCCGAAGCGACCCAGCAGCGGGCGCAGGGCCTCGACGTAGTTGGTCGCCTGGGGGATATCGGCGCCCTTGTCGCGGCCGTAGCGATCAAACAGCCAGCGGTTATGATTACGCACGGCGCCGGGATGGATCTGCATCACCAGGCCGTCATCCAGGCTCATCGCCGCCATTTCGGTCAGCATCTGGGCCCGGAACAGCTCCGCCTGCTCGGCCGAGGCCTCGCCCGAGACAATCACCGCAAAGAGCGCCTCGGCCTGCGCGGCCGACAGGTCCGCTGTGCGGGCGGTGGGATGGCCGTGATCGGTGGAGGTGGCGCCGGCGGCGATGAACACGGCCCGGCGTTTGCGATGGGCGGCGAGATAGCCGCTCCAGCTGGTCACGTCCTCCCCGGTCAATTCGCCGAAGCGGGTCAGGGCCGAGGCGAATTGTTCATGCTCGGCGTCGATCACGGGATCGGGGCGATAGGCGGTGATCACCCGCCCGTCCCAGCCGCTGGCGCGGATCGCCGCATGATGCTCAAGCGTGTCGGTCGGCCCCTCGGTGGTGGCCAGCACCTCGATGCGAAAGCGGTCGAACAGGGCGCGGGGACGAAAGGCGTCGGTGGCCAGGGCCTCCCCGATCGCGTCGAAATAATGATCGGCGGTCTCCGCGCTCAGCCGTACGTCCAGGCCGAACACCTCGGCGAACACGTGATCGAGCCACATCGACGACGGCGTGCCGGCGAACAGATGAACATTTTCGGCGAACAGACGCCAGGCCGCGCGCGGTTCAGCGGTCACCTTGCCCTGGCGGTCGGGAACCCGCAGGTCCTCGAGCCGGACGCCCTGGCTGAACAGCATCCGGTAGAGATAGTGGTCGGGGGCCAGCAACAGGTCGCAGGCGTTGGGAAAGGCCTCGTTGCGCGCAAACCAGGCCGGATCGGTATGGCCGTGCGGGCTGATGATCGGCAGGTCGCGCACATGACCGTAGAGCTCACGCGCGATCGCCCGCACCGACGGCTCGGCGGGAAACAGGCGGTCGTCATTGAGCACCAGCGGCTTGGGCACAGCCCTCTCCGGACCTATGAAATCGGTGACAGGCAAGTAGGTAACCGGTAGCATAACCGGGCGCAAGCGCGATTTCCCATTGTGTGGGACGTCGCGGCGCGGGGTCTTAGCGGTCGCCAAGCTTGACTGCGCATTGAGCGGGGGCGAAGGATCACCGATCCGATCGGAGCCCTGCGATGCGACGTCCGTGCTGATCGCCGATCGGACAGATGCTGATGTTGAAGGACATGGAGGGGTAGCTCGAAGGCCGCCGCGCTCCAGTCGAGCTATAAGAACGCGGCCGAACCGCGATCAACCCAAGGAGGGACCTATGTCGCTTGACTCCGCTGGGCGGCGCGCCGTCGCCTGGGTCGCAGCCCTTGTCGCCCTGGCGAGCTCCGCTCCCGCCTGGGCGCAGCCAAGCCCCAAGCTGCGGCCGGATCCGGGGGTGACGGCCTATGAATACACCATGATCGAATCCCTCCAAGGCCAGCCGGAGCGCGGCTTTCGCGTCGATTTCGACCTGATCAGCGGCGCCGACCAAAGCCTGGTGGCGGCGATCAAGGCTGTGTGGACTGACCAGGCCGGCGCCTGGACCCCGACAGCCTTTGATCCGGCCTGCGTCACCGCCCTGCATGGCCAGACCGGCGAGTTGGCGCGGGTGACGCTCAATCCCCTGCCCGCCGACGCCGCCGACATGGGCGCTTCGTTCATGGCCACCTGCGCGCCGGACCCCCTGTTCCTGTCGATGACCGACATCCTCAATGTGGCGCTGGTCCAGGTCTCGCCGAAGTTCGGCGCCGACAAGCTGCGGGCGGTCGGCGACAGCGCGCCGTCGGACGCCTTTCAATCCAGCATCGACCGACCGTCTGTGTCGGTGAAGGCCGCTTCACCCGGCGGCCGGACTGAGCTAACCGCCCTGGCAGCGGACACGGCCACGGTGGACTGGGTCCCCGACCTGATGCAGCTGACCCTGGTCGAGCGCAACAACCCAGGCCAGGGACCCATCACCCTGGCCGGAACCGAACACTTCAGCTTCCGCCTGCTGATCGACCCGCGCACCGGCGTGCTGCAAAGCGCAAGCGCGCCCTATGACGACCTGGCGGTGGTGGTTCAGATGCCGGGGCTAGACCCCAAATACGCACCGCATCTGGCGATCAAGCGGGCGGTGACGATCGTGCGGCGGTAGGACGAGGCGCAAGCCAGCGAACCGTCACCCCTTAAAACCGCCCCGTCCGCGCCTCGTCGAAGGCCACGTCCTTCACCGTCCGGCTGCCGAAACAGCGGAACCGGCTGACCCCGTCCAGCGCGAAGCCCGTCGCCCCCGGGGTCGTCACGTCGAAGAAGTCGGCACCGGCGACGTCCTGCAGCCAGAAGGCCGGCCGCGCGTCCGCCGCCTCGGTTTGCACCTCGACGTGGCTTACCTCCAGACCGCGGGCGTGGCGGACGAACAGGCCGGTGGCGGGCAGCGCGCCGAACATGGTCGGCTCGGGATAGCCGTCATCGTTGGCGGGCGGCTGACGCGCGGCCAGATCGGGGCCGGCGCCGCCGACCTGGTGCAGAAAGACATCGCTGATCTTGATGTCCTCAACCGGATGGCCGGGCACGCCGGCGATGATCGAGGGCAGCTGGACGGCGCCGGAGCTGGTCAGACCACTGATGATCACCCGCTTGAGCACCCCGACGGGAACCCCCACCGGTCCGCGCATGCGCTGTCCCAGGCGCAGGAACAGCGGCGAATTCAACGCCCCGCGCAGGGTCACGCCGGTGATGGTCACGTCCTCGATATGGGCGCCGTCCACCGTCTCCAGACACAGGCCGCGCGAGTTCTGCAGCACGCAGTTGCTGATGGTGATGTTCTTGAACCCGCCGTTGGATTCCGTGCCGCACTTGATGCGCCCAGTGCCGTAGGGGGCGAAGCCTGGGGGCATGGGCTTCCAGGTCCCGTCCAGCACCGAGCCGAGCTGATAATCGCCGGTGACGAAGCAGTCGGAGATGGTCACGTTCTCAGTCGAGCGGTCGTAGCCCAGGGCGAACGAGCTCTTCGGACAGATGCCGTCGTCCCAGGGCGAATTGACCGTGCAGCCGATCACCCGGACATTGCGGCAGCAGTCGATGTCGAAGCCGTCGCGGTTGGTGTCGACCAGCAGGTTGGCGATGGTCAGGTTGTCGACCCCGGTGGCCAGCAGGGCGAACCAGCCGCCCTGCAGCACGCGAAAATCGCGCAGCAGCACATTGTGGCAGTTCTTCAGGGCGATGGCCTTATTGCCCACCCCCGGCTTCGTGGTGTCGGGCAGGTCCTTGTCGTCCGAATGCCCGCGGCTGAGCCCCTTGCCCCAGATCAGGCCGCCGCCAACGATGGCGATGTCGTGCAGCCCCTCGCCCCAGATCAGGCTGTTGGCCCAATGGTTGTGGCCATAGTCCTGATAGGGCTCCCACGGCCCCTGAGGCTCGGCGGCGTCATAGCCGCCGGTGGCGGTCCCCTCCAGCGGGGTCGACGCGGCCAGGATCGTGGCGCCCGGATCGAGATCAAGGGTGACCAGCGACTTCATTCGGATGGTGTAGCAGGCGTAGACGCCCGCCGGGATGTGAACGACGCCGCCGCCCTGGGCGGCTGCGGCCTCAATCGCCCGGTTGAAAGCGGGCGTGTCGATGGTGACGCCGTCGCCCCTGGCCCCGAAATGGCGCACGTTGAGCGGCGGGGGGGCGTTGGGATCGCTCTGGGCGCGGGTGGCGAAGGGCGCTGCCAGCGCGGCGGCGGCGGTGAGGAGGTGTCTGCGGTTCATCGCCTGCATGGCGGTCTCCTTCCCTGGTCATCCCACGCGGCGCCCCGCCATCCCACGAAACCAATTGACTATTTCCGCTCATCCCGGCGAATGCCGGGACCCAGATCACAAGACTCTAGGTCCCAAGTTTGGGCGCTGATTCAGACTCGATGACCAAATCCGCTCATCCCGGCATTCGCCGGGATGAGCGGATTTGGATCGATCCATCTCGCCCCCCTACGGCATATACTGCCCGCCGTTGACGTGCAGGATCTGGCCGGTGACGTAGCCGCTGGCCTCGTCGGAAGCCAGGAACAGGATCGGGCCGACGCAGTCTTCCGGCTCGCCGATGCGGCCGAGCTGGACCTGTTTCTTCATCGCCTCCATCCGCTCGGGCGGGGTGGCCGAATGGAAGGGGGTGGCGATCACGCCCGGCGCGACGGCGTTGACCCGGATGTGGCGAGGCGCCAGGTCGCGGGCCATGTGGCGGGTCAGGTTGTGCACATAGGCCTTGGCCGCGGCGTAATGGCCCGAGCCGGGACCGCCGCCATCGTTGCCGGCGATCGAGCCCAGATTGACGATCGCCCCGCCGCCTTGCGCCTCCAGGTGCGGCACGGCGGCCTGGGAGGCGTTGATCAGCGAGCGGACGTTGAGGTTCATCACCCGATCGAAGGTCTCATCGGTCCAGTCGAGGAACGGGGTGCGCCCGGTCAGCGAGCCGGCGTTGTTGACCAGGATGTCCAGCCGCCCTAGCGCCTTGGCGGCCGCCTCGACCAGCGGCTTCGCCTGGTCAGGTTGTCCCAGATCAGCCTGCAGGGCCACGGCCAAGCCGCCGGCGGCCTTGATCGCGTCAACCACCGCCAGGGCGGCGTCTTCGCTGGAATGGTAATGGACCGCGACCTTGGCCCCGTTCGCGGCGAAAGCCTTGGCCACCGCGGCGCCGATGCCGGTGCTCGCTCCGGTGATCAGCACGCCCTTGCCGGTGAAATCCTCAAACCTGACCACGCAACGCCTCCGCATTTCGCCCTACGTCGGGGCGTCTGAATTCAATTATCATATAAATACCAGCCTGTGCGGCGGCGCAAGTGCGAGCCGTCCGCTCAGGCCGAGTGCTTTCGGTCCCAGGCGATCGACAGGTTGATCGGGGGCGGCGGCGTCGCCGACTGCCGCTCGACCACCACATGCGGCAAAATCTGGTCGGCGCAGCGCGCCTGGTCGCCGCGGCGGAACTGGCTGATCTCGCGCAGCAGCAGGTCGACGGCGGCGGCGGCCATGGCCCCGACCGGCTGGCGAACGGTGGTCAGCGGCGGCCAGAGCGTGACGGCGATCTGCAGGTCATCGAAGCCGACGACACTCAGGTCGCGCGGAACCTCAAGGCCGCGGCGCTGGGCGACCGAAACAGCAGCCGCGGCCATATCGTCGTTGGCCGCGAAGATCGCCGTCGGACGGTCCACGGCCTCGATCAACCGCTCGGACGCCGTCAATCCCGACTCAAAGGTATAGTCGCCTTGCGCGACGCAGATCTCCGCGTCGGCGGTCGCGCGCATCGCCGCCTCGAACCCGGCCAAACGCAGCTGGCCAGACAGCTGGCTGAGCTGCCCGGTGATGAAGCCGATCTTACGATGGCCAAGATCGAGCAGATACCGGGTCATCTCGAACGCCGCAGCGCGGTCATCGACCCGCACGGTCGGAACATTGATCGGCGCGCCGCCCGCCCCGACCGCAACCATGGGAATATTCGCCTCGCGCAGCAGCTCATGCAGGATCGAGGCCTCGTGCCGCGGCGAGGGCAACAGGACCCCAGTCACCGCGCTGTCGAGCATCTTGGCCACCGCAAGGCGTTCGGCCCGCGTGTCGCCCGCCTCGCAGCGCACCATCAACAATTCAGCACCCTTTTCCGCGCACCGGTCCATGGCCCCGAGCAGGAAAGCGCTCAGATAGGCCGCGCTCGGATAGGCGGCGCTGGCCGTGCGGTGAATGACGCCGAGGCGCTCCTGGACCGCGCTGGCCAGGCTGCGCGCAGCCTGATTGGGCACGTAGTTGAGGGCGCGGACGGCCTCGATCACCTTGATGCGGTTGGCCTCGCGCACCGGAAACTTGCCGCTGACCACGCGCGACGCCGTTGAGGGCGATACCCCGGCGAGGCTCGCCACGTCTTCGATGGTGGCGACATTGAGGGTTGGCCTTGTCGATTTAACCATGTCGCCCCTCGTTCATCGACGAGAGCGTTTTCCGCCGAAGCAGGCGCCGGTTCGGCGAAGAAAACGCTCCAATTCTAAGCCCCTATCTTGACCATGACCACGGCGTGGGGCGCGACGACAGCCGAATAGCCGCCGCTGGCCTCAGCGGACGCCCCGCTCCACAGGTCACGCACCGGCGCCTTCAGCGCGGCCGGATAGCCGAGCTCTTCCCAGCTGACCGAGATGGTCTGGGGCGTGGTCGACAGGTTCAGCAGCACGACCGCCCGGCCGCCGCCCTTCAGCGGGCGGGCCCAGACCTCGCGGTCGCCGTCCTTGGCGATGCGCTTGCCCTCAATCCCCAGCGGGTCCTGGTCGACGGCGATCACCGCCGCGTTGGTCAGGATATCATGGGTGGCCGGGGGCATGTGCGACAGGTCGTTGCCGGCGATCAGCGGCGCAGCCAGAATCGCCCACAGGCTGAAGTGGGCGCGGTATTCGCTGTCGGTCATGCCGCCATTGCCGACCTCGAGCATGTCCGGATCGTTCCAGTGGCCGGGCCCAGCGTATTCGTCCAGCCCGACCTGAAGCTCGAGATTATCGATCATGCCATTCTGGTAGGTCTTGTGCCCCTCCCAGGCGTCATAGATATCGCCTGTGGTGCGCCACAGGTTGCCAATGTTGCGGGCCCAAAGCCACGGCTTGTTGGTTCCCCACTCGCACATCGAAAACACGATCGGCCGGCCGCTCGCCCGCAGCGCCTCGGACATGGTCAGATAGGCGGCGTGGCCGTCCATAGTCCCGGCGTTGCACCAGTCGTATTTCAGATAGTCGACGCCCCAGGCCGCATATTGCGCGGCGTCCTGGTACTCGTGGCCCCGGCTGCCCGGACGACCGGCGCAGGTCTTGTCGCCGACATCCGAATAGATGCCGAACTTCAGGCCCTTGGAATGGATGTAGTCGGCCAGGGCCTTGATCCCGGACGGAAACCGGGTCGCATCGGGCTGGATATTTCCCTGGGCGTCGCGCGCTCCGTGCCAGCAGTCGTCGATCACGACATACTGATAGCCCGCATCCTTCATACCGGACGACACCATAGCGTCCGCCGCCCCGCGGATGACGCTCTCATTGATCTCGCAGCCGAACCGGTTCCACGAATTCCACCCCATTGGCGGCGTCAAAGCCAGCCCATTGGGCGTCGGCTCCGGCGGCGGATCGTCGGCGAACGCCGGAACCGCGGAGGCCATGGCCAACACAGCCGCAATCGACATGGCCAGGACACGGATGGCGACGAGCGCCGCTGCGGCCTCGCGCCTGGCGGATGGACGACGCGACGTCGCCGGGACGATCTGGACAAACGAAATCATTCGGACGCACCGCTAACTGGTTTAACTGTTGTGGTTTTTCGGGAGCAGACATATGCGCCGGCGCGGCGGTCGGCGATCGATTCTACGATCATGACCCTCAACCTGCTCCCCGTGGTCCGAGCCGCGCCCCGCCGACATTGGTGTCGGACTGGAATGTTAGCGCTCTCAGCACAGGACGCATGATTTGCCAGAACTCAATGCGAATGCAAGAGCACTTAGCCTATTTATATGATTATCTGCCGCCTTCGTTGCGCTCGGCTTTGGGACGTTGGATGGAGGCGTCGGACGCAGACCCCCGGCTCTGTCCAGTATCGATGTCAGTTCGACGGCGCATTTCCCAGAATTTTCTTGCAAATCCACTCGTTAGAGCAGCGAGTTCGGTAGGCGGGACAATGCGAATCCGGCACAGGGACGATGAGGGGTTGAGTTTAGAGGGGGGATGAACTTCGGGCGCGATCCCGGTTGAAGCCTTGAGCTTGAATTGTCGATATCGGCTGTTGCCAAGCCCCAAATTATCATATTATTGACCGTAACGAAGATCGGAAATCGAGAGGAACGCGAGCGGACCGAACCGCGCCATCGGTCAGGCTGCCCCTCATTCGGGGACGCCCCGCGGAGCGAAGATGGGATTGCGACTTGTTCAATTTCGAGCTTCTGACGGAGCGCGCGCCGTCGCCGCGACCGATGACGCGGGAGCGGCCCGGCGCATCACCGGCTTCACCAGCACCCTGTCCCTGGCGCAGCATGCGCTGGATCAGGCCCTAAGCCTCTCGCAAGCGGTCGACCAGGCGGGTCTGGAAGAAGCGGTCGATCTGGACTCCGCCCTGGCGGCGAACCTTGTTCTGCCGCCGATCGACCATGTCGACCCGGCCCACGTCACCCTGAGCGGCACGGGCCTGACCCATCTGGGATCGGCTGAGGCGCGCGATCGCATGCATCAGGCGGCGGCGACCGGCGACACCGATTCGATGCGGCTGTTCCGGATGGGGCTCGAGGGCGGCAAACCCGCGGACGGCGGCGTCGGGGTCCAGCCTGAATGGTTCTATAAGGGCGACGGCGACAGCCTCGTTGGTCCCGGCGGCGCCCTGCCCCGCCCTTCCTTCGCCCTCGACGCCGGCGAGGAGCCTGAAATCGCCGGCCTTTACCTGATCGATCGCGACGGAACGCCGGTCCGGCTGGGGTTCTGCCTGGCCAATGAGTTCTCCGACCACATCACCGAGCGCGGCAACTATCTGTGGCTGGCCCATTCCAAGCTTCGCTGCGCCGCGCTTGGCCCGGAGTTGCTGACCGGCGCCGCGCCGAACGAGGTGACCGGTTTCAGCCGAATCTGGCGGGGCGGCGCTGTCCTTTGGGAGAAACCGTTCCTGTCGGGCGAGGCCAATATGAGCCACACCATCGCCAACCTGGAGCACCACCACTTCAAATACGCGGCCTTTCGCCGGCCTGGCGACGTGCATGTGCACTTCTTCGGCACGGCGACCCTATCGTTCTCGGACGGAATCAGCACCCAGACTGGCGACGTGTTCGAGATTGAGGCGGCGCCGTTCCGTTGGCCGCTTCGCAATCCGCTCTCCGCCCTCCCCGCCCTTCAGACCCCCGTTCGAGTGCTTTAATGACCCTATCGCCTATTCGTATCGGCCTGGTTGGCATTGGGAAGATCGCCCGCGACCAGCATATTCCGGTGCTTAACGCCAATCCGGCGTTCGAGATTGTCGCCACGGCCAGTCGCAACGCCAAGGTTGACGGGCTTCCCGGCTATGTCAGCGTCGAAGAGATGCTGGCGGGCGCCCACGACCTGGATGCGGTGTCGCTCTGCACCCCGCCCCAGGATCGATTCGGCGCGGCCTGCGCGGTCCTCGCCGCCGGCCATCACCTGCTGCTGGAGAAGCCGCCCGGCGCGACCCTGAGCGAAATGGAGATCCTCATCACGCTCGCCAAACGCGCTGGCGTCACCCTGTTCGCCACCTGGCACTCGCGCTTCGCCCCCGGCGTCGCCGCCGCCAAGGCTTGGCTAGCTGACCGCGCGCCGACGCGGGTTCAGATTGATTGGCGCGAGGACGTGCGTCAGTGGCATCCTGGGCAGGAATGGATCTGGGAGCCGGGCGGCCTGGGCGTGTTCGACCCAGGCGTCAATGCGCTTTCAATCGCCACCTCGATCTTGCCCAAGCCGTTCTATCTGCGCTCGGGAACCCTCAGCTATCCGGCCAACCGCGCGGCGCCGATCACGGCGGCGTTGAATTTCGTCGATATGGACGAAGTCCCCATCGAGGCGACCTTCGACTGGCTGCAGACGGGCGAGCAGACCTGGAACATCCGGGTCGAAACCGCCGAAGGCGACCTGCTGCTGTCCAAGGGCGGGTCGGTGCTGACCATCGACGGCCAAACCGTCATTGACCAGCCAGAACAGGAATATGCTGGCATCTATCAGCGGTTCGCCCAGCTGATCGGTGAGGGCGGGTCCGAGGTCGATGTCAGCCCGCTTCGCCACGTGGCCGACGCTTTTCTGCGCGGCGAACGCGTCGCCGTTGCGCCCTTCGAGTCGTAATTTCCAGCGATCTGGCGGATGTCGAAGCCTCCGCCAACCTCTGCCTTAGGAAGTCGCAGGCCAAGGAGGCTATATTTCAAAGACCTGCGATATTCGAGCAGGCTTGGCGGCCGGCGAAGACGGCCAAATTCGATCCAGATTACCCAGTTTATACTGATCAAGATGTGACTTTTTACGCCTATTAATTTAATTTAGGCTCGGCAAGCACAAATATACATCAAAACGGGCAACAACCGAGCGCTGGACACCAACACGACCAATAGAACGAGCCCTGGCTCTGCATTTACCAATAGCGATCCGGCTGAGCGGACTATTTCCCGGCGGGCGTTCATTCACCGCTCTTTAACGCCGTTCGACCAATCTCGACACGGCAAGGGGAACTCACATCAATGGCCGTTCGCGCATACGCCGACAACTCACTCGAAGCCAGCGTCGCCACCACGTTCGACGTACTGTCCTGGGAGATGGAGCTGGCCGCCGCCCGCTGCATCATGCTCGACGCCGCGATCGGCGACATGATGAAGGTGATCCCTGAGGACGAGCAGAACCGCTTCGTCGAGACCATGCACACGGTGGATCTGCTCAGCCAGCAGCTAACCAGCCTGTCGGCCTTCGCGCGCTCGATGAGCGGCAATGTGGCCGAGGAGGCCTCAGCCCAGGTCGGCCCCGCCCTCAGTGACATCACCCTGTCCGCCCTGGCCGACCGCATGTCGGCGGCTCTCGGCGGCGTGGCCAAGGGGATCTATGACCACGATCAGGCCGGCGACCTTGACCTGTTCTGAGCCAACCTCCCGGCTCCTCCGTCTACGAAGCGCCATACCATGACCGATGCGGCCGGCCGCGCCCGGGTGATCATCGCCGACAGCGACCGCACCGTGGTCGAACTGGTGCAGATCCGCCTGGACGTGGCCGGCTACCAGGCCTGCGTCGCGCGCACCGGCGCCGGCGTGCTGGATTTGGTCGGCCAGATCAAGCCGGCGGCGATGGTCATCGACCTGACCTTGCCCGAACGGGGCGGCTTCGATGTTCTTGAGCAGCTGAAAGCCCAGGAGGCGGCGCCGTCCTGTCCGGTCCTGCTGATCGGCCGCAAGCTGACCGCCAGCGACCTGCGCCGCGCCCACGGCCTGGGCGTCTATGACTGCTTGTCAAAACCGTTCAGCGGCGCGGACATTCTCGAGCGGATCAGCGCCATGGTGCGCCATCCCGAGGACGGCGTGCCGCTGCACGTCCTCGAGGCGCGCTGCCTTGACCAGAAAGAACTGCTGACGCTCTACCCGCACGAGGCCGCCGAGCACCGTAAGATCGTGTTCGCCCGGGGCACCGGCATGAGCTCGGAATGGAACAATTTTCGCCAATTCCTCGTCGACCTCGGCCCTGCCCCCGACTCGGACCACCTGGCCACCCGCTTGTCCGCCGGCGACCTGACCTATGCGGCGGGCAAGGTCGCCTGGATCCATCGCGACCGCCAACCGCGCCTGGTTGACCATGTGGCGCTGATCCGGGCCAGAGCGCGGGCGGAGGCCTCCGCCGGAACCCGGTGGACCACGCTGCGCGGCCAGCCGGTCGAGTACGACGCGCTGGCCGACCATCTGGGTGTTCCGGTGGACGCCATGGCCATGGCGCTGCGCAACCGCGCCACCGCCGATGAACTGGTGCAACACGCCGAGATCGCCGAGACCCTCGCCCAGGGCGATCCGGACTGGCTGGCAGCGGATCGACGCGACGCCTTCATGATGGGCTACCGGATGTGGCACATGCAGGTTCAGCCGCGCTTCGCCGCCGCCGCGTCGCCGGCGTTCCTCTACCTGTTCAGCGCCCTGCCCGGCATGTTGAAGGCGCGCGACAGCCTGGTCGAACTCGGCCTTTGGAACCCGGCGACCCAGAAGGCCAAGGCTGAACGGGATATCCATCCCCTGTGGCGCCGGTTCACCGACTCCGCGGTCCGCGTCGAATCCGCGCGGCAGGAGTTTGCGATCTATAAGCAGTACTCGCTGTGGACCGAGATCGATGAGTTGTGGGCCAGGGTCAAGCTGGCGGAAGACCGATTCCGCAAGGCCGCCCCATCAAGCGCGGCCCTCGCGGCCTGATCGAGGCGCCATCCCCAACCGGATTGACCCGCGTCTCGCGTCAGTGACGGCCGAGCCGCAAATGGCCCAATCAATCTATTCGTCACTTATTTCTGCGATTGTTACGGCTGATAACAATCCGACCCGGTTAAGAACTGAGTCGAACAAGACGTCCCAGGATACGCCAGTTCGGAGAGCCCATGCGCGCGCTCGTCGCCGACGACCACGAAGGCCACCAACGCCTGTTGTGCGCCATCCTCAGCTCGCTCGGCGTCGAGGTCGAGGTCACCGATGACGGGATGAAGGCGGTGGCCGCCGCCATCGCCCAGCCTTTCGATCTGATCCTGATGGATGTCAGCATGCCCGGCCTCGACGGCCTGGAATCGACCCGCCGCATCCGCGCCCACGAGGCGGCGAACGCGTCGCCCCGCGCCAATATCATCATGGTCACCTCCCACGCCGAAGCCGAGGACTTCGCCCGTTCAAGCGAAGCCGGCGCGGACGGACATGTCTCCAAGCCGCTGAGCGTCGCCGGACTACTGGGCGCGATCGAAGGCCACTATTTGGACTTCGTCTAGACTGACCGCTGATCCCGGATCATTACGACCGGGGATCCCCCGTGAAAGACGGCTAGGACGCGGGCGCGGACGTCGGACAGGCGCTGGACACCCACTGATAGCGGCTCTGCTCCTGGCGCCAGACCCATTGGCCGCAGACCTGGCCTGATCCGCTGGCGCCTGACGCCGAGGCGGCGGCCGGAGCCGACGCGGCTGGCGCGGCGGGGGGCGGACCCTCGTCGTCATAGACGTCTTCGTAGGAATAGGGCGGCGCATAGTCATAGACGACCGGCGCTCCATAGTACCAGGGATAATAGCCGGGATAGTACCAGGGATCGTACCAGCTCGATCCCAGCGCAAGGCCAAGTCCGAAGCCGCCCCATCCCCAGCCGTAGCCGCCCCTGCGCCCACCGCCCCATCCGCGTCCGCCATAGGCGTAGCCACCGCGGCCGGCGATCGGGCCGCCGCGATATCCGCCGCCTGAGCGGCCGACGGACGCATGGCCTACGCCAATGTGGCCGCCGCCGCCGTGAAATCCGGCGGCCGAGGCGGCCAAGGGGGTCGCGACCAGAACCGTCGCCAAGAGAGTCGCCGTTAGCGCCTTCATCGGTACCTCCACTCTACGCCCCCGCCTGCATATTTATCGTTGAATAGCGCATTCTCAAGGGAGATGCTTGATGGGCCTCGTGATTTTCCGTTGTTCCGCTTTAGGCGCCCGCTCAATGACACTCAGAACCACCGTAGTCGCCGCGCTTGTGCTGCTCGCCTCGTTTTCGGGTCAGGCGTTCGCACAGGCTCCCGATCCGAGCACGCTGCACGACGCCCTGCACCTGACGCCGGTGCAGGAAGCCGCCTGGAGGCGCTACCAGCTGGCGATCGCCCCCGATCCGACGGCGGCGGCGCGGCGAAAGGCGGCTCAGGCGATGATCGCCAACCTGGCCACCCCGCGGCGCATTGACCTGATCGACGCGGAGATGGACGCTGACGTCGCCGCCATGCATCAACAGGGCGAGGCGGTGAAGGCCTTCTACGCCACCCTGACCCCGACGCAGCAGCGGGTCTTCGACACCCAGACCTCGCCGAGGCCAGGCGCGATGGGCGGGAACTGACCGCCGACGCCATGTCCGACGTCTCGCCGGCGCAAAGCGCCCTCAACGCGGCCCTGCGCCTGCATCTGGATAATCGGCTGGACGAGGCCGAGGCGGGCTATAGGGCGATCTTGGCCTCCGAGCCGGACCACCCTCAGGCCTTGGGCATGCTGGGGATGATCCTCTCCGACGGCCCGCATCAGGCCGAGGCCGAGGCGGTGCTGAGCCGGCATCTGGCGCTACGCCCCACCGACGGGGCCAGCCTGCATCGGCTCGGGCGTCTGCGGGCCAGGCAGGGCGACGATGCGGCGGCGGCGGCGTTGTTCGACCGCGCGGCCCAATGGCTGCCGTCCCTGGCGCCGATCCACAACGACCTCGGCGTATGCCTGCACCGACTGGGCCAGCGCGAGAGCGCCCTGGCGGCGTTGGAGCGCGCGGTCGCCGTCGATCCCGCCTATGGCGTCGCCCACGGCAATCGCGGCGTGGTGTTGTTCGATCTGCGCCGCTACGCCGAGGCCGCCGCCGCTCAGCTGCGGGCCTTGACGCTGGTTCCCGTCGAGGCGGCGCAGACCTATGCCGCCACCCTGCACAACCTGGCGCGCGCCGCCCGCAAGGCCGGCGACCGCGCGGTGATCGAAGCCGCCTGCGCCCTGGCCCTCGCCGCCCGGCCCACCGACGTCGAAAGCGTTGAGGAGCTGGCCCTGGTGCTTGAGACGCTGGGCCGCGGCGCCGAGGCGCTTGATCTGCGGAATGAGGCGGCGCGGCGCAACGGCGTGCGGCGCAAGGGCGGCGGCGACCACCCGCAGGCGACGGTGCTGCTGATCGGCGGCGTCGGCGCCGGCCACATCCCGACGCGCTACCTGGTCGATATCGAGGCTTTCGCCACCCTATCGATCGGTCTGGTCTCGCCGGATCAGCCGGACGCCCCTCTGGGGACCGTTGACCTCAAAGCGCTGGCCGAGGCCGATGTGGTGTTCAATACCCTGGGCGAGGTCGACAAGCAGGGCGGCCAGTTCCAGGCGGTCGAGGCCCTTTGCGCGCGTCTGGGCACGCCCGTGCTCAATCCGCCGTCCGCGATCCGCCGCACCGGGCGCGACCAAGCCCAGGCCCTGTTCGGCGATATCGACGGCCTGGTGGTTCCAGCGGTGCGCTGGACCACGCGGGACGCGCTGGCGCGCTTGAGCATAGCTTCGCCGGTGCTGGTGCGGCCGCCGGGTGATCATGGCGGCGAGAATCTCGCCTTGCTGCGCGACGACACTGGGCGCGACGCATTTTTGGCTGGCGACGCGCCGATTTCGCAGCGATTGCTGCTGACCGATTTCCATGACTTCCGGTCAAGCGACGGCCATTGGCGCAAGTATCGGCTGATCTTCGTCGATCGGCGCGTCCACGCCTATCACCTGGCGATCTGCGACGACTGGCTGGCCCACTATTGGCGGGCGGAGATGGGCGCCAGCGCCTGGAAGCAGGCCGAGGAGGAGGCTTTCATGGCCGATTGGCGCAAAGTCTTTGGGCCCCGCGCGGCCGCCGCGGCCGAGGCGATGGCCCGGCGTTTGGACCTCGACTATGGCGGCATGGACTGCGCCCTGCTGGCGGACGGCCGGCTGCTGCTGTTCGAGGCCAACGCCTGCATTCTGCTGCACCTGGACGAGCCGGCGGCGACGTATCCCTACAAGCACCGCTACGTGCCGCCGATCCGCGAGGCGTTCAGCGCCTTGATCCGAGCGCGTCGGGGGAGCCCCGGCGCGACGGCGGCTTTCCCCCCGTCCTAACCATCAAAATGGCGAGCGCGCGCTTGGCGATCGATCCCGGTGGAGGAGGGCGGCGACGTCGCAATATCTGCGACCTTAGGCCGCGGCAAGATCTATTTGTGGATGGCTGCGCCAATCGAAAATAAACCGCCGCTTAAACATTGATACGGCCAAATTACTTTTTGATATACTGAGATGTTTATATCGCATCAATAGCCCAAAATCTCACAATCAGTAATTTACCTGGCAAAATTTACTTATCTAAGACCGAATGCGACAAAATATCCATCTGGAAATTAAGTTTTTCTTCACTGCCGCTCCGCCTATTTAGACAGCCAACGCCAGTTCGTCGTCGCTGTTAGGACGGGCGCGACGTCGACGCCTTCGCGCCGGCGATTCCGCCCTCGCGTCGGCGCGTACGTCAGTCAAAGGACCGCCGGGATGAACTTCGACAATCTGAGCCTCCGGACCAAGGTGCTGATACCGCTGATCGCGATGTCCGCTCTGTTTGCGGCGGTGATCGGCGTCGGCGTCCTGAAGCTGAACGACCTGTCCGCGCGCTATGGGCACATCGTCAGCAACGTCGATCCGGCGATTTTGCGAATGGCGCGCGTGCGTAATATAACCGCCTCAATCAGCAGCGACGTCTACCGAGTCATGGTCTATGACGACAACGACCCTCGGGCCAAGCAGGCGGCGGCCGATTATCACGCCTTGAAGGCCAGCGGCGAGCAGTGGCTGGACGACGCCATCCGGCTGAACCCTGCTCTCGCCGATCACTATAACGTCCTCAAGACCCGGTTCGAAGCGGTGCTGGAGGCCACCAAAGCACCGGAGGCGATCGGCGAAGCGACCCCAGGTCTTGCCGCCGGCAGCAAGACCGCCGCCCAGAATCTCGATCAGATCGCCATCGGGGTCAAACAGATGATGATCGCTGACGCGGACATCGACAGCCTCGCCAGCGACATCAAATCCTTCAATGAGAGCACTGAGGCCGACAACGCCAAGGTGGTCGAACAACTCAAGCGCGATTCGGCCGCGACGGTCGCGACGATGATCGTGCTCGGCCTGACCGCGATCGGCGGGGGGATGGGCGTCTCGTTCTGGCTCGCGGGGGCCAAGATGGCCGCGCCCTTGGTGCGGCTGAGCGATCACATGCGCCGGCTGTCGGGCGGCGACCTCACTGTGATGGTCGACGGCCAGGCGCGGGCCGATGAGGTCGGCGCCATGGCCAAGGCGGTGCAGGTGTTTAAGGACAATGCGCTGCACGCCAAGGCGATGGAGGCCGACGCCGCCCAGAGCCGCGCCGCCGCCGACGGTGAGCGGGCTCGCACCCAGACGGAACAACGCCGCATCGAGGCTGAACAGAGCGCCGTGGTCGACGCCCTCGCCGCCTGCCTCGGCTCGCTGGCCAAGGGCGATCTGACCACCCGAATCTCGGCCCAGTTCAATGGCCGCTACCAGCAGATCAAGCACGACTTCAACCAGGCGGTGGTCAGCCTGAGCGAGGCGATGGACGCCATCGCTGCGACCACCAGCGGCATCACCAATGGATCGAACGAGATCGCCAGCGCCTCAGACGACCTGTCACGGCGCACCGAGCAGCAGGCCGCCAGCCTGGAAGAGACCGCCGCGGCCTTGGACCAGATCACCGCCACCGTGCGGCGCAGCGCCGAGGGCTCGCGCCAAGCGGCCGGCGCCGCGGCCGAGGCCAAGCAGCAGGCCGGTCGATCAGGTCAGGTGGTGGCCGACGCGGTGGGCGCCATGGGCGAGATCGAGCAGAGTTCCGGTCAGATCACCCAGATCATCGGGGTGATCGACGAGATCGCCTTCCAGACCAATCTCCTGGCGCTGAACGCCGGGGTGGAGGCGGCCAGGGCTGGCGACGCTGGCCGCGGCTTTGCGGTGGTCGCCCAGGAAGTCCGCGCCCTGGCCCAGCGGTCGGCGGGCGCCGCCAAGGAGATCAAGGCGCTGATCGCCAGCAGCTCCGAGCAGGTCCAACGCGGTGTGCGCCTGGTCGGCGACACCGGCCAGGCCTTGGACGGAATCGCCGCCAAGGTGGCCGCGATCGACGCCCTGGTCGCCGAAATGGCCCAGTCGTCGCAAGAGCAGGCCACCGGGCTGAGCCAGGTCAACACCGCCATCAATCAGATGGATCAGGTCACTCAACAGAACGCCGCCATGGTCGAACAGGCCACCGCCGCGGCCGCCAGCCTGCGCTCAGAGGCTGGCGAGCTGAGCCGGTTGGTGTCACGCTTCGAGACCGGTCACGCCTCGCCTCGCGCCGGGCGGCCGCAATTGGCTCAGGCCGGACGCCACGCGCCGGCCCCCAATCCGGTCGGCCGCGCCCAGGCGAGCCTCGCCCGCGCCGTCGCGGCCCCTCCGGCGTCGCGCGAATGGGAGGAGTTCTAAAGGGCGAGCCCCTACGCCGGGACGTGGGCGGGTGATCTGACAACTACCCTGCCTTGCACTAAAGCCTGATCCATGGTCTCAATTGGATGGGTGATCGCGCGCTTGTCGTCGTCGGGACGGCTCTGGCCTGCGGGCTCCCCGCGTTGCGTGCCATCCAACACTTTCATGACAAGGGCGCCCGACCATGCCGTCAGCCGCAGACGCGTTTTCGGTGCAGTGGGGTGATGTCGGGGCGGGAATCGCCGCGATCGGCTCCCTCGGCGTCGCCGCTTTCGGGATCGTTGAGTCCCTGGGCAAGGCCTTCGCCTTCACCCTTTGGCTGGGAGCCAAGCCGCCAGCCGACGCTCCGCCTGGCACGTCCAAGCGCAAACTGGTCCATTGGGGCCTGCCCTATGTCGGGCTGGAGTGCGTCAACCGCATGATCGGGCCGCTGCACCCAGCGCTGGAGCGGGCCTATGGCGAGGACTACGCCGAGATCATCGCCCAGCAATATCGCTCGGACCGCAGCCAGGGCGCGGGTCCGGACACCATTCGCCAGGGCGTCCGCCTGGGCCTGCCGTTCATGGGCGAGCAGGCCGCCGCCAAGTTGATCGGCGCCGTCTGGAGGCTCGACACCACCCACGCCCTGGGTCTGGCCAGGGCGCTGCAGGCGCCCGGCGCCGACCAGCCGCCCGCCCCGGCCGCCGCGGCCTCCGGCTCGGTCGACCAGATGCAGGCCCTGGCCGGCCGGTTTTCGACCGCCTTGGACGCCCGGATCAGCGCCGCCTTCGACCTGGCCGACGAGCGCTACGAGACCGTGGCCAAGACCGCCGCCGGCGGCCTGGCGATCCTGATGAGCGCCGTGTTCAACTATGGGCTGGTCGCCCACGCCAATGGGTTTGACCTAAGCGGACGTTATCCCTGGCCGATCGCCCTGGGCGCCGGCCTGGTCGCGGTGCCGCTGGCCCCGGTGGCCAAGGATCTGTCAACCAAGCTGCAGGACGCCCTGACCGCGTTCAAGTCGATCTCTGGCAAGTCGTCCTGAGATGCTGGTCTTGACCTTTCGCGACATGACCACGGCGCGGTGCAGCGCGGTGACCACGGCGGCGATGTTCCGCCTGGACCCGGTCGATGCGGCCATGGCCTGGGCGCCGACGCCGCCGCCGCTCAAACTGGCGACCTGGTCGGATGTCGGCTCGGCGCTCGCCGGCAAGCATGTCTGCTTCCTGATCCATGGCTTCAATGTCGATCGCGACCAGGGCTACACCAGTTATGGCCCGTTCAGCCAGGAGCTGGGACCGGGCAGGGCCCTGCCCGGCGCCCCACTGCCCAATCCGCCCGGTCCGGTCGACCTGTTCTGCCCTGGGGTCGACGTGGTGATCCCCGTGCTGTGGGCCGGCGATTCCTACCTGCCGATAAACTATCCGTTCCTGCTGCCGGACATTCGTCTGACGGGAAAGTATTTCGCCCAGCTGCTGGCCAGTTCTGACGCCCAGATGTCGCGCGTCTCCTTCGTCACCCACAGCATGGGCGCTCGCGTGATGTTTGAGGCCGTGCAGCAGGCGGTGGTCGCCGCCCAGGCCGGCGGCTGGCGACTACCGGTGTTCGACACCGCGGTGCTGACCGCGCCTGCGGTGAGCGATCAGGTGTTCGACGATCCGGACTACGCGGCGGCCGTCGATGCGATGCAGAATTTCGTGGTGGTCAGCTCACGCGCCGACACCGTGCTGTCGGGCTGGTTTCCGCTGGGCAACGCGGTCGAGCAGGCCCTCTGGCGAAACGATCCGGGGGCGGACGACGCACTGGGCCGCTACGGGCCGCGCCTGCAGCCGGACTCAAAGGCCCTGGGCAAGACCCGCTGGTTCGAGATTCCGATCGCGGTCGGTCAGAACCATGGCGACTATTGCCCGGCGCCCTGGGATCCGACAGCCGGCTTTCCCAATGGCTGGAGCAGCAAATCCGTGCCCATCGGCGCCTTGGCCCAAGCGATCCTCGACCGCGAGACCCCGGCCTGGCCGCCGGCCAAGCCGGTGACGGCGGTTGGTTAGGGGTGATTGCGCGTGGGTCGAACAACTCTCTTGCGCTCATCCCCGCGAAGGCGGGGAACCAGGGCGGCGCGCAACGGGCATGGGGCTCTGGATCACCGCCTTCGCGGGGATGAGCGGGATAATGAGCAAATTCAGATAGATTCTGTCCTTCAACGCCCTTGCCGTTCGTCCCAGGGTTGGCGCCCTCACCCCACCCCGAACCGCGCTACGGCCCGTTCGATCACCCGACGCGTCTCGCTCCAGTCGACACGCGCCAGCGCCTCGACCAGCGGCACGAAGGCCGCCTCGGCCGCGTCATCGCCGGCTATGGGCTCGCCGCCGGTCCAGCGGGCGGCGAAGTCGATCAGCACGCCATGCCACTCGAAGGCGGGCTCCACGCTGTCGAACACGTCGATCAGGCCGAGGATTTCGGCGGTGACCCCCGTCTCCTCCGAAAGCTCGCGCAAAGCCGCCGCGTGCATCGTCTCGCCGAACTCCATCCGCCCGCCGGGGATCGACCACTGGCCCTGGCGGGGCGCCTTGCCGCGTCGGATCAGCAGGACCTCATCGCCGCGCAGGCAGACCACGCCGACGCAGGGGGTGGGACGGCGGACCGGATCGATCATGTCGCATCGCTCATTTTGGACCCAGATGCAGGTCGGCGCTGGATCGGACGCCGACATTGGCCAGGCCCGTCTCCAGCCAGGCGTCGGCGGCCTTGCGCCCGCGCCCCTTCAGGTCGAGCAGGAAGCTCCATTCAGTGTTGAATTTGGAGTCCGTGTTCAGATCATCAAGCCAGCGGTCCGCCTCCACCGCATGGATCAGCATCTTGCGGTAGCGCCCCTTGGCCGATTCGGTCAGCAGGCCCTCGTCGATCAGCTGCTGAACGAAGCCCACGGCGCGCAGTTCGGCCAGCAGCGGGGCGTTGAAGCTGATCTCGTTCAGGCGGTCGATGATCTCCTCCGCCGTCCGCGGAATCTCACCGCGGCGAAACGGGTTGAGGCTGATGATCAGGATGTCGTTGGGGGTCGGATCATAGAACAGAGGCCACAGGGCGGGATTGGCCAGATAACCGCCGTCCCAATAGGGCTCACCGTCGATGACCACCGCCGGGAACAGGTGCGGCAGACACGCCGAGGCCATGATATGTTCGCAGGTCAGCTCGCGGTCGCGGAAGATGCGGCTGTGGCTGGAGCGGATATTGGTCGCCGAGATGTAGAGGGCCACCGGGGTGCGCTCGCGGATCGCGTCGAAGTCGATCTCCTGGGAGACCATGTCGCGTAAGGGGTTCAAGCCCAAGGGATTGAGCTCGGTGGGTGAGAAGCTGGCGGCCAGGCTCTGGGCGAAACGCCAACCAGGGGTCTGGCGCAGCCAGTCGGGGCTGAAGGTCGCACCCCAGGCGCCGATGTCGCCAAAGGCGTTGCGGCCGCCGACGCGATTGACCGCCTTCCAGAAGCTATCGAGCTTGAGCCGGGCGCCGTCGACGCCGCCGCTGATCATGCCGTCAGCCAGGGCCACCGCGTTCATCGCCCCGGCTGAGGCGGCGGTGACCGCCTTGACCTCCACCCGACCATCCTCGAGCAGCCGGTCGATCACGCCCCATTCGAAGGCCCCGTGCGCGCCGCCGCCCTGGAGCGCCAGATTGATCGGTAGGGGAGCCCGACCGGTGTCCTCGGCCGCCGCCGCGCGGGGCGCGCCGCCTAGCTTGATCTGGGGGATTTTCAAGATCGATACAGACCCAAGGTCAGGCTCCTCGCCGCATCAGCGCCGGCTCATCCCAACGGATGGGGGCGGCAGAAGGTCCAGTCGGCCTCGGTCGACAGGTCGGGGCGGAAGGCGTAGCCGGCGCTGTCGAACGCCTTCAGCCCGTCGGCCCGATCGATTCGATGGTCGATGGCGAAGCGGGCCATCAGGCCGCGCGCCTTCTTGGCGTAGAAGCTGAGCATGCGCGGCGCCTCGCCCGGTCGGATTTCCTTGAAGTGGCAGCTGACCACCGGCGCTTTCAAGGCGGCCACGTCGACCGCGCCGAAATATTCCTGGCTGGCCAGGTTGATCAGGACCCCCTCGCCGCTGTGAGCCAGGTCGGCGCGCAGATGGGCGGCGATCTTCTTGCCCCAGAAGTCGTAGAGCACGGGTCCGCGCCGGGTCTTCAGCCGCACGCCCATCTCCAGCCTGTAGGGCTGGATAGCGTCCAGCGGACGCAGCACCCCATAGAGGCCGGACAGAATCCGCAGATGGTCCTGCGCCCAGGTCAGTCCGGCCCGGTCAAGGGTGCGGGCGGACAGGCCGTCATAGACATCGCCATTGAAGGCGATCACCGCCTGCACGCCCTCTTCGCACGCCGGATCAAAGGTCTGGAAGCGGCCGAAATTCAGCTCGGCCAGCTTGTCGGAGATGCCCATCAGCCGTTTGAGGTCGCCGCGCTTGAGCTTGCGGGTGACCTTGGCCAGCTCGGCGATGTCGTCGGTCAGCTGCGGCGTCGACAGCGGCGTGTCGGGCGCGGCCGGGGTGAAATCCAGGGACTTTGCGGGGGACAGCACGATCAGCATGGGTGCTGCACATAAGCGCAGCTGGGCCTGAGGGCGAGCCCCTTTCGCCGCCTGTCCGCGTCGTAAAAACTGAGCTTAATACCTAACTATGGCCTTGCGCCGCCTTGGCCGCCGAGATACTAAGTCATATGCCTAACCAACAACCAAGCCTCGACCTGATGTTCCAGGCCCTCGCCGATCCGACCCGGCGCGGGATGCTGGACCGGCTGAGCCGGGGGCCGGCCTCGGTCGGTGAGCTGGCGGCGCCGCTGTCGATGGCGCTGCCCTCTGTGATGCAGCACCTACGGCTGTTGGAGCGCAGCGGCCTGATCGCCTCGCACAAAACCGGGCGAGTGCGGACCTGCCATCTGCGACCCCAGGCGCTGAGCGAGGCCGAACGCTGGATCCGCAGCCGCCGCGCCCAGTGGGACCGCCAGCTCGACCGGCTGGCCGACTATCTCGACGAAACCAGACTCCCCGACGACATAGGAGACACGCCATGAGCAACACACCCACCGTCCATGCCAGCTTCACCATCGATCGCACCTTCGACGCGACGCCCGATCGGGTGTTCGCCGCCTTCGCCACCGAGCAGGGCAAGGCGCGATGGTTCGGCGGCCCTGCCGGCTGGACTGCAATCGAGCGAGTGTTCGATTTCCGCGTCGGCGGGCGCGAGCGGGCGATGGGCCGCTGGCCGAGCGGCATGGTCACCGATTTTGACGCCACCTATTTCGACATCGTGCCGAACCGGCGCATCGTCTACGCCTATGCGATGAGGATGGACGAGGTGCGGATCTCGGTGTCGCTGGCCACCATCGAACTGTTTCCCGAAGGCGCCGGAACGCGGATGCTGCTGACCGAACAGGGGGCCTTCGTCGACGGTTATGTCGACGGAACAGGCGGCTCGACCCGCGAGCACGGCACCCGCTACCTGATGGACCGGTTGGCGGCGTCGCTGGCGGAGTGAGAGGGGCGCGCGAAGCGCTGTTCGGGCTCTCGCAGCCTCAGGAGCCAGACCAGAGAGTGGGAACTTCGTGTCCTTCGTGTCTTTGTGGTCGAATCTATTGGTTCGATCGGCGACCGTCGCCTCCATGCGTTCAACGCCGACGGGCGGCGGCCGGAAGGCGTTTGACCACAAAGGCACGAAGGACACGAAGGATGGATTGGAGTCGACGCGAGGCGCCCCCTTGTCTTCGGTGCGGCCAAAGTCTGTGGGTTTAGGCGCGCCCGGCTAAACCCCGCCGCCGCGCCCAGGCGGCCAGATCGCTCATGGCCAATTTCCCGGACCTGCCGACATTGATCGCCCGCAGCGACATAGGCGGTCACTGACCTTGCTCGTCGCCATAGCCCAAATACAGCACGTGATCCCGCACATCCGCCGGCCAAGCGGCCATGCGCGCCTCGACCCCCGTCCGGTCGTCTGCGAACAGCGCCCGCGACGCCTCCTCGAAGCCGGGCAGGTCGCCTGCCATGGCCGACATGAAGGCGTAGGCGGCGTCGCGGGCGCGGCGGCGGCGGTCGGCGGCGCCGCTGGCCCTTTGGGCCTGCTCCACCAGCCGGCGCAGCGCGGCCGACGCGCCGCCCGGCTGGCCAGCCAGCCAGTCCCAGTGGCGTGGCAGCAGGGTGACCTCGCGCGCGGTGACGCCGAGACTGGGCCGACCACGGCCTCGCGGCGGCTGCGGCGCGCCGGAGACGAAGCGGGCGGCGATCTCGGCCTCGGTCCCGCGCAGGTCGATGTCGATCGGCCGGCCGGTGGCGTCGTCGAACAGCAGCAACGGCCCCTCCGCCCCCGCGTCCGGCGCCTCGGACGCCCGCCGCAGCGCCACGGCGACCTGGGCCAAGGCGCCGCGCGTCAGGCGGCGGGGACCGTCGAAGGCGGTATAGCTGGGCTGGGTGGCGGACATGGACAGAGCTCCGGGATCACAAATATTACCCGGTTAAAATTACTTCCGTCAATATACCCGGACTAAAATAAAGGACCCTATCGCTCACCCGCCGGCTCGTCGAGCCAGGTCCAATCGGAAAAGGTCGCCGCCTGGCCGTGCAGGCCGCCCGCCTCATCCATCAGGTTCCACACCACCGCCCGTTGGATGCGAAACCGGCGCCCGGCGGCGGAGATGCGCACGCCGCTATAGTCGTCGATGAATCCCTGCCGGCTCACCGCCTCCAGCAGCCGCGCCCGCTCGTCGCGATGCGCCGGCTCGGCCGAATGGGCCGAGGGCGTCCGCACGAAGGCCTGGGCGGTCGTCTGGAACAAGTCCAGCGCCAGGCGATTGCCGTAGAAGAACACCGGGGTCGCCTGGATCCCATGCGCGACGACGGCCCGCGGCGCGGTCCACAGAGCGCCCGCCAGATCATCGCCCGCGGCGACCAAATCGCGCCCGGTCAGGCGGCGAAAGCTGGCGGCGATCAGGCTCAGGCGATGACCGGCGCTGATGCGGACGAGGCGCTGTTGATCGAGGTCCATGGCGGCCCTGGTCTAACGATGCCGGCGCCCGCAAGGCAAGGCGCGTCGCCGCCTTCACCTTGCGAATCCGCCCCGCCGCCGAATAGTGTCGGGCATGGCCACCTCCAAGACCCCAACCGTCAAAACCCTCGCAGCCCTCGGCGCAGAGCGCCTGGCTGAGCTGCTGATCGAGCTGTCCGCCGATGACCCGGCGATGCGCCGACGGCTGCGGCTGGAGCTGGCCGGACAGGCCGGCGGCGCCGAGATCGCGCACGAGATCAAGAAACGCATCGCCACCCTGGCCAAGGCCCAGTCCTATGTCGAAGGCCCCAAGCTCAAGGCGCTGGCTGACGATCTGGCGACCCAGCACCAGGCGATCGTCGGGCCTCTCGCCAAGACCGACCCGGTCCAGGCCCTGGATCTGCTCTGGAGATTGCTGGAGCTAGTCGACCCGGTCATGCAGCGTTGCGACGACAGCAACGGACGCATTGGCGGCGTGTTCCAGGCGGCGGCGGCGGACCTGCCGGCCCTGGCCAAGGCCGCGGCGGTCGATCCGGAGGAGCTGGCCCGCAACGTTTTCGGGGCGCTGCAACGTAACAGCTATGACCAGTTTGACGGCTTGGTCGGGGAGATGGCTGAGGCGCTGGGTCCGTCCGGTCTCGCGCGCCTCAAACAGTATCTGCAGGATTGGGAGCGAGAGCCGCAGGCGACCCCGCCGCAGGATCAGCGCCGCATCGTCGGCTATGGCGGCAGCACCGGGCCACTGTACGCCGACCAGATGGATGCGCGCTATCGTACATACGTGATCGAACAGGGCCTGCGGGACGTCGCCGACGCCCAGGGCGACGTCGACGGCTATATCGCCCGTTTCAACGACGAGGCCCGTCGTGCGCCGAGGATCGCCGCATGCATCGCCGAGCGTCTGCTGTCGGCCGATCGCGCCGAAGAGGCCTGGCGGGTGCTGGAGGGAGCGGACCAAGGCCGGCTGCTCCGCAATGATCGGGATTGGCAACAGACCGTGCTGGCGGTCATGCAGGCGCGGGGCCAAATCCAAGAAGCCCAGGCCTATCGCTGGGCCTGCTTCACCGAGAACCTGACGATCTCACACCTGCGGGCCTATCTGAAAGGCCTGCCGGATTTCGACGACGTTGAGGCCGAGGCTAAGGCGATGGACATCGCTCTGGCCTATCCGAACGTCCACAGTGCGCTGGATTTCCTGATCCGCTGGCCGGCGCTTGATCGCGCGAGCACGCTCGTCCTGTCGCGAGTCAAGGACCTGAACGGTGATTTCTACGACCTGCTGACGCCGGCGGGCGAAGCGCTTGAAGCCCGCTATCCATTGGCCGCCACCCTGGCGCGCCGGGCGATGATCGACTTCACCCTGGAAAACGCCCGCGCCAGCCGCTATCGCCACGCCGCCCGCCACCTGGCCGAATGCGCCGCCGCCGCTCCCCGTATCGCCGATTTCGGCGCGCACCTGAACCATGAGGCCTATCGGCGCAAGCTGCAGGCCGACCACGCGCGCAAGACGGGCTTCTGGGAGGCGGTGCGGGCGTTGGGGTGAGGGCGCGAGGCGACCGAGACCGAAACTGAATCTATCTCGCGTTGCGTTGTATCGGCGGCTAACGGTCAACGACCTTCGCCAAGCGACTCATCCGCCCCAGCCGACCCGAAAGCCTAAGCATGACCCCCAGACCCTTCCGCTTCCTCGCCTTGTTGATGCTCTGGTGCGCGAGCCAGACGGCCGTGGCGGCTGCGACAGGCGTGCTGGTGATCGAGGGCGGCGGCGCCTCGTCCCAGCAAGCGCTTCAGCGCGAGGCGGCCCTGATCGGCGCGGGCAAGCGGCTGTGCGTGATCACCACCGCCAATCCGGGGCCCTCCATCATCGCCGCGGAGTTCAAGCCGCTGGGCGTCGACGCCGAACCGATCAAGGTCGCCGCCGCCAACGCGGGCGACCCGGCGATGGCCGCGCAGCTGGCGCTCTGTGACGGGTTCTATTTCGACGGCGGCCTTCCGCGACTGCTGTCAGACGCCTTTCTGACCGGCGGGCGCGACACCCTGGCCATGACCACGATTCGACAGAAATTCCGGAACGGGGCAATGATCGCTGGCACAAGCGCCGGGGCGATGATGCTGGGGACCCCGTCGCTGTGCACCTGCGCGACGGAGACCAGCTTCAAGGTGCTGCATGGCGCGCCGCCCGAGCTTTCGCAGGGATTCGGCTTCGTCGGCCTGCCGATCGACGCCCACGTGTTCACGCGCAACCTCTATGGTCGCGAACTGGCGACCATGGCTCTGAAGCATTGGCCGCGCCTGCTGGCGATCGACGAGAGCACAGCGGTGGAGGTCCCCGGCGATGGTTCCAACTGGCGGGTGCTGGGCGACGGCGCGGCGGCGCTGATCGAGGCGCCGGCGCAGCCCGGGCGTCCCTATCTCGACTATGACATCTCGTTCCTGCACCGCGGTGATCTGATCGACCCCGCCAGCTTCGAAGCCGTCACCGACGGCCGCAAGGAGATCACGAGCGATCATGAAGGCCCCAATGAGACCCTTCAGGAGCCGTTCCAGGCCCTGCCTGCGATGGCGCTCAGCATCGCCCAAGGTGCGGCCGAGGCCTATGACTGGGACGGCTATTGGGACCCTGTCGCTCCGGTGCGGCTGCGCCTGGCGTTGAATGAGCGCAGCCGCCTGTTCGAGAACGGCGCGACCAGCGACAAGGCGGCCTATCTGATGACCCACCTGGCGTTGTCGGCTCAGGTGCTCAGCCATGAGGACCTGGGGCTGGCCGTGACCGGCTCGGCCGATCGACTTGGCAAGGATTGGGGCGTCTCGGCTCCCGATGGCCCGCGCAAGGCTTGCATCGTCTATAGCTTCACACCCGTGGCCGGCCCAGGCATGACCACGGTTGATTTCGAGGGTCTGAAGGCGCGGATGGCCGATCGGGCCACCGTCTTGATTAACGCCCTGGGACCGCAGCCCAGCGGCAAGGTGGGCGTCATCGGCGCCTCCCAATGGCTGAGCGGCGCGGGAGAGTGCGTCAGCGGCGACCCAGCAATCACTGTCCGCCTGGGGCAGCGCCTGGCCCAGCTGACCCAGGGCGATCTTGACCGTCCGCTGGTGTTCTATTGTCTGAACGAGCTGTGCTGGCACTCCTACAACGCCGCCCAGCGGGCCCGGTTGCTCGGCTACCGGCGAGTCTATTGGTACCGCGGGGGTCTGCGCGACTGGACGCAGCATGGCGGCGCCCTCGGGCTAAAGACGGACGACTGTTGAGGTCGGCTCGTACCGCCCTAAAACAACACCCGCGGGTTCATGATCCTGCCCGGATCTAGCGCCGCGCGGATTGCGCGCAGCGCCGCAACCTCGGCCGGCTGCTTGTAGGCCAAGGCCTCGGCGGTCTTCATCACCCCCAGGCCGTGTTCGGCGCTGATCGAGCCGCCGAGGGCCACGGCGATGTCGTGCACGCGCTGGGCGCCGGCCTTGCGCAGCGCGGCGTGGGCGGCGTCGTCGCCGCCTTGCGCGACCAGCACGTCATAGTGGACATTGCCGTCGCCGACGTGGCCGAAGGCCAGGATGCGGGCGCTGGGGCTCAGGTCATGGACCGCGGCGCCGGCGCGCTCGATGAAGGTCGCGACCTGGGAGACCGGCACGGCGACGTCATGCTTCCACACCTCGCCCTCCGGCTTCTGGCCGGCCGATTGCAGTTCGCGCAGGGCCCAGAGGGCCGCGGCCTGGGTCTCGCTCTGGGCGATGGTGGCGTCCTGGATCAGGTCGTCCTCCAGCGCCCCGGCCAGCAGCCGCTCCATCGCCGCCTCGGCCGCGCCCGGCTCGCCGCTGGCGGTCTCGATCAGCACGTACCAGGGATGCACCGTCTCCAGCGGCTCGCGATGGTCGGGGACGTTGTTCAGCACGAAACCGATGCCGATGCGGGCGATCAGCTCGAACGCCTCCAGCGCCCCGCCGGTCTCTGCCTTGGCGCGGGCCAAAAGGCCGATCGCATCCTGGGCGCTGCGTAGGCCGGCCATGGCCACGGCGCGTGAGGGGAGTAGAGGCTGAAGTTAAAGGGCGGCGGCGGTGACCACGCCCAAGGTGCCCTCGGCCCCGATCAGCAGCTGTTTCAGATCATAGCCGGTGTTGTCTTTTCGCAGCCGCTTGAGCCCGTTCCATAGCTCCCCGTTTGGCAGGACGGCCTCCAGCCCCAGCACCTGGTCGCGCATGGTTCCGTAGCGCAGCACCGCCGTGCCGCCGGCGTTGGTCGAGATCAGCCCGCCGACGGTGCAGGAGCCCTCCGAGGCCAGACTGAGCGGAAACCGGCGGCCGGCGGCCTTGGCCGCCTCGTGCACGGCGGCCAGGGTCACGCCCGCCTCGACCACGATCACGTCGTCGCTGGGGTCGATGTCGCGGACCGCCCGCATCCGCTCCAGGCTGAGCAGGATCTCGCCCTGCGGAATCTGGCCGCCCACCAGGCCAGTGTTGCCGCCCTGGGGGGTGATCGCGACGCCCGCCTGGGCGCAGATCCCGACCACGGCGGCCACTTGGCTAGCGTCCTTGGGCAGGGCGAGCAAGGGGGTGGTTCCGCGCCAGCGCCCGCGCCATTCGGTCAGCTTGGGATCCAGGCGCTCAGGATCCTGGCTCCAGCCGCCCTCGCCGAGCACGGCTTTCAGGCGCGAGAGGGTGTCGGCGGGAACGGGCTTGGTCATGGGGCGATCATAGCGATTGCGCGCGGCGGGGGCGAGTCTATACTGCGATCTATACGGAGCCCTCAATGAGCGTGTTCATCCGCAATCCCCAGGTCGAGCGCGCCGCGCGCGAGCTGGCCCAGCTGCGCGGGCAGAGCCTAACCGAGGCCGTCGGCGACGCGGTCGAGGCCGCCCTGGCGCTGGAACGGGCCAAGGCGAAACCCGCGCGGACGGTCGAATCGATGTGGGCGGCGACCGACGAATTTCGCCGCAAGGTCGGCCTGGACAAGCGCCAACGTAAGACCACCCGCGCCGATTTCGACGAGCTTTGGCATATCCCCGAACTGGACTTCCTGGACCGCGAGCCTTGATCGTCGTCGACGCCTCCGCCCTCGTCGCCCTCGGCGAGCGCGAGCCGGACGCCGGGCCGATCATGGAGGCTCTGGCTAGGCGGGACGCTGTGATCAGCGGGGTCAACTATGTGGAGGCTGGGCTGATCCTAATCGGCGGGGGAAAACTTTCGGCCCAGCCCGATTTTGACCGTTGGTTGGAGAAGCTGAGCGTCACGGTTCATGCGGACGACGGTCTGGCCCGCGCCGCGCTCGCCGCCTATCTGCAGTTCGGCAAGGGCATCCATCCCGCGCGCCTGAACCTCGGCGATGTGTTCGCCTACGCCCTGGCCAAGACGCTCAACGCCCCGCTGCTGTTCAAGGGCGGCGACTTCGCGCTCACAGATATTTCCGCTGCAGTCTGAACGGAGAGCCCTCCCAATGTCGCGACCGCCGCTGCCCCCGTTCGCACCCGAGACTGCAGCGCAAAAAGCTCGCCTGGCCGAGGACGCCTGGAACAGCCGCGATCCGGCGCGGGTGGCCCTGGCCTACACCCCGGACAGCCGGTGGCGAAACCGCACCGAATTCGTCGAGGGCCGCGCCGAGATCGAGGCCTTTCTGGCCCGCAAATGGGCGCGCGAGCTGGACTACCGGCTGATCAAGGAGGTGTGGGGTTTTCGCGAGAACCGCATGGCCGTGCGCTTCGTTTATGAGTCACACGACCCAGGCGGCCAGTGGTTTCGCAGCTTCGGCGTCGAACTGTGGGAATTCGATCCCGAGGGCCTGATGCGCCGCCGCAACGCCAGCATCAACGACCTGCCGATCAGCCAGGCCGACCGCCGGTTCTTCTGGCCACTGGGTCCGAGGCCGCAGGACCATCCGGGGCTCAGCGAGCTGGGGCTCTGAAGGGCCCCAGGGTCGGGCGCTACAGCTAGCCGATAAACCCCGCCGCGCGCCGAAGCCGGTCATTAACGGCTTCGCCAAGGCCCTCGTCCGGTATCGGCGCGATGGCGATGGCGGTTGGGAATCGGCGATCGGCGGCGCGCAGATAGGAAAACAGATTGGCGGCGGCCTGGGCAAGGTCGCCGGTGGGGCTGAGGTTGAGGCCGTCGTCCGGATAGATGGGGCCGAAGCCGATCAAGGCCTCACCGGCTTCAGCGGCTGTGGCGTTCAGCCGCACTGGCGCGCTTGGCGCATAGTGTAGCGTCAGCCGGCCGGGCGAGCGGTGCGCATCGTCATCCGCTAAGACCAGGAGACCGACCACCGCCTCGATCTGGGCGCGCGTCACCCCGCCTGGGCGCAGCAGCCGCACCGGGCCGGCGTCCAGCGCCGCGATCACCGTCGACTCCAGGCCCACGGCGCAAGCGCCGCCATCGAGGGCGGCTGCGGTCGTCGCCCCGGTCTCGTCCCAGGCGTCGGCGAAGGTCGTCGGGCTTGGCCGGCCCGAGCGGTTGGCGGAAGGCGCGACCACCGGCCCGCCAAACCCCGCCAGCAGGGCCTGGGCCGCCGGGTGGCCGGGCGCGCGCACGGCGACCGTATCCAGGCCCGCGCGCGCCAGGTCGCAGACGGCGTCCCGGTCAAGGATCGGGGCGACCAGGGTCAAGGGGCCGGGCCAGAAGGCGCGGGCAAGGGCCAGGGCGCGATCATCGAGCCGGGCGATGCGCTGGGCCGCCGCCAGGCCGGTGACATGGGCGATCAGGGGATTGAAGCTTGGCCGGCCCTTGGCGGCGTAGATCGCCGCCACCGCCCGCCCGTTCGCGGCGTCGGCCGCCAGCCCGTAGACGGTCTCGGTCGGCATCAGCACCAGGCCGCCGTCGCGCAGGGCTTGGATCGCGTCGGGGAGGGATGAGGCGGTCACGGGTGCGCGCTTCGCCCGACAACTTGAAAGAGTAGGTATTTCGCTATCCGCTCATCCCCCTGAAGGCGGCGAACCTGGGCGGCTCGCGCCGTCGATGGTGCTCTGGATCCCCGCCTTCGCGGGGATGAGCGGACATTAAAACGGCGCGGAACGCCGCTCGCTACTTCGCCCTGTGGGCGGTGAGGTTGACGGTCACTGTCACCTGGGTGTCGACCGTGTCGCCGGATTTCCACTGACCCTGTCCCACGCCAAAGGCGGTGCGGTTGAGCGCCACGGCGCCGTTCATGTGCGCCGTATCACCGCTGATCGCCAGGGTGAAGGGCAGCACGACCGGCTGGGTCACTCCGCGCAGGCTCAGCGCGCCGATCGCCTGGTAATGGCCGCCGCCCAGATCCTTGAAGCCCTGGGTGACGAAAGTGGCCTTCGGATATTTGCCGGCGGCGAACCAATCGTCGGTCGGCATGGCCTGGTCGCGGTCAGCGTCGCCCGAGCTGGCCGAGCCGACGTCGATGGCTACGCTGACCTTGGACGCCGCCAGGGCCTTGGGATCGAAGGCGATCTGGGCGCTCCAGCGGCGAAACTGGCCCTTGAACGCCTCGCCGCTGACCTTGCCTGTGAAGCCCAGCTGAGAGGCCGCCGGATCCACCGTCCAGGTCGCCGGGCCGGCCGCCTGGGCCGAGGACGCGGCGAAGGTGAGCACGAGGGCTGAGACAGCGGCGGTGTGGACGGCGCGCCCGGGCATCAGACAGTCTCCTTGGCGCGCAGGAACGGCAGCGGGATCATCCGCCCGACCACGCCGTCGCGGTTGATCACCAAGTGCTTGAGCGCCGCGCCGACGTGAAGCACCACCAGGACATAGGCCAGCTTGGCCAGCAGGCCATGGCTGGTCTCGAACAGATGGTGGGCCTGCTTCATCTGGTCCAGAGGCAGGTTGGTCAGGGGCGCGATCGCCGGCCAGGGAACCAGGCCATAGAGGGTGATCGGGAAGGTTCGGATCAGCGGGCTGGCCGAGGTCATCGCCCAGCCGGTCAGGGGCATGCCGATCATGATCACATAGAACAGCACGTGGACGGTGTTGGCCGCCAGCACCTCCCACCGGGCCATGCTCGCCGGCAGCGGCGGCGGCCGATGGCCCAGCCGCCAGACCAGGCGCAGCAGGCTGAGCAACAGGACGGTGATGCCGATCGACTTGTGCAACTGCACCGGGGCGATCTTGTCCATGCCGTGCAGGGCGTTGAAATACCAGGCGACGCCGATGTTGCTGAGGATCAGCAGGGCGATGATCGCATGCAGGGTGATGGCGACCGTGCTGTAGCGGTCCGGGCGAACGGTCATGGGGCAGGGGTCTCGGTCGGGGTTGATGGGGTGGGTGCGTCGGCCGGCGCCTGGCGGGTGAATTCGGCCTCGATCACCAGATGCACGTGGTCGCCGACCTCGCCCAGCCAGGCGGTCGAGCCGAAGTCGGAGCGCCGGATATCGCCGGTGGCGCTGAAGCCCATCCTGCGGCCGCCGATCAGGCTGGCGCCATAGCCATTGAAGGTCACCGCCAGGGTGACCGGCCGGGTCTGACCGTGAAAGCTGAGGTCGCCGGTGACCGTCCCATGGGCCGGGTCGGTCCGCTGAATGGCGGTTGAGGTGAAGGTGATCTGCGGCGCCTCGATGGCGCCGAGGAACTCCCGGGCGAAGCCGCGGCTGATCCCGGGGTCGCCGACATCGAGCGAGGCGGGATCGACGGTGATGCTGATCTGGCTCGCCTCCGGATGGGCCGGATCATAGCTGAACCGCCCGCCCAGGGTGTCGAAGCGCATCGTATAGGCCGACAGGCCCATGTGGCTGACCTGAGCGATCAGACTGCCGTGGCGCTTGTCCAGCACATAGAGGCCGGCAGGCGCCTTGGCCGGATCGGTCGTGGTCGGCGCCGGCTCGGCCCAGGCTGGCGCCGCGATCATCAACAGGGCGGCGATGGTGGCGGCCAGGCGGGTGATCGGGACGACCTTTCATACAAGAGATGGGCACAAGATCAGCCGGCCCGGCCAAGGTTCAAGGGCTTGACCGCTCATCACCCGGGTTTATTGCGCCGATCACGACACCGTGAGGCGCTTGGGCGGACGCGACGTCATGCCCCTCAGCCGGCCTTGGCCGTTGCGGCGACGCGTCCTAGAGTTGGGGCAAAATGATCGGATTTCGCCATGACGTTCCGCGCCCCCGTCCAGGACCTGTTGTTTTCGCTGAAATCGGTGGTCGGTTTGGACCGCCTGCGGGCGACGGAGGCCTTCGCCGAACTGGACGACGACACCGTGGCGGCCATTCTGGAGGCGGCGGCTGATCTCGCCGACAATGTGCTGGCGCCGCTGAACCGGTCTGGCGACCAGGCCGGTTGCGTCTACGCCGACGGCCGCGTGACCACGCCCAGAGGGTTTCCGGAGGCGTACAAGGCCTATGCACAGGGCGGCTGGACCAGCCTGGCGGCGGACCCGGCCTATGGCGGCCAAGGGTTGCCCAGGGCTCTGGAGCTGGCGGTGGCCGAGATGATGCACGCCGCCAACATGGCCTTCAGCCTGTGGCCGATGCTGACCCAGGGCGCGGCCGAAGCCCTGCACGCCCATGGCTCGGAGCGGCAAAAGGCGCTGTACCTGCCCAAGATGATCGCCGGGGCGTGGAGCGGGGCGATGAACCTGACCGAGCCCCAGTCCGGCTCGGATCTGTCCACCCTGACCACCCGCGCCGAGCCGGACGGCGCCGGCGGCTATCGGCTGTTCGGGCAGAAGATCTTCATCACCTGGGGCGATCACGACTGCGCCGACAATATCGTCCACCTGGTGCTCGCCCGGCTGCCGGATGCGCCGGCGGGCAGCCAGGGCATTTCGCTGTTTGTGGCGCCCAAACGGCTGGTCAACGAAGATGGGACCCTGGGCGAGGCCAACGCCCTGCGCCCCGGCGGCATCGAGCACAAGCTGGGCATCCACGCCTCGCCGACCTGCGTGATGCTGTTCGAGGGTGCGCGGGCCGAGTTGGTCGGGCAGGCCGGCAAGGGCCTGGCCCAGATGTTCACCATGATGAACGCCGCGCGCCTGGCCGTCGGCTGCGAGGGGGTCGGCATCGCCGAGCGCGCCTATCAGCAGGCCCTGAGCTATGCGCTGGAACGGCGCCAAGGCCGGTCGGCCTGGACCGGCGAGGCCTCGGCCCCGATCTTCGACCATCCGGACGTGCGCCGGATGCTTGTCGGCATGAAGGCCGATGTCGAGGCGGCGCGGGGGCTTTATTTGTTCTGCGCCGTCAACGCCGACCTGTCGCGTCATGCGCGCGATGCGACCGAGCGCGAGGCGGCGCGTCTGCGCGAGGAGCTGCTGACCCCGATCGCCAAGGCCTGGGCCACCGATATCGGCGTCCAGGTCGCCTCAACCGGACTGCAGGTGCATGGCGGCGCCGGCTATATTGAGGAGACCGGCGCGGCCCAGCACTATCGCGACGCCCGCATCTCGCCGATCTATGAAGGGACCAACGGCATCCAGGCCATCGACTTGGCCGGGCGCAAGCTGGCCCTGGGCGGCGGGGCGGCGATGCGCGCGCTGATCGAGGAGATGCGCGCGGATGCGGCTGGGTTCGGCGCCGCGGGCGAGCACCTGACGCCGGCGATCGCGGCGCTGGAGCAGGCCACCGACTGGATGAGCGCCCGGCGCGGATCGCCTGACGCCCTGGCCGGCGCCACGCCCTACTTGGCCCTGGCTGGCGACGTGATCGGCGGCTGGCTGTTGGCCAAGGGCGCGGCGGCGGGCGGCGTCGATGCGGCCTTCGTCCAGGGCCGAGCCGCCTTGGCCGCGCACTATGCCGACGCCCGCCTCGCCCAGGCGCCCGGCCAGCTCGCCGCCGTCACCGCCGGCGCCGATCGTCTGGCCGGGGTGACAGCGCGGATGCTGGGGGCGGGTTAGATCCGAACCTACAGATGCTCGAGCAAATAATCCGCCGACGAGACGCGGAATTCGCCGCCTTCTTCGACGTTCAGCTGTTCGACCACCCCGTCCTTGGCGACCAGGGAATAGCGCTGCGAGCGCACGCCCATGCCGAACTTGCTTCCGTCCAGCTCCAGGCCGATGGCCTTGGTGAAATCGGCGTTGCCGTCGGCGAGCAGCAGCACCTCGTCGGTGATCCCCTGGTCCTTGGCCCAGGCCTTCATCACGAACACGTCGTTGACTGACAGGCAGGCGATGGTGTCGACGCCCTTGGCCTTCAGGTCGGCGGCATGGTCCTTGTAGCCCGGCAGGTGCTTGGCCGAGCAGGTTGGGGTGAAGGCGCCCGGCAGGGCGAACAGGGCCACGGTCTTGCCGGCGAACACGTCGTCGGTGGTCACCGGCTCATTGCCCTCGGCGGTGAAGGTCATGAAATTGGCTTGCGGCAGCTTGTCGCCGACCTTGATGGTCATCGGTTCTCTCCCTCGGAACGCCTAGGCCTCCCGAAGTGGGTGGCAGGCTCACAGATAGGCGCCCGCACGCGCGCCGCCAAGCGTTGAAGCGGCTTGAACGAGGGCCGATCACGGGTCAATGATAGGTGATGGTTCGTGACCTGCCTCGTGAGGATGCAATCGACGGGCGGTTCCTGACCGGCGTCGCGCTGATCGCGATGCCGGGGATCGATGACCCGCGCTTTGAGCGGGCGGTGATCCTGATCTGCGCCCATGACGAGGACCACGCCATGGGCCTGGTGGTCAACCGACCGTTGGATGGGCTGAGTTCTCCGGACCTGTTGGAGCGGCTGGGCGTGGCCGCCGCCGCCGACTCCCCCGAGCAGCCGGTGCTGATCGGCGGGCCGGTGGAGCGTGAGCGCGGGTTTGTTCTGCACACCGATGATTACCTCAGCGCTGACGGCAGCGCCTTGATCGGTGAGGGCCTGGCGCTGACGGCGACCCGCGACGTGTTGGAGGCCATGGCCGATCCGATCCGGCGGCCGCGCCGCTCAGTGCTGGCCCTGGGCTATTCCGGCTGGGGCGCCGGCCAGCTGGAGCGCGAGATTCGCGACAATATCTGGCTGACTTGCGATCCGGACGAGGCGCTGTTGTTCAGCGACGACTTCGATCACAAATGGTCCCAGGCCTTGGCGCGGCTTGGCGTTGCGGCCGAGCAACTGTCCGGGCAGGCGGGGCGAGCCTAGGTTTTAAATTCGGATCGATCTGACCAGTTTTTCAGATCCGATCCTCCCGGCGAACCCCGGGCGGAGCGGAGGGTTGTTAGCCCCGAACCTTCAGCGGGGCGGCCCCATCGGCGTAGCTTTCGTTCAGATAGACCTCGGCCTCCTGCGCCGAGAGGCCTGGCGCGTAGCCGAAGCCCTGGCCGTAGTGGCAGCCGACGTCGAGCAGGTAGCGGGCCATCTCGGCGTTCTCGACGCCTTCGGCCACGACCTCCAGCGACAGGTCGCGGCCCAGATTGACCACCGAGCGGACGATCTTGGCCGAACCCTCGTTGGAGCCCATGGTGCGAACGAAATAGCGGTCGATCTTGAGGGTATCGAACGGCAGCCGGGTCAAATAGGACAGGGATGAAAATCCGGTGCCGAAATCGTCCAGGGCCAGGCCGGCGCCGGCGTCGCGCAGCTTGCGCAGGATGATCGCCGCCTGCTCCGGATTGCGCATGATGTCGCTTTCGGTGATCTCCAGCTTCAGCGCGCCGCGAGGCAGACCGGTCTCGGCCAACAACTCGCTGAGGTCGTCGACCAGGTTGGGGCGATCGATCTCGCCGGTCGACAGGTTGACGCTGACGGTGATCTCACCGGCGGCCTGGTGGTCTTTCCGCCATTGAGCGAGCTGGATGGCCGAGGTACGCATCATGTGCGCGCCCAACTCGACGAGCAGGCCCATCTCATCCATCAGCGGCAGGAACTGGTCGGGCGCGATCAGGCCTCGGCGCGGGTGGCGCCAGCGGGCCAGGGCCTCAAACCCGGAAATGGCCCCGGTCTGCAGCCGCACCACCGGCTGGTAGTAGGGCACGATCTCGCCGCGGCCGATCGCCCCGCGCAGGTCGGACTCCATGGCCAGCCGCGACAGACCATCGGATTCCAGCGCCCGGCCATAGGCCGCCGCCCCGCCCCGGCCGATGGCCTTGGCCGATTCGACCGCCAGCTCGGCGCGGCGCAGCAGTTCGGCCGCTTCCGGGGCGTCGGCGCCGCCATCGGCGGTGACCGCGCCGATCGACAGGGTCGGGACAATATCGAACCCGGCGATGCGAAGCGGCTGCTCCAGCTTGGCGCGCATCACCTCGGCCGGACGGGGAATATCCACCGACGCCAGGACGGCGAACTCATCCTCGCCCACGCGGGCCAGCAAACAGTCGTGATTGAAGGCCGCGGCCAGGCGCGAGCCGAGCGCGGCCAACACCAGATCGGCGCGCTCGTGGCCGAGCGCCTCGTTCAGTCGGCGCAGGCGGTCGAGGTCGGCGACCACCAGCGTATAGCGCCGGCTGATCTGCAGCTGCTCGCGCGCCCGGGCGATGAAGCTGCGGCGATCGAGCAGGCCGGTCAGCGCGTCCTTGTCGCTGGCGGCGAACTTGCTCTCCGGAACCACCACGCCGGCGGCGCGGGGACCCCCCTCCTCCAGCCATTCGCCGCGCCAGATGCAGGTCTGACCGCCACGCATGCGAATACGGGCGTTGATCTCGCACCCCGGCGGCTGCAGCCTCAGCGCCGCCTCCAGCTGCGCGCGATCCTGCGGCAGGCACAGGGCGAGCGCCGCGGCGGACGCGCATTCGGGGGTGAGGGGCGATAGGCCGATGGCCCGCGCGGAACCGGTGAGCCGCAGGCGGTCACCCTCGGGATCCCAACTCCACAGCACCACCTCGGCGGCGCCAAGCGCCTCCAGGGTTACCGTAGCGTCCCATATGAACCGGTCTTTCGACCCAGAAGCCATGTCGAGCCTATGCCGCGTTCTGCGAATCCCCCGGATCGACGTCCAATCCGTTCGGATGAACAGGTTCTACCAGCAAAAGGTTATCGTCTTATTCGCCACTCAAATAGCGCGACTATATGGCGCTTTCGGCCGGCGGCGGCCCTGCGCCAACGGATCAACGCCGCGCCGAACGGGCCTCGCCGCCTGGCGCCACGAAGCCGAACATCAGGTGGTCGCGCCACTCTCCGTTGATCTTCAGATAGGCGCTGGCCCGGCCTTCGAGCTGGAATCCTGCGGTCAGCAACAGGCGGCGAGAAGGTTCGTTCTCCGGCACGCAGGCCGCCTCCAGCCGGTGCAGGCCAAGGCGGCCGAGCGCGAAGCCCTGCAGGGCGCGGACAGCGGCCAGGGTGAAGCCCTGGCGGGCATGAGGCTCGCCGACCCAGTAGCCGATCGAGCCCATCTGGGCCACGCCACGGCGCAGATTGGACAGGGTGATGCCGCCGACCAGTTCATCATCCTGGCGGCGGAACACCAGGAAGGAATAGCCCAAGCCCAGGTCTATCTCGCGCTGATAGGCCACCAGCCGGCGGCGAAAGGCCGCCCTGGACAGGTCGTCGGCCGGCCAGCTCGGCTCCCAAGGCTGCAAAAAGCCGCGCGAGCGGCGGCGCAGTTCGGACCAAGCCGGGTAGTCACCGGCCCGGGGCGGACGCAGCGTCACCCCAGCATTGTCCAGCCGAAGGCCCGCCTCGGGGGCCATCCAGTCCAAAAGCGCCATCGCGGTCGTTCTCCCGCGCGCAAACTAGTGCGAAATTGTGGCCAAGGGAACTGCGACCGCGCCTGCCCCCCGGCGATCGCCTGAAGCCGTTTGAGTCCAAGGTGCGCCGAAGGCGACAAATTTCAGGCATCGCCCGATTCCTTGGCCTATCCCGCTTTCGCAGCCACCGGCGGTGGGACCGGGTAGAAGGTGTAGGACAGGGTCACGTCGGTGAAGGCCTTGGTGTCGGGGTCCGAGGCGAAGCCTGGGGCGACGAAATAGACCACCGGAAAGCGCACCGTGGTGTGGGCGGCGATGGTCTGGTCGTTGAAGCAGAAGCATTGCAGCTTGCGAAAATAGGCCCCGGCCTGGAGCGGCACCACATTATAGGCCGCGCGCCCGGTGATCGGCTTGTCCGAACGGTTGGTGACGTCGAAGAAGGCCAGGCCAGTGTCGCCGATCCGCACCGACTGACGGGTCTGCTCGGGGGCGAAGATCCAGGGCAGGTCTCGCACATTGGTGTCGAAATTCACTGTCAGCCGCTGGGCCAGGATCACCCCCGGCCTGGCCTCGGCGCGCCGCACCGTGCCGGAGTAGCCGGTCTGCTGGCAGAAGGCGCGGTAGAGCGGCACGGCGGCGAAGGCGGCGGCGGTCATCACCGCGAACACAGCCACGCAGATCAGGGCGATGCGGCTGTTGCCGCGCTTGCGCCGAGCGTCGGCGGTCTCAGAATCGGTGGGGATCGGCGACATGGCCCCCGATCTTGGCGATGGTGATCACGAACACCAGGATGACAAACGCGCCCAGGGCCAGGGCGATGGCGATGCTGCGCAGGCGCCGGGCCTTGGCCGCCTCGGCGCTTTCGGGAAGCGGGTTGATCACCAGCGCAGGGCTCCCAGCCCGATCAGATGCTCGGCCAACAGGCCGGCGAACAGCAAAAACAGGTAGAGGATCGAAAAGGCGAACAGGTTGCGTGCGTCCTTAGCCCCGGTGCGGACATGATAGAGCCGGCCGCGCCGCTCGACCACCCGCTCGTCGGTGGCGTCGCCAGCCTTGCTCAAGGCCAAGCGGCCGGCAAGCAGCAGGAACATCGCTCCGCCCAGGCCGGCGATCGCCAGATAGAGCGCACCGCCCAGGCCGGTGAAGGCCGGCGCGATCGCCACCGGAATCAGCACCAGGCTGTAGATCAGGATCTGGCGGCGGGTGGAGGCCGCGCCCCGCACCACCGGCATCATCGGCACCCCGACCTTGGCGTAGTCCTCCGCGGTATAGAGCGACAGGGCCCAGAAGTGCGGCGGGGTCCACAAAAAGATGATCGCGCACAGCAGCCAGGCGTTGGCCGGCACGCTTCCGCTGGCCGCCGCCCAACCGATCACCGGCGGCAGGGCCCCCGCCAGTCCGCCGATGACGATGTTCTGCGGCGTCGAGCGCTTCAGCCACATGGTGTAGACCACGGCATAGAAGACGATGGTGAAGGCCAGCAGGCCCGCCGCCAGCACGCCTACTGCGAGGAACATCACCCCGACCGAGAACAGCGACAAGACCAGCCCCAAGGCCAGGGCGTCGGCTCCCTGCACCCGGCCCATCGGCACCGGTCGGCCGCGGGTGCGGCGCATACGCGCATCGATGTCGGCGTCGTACCACATGTTCAGGGAGCCGGAGGCGCCCGCGCCGACGGCGATGCACAGGATGGCCACAGCGCCGAGAACCGGACCAAGCGAGCCGCGGGCGCAAACCAGGCCGGTCAGGCCGGTGAACACCACCAGCGACATCACCCGCGGCTTGAGCAAGGCGACATAGTCCTGCCAGCGCGCCGGAACGGCGGGGGCCACGGTCTCTGCGGCGGCGTCAGTCATCTAGGCAGGTGCTCACTCAACGAACTCGGGGCGCGGGGCGGGGGCGACCCTTATGGATCGCAAAACGCCCGACCGCCACGCCCTTTACACTACACCCCGCGCTCAGTGCGAGTCGGCGGAAATGTGCGGCAGTTCGTTGAACTGGTGGAACGGCGGCGGCGAGGTAAGGGTCCATTCCAGCGTCGTGGCGCCCTCGCCCCAGGGATTGGCCTCGGCCTTGCGCCGACGGATCGCCGATTCGAGCAGCATGACGAAGAACACCGCCATGCCGACCAACGTGATCATGTAGCCGCACGAGGAGACGTAGTTCCACAGCGAGAACGCCGGGGTGTAGTCGATCACCCGTCGCGGCATGCCCTGGAGCCCAAGGAAGTGCTGCGGGAAGAAGATCACGTTGACGCCGATGAACATGAACCAGAAATGGATCGTGCCCAGCAGCTCGTTGTATTTCACGCCCCACATCTTCTCGTACCAGTAGTAAAAGCCGCAGAAGATGGCGAACACCGCGCCCAGGCTGAGCACATAGTGGAAGTGGGCGATCACATAATAGGTGTCGTGCAACGAGTAGTCGATCGGCGCATTGGCCAGCATCACCCCGGTGACGCCGCCGATGGTGAACAGGAAGATGAAGCCGACGGCGAACAGCATCGGGGTCTTGAAGTCGATCGAGCCGCCCCACATGGTGGCGATCCAGGAGAACACCTTGATGCCGGTCGGCACCGCGATGACCATGGTCGCGGCCTCAAAATAGGCCTGCAGGTTCAGCGGGATGCCGGTCTCATACATGTGGTGCGCCCAGACCACGAAGCCCAGGAAGCCGATGGCCACCATGGCGTAGGCCATGGCCAGATAGCCGAACACCGGCTTGCGCGAGAAGGTGGAGACCACCTGGCTGATGATGCCGAACCCCGGCAGGATCAGGATATAGACCTCCGGGTGGCCGAAGAACCAGAACAGGTGCTGGAACATCAGCGGATCGCCGCCATTGGCGGCGTCGAAGAAGTGGGTGCCGAAATTGCGGTCGGTGAGCAGCATGGTGATCGCGCCGGCCAGCACCGGCAGCGACAACAGCAGCAGGAACACGGTCACCAGAATCGACCAGACGAACAGCGGCATCCGGTGCAGGGTCATGCCCGGGGCGCGCATGTTGAAGATGGTGGTGATGAAGTTGATCGCCCCCAGGATCGACGAGGCCCCGGCCAGGTGGATCGACAGGATGGCGAAATCCATCGCTGGTCCTGGATGGC
>Ga0302196_10000248_pt1 | contig 53545 bp, 46 predicted proteins | sample II_Bog_N1_3_FD_198794 | JGI IMG/M metagenome (GOLD analysis project Ga0302196, IMG submission 198794) | Peat permafrost microbial communities from Stordalen Mire near Abisko, Sweden - II_Bog_N1_3 | ecosystem: Environmental > Terrestrial > Soil > Wetlands > Peat | place: Sweden: Abisko... | reverse complement strand
CTCGGAGGTTGTTTTGATCCACTTTCTGCGTCAGAGCGAGGACCTGTCCGAGCACGGCGGCCCCCACCGGCGCCCCGCGGCGCACCTATAAGATCATGCCGCCCGACGCCTCGATGCGCTGGCCGGTGATCCAGTTGGCGCCGGGGCTGAGCAGCGCCACCGCGGCGCCGCCGATGTCGTCCGGCAGGCCGACGCGGCCGAGCGCGGTCTGGCCCGCGAGCATCTGGTTGAGCGGCTTGTTGTCGCGCACGTGCCCGCCGTTGAAGTCGGTCTCGATGGCGCCGGGCGCGAGCGTGTTGACCGCGATCTTGCGCGGGCCCAGCTCCTTCGCGAGGTAGCGGGTGAGCACCTCGACCGCGCCCTTCATCGACGCGTAGGCCGAGGAGCCGGGGAACGAGAAGCGCGCGAGCCCGCTCGAGATGTTGAGGATGCGCCCGCCGTCGGCGAGGAGCGGGAGCAGCTTCTGCGTGAGGAAGAAGGTGCCCTTGAAGTGCACGTTCATCAGCTGGTCGAACTCCGCCTCGGTGGTCTCGGCGAACGGCTTGCTCAGGCCGGTGCCGGCGTTGTTGATCAGGTGGTCGAAGCGGTCGCGCTGCCAGCCCTTCGCCAGCGCCTGCTTCACCTGCTCGGCGAAGGCGGAGAAGCGGCTGCTCTGCGAGACATCGAGCTGGATCGCGACGGCGCGGCGGCCGAGCTTCTCGATCTCCGCCACCACGGCCTGCGCGTCGGCGGCCTGGCTGTTGTAGGTGAGGATCAGGTCGCTGCCGGCGCGGGCCAGGTGCAGCGCCATGCTCTTGCCGAGTCCGCGGCTGGCTCCGGTGATGAGGGCGATGGGCGTGGTCATTGTCTGTCTCCAAGGGGAAGGGGGCGAAGAACGTTTGCGGCCCATCTCTAACGGCCGGCGCGCTGGCCACCAAGCCGCGTTCCAGTCCAGACTGTTTCTATTTTCGGAACAATCCAGGAGTCGGCGATGGAGTTGGAAGCGCTGCGCATCTTTCTTCGAGTGGCGGAGCTGAAGAGCTTCACCCGCGCGGCCGAGCAGCTCGGCCTCGCCAAGGCGCGCGCGTCGGTGCGCGTCTGCGAGCTGGAGGCGGCGCTGGGCACCCGGCTCTTGCTGCGCACGACGCGGATGGTGCGGCTCACCGAGGAGGGCGAGCAGCTCTACCAGCGGGCGCGGCGCCTGGTCGCCGAGGCCGACGAGGTGCAGTCGATGTTCGCGCCCGCCTCGAGCGGCCTGCGCGGGCGGCTGCGGCTCGACCTGCCCGTCTCGCTCGCGCGCACTCACGTGATCCCGCGGCTGCCCGAGTTCCTCGCGCTGCACCCGCAGCTGGAGCTCCTGGTGAGCACCACCGATCGGCGCGTCGACCTCCTGCGCGAGGGGTTCGACTGCGTGCTGCGCGTCGGCGCGCTGAGCGACTCGGGCCTGATGGTGAAGCGGCTGGGCGCGCTCTCGATGGCCAACTGCGCGAGCCCCGCGTACCTCGCCCGCTACGGGATGCCGCGGACGATCGCCGATCTCGATCGGCACTTCGTGGTCGGCTACTCCTCGACGTTCGACCGGGCCGGCGCGGAGTTCGAGTACCGCGACGGTGGCCGCACCCGCACGCGCCGCGTGCGCGCCGCGGTCACGGTGAACGGCTCCGACGCCTACAGCGCCGCCTGCCTCGCGGGGCTCGGCATCATCCAGGCCCCGCGAATCGGCATGCGGCAGGCGCTCGCCGACGGCCGCCTGCTCGAGGTGCTGCCCGACTTTCCCTGCGAGCCGATGCCGGTCTCGCTGGTGCACGGCCACGGGCATCGGCCGCCCAAGCGCGTGCGCGCGCTGATGAGCTGGCTGGGCGGCGCGCTGGTGTCGGCGCTCCGCGAGAGCGAGAGCGCGCAGCGGACATGACGCCGGCCGCGGTCGCTCACGCTATCGACCGAGCTCTTTCTCGAGCTGCGCATCGATCGCCCGCAGGCGCGCGCGGCTGGAGCCGAGGAGCACCAGCAGCCCGCCGAGGTCGCCTGCCTCCTCGACAGCGAGGCAGTAGCCACCCGGCTTCACCGCGACCGCACGTGCGCGCCGCACGAAAGGAAAGCGCTGGCAGAGCAGCGGACGCTCGCTGCCGAGCGTGCACCCTGCGTCGCCGAGAAAGACGCAGTCCGCGCCGCGCCGGGCGAGCGAGCGCACCCGCCCTTCGCGCACCAGCCCGCGCGCCGCCGGATCGTCTGCTTCCCACGCGGCCTGCTCGACCGCGTCGATCTCGCGCTCGAGCGAGAACGCCTCGGGCGCGAGCCCGCTCGCGGCGGCGATGCGCTGCAGATCGCCGGGCGTCAGCGGCGGCCCCGACACGCCCTCCGCGCTCACGCAGCAAGAAGTGCCTTGCGCTGCGCAACGAACGCAGACGTGCGGCGAGGCGGACATCAAGCGGCTCCCTTCTTCTCGTCGCGCGGCCGCCGCTTGAGCAGCCTGGACATGCGCCTGCGCCGCAGGAGCAGCATGGCGAGACCCAGCAGCGCGAAGAGCATCGGCTCCACGCTCGAGCAGCCGCCCGGAGCGCGCGCGAGCGCGGCGAGGGCGCGGATTGCGGGAGCGGCGAGCATCCCGCCAGAGTGGGCGCGCGGCCACGAGATGCAAATCCGTCAGCGGGCGCGCCTGCGAACGGCCGAGCGGCTACACTCGGTTCGTGCGCGCGCTCACCGTCGTGTTCGATGAGGGGTGCGGCGTCTGCCAGGCGTGCGTCGCCTGGCTCAAGCGGCGCGATCGGGCGGGCGCGCTGCGCTTCCTCGGCAACCAGGCAGAGACGCTCCCGGCCGGTGTGCCGCGCGAGCAGACCGGCGAGACGATCTTCGTGGTCGATGAATCGACCGGCCGCGCGCGCACGCGCGCCGACGGCGTCGCCTGGATCCTGCGCACCCTCCCCGGCTGGCGCGCGGCGGGCTGGCGGCTGCTCGGCGGCGCGATGGGGCTCCCCGGCTCGCGGCAGCTGGCGAACGCGGCCTATCGACTCTTCGCGCGGCACCGGCATCAAGTGTCCGCGGCGCTGGGGATGAACCGCTGCGCGGTCCCGGAGAAGCCGCGCTGATCCGCCCTGTGCCGCGCCCGGCCTGCATCCGCTGCGTCGGACCCCGCCCCGACGGGCAGAAAACCGATTGATTATATAACCGGATGGCTATGGCGATTCGTTCGCCAGGTCGCGGATCGCCTGCAGGATGCTCGGCAGCTGCGGCACCGAGGCGGCCTCCAGGTTGTCGGCGAGGCCGATGCCCGGCACCGCGGCGCCCGCCAGCAGCTTGGGCGGCGCGAGCAGCTCGTAGAACAGCTGCTCCACGGCGAGCCGCATCAGGTGCTCGCCGAAGTTGGTCACCTCGGTGTCCTCGTTGACGATGAGGAACCGGCCGGTGCGCTTGACGCTCTCCTGGATGCGCGGCCAGTCGATCGGGCAGAGCGATCTCAAGTCGATCACCTCGGCCTCGATGGCGCCATTGCTCTCCTGCGCGACCTGCTCCGCCGCAGCGGCGCAGAGCGGCAGCGTGCGGCCGTAGCTGACGATGGTCAGGTCGCGGCCGCGCCGAACGGTGCGCCCTTCGCCGAGCGGGATGAACAGGTCCGGCGTGTCCGGCCACTGCGAGGCCCACTTGCTGCGATCGCCGAGCGGCGCGTCGATCATCTTCGACAGCGCGCGGTCATCGACCTCGACGCCGGGGATCTCCTCGCCCGGCGCCGAGCGTGTGCGCATCAGCGCCTTGGGGATCAGGAAGAGCGACGGGTTCGGATCGACGATGCACGAGAGCAAGAGCCCGTACGCGTCGACGGGCCGCGAGGGGATGGCGATCTTGAAGCCGTGGATGTGCGTCGCCGTCGCGTCGAACGAGTGCGAGTGGTAGATGCTGCCGCGGATGCCGGAGCCGACCGGCGTCATGATCGTCGTCGGGCAGTTCCAGTCGCCGTTCGACGCCCACGAGACCATCCCCGCCAGCTTGAGCAGGTCGATGGTGTTGAAGATGTAGTCGCAGAACTGGACCTCCGCGACGTTGCGCGAGCCGGCGAGCCCGAGCCCGATGGCGGCGCCGACGATGCCGCGCTCGTCGAGCGGCGAGTTCCAAGAGTTGCGCAGCCCCTGCGTGGCGGTGAACGCGCCGCCCAGCGGCGGACCCACGTCCTCGCCGAAAATATCGTTGAGCTGGTGGCGCTCTTCCGCCACGTGCAGCGCCATGCGGACCGCTTGAACCATGTTGGACATGAGCGTCTCCTACCCGCCGCGGACCAGATCGCGGGTCTGGAAGATGTGATCGAAGATGGTGCTGCCGTCCGGCTGCGGCTCCTGGCGGACCTGCTTGTGCGCCTCCTGCATCTCGAGCAGGTACTTCGCGCGCAGCGCGTCCATCTCGGCGCGCGTGCGCAGGCCGCGCCGCTCGAGCTTCGCCTCGAATCCCTTGAGGCAGTCGGCCTCGTCGATCACCGGATTGGCGCCGCTGGCCGAGCTGTGGCCGTAGAGGCGCGAGACCACCGCCTCGAGGAGGAACGGCTTGCGCGTGGTGCGCACGTACTCCATCGCCGCCTGGATCTCGCGGTAGGCGTTCTCCGGATCGTTGCCGTCGACCGTCTTGCTCTCGATGCCGAACGGCCGGCCGCGATCGGCGACGTGCTTCTCGCCGTGCTGCCCCTCGCTGCTGGTCGAGATGCCCCACTTGTTGTTGGTGACGATCATCAAGACGGGGAGCGGGTTGGCGGGCCGCGACGACCAGACCATGCAGGTGGCGAAGTCGCCCTCGGCGGTGCCCGCGTCGCCGCCGGTCACGATGGTGATGCCCTTGCCGCCGGCGCGCTTCTGCACCATCGCGGTGCCCGGCGCCATCGAGTACTGGACCTCGATGGTCGAGCTGACCGGGACCACGTTCCACTTGCGGACGCTGTAGTGGTTCGAGAAGTTCCGGCCACCCGAGTACGGGTCGGTGGCGGTGTTCTTCATCTGCCGGAGCGAATCGATCGGCTCCGCGCCCAGCGCCAGCATGGTCGCGCTCTGGCGGTAGTGGAAATGCATGTAGTCGAACTGCGGCCCCTGGCCCTTGTGGATGAGCAGGCCGAGCGGGACGTTGAACGCCTCTTCGCCGGGGCCGCCGATCCAGAAGTAGCCGTCGCCCTGCTTGTACATCTGGATGAGCCGCTCCTCGAGACAGCGGGCGCGGACCATCAGATCGTGGATGCGGAGCTGGAGTTCTGGAGGGAGCGCGGTGTCGTCGGGCACAGGGCGTCCTGATTCACAGCGGGTGGAAGGCGGGCGCTTCTTAACACAACTGCCGCCGCGAAAAGCGATGCGCATCGAGAGGAGAAACGCGACGCTTCGCGCCGTCGTTTTCGCGCGGTGATTCGTTTCCGGGAATCCGCTTGACTCGCTCGGAGCGCGGGCGCATAGGCGCGCACTTCACATTCTGCCCCTCAATCGAGCGACCCATCGCTGCGGAGATCGAATGAAGCGCGGGCCCCTGCCGAGCCGCCGGCCGCTCCTGACGAAGCTGATCTGGCTCGTCTGCGTCGCCCCCATCGCCGCGGAGGCCGCGCGCGCCGACGAGGGCCCGGCCGCGCCACAAGCAGGGGCATCGCCCGATCTGAACCGCGAAAGCGACGCGGGGTCCGCCCCGAGCAGCGCCACCTGCGCCGACGCCGCGCAAACGAGCGCGACCGCGCCCACGGCCGACGAGCGCTTCTCGTTCCATTTCCAGGCGACCATCGCGACGCAGGCGCACCCCGCCTTCAACGCCGCCTACTCCGGTGCGCACAGCCTGCAGAGCGGCGCGGAAGCCGCCACGTCGGTGGTCGCGGACATCTTCGCGGGCGCCCGCCTCTGGAAGGGCGCCGAGCTCTACTTCCAGCCCGAGGTGGCCGGCGGGCGCGGGCTCTCCTCGACCGAAGGCATCGCGGCGTTCCCCAGCGGCGAGGTCTACCGGGTCGGCGACCCGACGCCCACGGTGGTGCCCGGCCGCATCTTCTACCGGCAGGTGTTCGGCCTCGGCGGCGGCAGCGAGCAGGTCGCGGCGGGCCCCAACCAGCTGGCGGTGACGCGCGATCGCAACCGCTTCACGCTCACCGTCGGCAAGGTCACCACCACCGACTTCGTCGACAACGAGCCGCTCTCGAACGACCCGCACACGCGCTTTCTCTCCTGGGGCCTCTTCGCCTCCGGCGCGTTCGACTACCCCGCCGACACGCGCGGCTACACCTGGGGCGTCGCCGCCGATCTCACCGTCGACTGGTGGTCGGTGCGCGGCGGCATGTTCCTCGAGCCGAAGCAAGCCAACGGCATGGACATGGAGTGGAACATCGCCAAGGCGCGCGGGCTGGTGCTCGAGGGCGAGGGGCGATTCTCCATCGGCGAGAAGAACGGCGCCGCGCGGCTGATGCTGTTTCTCAACGACGCCGACATGGGCAACTACCGTGAAGCGATCGCGGACGCGCCCGCGGGCGGTGTTCCCGACGTGACCGCGACGCGCGCGTTCGGCCGCACCAAGTTCGGCTTCGCCGCCAGCGCCGATCTGCAGCTGTCGCCCACGCTCGGCATCTTCGGCCGGCTCAGCTGGGACGACGGCCAGAACGAGACGTGGGCGTACACGGAGATCGATCAGTCGCTCGCCGTCGGGCTGGTGCAGAGCGGCGCGCGGTGGGGCCGGCCCGGCGACGAGGCGGGCGCCGCGGTGGTCGCGAGCGGCCTCTCGGCGGCACACCGCGCGTACCTCGAAGCGGGCGGCCTCGGCTTCATCCTCGGCGACGGCGGCCTCGACTACGGACTCGAGGTGCTGGGCGAGCTCTACTACCGGTTCGGCATCACGTCTTCGATCTGGCTCATCGGCACGTACCAGCCGGTGATCGACCCCGGATACAACCAGGCGCGCGGACCGGTGAACATCTTCACCGCGCGGGCCCACGTCGCATTCTAGCGCGCCGCGGGAGGGCGGCTGTGGACGGTGCGCGAGATCGTTGGGGTAGCAACGATCTCGCGCGCGGGGAAAGCCTGGCCTAGCTCGAGGAAGCCTCGCCCTGCGCCGCGGCCATCTCGGTTGGCGCGGCGGCCTCGGCGGGCGCGGCCTCCGCGTGCGAGGCGGCTTCGCCCGGCGGCTCGTGCGCGGGCGGCGGCATCGAACCGGTCGCCTTCTCGCTCATCACGCCCGGCGCCGCCTCGTGCTGGCGCGCGTTCGGCTGCGACGGGCTCTGCGCGCGGGCCACTTCGCCGTAGCGCGACAGCTGCGTCCAGGCGAGGAAGCGATCCATCTCCGCCGCGACCTCGGGACCGGCGTTCTTCGCCAGCGGCGCGTCGGCCCAGGCCTCGGCGTACGCGTCGTAGATCTTGTTGGCGAACTCGATGGCGCGGCGGGCCTGATCGAGGACTTCGCGATCCGAGCGCCACGGACCGATGGCGCGGCGCGGACCGGCCGCGCGCCGCACGGTGGCGGTGTTGCGCCGGAAGGCCTGCGCGGCCTTGCTCAGCATCGGCGCGGCGGCGAGCAGGCGGGTGCGCAGCTCGACGCGCGGCGAGACGGCCTCCTGCTTGGGCTCGCTCTGCGCTGGCTCGTCGGCGGCCTCGGCCGGCTTCTGCGCGGCCGCCTCGGCAGCCGGAGCGGCCGATTCATTTCCCGCGTCGGACTCCGCGGTCTCGCGAGCGATCGAGTCGGAGGCTTCCGGAGCCGACGCTTCGATGGAGCCTTGCGCCGGCCCCTCGGCCGCAGCGTCCACAGCGGCTTCGACGGAGGCGTCGTGCGAACCCTCCGCGGCAGGCGACGAATCGCCCGCGACCGCGCCAGGAGCGGCCGCCGTCGATTCGGTTCCGTGGGCAGCAGGAGCGGCCTTGGCGGCGGCCTGCTGCTGCTGCTGACGACGCGCGGCCAGCTCGGCCGATGCCAGGTGCCCCAGCGCCAGCGGCAGATCGCGCAGGAAGCGGGTCAGGTCGAGCGTGCCCTGCCCGCCCTCGTAGAGCCGCTCGAGCGAGCTGGCGAGGCGCTCCATCGCGCCGGTGCGCAGCTCCTCGGTGATGCGCGGGAAGTCGACGAAGAGCCGCCGCTGCGAATCGAGCCCCTCGCCGAACCGCTCGAGGAACGAGAGCGACTGCAGCGAAACCTCGAGGTCGCGTCGCACGGAATCGCGCAGCTGCAGCCAGCCCGGCCCCTTGTTCTGCTGCGGACCGCTGCCCGGGCGCGGATGCGGCGGGCGCGAACCCTGCGGCGCGCCGGAGCCCGCTGCCCCGCCTGCGCGCGCTTGACCGTCCTGCGGACCTCTCCTGCCGTGGCGCTTCGACACTGTCGACTCCTTCGGCGCACCCACCTTCGCGCGCGCGCTCCTTCAAGCGGATCCTCGACGCGAACGCAAGCGCCATCGGCCACGCCGCCGCTCGCAAGCGCCGCTGGCAGGCGCTGGGCGTTCACGCTATGACGCCGCCAAAACGACTCTGCGCTCTCATGCCGCAGGAGGGTCCCATGCCTTTGGAAATCCAGCCGCTCGAGCTCAAGAAGCGCCTCGACGCGGGCGAGAAGATCCTCCTGCTCGACGTGCGCCAGCCGTGGGAGAGCGACACCGCGAAGATCGCGGGCAGCCTGCTCATCCCGATGAACGAGCTGCCGCAACGGCTCGAAGAGATCCAGCTCGCCCCCGGTCAGCAATTGGTGACGTACTGCCACGCGGGCGTGCGCTCGATGCGCTCGGCGGCGTTCCTCGAGCAGTCCGGCTTCCCCGGCGTGCTCTCGCTGGCGGGCGGCATCGCCGCCTGGAGCGCGCAGGTCGATCCGAGCATCCCCCAATATTAGTTGGTGTCCCAATAGTTGCTGTTCAACACAGTCACGATTTCGACCAGGCCCTCATGCGCAAGCGCAAGCTCTTCGTCGCCCTCGCCGGGAACATCGGCGCAGGCAAGACCACCGCCGCCAAGCTCATCTCGCAGAAGTTCGGCTACGAGCTGTTCGACGAGCCGGTCATCGACAACCGGTTCTTGCGCGACTACTACGCCGACATGAAGCGCTGGAGCTTCACGCTGCAGCTCGAGTTCTTGATGAAGCGGGCGCAGCACCACGAGCTGATCCACACCGTGCCGAAGTCGTGCATCCAGGACCGCACGCTGCTCGAGGACCCGGAGATCTTCGCCAAGTACCTGCACGGGCTCGGACACATGGACGACCGCGAGCTCGACCTCTACCTGGAGTACTTCCAGCGGCTCAACCGCGACCTGCACCAGCCGGACAAGGTCATCTACCTGCAGTGCAACGACACCGAGATCCTCGGCAAGCGCATCCGCGAGCGCGGCCGCATCGAGGAGTCGGGCATCAGCCAGGACTTCCTCGACGGGCTCGGCGCCTACTACCGGACGTTCCCGCGCGTCGCGAGCGGCAAGTACAAGCTCGAGGTCTCCACGCTGGACGTCTCCAAGCTCGACATCCGCACCGCGGACGGCAAAGAGGAGTTCCTCGGCCGCATCGAAAAGTTCCTCGACGCCTGACGCGCGCATCGATGGCACGCGCCCGCTCCGCGAAAGAGAAGTCGAAGCCGGCCGCGGGGCGCGCGCTCTCGCCCTTCTTGCAGAAGGCGCGCGACGCGATCCGCTCGATCCCGCGCGGGACCACGCTCAGCTACGGCACGGTTGCGCTGGTCTGCGGCGTGCCCAACGGCGCGCGCGCGGTGGTGCGGGCGCTCCGCTCGCTCGACGACGTGCCCTGGTGGCGGGTCTGCCGCGCGGACGGGACGTTCGCGCCGCAGTGTCTGCCGGAGCAGGAGATTCTGCTGCGGCAAGAGGGCTGGCTGCCGAAGGCTGAACGCGTGCACAAGGCAGCGGCCTTCGAGAAGAGTGCTCACAAGCGGAGGCGGAGCGACTAAGCTCCTGCGCCGATGCCCCCGCTCTACGTTCTCTCCGACATGCACCTGGGCGAGGCCGGCGCCGCGGCCATGTTCCACGACAAGCGCCAGGGCATCGTCTTCGCCGATCTCTGCGCGCAGATCGCCCGCACTGGCGGCGAGCTGGTGCTGCTCGGCGACGTCTTCGACATCACTGCGTCGACGCCGCCGCTGCGCGGGCTGACGGAGTTCGGCGAGGCGGTCGGCGTGCCAGGCATCGTCGATCGGCCGGCGCCCCCGCTCGAGCAGATCCTCCAGTCGATGCGCAAGAACAACCCGATCGCGCTCGACGCGCTCGAGGGGCTGGCGGCCGAACAGCCGGTCACGCTGGTGCCAGGAAACCACGATCGCCACCTCGGCGAAGAGGGCGGCCGCGCGCTGCTCGACAGCATCGGCCTCGCCAACGTGAAGCTCGAGCCGATGGCGGTGCGCACCTTCGGCGATCGCATCGCGGTGCTGCAGCACGGGCACGCGTGGGACCCGTCGAACGCGTCGCCCCATGGCGGCGGCGAGGCGATGACCGCGATTCTCCACCACGCGGTGATCCCCTTCGTGCGCGCGCAGGCCGAGCGGCGCAACGTGCACATCGACGTCGACCGGCTCATCTCGCTGCGGCCCGAGGAGCGCACCGTTCCAGTGCTCGAGCGCTGGCTGCCGCCGGGCAAGATGGACGAGTTCCTCGACGCGTTCAGCGATCTGCTGGTCGAGAACGGCACGCTCTCGCGCGTGGTCAGCTGGCTAGTCACCTCCGATCGCATCCGCGAGCGGCTGCGCGACGACGACGATCTCTGGGAGCGCGCGGGCCGCACCGCGCTGAGCGCGCTCGAGGGCCTGCATCCCCTGCCCGGCCGCCCGCCGCCGCCCGACATCCTGGTGCTCGGCCACACGCACGTGATCGACTGGGCGGTGCAGGATGGGCCCGCGCATCTCGAGCCGCGCACGGGCGCGCTGACCGATCCGAAGCAGCGCCTCTATGTGAATCTGGGAAGCTGGACCGGCCGCGCCGTCGACGCGGCGGGCCCGGTCGACGCGGCGCTGCCGCTCTTGGAGATCCACGAGGAGCCGCACCGGCTGCTCGCCACGCTGCGCGACCTGGCCGGCCACGGCTCCGCGCTGCAGACGTTCGAGGTTGACCGATGAGCGACAGGACCAGCGGCAAGGCGGCGGAGCTGAAGAGCGGCAAGACCCTGAGCGGCGCGCAGGCGCTCGATGCCTCCGCGGCCGAGCGGGCCAAGGGCTTGAAGACGCCGCTCGCCACCGACTGCATCATGACGCAGATCGTGCTGCCCGGAGACTCGAACGCGCTCGGCACCGCGTTCGGCGGGCGGATCATGCAGTGGATCGATCTCGCGGCCGCCATCGCCTGCCAGCGCCACTGCCGCTCGCGCGTGGTCACCGCGTCCATCGACGACGTGCACTTCGTCGCGCCGGTGAAGATGGGAATGGCGGTCGAGCTGCGCGCGCGGGTCAACGCCGCGTTCCGCACCTCGATGGAAGCGGGCGTGCGCATCGAGAGCGAGGATCCGGTCACCGGCGCACGCGCGCACGTCTGCACCGCCTATCTGACGTTCGTGTCGATCGCGGAGAACGGCGAGCACCTGGTCGTCCCCGAGCTGGCGCTCGAGACCGAGGAGGACGCGCGCCGCCACGACGATGCGCTACGCCGCCGCGCGCTGCGCCTGGAGAAGGCCCGCTGGCGCCGCGAACGGGACGAAGCGCGCGAGGCGAGCCAGAAGTGATCGGCGCTCGCGCGGCCGCGTTGACGATTCTCGCGATCGCGCTCTCGGCCGCGCCAGGCGCGGTCGCGCGTGCGCACAAGAAGCCCGCGGCCGCGCGCAGCGTGCGCGCCGAGGACGACCCGCTGCTGGCGGGGGATGCGCGCGCGTTCGCCGCCGCGAAGGTCTTCCTGCGCGCGCCGCTCGACGGCGCCGAGGTCCCGCCCGCGGGCGGTGTCACCGTGCAGCTCGAGGTGCAGGGCTACGCGCTCGGCCCCGCCGCGCGGCCGCCCGGCGCCGCGAGCGCCCCCGACGCGGGCCCGAGCGACGAGGCGGCCCCTGCGCCATTCGCGATCCTGCTCGTCGACAACGACGGCGCGCTCCGCGTCGACGCCGCCGACGCGCCGCTGCGCCTGACCGGCCTCGCGCCGGGGCCGCACCTGCTGCGCGCGCTGCTCTCGCGCCCCTGGGGCGAGGTGATCAAGGCGAAGGACGCCTTCGCGGTCGCCCGCTTCTGGGTCGGCCCGCGCCCCGCCGATGCTTCGGCCGCGCGCGCCGCCGAAGAGAAGGTCTGGCCCGACCCGAAGAAGCCGATCCTCACCTACGTCTTCCCGCTCGGCGAGCTGCGCCCGGGGCTCGCGCTGGAGATCGACCGATCGCGCGCGGCCGCGCCAGGCGCGGACGAGAGCAGCGACGCGGGTTCAGACCCGCCCGCCCCAGACGCAGCCGCGCTCGCCGCCGACCCGCCGCGCGAGCCGCCCGCCGCACGCCCGCTCCCCGATCAGCGCGAGCTCGACTTCTTCCTCTCCGGCGCGCGCCTCCAGTCGCACGGCCCATCCGACAAGGTGCGGGTGGTGCTCGACAAGCGCGAGCTGCCGATGCTGCGCGCGTGGCGGCCGTTCCCGCTGCCGTTCAAGGGCGGTCGCTGCCGCGTGACCATCGATCTGCTCGACCGGCGCAGCACCAAGGTGAACAACGCGGTCAACCGGACCGACCGCTTCGTCGCGCCTCCCGAGGCCGCGGCCAAGCCCGCGCCCGCCGCGGTTCCATAACCGTCCGGTTATATAAAATTCTATCGACTCTTCCGCTGCGCGCGGTGGCGGCGCGCCCGCGGCGCGGCCGCCTTCTTCGAGCCGCGCCTGCGCGGAGACCCTGCGCGCGCAGAATCGGCAACATCGCGGCTCGCGAAAATGAAACCGCCGGCCCTTCACCGGAAGGTCCGGCGGAAGGTCCGGCGGTTGGTTGGTACCGCAACGAGTTCGCGGGCGTTGCGCAAACCCGCGCCAGGCGCGGCCGCGCACGATCGCGAAGCGGCCTACGCCTCGACGTGCTTCTTCGCCTTCTCCCAGCCCTTGATGCCGGCCGGCATGATGTAGACGTGGGTGTAGCCGAGGTTGATCGCCGTCTCCGCCGCCTTGTGGCAGGCACCGCAGTGCTCGTCGCCGCAGTAGAAGACCAGCTTGGAGGCCTTGTCGGCGGGCAGGTCGGCCGGCTTCACGTCGTTGAAGGCGACCCACTTCGCCGTCGGGACGTGGCCCTTGGCGTAGCTGTCCTTTGAGTTGTTGTCGAAGATAAACCCTTCCTTCTTGGCGACCATCGCGTCGACCTCGTCGATGCTCAGGCGGCCGAAGGCCTCCTTCTTCTCGGTGGAGGAGGCGTCGCCAGCGCGCGCGGCCATCGGGGCGGCGAGGGCGGCAACGGCGGCAGAGAGGGTCAGGGCGCGGAACAGGGTCTTCATGTTTTTCTCCAGAGTCAAAAGCGTTCGTTGAGGGCGCGGAATCTAATCGCAGCCCGAGGAACACGCCAGCTCCGGGCTGCATTTCATTTCATGCGGCTTTTTCCATGGTGACGTGCGGAATGCCTGCATCGAGGAAGACCGGCGAGACCACCTTGTATCCGGCCTTCTCGTAGAAGCCGCTCGCGTGCGTCTGCGCGCCGAGCGTGAAGCTCTTCGCGCCCGCCTTGCGCGCCTCGCCCTCGAGGAACGCCAGCAGCGCGCGCCCGACGCCGAGCCCGCGCGCGTCATCGATGACCGCCATCCGCTGCAGCTTGGCGACCGAATCGCTCTTCCAGATGAAGCGGCCGGCGCCGCAGGGCACGTCGCGGCCGTCGGTGTGCAGCGTCGCCAGCGCGTGCACCGGCGCGCGCGTCTCGCCGCTCGCCGGCAGGCGATCGTGCTCGTCGTGCTCGAGCGAGGGCGGCACGTTCTGCTCCTCGACGAACACCGTCCAGCGCAGGCTCTTGCAGAGGTCGAGCTGCGCCTGCGTCTCACATCTTTGAACGTTCACCTTCGCCGGCGACATGCGGGCCTCCCTGCGGTTTCACGTGATCGGCCGGATCGGGCGCGAGCCAGCGCTCGTTGGCGACTGCCCAGAGGATCGCGGCGAGGCCGAGGAAGAGCACGCAGGCGAACAGGTTGCTCTCGACCAGCGCCTTCCAGATGGGCGCATCGACGATGCCCACGTTGATGCCGCAGTTGAGCGCGCCGTTGATGTGGCGGCAGCCGAACGGGCTGTTGAGCAGCATCTCGCCCCACTCGGGGATCTGGATGAGCGCGACGATGGTGCCGAGGATCGACGCGCCGGCGATGAGCCCCGAGCTGAAGAGCACGCCCGGCCCGCTCTCCGCCTCGGCCTCGCTCACCTTCTTCTTCGCCGTCTTGTCGGCGACGTAGCGGACGATGCCGCCCAGCATGATCGGCGTCGAGGTCGAGAGCGGGAGATAGACGCCCACCGCGAACGCGAGCGCGGACATGCCGCACAGCTCGAGCACGATGGAGATGAACACGCCGATGAGCACCAGGCCCCACGGCAGCGTCTGCGACATGATCCCTTCGATGATGAACGACATCAAGACGGGCTTGGGCGCGGAGAACTTCGCCTTCACCAGCTCGCCGTTGTCGCGGTGGTTGAGCTGGCCGTTGATGCCCGGGTCCTCGAGGTACTTGATGTGGCCCGCCTCGTCGACGAGGTACTTGCCGGGCGGGACATCGCCGCGCGGGTCCCTCACGCGCACCACGTTGTACTCGCCCTCGTCGCGGCGCGCGTCCGGGCCCCGCAGCTTCTCGCGGCCCAAGAACTCGCTCTGCGCGAACGTCTCCTTGTAGCTGCGCGCGGCGTAGATGGTGCCGGCGTCGTTGAGCTTCAAGATGACGAAGCCCAGCACCAGCGCGCTCGAGAGCGACCCAACCAGGATGGCGATCTGCTGCCGCGACGGGGTCGCGCCGAGCAGGTAGCCGGTCTTGAGGTCCTGCGAGGTGGTGCCGCCGTTGGAGATGGCGATGCAGACGATGGCGGCGATCGAGAGCGCGGCCACCTTGTACGGCGCCGAGACCCAGCCGAGCGCGAGGAAGACGAGCGAGGTGATGAGCAGCGTCGCCACCGTCATGCCGGAGATCGGGTTCGACGAGCTGCCCACCTCGCCGGTCAGGCGCGAGCTGACCGTGACGAAGAGGAAGCCGAGCACCAGGATGAGCAGCGCGCCGAGGATGTTGATCTTCAGGCTGGGCGCGAGCGCGCACGCGATCACCAGGCCGAGCGAGCCGACGCCGACCACCCAGAGCGGGATGTCGCGGTCGGTGCGCAGCTGCAGCGTCTTGCCCGCGGCCGAGCCGGAGAGGCTCTTCATGCCGCGCACCGCGCCGCCGACGATGGTGGGCAGCGACTTGAAGAGCGAGATGATGCCGCCCGCCGCCACCGCGCCGGCTCCGATATACAGAATATATGCGTGCCAGATCTCGTCGGTGCTCATGTCCTTGATGAGCTTGGTCGCGGGCGCCAGCGGCGTCGACGCCGTGCTGCCGAACAGCTTGATCGCCGGCATCAGCACCAGCGACGAGAGGATGCCGCCCGCGCCCATCACCAGCGAGATGCGCGTGCCGATGATGTAGCCGACGCCGAGCAGCTCGGGCGCCGGCTCGATGGAGAGGTTGCCGCCCTCGTAGGGCTTGCCGAACAGCTTCTCCGGCTGCGTGTTGAAGAAGTTGAACGCCTTGTAGCCGGCGGAGAAGAGCGCGCCGAGGCCCAGGCCCACGAACACCGTCTTGGCGGAGGTGCCGCCCTGCTCTCCGACCACGAGCACCTCGGCGCAAGCGGTGCCCTCCGGGTAGATGAGCGTCTTCGCCTCGTTGACGATGAGCGCGCGCCGCAGCGGGATCATCATGAGGATGCCGAGGATGCCGCCCAGCACCGAGACGAGGATGACCTGCCCGATCTCGAGGTTGTAGCCGAGGATGAGCAGCGCCGGCATGGTCACGCCGACGCCGAAGGCGATGCTCTCGCCCGCGCTGCCGGTGGTCTGCGTGATGTTGTTCTCGAGGATGGTCGCGCGGCGGACGCCGAAGACCTTGCTGAAGGCGCGGAAGATGGTGATCGAGAGGACCGCGACCGGGATCGACGCGCTGACGGTCAGGCCGATCTTGAGGACCAGGTACATCGAGCTCGCGCCGAAAACGAGGCCGAGCAGCGCGCCCACGATCAGCGGGACCGCGGTCAGCTCGGGGATGTCTTGATCGGCGGAGATGTACGGCTTGTGTGCTTCGCTGCTGTCGGAAGGCGCGGACGGGACGGCTGCGGGCAAAGTGAACCTCGCTCGGGACGCGAAAGGCTGCGCGGGTGCTTTGAAGCGCGTCCCCCCTAGCATGCGGCCCACTTCCAGCGCCATCGGGATAGAGTGCGAGCGTGTTCCATATCAAGCTGACGGCGCGACCCGACGCACGCATGGTGGAGATCCCGCTCGACATCGAGGTCGAGCTGCCGCGGGAGTTCGACGGCGCCGCGGTGCTCGCCGCGAGCGGCATGCCGCGCAAGGTGCGGCTGCGCGCGCCCAAGGATGCGATCAAGCTCTCGACCGCGTACCGCGCGGACCAGCTGGTGGCGGACCTGGTGCGGCTGGCGCTGCGCGGGACGCCGCAGGACGTGCAGCGCGCGCAGGAGGCGACGGCCGCGTTCCTCAAGACGGCGCGCGAGCGGCGGCAGGACGGCGCGGCGATCTTGGTGGAGAGCAACGGGCGCGGGCGCATCGACGTGGTCGAGCTGGCGCCGCGGCCGATGCCCTCGGGCGGCGTGCTGCCCGCGGGGCCGGCGCGTCCGGCGGCGAGCCCGATCGACAACGCCGCGCTCACCACGCTCACCGAGCGGGTCGCCATCCTCGAGCGCAGCCTCGCCACGCTGGAGGCCCGTTTCATGGCCTCACCGCACGCGGAGCCGAGCGAGCGCGCGCTGCGCGTGGCCTCCGAGCAGCTCGAGCGGCGCATCGATCACCGGCTCGCCGATCTCGAGGAGCAGCTGGCGGCCGCGCAGAAGGCGGGGACGCAGATGGTCCCGCGGCCGGCGCCCGCGCCGCGCGAGCCGGTGCGCCGCGCGACCGCGGTGGAGGCCTTCGCCGACGGCCTGCGCTCGGAGCTCAAGCTGCGCTCGCGCGCGCTGGCGCAGGCCGCGCTCGATCGCGCGAACCTCTGCAACAAGGCCGCGCAGCTGGCCGTCGACGCGCAGCAGTCGAGCGGCCAGACGCTGCCCGCCTCGTCGTCGCTCACGCGGCTCGCCAGCGAAGCGACCGCGCGCTCGAACGCGCTCAGCCGCATCGCCGGCGAGGTCGACCTCTACGCGGCCGCGGAGATCCCCATCGCGTCGCAGCTGCTCGACCGCATCACGCGCGGCGAAGCGGAAGATCCGCTCCCGCTGCTGCGGCTGATCGCCGAGGAGGGCTGGCTCAACGGGACCATCAACGTCGACTGGCTCGCGCAGGCGGCGGCGCTCTATGGCTGGACGGTGATCTCGCCGAAGGTCGGCGACCCGTTCGACCCGGCGCTGCACGATCTCGAAGGGCTCGCGGGCGAGACGATCGAGGAGCTGCTCGCGCCCGGCGTGCGCGACGCGGCGGGCGCGGTGCTGATGCCGGCTCGCGTGCGCGCGCGGCCGCGCGCGGAGGACTTGCTCTCGGAGCTGGACCCCGCCGCGCTGGTGCCGCTCGACTCCGCGCCGCCCCCTGCCGCGGCCACCGACGCGAGCGCAGACGACGAGTGGGACCGCGTGGCGCAGGGCCCCGACGCGTTCGACGAGCCGCTGGCGAGCCCGCTGGATGACCCGCTGAACGACGCAGCGGCCCCGCTGAGCGCGCCCCAGGAGAGCGCAGCCGCCGCGGCGCCGGCGCCCGCAGAGACGACCGCGAGCGCGCAGCTGGCCAAGAGCGGCGCGCTCGCGAGCGATGCGTCCGTGAACGCCGCCGATCCGCTCGCGCCCATCTCGGAGGCCCATCTGCCCTCCGCGAAGAAGCCGAAGAGCGGCGGCTCGCGCAAGCGCAAGTAGCCCCGGCTATCGCCGTGCGCGCAGCCAGTGCACTTCGTAGAGGCTCGCCGAGCGTGCGTCGCGGCGCAGCGACCAGGGCAGTCGCGCGACCTCCTCTTCGATCGCCCAGCCGAGCGCGGCCGCTTCGCTGCGCAGCGCGGCCTCTGGCTCGAGGCCGCCCAGCCGCTCGTCTTCGAGCGTGACGCCGCTGCGCCACGCGTAAGGGGAGGCGAGCAGCAGCTCACCGCCCGCGGAGGCCAGCTGGTGCGCGTGGTGCAGCAGCGCGCGCGGCGCGCGCACCGAGTCGAGCAGGTTGAGCGCCGCGACCCGCTCGAACCCGCCGGGCGCGAGCGGCGGCTCGAGGACGTCGGCGCAGATCAGCTGCACGTCGCTCGCGGCATGCGGGCCCGCGTCGATCTCCGCGCGCGAGTACGTCCGCCCGATCTGCCGGCGCGGGAACGAGACCTTCTCGCCGCGCAGGATGCGCGCGGCCAGGCGCAGCGCGGCCGGGCTGCGATCGATGCCCACCACCAGCTCGGCGCCCAGGCGCAGCGCAGAGAGGCCGCGGCCGACGCTGCAGCCCAGCTCGAGCGCGCGCGCGACCGGCGCCGAGGCGCGCGCGCGCAGTTTCTCCTCGAGCGCGGCGAAGCCGAAGCGCGGCGCCGGCCCCTCCGCTGGCGGCGTTGCGCAGTCGCCCCACGAGCCGTCGAGATAAGCGCCCAGGCTCTCGAGCTGGTGCGGCAGCGGCGCCTCGTCGGGCCCGGGCGCGGCCAGCTGCGCGAGCAGCTCGGGCGCGAGCGGCCGCGCGGTCAGCGCGAGCAGATCGGCGGTGCCAGGCGGCTCCTTCAAGAGAATCGGAACGCCATCGAGGATGGGATATTCGCGCGCGCAGCCGGTGCAGCGCAGGAGTCCCTCGACGATCTCGTCCGCGCCCAGCGCGGCCGCGCGCGATCCGACGGGCGAGGAGCGCGACGCGAACGTCCGCGCCAGCGCGAGCGATGACAGCTCCAGCCCCCGCTTCGTGTGCGATCGACACGAAGGGCAGACAAGCGGCAGCAGCTCCGGCAGATCGGCGCGCGTGGGCTACTCCATCTCCGCGGCCAGCGCCTTCGCGCCGGGGTGGTTCGGGAAGATGAGCAGCGCGTCCGCGACCAGCCTCTTCGCCTCGCGCCGCGCGCCGCCGTCCTGCGCGCGCTGCCACTGCTCCCACTGCTCGCGCGCGTCGGAGAGCATGCCTTCGACCTCGGCGCGCAGCTCGCCGGTGCGGTTCGGGTTGACGAACGGCGCGACCGCGCGGCCGCTGGCCTGCGCGTCGCCGACCTCGAACGGGTGCGGCGAGCGCGCGCCGCTCGCCGTGCGCGCCAGCACCAGATACCAGCCGCGCGCTTCGCGGGGCGTGACGTTGTCGATCACGGCGTTTGCGTTCGGGCCCACCGCGGTGGCGCTGGTGAAGTCGGCGCGGCCGGCGAGCGCGTCGGCCAGCTCGTCGCCGAAGAGCTGGTGGTCGCTGACGAGGATCTCGTAGGCGGCCGCTTTCGCGTCGCGCTCCCAGGTGATGCGCAGGCCGTCCCAGGTCTGCGTCGCGCCGCTCATGCGGAACGAGAACGGCTCGTCGAGGGGAAATTGCGACGGCGGCGGCACGATCTCCGCGGGCGCCGCGGCGGCCTCGGCGTCGCGGCGCGCGCGCACGGCGGCCTGCTGCTTCTTGCGCGCCTCGAGCGCGTCCTCCTCGGGCGAGCGAGCGGACGTGGCCACCGCGGCGGGCGCGGCGCGCGTCGAGCCGGTGTGGCCGGTGGGAGCCGCGCCCGGCGCGGCCACGCGATATGCGCCGGTGTTGCCCGTGGCGGGCGCGCCCGGAGCCGCGACCCGGTAGGCGCCGGTGTTGCCGGTGGGCGAGGCGGCCGGCGGAGCGACGCGCGTCGAGCCGGTGTTGCCGGTGGGGGCCGCGCCCGGCGCGGCCACGCGGTACGCGCCCGTGTTGCCAGTGGCGGGCGCGCCCGGGGTCGCGACGCGGTACGCGCCGGTGTTGCCGGTGGGCGACGCGCCAGGAGCCGCGACGCGATACGCGCCAGTGTTCCCCGTCGGCGAAGCCACGGCCGGCGCGCGCGCGGGCACGCTCTTCACCGCGCCCTTCACCAGCGAAGAGAGCGCGATGCTCGCGGCGTTCGCGCCGTCGGCGATGGCGCGGAAGCGGACCGAGCGCGGCTCGCCCTCGCTGAACTTCATCGCCACGCCGTAGTTGCGCACCTCGCCCTGCGGCGAGATGTCGTCGACGATCGACGTCGCGTCCGCGCCCAGCTTGACCACCACGCACTCGTCGGTGCCGCCCAGCGCGTCGGCCGCCTCGAGCTCCTCGGGGGTGAGCTTGCGCGACGCGACGTAGACGACGTGCGCGGCGACTCCCTCCATCGGGGTCCAAGAGAGGCTCATGCCTTTGGGGCTCTGCCGCTGCGCGACCAGCACCACGTTCAGTGCCATGTGAAGACGCTCCGCAAAAACGGTTCGAGAGGGGAAGGGTTTCTAGCACGCGGCCGCGCGCCCGCGTCGATCGCGCTACTTGCGCGCCGCCGCCACCCACGCCTCGACCTCCTCCAACTTGCGCGGGAAGTCGCGGGTGAGCAGCTCGTAGCCGCTGGAGGTGACGAGCAGCTCGTCCTCGATGCGGATGCCGAAGCCGCGCTCGGGCAGATAGACGCCCGGCTCGACGGTGATCACCGCGCCGACGGGCAGCGGCCCCTCGTAGTCGCCCGCGTCGTGCACCTCGAGGCCGACGAAATGGCCGAAGCCGTGGATGAACTTGTCGAGGTAGCCGCTGCGCCGCAGCGACTCCTCGGCGGTGTGCTGCAGCTCCTGCATCGAGACGCCCGCGCGCACCCTGGCGAAGATCTCCTCCTGTGCCTGATATACCGCTCGGTATACTTTTGCCTGCTCTTCGTTGAAGCGGCCGCTGACCGGATACGTGCGCGTCACGTCGGCGGCGTAGCGGCCGTACTCGGCGGCGGCGTCGACGACGACGAGATCGCTTTGGCGCAAGAGGCGGCTGTTCTGATCCCAGTGCAGCACCGCGCCGTTCTCGCCGCTGCCGACGATCGACGAGTAGGAGAGCCCGGTGGCGCCGCCGCTGAAGAAGGCGGTCTCGATCTGCGTCTGCACGTCGCGCTCGGAGACGCCCGGCACCGTCGCGCGCGCGGCGGCTTCGTGGCCCGCGCGGGTGATGGCGATGGCCCGCCTCATCCGCTCCAGCTCGTCGCCGTCGTGCGCCTCGCGCAGCTGCGCGAGGAGCTCGCGCTTGAAGTCGACGCGAACGCCCGCGGCCGCGGCCGCTTTGTGCGAGAGCGCCACGTCTTCGCGCGCGTCGTCGGCATTGTCGAGCGGCGCGAGGAGCGCGACGCAGCCCGACTGCGACGCCTCGGCGACCAGGCCCGGCTTGCCGCGCAGCACGCGATCGACGCCGTACTTCTCCGCGAGCGCGGGCGTGATCGCCTCGCGCGGACCGGTCCAGCGCTCGGCTTCGGGATCGCGCGGCTTCAAGTAGAGCCGCACCTTGCGGTACGCGCTCTTCGGCACCAGCTCGAGCCACGCGCCCGGCTCGTTGATGCCGGTGAGCCAGAAGAAGTCGCCGTCCTGGCGGAAGTCCTCGGTGATGCCGTTGACCGCGCCCTGCGAGGCGATGACCGCCGCGCAGCCGCCGAGCGCCTTCATCACCTTCGCGCGGCGCGCTTGATAGACCGACGCGGGCAGCTCGGCAGGCGGCGAGGGAGTCGGGTGGACGAATCCTGCGGCGAGCGCGAGCGCGGCGACGAGCGGCATGGGGCCTCCCAAAAAGCCAGGGCGCCTGTATGCCACGCAAGCTACAACGCGCGTATGCGCATCACGCTCCTCTACTTTGCCGCCGCCCGCGAGCGCGCCGGCACTTCGCGCGAATCGCTCTCGGTCGCGCCCGGCGCGGTCGCGCGCGATGCGCTCGAGGCCGCCTGCGCCGCGCACCCGGCGCTGCGCGAAGTGGCCAGCCGGCTGCGCGTGGCCCTCGATGAAGAGTTCGCGCCGCTCGACGCGCCGCTGCGCGAGGGCTGCGAGGTCGCGCTCATCCCGCCGGTCGCGGGGGGCCTCGACGCGGGCGAGAAGCCTGGGGAGAAGAATCGATGAGCGCGCCACACCGCATCGGCCCGGAGGCGATCTCGCCCGACGCCGCCGTGCGTGCGGTGAGCGGCACCGACTGCGGCGCGGTGGCGACCTTCCTCGGCGCGGTGCGCGCGCAGAGCCGCGGCCGCGAGGTGGTCGCGCTCGACTACGAGGCCTTCGAATCGATGGCACTCAAACAGTTTGTGCACATCACGTCTCAGGCGCAGCAGCGCTGGCCGGGCTGCCGCCTCGCCATCCACCACCGCACCGGCCGGCTGCTGCCCGGCGAGCTCTCGGTCGCCATCGCCGCCGCCGCGCCCCACCGCGACGACGCGTTCGCCGCCTGCCGCCACGCCATCGAGGCGCTCAAGGCCGACGCGCCCATCTGGAAGCGCGAGGAGTACCGCGACGGCAGCGAGTGGGTCGGCCTCGGCTCGTGATCGCTGTCACAGACGTGCGCGCGCGGCCGTGGTGAAGGTGCGTCCCCGCAGAGGGCGTCCAAAAAAGTTGCCGCCCGGATCACCGCGGGGTATCCGCAACAAAACCGTTCAACCTTGGAGTTCCAACGTGAAGAGCCTCGCCTCTGTCTTCGCCCTCGTCCTCTGCTGCTCGATGCTCGCCTGCGGCGGCTCGTCCAGCACCAGCTTCAACTGCCTCGTCGCCGCGTCCGGCTCGTCGGATCAGGCCTGCCTCGCCTACTCGGGCCTCGCCTCGTCCGACAGCGTGAACGCGGGCGAGACCGCCTGCACCAACAACGGCGGAAGCATCGTCGCCTCGTGCCCGAGCGCCAGCCTCACCGGCTGCTGCACCAACACCAGCTCGAGCTACACCGAGGCGGCCTGCTACTACGGCGGCTCCGCGACGGACTACCAGACCGCCTGCTTGCAGGCCAACGGCACCTGGTCGACCTCGCTGCCGTAGCTCGCAGCGGCGCGAGCGGCGGCCGCGCGGACATTGGACGTTGGGGTTTTGAATCGTTCGCGGTATCTCCTGCGCGCGACGAGCTTCGAATCCGCAACAGGAGTTGTCCATGTCCCGCACGATCACCGCCGCTCGCGGCAACACCCTCACCTGCCGCGGCTGGGTCCAAGAAGCCGCGCTGCGGATGCTCTGCAACAACCTCGATCCGTCCGTCGCCGAGCGGCCCGAGGACCTGGTGGTCTACGGCGGCAGCGGCAAAGCCGCGCGCGATTGGCCCTCGTTCGATCGCATCTGCGCCTCGCTGCGCGACCTTGAAGACGACGAGACGCTGCTCATCCAGAGCGGCAAGCCGGTCGGCATCTTGCGCACGCACACCGACGCGCCGCGCGTGCTGCTCGCCAACTCGAACCTCGTCCCCAAGTGGGCCAACTGGGACAAGTTCCGCGAGCTCGAGCGCGCGGGCTTGATGATGTACGGCCAGATGACCGCGGGCTCGTGGATCTACATCGGCACGCAGGGCATCCTCCAAGGCACCTACGAGACGTTCGTGGCCGCGGGGAAGAAGCACTTCGGCAAGGACGATCTCGCCGGGCGCCTCATCGTCAGCGCAGGCCTGGGCGGCATGGGCGGCGCGCAGCCGCTCGCGGCGACGATGGCGGGCGCGGCCTTCCTCGGCTTCGAGGTCGATCGCGCGCGGCTCCAGCGGCGCCTCGATCAGCGCTACCTCGACGAAGAGGCGCCGTCGCTCGAGGCAGGATTGAAGCGAGTGATGGACGCGCGCGCGCGCGGCGAGGCGGTCTCTGTCGGCGTGGTGATGAACGCCGCCGACGCGATCCCCGAGCTGGTCCGGCGCGGGATCGTCCCCGACCTGCTCACCGACCAGACCTCCGCGCACGATCCGCTGAACGGATACGTCCCGGCCGGCCTGTCGCTCGAGGAAGCGACCGCGCTGCGCAAGAGCGACGAGAAGCAGTACATCGCCCGCTCGATGGCCAGCATGGCGACCCACGTGCGCGCGATGCTCGAGCTGCAGAAGCGCGGCTCGCACGTCTTCGACTACGGCAACAACCTGCGCGCGATGGCGCAGGAGGCGGGCGTCGCCGACGCGTTCAACTATCCGGGGTTCGTCCCCGCTTATATCCGGCCGCTCTTCTGCGAGGGCCAGGGCCCGTTCCGCTGGGTCGCGCTCTCGGGAGATCCGGAGGACATCCGCGTCACCGACGACGCGCTGCTGGAAGCCTTCCCAGAGAAGAAGTCGCTGCGCCGCTGGCTCCTGCTCGCGCGCGAGAAGGTGCAGTACCAGGGCCTGCCCGCGCGCATCTGCTGGCTCGGCTACGGCGAGCGCGACCAGGCGGGCCTCATCTTCAACGAGCTGGTGCGCAGCGGCAAAGTGAAGGCGCCCATCGTCATCGGCCGCGACCACCTCGACTGCGGCTCGGTCGCTTCGCCCAACCGCGAGACCGAGGCGATGAAGGACGGCTCGGACGCCATCGCCGACTGGCCCATCTTGAATGCGCTGGTCAATGCGGTGAACGGCGCCAGCTGGGTCAGCTTCCACCACGGCGGCGGCGTCGGCATCGGCTACTCGCTGCATGCAGGGCAAGTGATCGTCGCCGACGGCACCGACGCGGCGGCGCTCCGCCTCAAGCGCGTGCTGACCAGCGACCCGGCGATGGGCGTCTTGCGCCACGCGGACGCGGGTTACGAAGAAGCGATCGCGGTCGCCAAAGCGAAGGACGTCGCCATTCCTGGCATTACCCGCTGATAGCTGCGCAGCGATGCGAGGAGCGCGCGATGGCGGATGAGTCGAGCTGGGTGATCCGCCACGCGCGCCTCGCGACGATGAGCGGCGCGCAAGCCGCCGCGGGCGACGCGCCGCTCGGGCTGATCGAGGACGGCGCGCTCGCGATCGAGGACGGCCACATCGCCTGGCTTGGCGCCGACGCTGAGCTGCCGGCCGCGTGGCACGAGCGAACGCGCACGCAGTCGACCGGCTCGATCAACGCCAAGGGAATGCTGCTCGCGCCGGGCCTCATCGATCCGCACACGCACCTGCTCTTCGCTGGCGATCGCTCGGGCGAGCACGCGCAGCGGCTCGCCGGTGCGAGCTATCTCGAGATCGCCGCTCGCGGCGGCGGCATTCGCGCGACGGTGCGCGCGGTGCGCGATGCCTCCGACGAGCAGCTGGTGCGCTCGATGCAGGAGCGGCTCGCGCGGCTGGTCGCGGGCGGCGTGACCACCGTCGAGTGCAAGAGTGGCTACGGGCTGTCGGTGGAGGCCGAGCTGCGCTCGCTGCGGCTCATCCGAGATGCCGCGCGTGGCGCGGGCTGCGACGTGGTCCCCACGCTGCTCGGCCTGCACGCGGTCCCCGAGAACGTCGCGCGCGAGAACTGGATCCGCGCGGTGATCGAAGAGCTAACGCCCGAGGCGGCACGCCAGGGGCTCGCGCGCGGCTGCGACGCTTTTTGCGAGCAGGGCGCGTTCACCGCCGACGAGTGCGCGGCCGCGCTGGACGCGGGCGCGCACGCGGGGCTCGTCCCCCACCTGCATGCCGATCAGCTGACCGCGGGCGGAGGCGCGCAGCTCGCGGCCCGCTGGAAATGCGCGAGCGCGGATCACCTCGAGCGGACCGATCTCGCAGGCGCTGAAGCGATGGCGCAGGCCGATTGCGTGGCGACGCTCTTGCCGCTCGCCGCTTGGACGCTCCGCGAGAAGCAGCCCGCGCAAGCACCGCTGTTCTTCCGCGCGGGCGCCACCGTCGCGCTCGCGAGCAACATCAACCCCGGCACGCAGCGCATCGAAGGGGTCTCGATGCTGCTCGCTGCGGCCTGTCTTCTGGCGGGCTTTTCGCCTGCGCAAGCGCTCTGGGCCTGCACGCGCGGCGCCGCGCGAGCGCTGCGGCTGGGCGATCGCGGCCGGCTCGCGCCGGGCCTGCGCGCGGACCTGGTGCTCTTCGGCTGCTCGAGCGCCGACCACCTCGCCTGGCACGCGGGCGTCGAGCATGCACGATGGGTGATGCGCGGCGGCGCGCCCGTGCTCGATCGCCTGCACGACGAGCCGCTGCACTGCGCACCGTAGCGTCTCGCGCACAGTGCGCCGCTCGTCGAGCAAAGCACATGCGCATCGCGATCGCGTGTGATTTGGATCACGCGGCCTCATCGGTCGTTCGCCGATTGCCGCGCCCGCGCAAATTCGAGACACGAACTCTGCGCGCGGCTCGACGCACTCCTTTCGCGCGGTGGAGCCTTCGATGGCGATGGAACCCTGCGCGGCCTGCGGTCAGACGATCGCCTTCGGCGCCAAGGACGTCAGCGGCCACAAGGTCTGCAGCGACAAGTGCGTGGAAGCGGTGGTCGGCGCGCTCACCGCGCAGAAGGTCCCCGAGAGCGCCGCCCTCGAGCGCGCGCAGCAGATCCACTCCGGCGCTTGCCCCAAGTGCGGCGGCGTCGGCCAGCCGGTCGATCTGCAGGCCGCGCACCGCTGCATCTCGCTGGTGTTCATGACCCGCCGCTCGTCGAAGATGGAGCTCAGCTGCCACGCGTGCGGAAACAAGATGCGCCTGCGCGAGTCGCTGCTGACGCTGGTGCTCGGCTGGTGGGGATTCCCCTGGGGCCTCATCTACACGCCGGTGCAGATCGGCAAGAACATCTCGGCGATGAGCGCCGCGCCCAGCACCGGTCCCTCGGCCGATCTCGTCTACTCCGCGCGCAAGATGCTCGCGAAGGAGCAGGGGCTTCTTTCGTAGAGTCGCGCGCGCGAAGCGAACGCCGCGCGGCTACTCGTCCGCGTACATCGCGTCGATCTGCGCTTTGTACCTGGCGATGCAGACCTTGCGCTTCACCTTCAGCGTCGGGGTCAGCTCGCCCGTCTCCTGCGTGAAGTCGCGCGGCAAGATAGTAAACCGCTTGATGGTCTCGTACGACGAGAGCGTCGAGTTGAGCTGGTCGACCGCCGCCTGCACCTTCGCGCGCACCGCCGGGCTCGCCGCGATCTCCGCGTAGCTCGACGACGGCTCGCCCGCGCTGGACGCGACTTTGCGCGCGACGTCCTCGACCACGGTGAGCAGCACCGCGACGTACTTGTGCCCGTCGCCGATGACCACCACCTGCGAGATGAGATCGCTCGTCGTCTTGAGCGCGCTCTCCAGTCCCTGCGGCGCGATGTACTTGCCGCCCGAGGTCTTGATCAGATCCTTCTTGCGATCGGTGATGCGCAAAAAACCGTTCGCGTCGATCTCGCCGATGTCGCCGGTGTGGAACCAGCCGTCGCGCAGCACCTCGGCGGTCGCCTCGGGCTTGTTGAAGTAGCCGCGCATGATCTGCCGCCCGCGCTCGAGGATCTCGCCGTCGGCGGCGATCTTCACTTCCACGTCGGCGAACGGGCGCCCGACGGTGCCCAGCTTGAGCGTGCCCGGCAGGTTCACCGAGGTGACCGCGATGGTCTCGGTGAGGCCGTACCCCTCGAGCATGTCGAAGCCGAGCAGGTCGAAGAAGTAGCCGATCTTCTTGGCCAGCGGCGCGCCGCCGGAGACGAGCTGCTGCATCTGCCCGCCGAGCTTGTCGTTGATGACCTTGCGCATCTTCGGGAAGACCAGCCGCTTCGCGAGCGTGAAGCCGAGCGACGAGTGGCTCTCGCCCCGCTCCTTTGCCTGCACGTAGAGCTCGAACTCGCGCATCGCCATCCGCGCCAGCGCGCCCGCGACGCCGCTCTTCGCCGCCGCGCCCGCGACCGCGCCGTTGAACACCTTCTCGTAGACGCGCGGCACGCCCGACAGGCAGGTGGGCGCGGTCTCGCCCGCGTTCTCGATCAGCTTGTCGACCGACTCGGCGAAGATCTGCGACATGCCCGAGCCGAACCAGCCGCACTTGATGATCTGCGCGAACGAGTGCGCGAACGGCAGGAAGAGCAGGTGCCGGTATTCGCGATCGAGCAGCCTCGTGCCCACCACCGACTCGGCCGCGAAGATCATGTTGTCGTTGGTGACCATCACGCCCTTGGGCTCGCCGGTGGTGCCCGAGGTGTAGAGGAGCGAGTGCAGATCGTCGCGCCGCTGCTGCGCGAGCGCATCTTCCAGCGCGCGCGGAGACTGCTGGCGAAGCTCCGCGCCGCGCGCTTCGAGGTCGGCCAGCGAGAGCACCCACGCGTCGCCCGCGGGCGCGCTGCCGTCCATCAGCACCACGTGCGCGACCTTCGGCAGCCGCGCGCGCACCTGCTGCAGCTTCTGCAGCTGCAGCGCGTTCTCGGCGAAGACCAAGCATGCGCCCGCGTCGTCGAGGATGAAGCGGATCTCCTCGGCGGTGTTCGAGTGGTAGATGGGCACCGCGGTGGCGCCCGCGTGCATCACGCCCAGGTCGCAGAGCGTCCACTCGATGCGCGTCGCGCCGATGAGCGCGACCATCTGCCCGCGCTGCACGCCGAGCGCGAGCAGGCCAAACGCGAGCGCCTCCCCGCGCCGGGCCATCTCGCCCCAGCTGATGTCGCGCCAGGCACCGTCCTTCTTGTGCCGAGCCGCAGGCCGGCTCGCGTCGTCACGAAGGCGCAGCCGGAACAGCCCGGCCGTCGACTGCACCGATGCAAACTCAGCGGTGGGGTCCGACATAGATCCTTTGCAGGCCAACCCGCGGCTGGCGCGAAAGCGTCTCTACTTGTGATCCTCAAGCCACTTCTGCGCCTGCGCCTTGTTGCGCCGGTCGTCCGGCTTGTCCCAACCGAGCGGCGCGTCGAGGATCTCCTGGATCAGCTTCTTCGCCTCGTCCTTCTTGCCGTCGCTGTCGAGCGTGTCGGCGAGGAAGAGCTTCGCGCGCAGGTTGTTCGGGTGCGCCGCCAGCGTCTCGCCGAGCAGCTCCTTCGACTTGTCGAGGCTGCGCTTCGGCCAGGGGAGCTTCCAGTAGAAGCGGCCGAACAGCATGGTCGGGCTGCCGTCGAGATAGTTCTTGTCGAGCTTGATCGCGAGCCCGACGCGGTTCTTGAACTTGCCCTCGATGCCCTGGCTGAGCGCGCTCAGGATGCCGAGCCCTTCGCTGTAGAGCCCCATGCCGACGGTGGCCCAGTACTGGCCCTTCACGTCGTCGGGGTTGATCGAGACCGCCTTCTCGCCCGCGTCCCAGCACTGCTTGCCGACCTTCGCCTTGAGCTCGGTGCCGTCGACCATCCCGTTGGCCTGCCAGCAGTCGAGCTGCGCGCGGCGCCACCAGGCCTCGTAGCTGTTCGGGTGCGCGTCGAGCTCGCTCTGCACCAGCTTGTACATCTCCTTGAGCGCCGCGTGATCGTCGCGCGTTTGGTACAGCTCGTCGTAGCGAGGAATCCACGCGGGCTTGGTCTCGTCGGCGGAGGCCGCAGGAGCGGGAGCGGCCGGAGTCTGCGCGAGCGCAGCGGCGGAGGAGAGAAGCAGCGCGGAGAGGGAGAGCAGGCGCAACCGGTTCATGGTGACCTCGGGCGTTGGGGGCGGGTGTCGTATCAATGAAATCGGGTCGGCAGCAATGGAACGGCGCGTCGTGAACTCTGCTCCGGCCTCGAGAGGCGAACCTCGCCCGAACGGGGCCGGCCACGCTCGCCGCAAAGTCGGACGGGCAGCGCGGGCGGCCAGCGCGGATCTGCTCGCCGACGCGGCGCGCGCGAATGCTGGCGCCCGCGCGCGTGCGCGGTGAGACTGCGCCGCAAGAGGTCTCCCATGCGCTTGCCGAGCCGCCGCTTCCTCGCCGTCGTCGCCGCACTCGCTACCTCGGTCGCGCCGGCTGCTTGCAAAGTCCAGCCGCCGCCGGTGCCCGCGGTCACCGTGACGCCCGCGAGCGCGACCGTCGCGCCGGGCGCGCAGCTCCAGTTCGCCGCGCTGGTGGCGAACAGCACCGACCCGCGGGTGAGCTGGTCGGTCGCGCCCCTGGGCGGCGGCAGCATCACGCAGAGCGGGCTCTACACCGCGCCGCCGCAGGGCGGCACGTTCACCGTGCGCGCATCGGCGGAGGTCGATGCGCAGGCGATCGGCACCGCGACCGTCACCGTTCCCGTGAGCGATGCGGGCCCCTTCGACGGCGGCTCCGACGCGGGCCCCTCCGATGCTGGAGCGCCCGACGCCGGCAGCGACGCGGGAACGTTCGACGCCGGGACCAGCCTCGTCTTCAGCAGCTTCTCTGCTTCGCCTGCCGCCATCTCGCCGGGCCAGAGCACCACGCTGAGCTGGAGCGCGCTCAACGCCACGTCGTTCACGCTGCAGCAGATCAACAACAGCAGCCAGAGCGCGGTGACCGGCGCGAGCTTTGTCGCGTCGCCCACCGCGAGCACGACCTATCTGCTCACCGCGAGCGACGGGCAGCACAGCGTCACGCTTCCCGCCAGCGTCACCGTGCGGCCGGCGGCACCCGCGCCCCTGATTGAACAGCTGGCGCTGGATAGTTCCTCGATATCCGTGGGCAATGCCACCACCCTGCGCTGGACGGTGGCGAACGCGGCGCAGATCAGCATCACCGGTCTCGGCCAGGTGGCCGCGAGCGGCGCGCAGACGGTCTCGCCGACCGCGGCGACGACCTACCTCTTGTCCGCCTCTGGCGCGGGCGGGAGCGCTTCGGCGCAGGTTTCGGTCGCGGTCAATTCGGCCCAGCCGCTCACGCCGGTCGACCCGGGCACCGGCGACATCCTGCTCACCATCGACACCGGCGCGTCTGTTCATCCGATATCTGCATATATCTATGGATATAATGCCGATACCCTCGCCGATTCGCCGCCGGGGGCCGCGTTGCTGCGGCGCGGAGGCAACCGCTTCACCGCGTACAACTGGGAGACCAACGCGTCGAACGCGGGCAGCGACGCGAACTTCGCCAACGACGGAGAGCTCGGCGGCGGCTCGACGCCCGCAGGCGCGCTGGCGCCGGCGATCGCGAGCGCGAAGAGCGCCGCCGCGAGCCTGCTCGCGACCATCCCCATCCAAGGCTGGGTCGCCGCCGACGAGAGCGGCCCGGTCGACGTGAGCGCCCCCAACATCGAGCGATTCCTGCCGACGGCGCCGCGCAAGATCGCGAGCTTCGCCACCGGCCCCGACACCACCGACGGCCGCGTCTTCGACGACGAGTTCGCGCACGCGCTGGCGGCCAGCTGGAGCGGCAGCGCCCCGCTGCGCCTCTCGCTCGACAACGAGCCAGATCTCTGGAGCACCACGCACGCGGAGATCGAGAAGAGCCCGGTCACCTACCAGGAGCTGTTCGACAAGAGCATCGGCGCGGCTTCGGCCGTCCGCGCGGCGGCGCCGGCGGCGCTGCTGCACGGCCCGGTCCTCTCCGGCTGGGCCGGCTTCGTCAACCTGCAGGACGCGAGCGATGCGAGCGGGCGCGATTTTGTCGACGCCTATCTGCTGGCGATGGAACAGGAGAGCGTCGCGCAGGGGCTGCGGCTGCTCGATGTGCTCGACCTGCACTGGTACTCGGAGGCGACCGGAGGGGGCGTGCGCGTGACGGCCGCGAACAACAGCGCCGCCGTCAGCGCGGCCCGCGTGCAGGCCCCGCGATCTCTGTGGGACCCCAACTATGTCGAGACCAGCTGGATCACCGCGCAGTCGACCGGCGGCGCGGCCATCGAGCTGCTCCCGCGCATGCTCGCCAAGCTCGCCGCCGACTTCCCCGGAACGCGGCTCGCGCTCTCCGAGTACAGCCACGGCGGCGGCGACGACATCTCCGGCGCGCTCGCCGAGGCGGATGCGCTCGGCATCTTCGGCCAGCAAGGGATCGACTCGGCCGCCTACTGGCCTCTGCTCGCGAGCGAGCCTTACACGGCCGGCGCGTTCCGCATCTTCCGCGACTACGACGGCAACGGCGCGGCGTTCGGCGACACCAGCGTCGCGGCCACGTCAAGCGACGTCGCGCTCGTCTCGATCTACGCGAGCCAGGACGCCGGCCACCCGGAGAAGCTCTTGGCCGTCGTCATCAACCGCGACAGCTCGGCGCACACAGCGCGGCTGCTCATCCACCACACGCAGCAGCTGCTCACGCAGACGGTCTGGCAGATCAACCCGGCCAACCAGTCGGGAACGACGGTGCTGCCCCAGCAGGTCAGCGCGGCGAGCGCGCTCTCGACGCTCAACGGCGCGGTGATCGCGCTGCCGGCGATGAGCGTGAGCACGGTGGTGCTGCAGTAGCGAAGGCGCCGCGAGGCCGCCGGTGGGGCGGCCCCTCGGTCAGGACCAGCCCCCAAAAATGCGGCAGGCCCAAACGCAAAGAGCCTCCCTTTCGGGAGGCTCCTTGCCGAGTACGAGAATGCGGAAACCCGCTCTAGGCGCGGACTTCCGGCGCCTTCTCGTCCGTCTTCGCGCCATCCTCGGGGATGGGCGGCAGCTTCGCCGCGCGCTCGAACGGGTTCTCTTCCATCGCCGCCGCGAGCACCTCGTCCATCGAGTGGACGAAGATGAACTCCATCTCCTTCTTCGCCTGCTCCGGCACGTCGTGGAGATCCTTCTTGCAGCGCTCCGGCATGATCACCCGCTTGATGCCCGCGCGGTGCGCTGCCAGGACCTTCTCCTTGATGCCGCCGACCGGCAGCACCAGACCGCGCAGCGTCGCCTCGCCCGTCATCGCCACGTCGCCGCGCACGCGAATTCCCGTGAGCAGGCTGGTGAGCGCGGTGAAGATGGTCACGCCCGCGCTCGGGCCGTCCTTCGGGATCGCTCCTGCCGGGAAGTGGATGTGGATGTCCTGCTTCTCCATGAAGCGCGGATCGATGCCGAGCTTGTTGGCCTTGTTGCGCAGGTAGCTCATCGCCGCCTGGCAGGACTCCTTCATCACGTCGCCGAGCTGGCCGGTGAGCGTGAGGCCGCCCTTGCCCTGCATCTTCGTCGCCTCGATGAAGAGCAAGTCGCCCCCCGCCGCCGTCCAGGCAAGCCCGGTCGCGACGCCCGGGACTTCCGTGCGCTCCGCCGTCTCCGAGTAGTAGCGCTCCGGCCCGAGGATGATCTCGAGGTCCTCGGGCGTGATGACCCGCTTGACCTGCGAGCCGCTCGCGACATCGACCGCCACCGCGCGGCACACGTCAGCGACGACGCGCTCCAGGTTGCGAACGCCCGCCTCCCGCGTGTAGCCGGTGATCAGCTTGGTCAGCGCCTCCGGAGTGATCTCCAGATTCGTCTCGGCGAGGCCGTGCTCCTTCACCTGCTTGGGCACCAGGTGGTTCTTCGCGATGTGCTCCTTCTCCTCGAAGGTGTAGCCGGGCAGCTCGATGATCTCCATGCGGTCGCGCAGCGGCGCCGGGATGGGGTCGAGCTGGTTCGCGGTCGCGATGAACATGATCTTCGACAGGTCGTACGGCACGTCGAGGTAGTGGTCGCTGAACGTCCCGTTCTGCTCGGGGTCCAGCACCTCGAGGAGAGCGGCGCTCGGGTCACCGCGGAAGTCGCTCCCGAGCTTGTCGATCTCGTCGAGCATCATCACGGGGTTGATCGAGCCGGCCTTCTTCATCGACTGGATCACCCGGCCCGGCAGCGCGCCCACGTAGGTGCGCCGGTGGCCGCGGATCTCCGCCTCGTCGCGCACGCCGCCGAGCGAGAGCCGCACGAACTTGCGCCCCGTCGCCTTGGCGATGCTCTGGCCCAAGCTGGTCTTGCCCACGCCCGGAGGACCGACCAGGCAGAGGATCGGACCCTTCATGTCGTTCTTCAGCTTGCGAACCGCGAGGTACTCGAGGATGCGCTTCTTCACCTTCTCGAGCGAGTAGTGATCCTTCGCCAAGACTGCACGCGCGTTCTCGACGTCGAGGTTGTCCTCGGTCTTCTTGGTCCACGGCAGGTCGGCGATCCACTCGAGGTAGGTGCGCGCGACGGTGTACTCGCTCGACGCAGTCGGGATCGACTTGAGCCGGTTGAGCTCCTTGTTCGCGACCTTCTCGATGTCCGGCGGGAGGCCGAGCTTCTTGATGCGCTCGCCGAGCTCGTCGAGCTCCTCCTCCTCTTCACCCAGCTCGCCGAGCTCTTCCTTGATCGCCTTGAGCTGCTGGCGCAGGTAGTACTCGCGCTGGGTCTTGGACATCTCGCCCTTGACCTGGCTGTCGATCTTCGAGCTGAGCTTCAAGATCTCGCGCTTGCGGTTGAGCAGCTCGAGCACCAGCTTCATGCGCTCTTTGAGATCGACCGTCTCGAGAACTTGCTGCTTCTCCTCGATCGGCACGTCGACGTTCGCCGCGATCAGATCCGCGAGGTGTCCGGGCGCGGTGATGTTCTCCACCAGCTCGATGGCCTGCGCGGGCAGCTCGGGCATCATCTCGATGACTTCGCGCGCGAGCTTTTTTAGATTTATGCCGAGCGCCTCGACCTCGACCTCTTCGTTCGGCGTCTTGTCCTCGACCGGCTCGATGCGGGCCTTGAGGTACGGGTGCTCCTGCACCAGCTCGGTCACGCGGAAGCGCGCGAGCCCTTGCACGACGAGCGAATAGTTGTCCTCGCCCATCTTGAGCAGCTTGACGATGCGCGCGACCGTGCCCATCGCGTGCAGGTCGGAGGCGCCCGGATCTTCTTCTTCAGCCTTGCGCTGCGTGACCACGCCGATCACCTGATCGTCGCGGACCGCATCTTTGATGAGCGCGATCGTCTTCTGCCGTCCGACCGCCAGCGGCAGCACACCGCCGGGGAAGAAGACGCTGTTGCGCAGAGGGAGGATGGGGAGGACGGACGGGATGTCCTCCTTGTTGATGAGCGGTGGCGCAGATGGCGTCTGCCCCTTGTTGCTCGGCTTGTCGGACACGGTGAGGCCCCTTTCGGCTGCCGATTTGCTGCAATGAGCCGCGCACGGCGCGCGAACTCGGATTCGAACCACAATAGCCACTGTCGGCGGCGTGGCAACTTCAGATGTCATGGAATTTAACGGCCGCTCCACTCGCTGTCGATTCGCTTGCGCGCCGGACGGCCGCAGTGGACTCTCGAGAGATGGCGGCGATCGTGGTCACCGGCGCGGGCGGGCTGATCGGCTCGCATCTCTGCGAGGCGTTCGCGCGCGCCGGCTGGGAAGTGCGCGCCGCCGACCGCCCTGGGATGGAGTGCGCGCAGGCGCGGGCCGCGGGATCCAGCGTCGCGTCGTTCGAGCTGGAGACACCCGAGGGCGCGCTGGCGCTCGCCGAGCTGGCGCGCGGAGCGGAGCTGGTCGCGCACTGCGCGTTCCCGGCCGACGCGGACGACCGCGAGGCGGCGCTCGCGTTCGTGCGCGCCGCGGCGGCCGCCGCGCTTGCCGCCAGCGCGCCGCTGCTGCTGCTCTCGAGCTGCAGCGTCTACGGCCGGCCGCGCAACCTGCCGTGCGAAGAGGGCGAGCTCAAGGCGCCGGTCGATCGCGAGGGCGAGGCGCGCTGGGCGGTCGAGCGCGAGGCGTTCCGCGCGCGGCGCGTGCGCGGGCTCAAGCTGGTGGTGCTCCGGCCCGCGCTCACCTACGGGCCGCGGCAGCTGCGCGGGATGCAGGCACCGCTGGTGATCGCCGCGCTCGCGGCCCGCGCCGAGCGCGCGCTCTGGCTGCCGCGCCGCGGGCCGGTGGTGCACGCGGTGCACGCCGTCGACGTGGCGCAGGCCGCGCTGCTGCTCGCCAGCGAGAGCGGGGGGCCGGCCTCGCACGACGGCCGCGCCTTCAATGTCGCCGACGATGTCCCGCTGCCGCTCGAGGAGCTGACGCGCGCGCTCTTGCAGGCGGCCGGCGCGCACGAGGCAGGCCGCCTGCCCTACTCGCCCGCGCCCGCGCGCCTGCTGCTGTGGCTGCTGCGCCGCCTGCCGAACTGGATGTTCTGGGGGCCGCTCAACCGCCGGCTCGCGCGCGCCTGGCTCGCCGCGTTCCAGGGCCACCCGCCGGTGCCGCCGCCGCTCTTGGGGCCGGAGATCCTCGAGCAGCTCGCGGCCGATCGCTACTTCGACACGCGGCGGCTGCGCGCGCTCGGCTTCGCCCCGCTGCAGCCCAGCGCCATCGAGGGGCTCGCGCAGCTGGCCAGCGAGAGCCGCGCGCAGGGTCTGCTGCCCGGGCCGCGGCCGCAGCTCGACGCTTGACGCGCGATTCGAACGGGCGTTCTAAAATCATAACGCCCGTTCGAATCGGGCGATCCCCGCGCAGGCCCCGGGCGGGGCATTCACCGGTTGACAGCGCCTCGCCCGGGAGCGTTTCGTATTCGCATGGAGGATTCGAGCGACAAGCTGGAGCAGCGGGCCGAGCGCGCGGTGCGGCGCGGCGATCTGCTGATGGCCGTCGACATCTTCGAGCGGCTGCTCGCCGAGCGGCCGGAGGACGAGCGGCTGCGCCAGCGCACCGAATCGGTCCGCTCGCTGCTGCAGCCGAGCGAGCTGGTGATGCGCCGCCGGCCGACCGAACCGCTCCCCGAACAGACCTCCGACATGAAGCTCACCGACGCCCAGAGCGGCGAGCTGCTCGCAGCCGCCGGGCGCTATCCCGACGCGGTGCGGGCCTACCGGCGCGCGGTCGAGAAGCACCCCGACAACGAGCTGCTGCGCGACCGCCTCGCCGAGCTGTTCCGGCTCGCCCCGCCCGGCTCGCGCGCGCTCGACGACGGGCTCGCGCAGGCCGAGAAGCTCGATGCCTTCGCGAGCTCCGAGCCGCCGCCCGCCGCGGGCGAGGCCCGATCGAGCCGCGCCGTGCAGGCCCAGTTCCGCAGCGCGCCAGGCGTCCCGCGCCCGTCCGCCCCGCCCGAGCCCGTGGCGAGCGCTCGCCGCGACCCGGCCGATCTGCTGCGCACGCTCCTCGAACGGGTCCGCTCCGCCGCGCGACGCACGGCCTGAGCCGGCCCCTCGCGCGTCCGATCGCCGACAGCGAAATAGAACGCTCGCGCTGAAATCGGCCCTCCCCATTCGTGCGCAACCGCTTGGAGCCGCGCGCCGGCGCTGCTACTGTCGCGCGCCTCGAACCCTGCCACCGATGTCGCACCGCCGAGAGGCGCTGCGGTCGAACGTTCCCCTTCCACCATGTCATCCGCTGCGCGATGGACCTCCCTGCGCAACTCCCAAGGCACCGCGTGACCCCGCCCGTGCTCGGACGCTACCGGCTCGACCAGCAGGTCGGTCAGGGCGGCATGGCCGTGGTCTGGCGCGGCTATGACACGCAGCTGCGCCGGCCCGTGGCGGTCAAGGTGCTGCACGCGCACCTGCACGCCCGCGAGGAGATCCGGCGCCGGTTCGATCGCGAGGCGCACGCGGTGGCGCGGCTGCACCACCCGCACATCCTCGATGTCTACGACTTCTCCGGGCCCGAGGCCGAGCCGTCGTATCTGGTCACCGAGTTCATCCCCGGCTCGTCGCTGCGCGCGTTCGCCGAGAGCCACCCGTTCGATCCGCCCGAGCTGGCCGCGGCCTGCGTGCTCGCGCTCGCCGGCGCGCTCGAGCACGCTCACGCCGCCCACGTGGTGCACCGCGACCTCAAGCCCGAGAACGTGATGGTGCGCGACGACGGCATCATCAAGCTCACCGACTTCGGCATCGCCTCGCTGCTCGACCCCGACGAGAAGTTCACCGCGACGGGCGCGATCCTCGGCTCACCCGCGCACCTCGCGCCCGAGACGATCGAGGGCAAGCCGGCCGATCCGCGCGCCGATCTCTTCTCGCTCGGCACCGTCCTCTACTGGCTCGCCTGCGGACAGCTGCCCTTCTCCGCGCCCACGCCGGCCGCGCTGCTGCGGCTCATCCTCGAGGGAAAACCGGCCGACCCGCGCTCGGTGAGGCCGTCGGTGAGCGACGGGCTCGCGCAGGTGATCGCGCGGCTGCTCGAGCGCGATCCGGAAAAGCGCATCCAGAGCGCCACCGAGGCGAAGCGCGAGCTCGCGGCTGTGCTGCTCGAGGCGGGCATCCAGGATCCCGAGGCGGAGCTCGCGGCCTTCATCTGCGGCAAGCCGCCCGAGGCGGCAGCGGCGAGCCTGCGCGCACGGCTGGTGGCCGAGAACCTCGCGCGCGGCGAGGAGGCGCTGCGGGCCAGGCGCACCGGCGCGGCGCTCTCCGCCTACTCGCGCGCGCTCGCGCTCGAGCCGGCCAACCCGCTCGCCGCGCAGAAGGTCGCGCAGATCCGCAACCGCGCGCGCACGATCAAGCGGCTCAAGCAGCTCGCCGCGGCGACCGGCGGGCTGGTGCTCGCGGCGGTCCTCGCGATGCAGGTGGCCCACGCGGCGGCGGCGCACACGCGCGCGCTCGAGCGGGCCGAGCAGCAGAAGCAGCTGCAGCTCGCGGAGACGAAGCGGCAGGAGCAGCAGCGCGAAGAGCAGCAGAGGCAGGAGCAGCAGCGCGCCCAGGCGCAGCAGGAGGCCGCGCGCCAGAGCGAGCTCGCGGCCGCGGCGCAAGCCGAAGCGCGCGCGCCCGCCGATGCCCGCGCGCCCGTCGCCGCGCCCCCCCGACGGAGCGCGGCGCAGGAGCAGAATGCGGCAGAGGCCGCCGCCGCGCGCAAGAACGGCCCGGGCTTCTCACCGCAGCGTGGCCCCCGGCTCGCCCAGGCGCCGCGGCCGGCGATCGTGCGCGGCAGCGGCGCGCTGGTCGACGCCACCTTCAACGTGCACTGGGTCTGGGCCCACGTCTCGATCGACGGGTTCGATCTGGGCGAGAGCACCTCGTTCCAGCAGAAGCTGAGCGCCGGGCCCCACCGCGTCACGGTCAGCCACGCCTGCTGCCTCGACGGCGTGCAGACCATCGATGTCGAGCCGGGCCAGACGCGCTACACGCTCGAGCCGGGCAAGCCCAAGCCGGCGCGGCTCGCGGTGCCGGCGGCGCCCCCGAGCGCGCAGGTGCTCATCGACGGCGTGCCGATGGGCAGCGCCACCGACCTGCCCGAGCACGATCTCTCCATGACCGACCGGCCCACGCGCGACGTGCTGCTCACGGTGGGCGACCGCGCGGGGCGCGTCACGCTGCAGGCCGGCCGGCTCACCCGCATCGACTACCTCGCGCTCAAACAAGGCACTCCGTGAACGGCGCCCGATCGCTCCCGACCGCTCCTGGAAAGGCTCTGCGCATCCCGGTTGCGGCCGCGCTCCTGCTCGCGGCGGCGCTGCTGCCCGCGGCCGCGCGCGCGCAGAGCCCCGAGCCGCCGGCCGCCGAGGGCATGCGCAAGGCCCGCAGCTACTTTGAGTACGGCGACTACGCGAGCGCGGCCCGGCTGCTCGGCCAGCTGCTCGAGAGCAACTCGATCGAGTCGCGCGACGCCCGCGGCGAGGGCTTCCGCCTGCTCGGCCTCTCCGACTTCTACCTGGGCAAGAAGGCCGAGGCGCGCCACGCCTTCCTCGAGATGCTCTACCTGAACCCGGACAGCGAGCTCGATCCGTTCTACGTGCCGCCGCCCGCCGTCGCGTTCTTCGACCAGGTGAAGAAAGAGGCAGAGCCGCGCCTGGAGCCGATGCGCGCGCTTCGCCGCGCCGAGGAGAAGGAGCGGCTCAAGCTCTCCATCGAGGAGGCGGAGCAGCGGCAGCGGCGCGAGCTCGAGGAGGAGCAGCGGCGGCTGGCGGCCACCGCGCCCGCGGTCGAACACCGGGTGGTGCAGCGCGAGTTCTGGGTCAACCTGCTGCCATTCGGGTTCGGCCAGATGCAGAACGGCGACCGCGCGCTCGGGATCACGCTCGCGACGACCGAGATCGCCGCGGGCGCCACCAGCGCGGGCGCGGCGCTCTTCATCGAGGGTCTGCGCGACGACGCGACCGGCAAGTTCAGCGGCAGCGCGTACCCGCTCGCGCAGCGGCTGAACGTCGCCAAGTGGGTGGGCGCGGGAATCTTCTATGCGCTCTGGATCGGCGGCGCGATCCACGCGGCGGTGCGCTACCAGCCCGAGACGCAGCTGCCCGACGTGCTCATCTCGCAGAAGACCGGCGCTTCGCCGCCGATCGATCTGCCCGCGCCGCGGATGCCGGGCGGCCTCGAGCTCAACCGCGCGCCGGCGGCGAACAGCGGCCAGGCCGCTCCTGGCGCGGCCCCGAGCGCCGCGCCTGCGCCCGACTCTCCCGAACTTCACGCGGCGCCCGCCGCACCTCCCGCGAGCGCCGCTTCCGCGCCCAGCGCACCCTCCCCCTCCGCGCCCCACTAGCGCGACCCTCGAGAGCTCCATGGCCCATCTGATCATCCAGGTTCCTGGCAAGGCATCGCAGACCATCCCGCTCATCAAGCCGCTGCTGACGCTCGGCGCGGCCGACGCCGACGTGCTGCTGCTCGGCGCCCCGGGCCTGCTCTCCATCGAGCGCGACGGCGCCCGCTACACCGCGATCGCGCTCGACGGCGCGCCGCTCTCCGTCAACGGCAAGCGCCGCGACATGCACCCGCTCGGCGAAGGCGACGAGCTGGGGCTGGGCTCCGCGCGCATCACCTTCCGCGCCGAGGAGCGACCGACGGACGCGGCCACCAAGGTGGTCCCGCAAGACTCCGCCGCGCTGCTGGTGCAGCGCCTCGCCGACCTGGCCGCGCAGCTGGCGCGCGAGCCCTCGCTCGACAAGGCGCTCACCCGCATCCTCGACGCGATCATCGAGGTGGTCCGCGCCGACAAGGGCTTCCTGCTGGTCATCGAAGAGGGCGCGCCGCGGGTGCAGACCGCGCGCAACTTCCAGCAGCAGGACATCTCCAACGCGGTCGAGCGGCTGAGCGATTCGATCGTCTCCAAGGTGCTGCTCACCAAGAGACCGCTCATCGTCAGCGACGCCGGCAGCGACGCGGAGTTCAACGCCTCGTCGAGCGTGGTCAACTTGAAGCTGACCTCGGTGCTGTGCGCGCCCTTGATGCGCAAGGGGGAGCTGATCGGCGCGGTCTACGTCGCCAACGACAGCGTGCGAAACCTGTTCACCGAGAACGACCTCACGCTCGTCTCCGCCTTCTGCACCAACGCGGCGCTGCTCTTGGAGCTGGCGCTCGAGCGCGACGAGCTGCGCGCGCAGAACAAGCAGCTCGAGACGCGCCTCGAGGAGCAGACCTACGGCGACATCCTCGGCTCCTGCGAGGCGATGAAGGACATCTTCCGCAAGATCGACAAAGTGGCGAACACCGACATCTCGGTGTTGGTCACCGGAGAGACCGGCACCGGCAAGGAGCTGATCGCGCACGAGGTGCACCGCCGCTCGTCGCGCAAGAACGGGCCGTTCATCGCCATCAACTGCGGCGCGATCCCGGAGAACCTCCTCGAGAGCGAGCTGTTCGGACACGTGCGCGGCGCCTTCACGGGCGCGGTGGTCACGCGCGGCGGGCGCTTCCAGGCGGCCAACGGCGGCACGCTCTTCCTCGACGAGATCGGCGAGATGCCGGCGCTCCTGCAAGTGAAGCTCTTGCGCGCGCTGCAAGAGCGGGCGGTGGTCAAGGTCGGCGACAACAAGCCCGAGCCGGTCGACATCCGCGTCATCGCCGCGACCAACAAGGACCTCGACGCGGAGATGCGCGCGAACCGCTTCCGCGAGGATCTCTACTACCGGATCAACGTGGTGAGCATCGCGCTGCCGCCGCTGCGCGAGCGCGGCGAGGACGCGGTGCTGCTGGCCCGCTGGTTCCTCGGCAAGGCGGTGCGCGAGCTCGGCTCGAAGGTGAAGGGCTACTCGCCGCAGGCGCTGGCGGCGATCAAGAGCTACCGCTGGCCGGGCAACATCCGGCAGCTGGAGAACCGCATCAAGAAGGCGGTGGTGCTGGCGGAGAAGGCGCTCATTGGCCCCGAGGATCTCGATCTCAAGCCGGAGCAGCTCGACCCCATCCTGCCGCTCGCCGAGGCGCAGGATGCGTTCCGCAAGCGCTACATCAACGACGTGCTCGATCGGAACGCGGGCAACCGCACCAAGACGGCCAAGGATCTCGGCGTGGACCCGCGGACCATCTTCCGCCACCTCGAGCGGATGGAGGCCGAGCAGCGCGGCGAGACGCTGCCCGCCGAGGCGGGCGAGCCCGGAAGCGACGGGTCGGGAGAGAGGGCGCAGTGATCGCGACGTCCGTGTCGCGATTCCGGCGCTCGCGACAACAGCCCCGCTGTAATGCGCGCGCCAAGGGCGCGATTGGAGCGGCTCTGCGCGCTGGCAAGCCGCGTGCATCTGCGCGAGGGATGGCCGCGTTCTGCGTCCGGGCGCTGATGCCCGCGCTGCTTCTCTCGGCCACCTCGTGCCTTGTGCCGCAGAGCGTGGAGAGCGAAAGCAGCAAGCCGCATGTGCCTCCGCGCGTCGTCATCGAGGCGGTCGATCCGCAGCTCGCTGGCGCGTTCATCCCGCTGCAGCACGGCTCGATCGACGCGGCCGCGAGCTGCTCGTGCCGCGTGCAGCTGAGCGTGCCGCAGATCGAGGAAGACGACCCGACCGCCAGCCTCGAGGTGCGTTGGTTCGTCGACTACGACGCGGCCGATCCCTTCACGCAGCGGCCCGCGGTGCCCAGCCAGATCCTCTCCGGCTCGTTCAACTCGACCGACGTGGTGCGGCCCGGCCCTACGCTCGAGTTCGACCTGGGTGCGCTCGGCGTCGCCGACGGCATCCACGTGGTCGACATGGTGGTCGCGGAGCAAGGCGGCTTCGACGACACCGCCACGACTTTCGCGCACCGCGCGGTGGCGGCCGGCTACTCGTCGGCGACCTTCCGCTTTGTCGTCTCCGTCGAGACCAACAACGACAGCGCCTGCCGCAGCGGCGCACCGTGGGAGCGCGTCTGCGCCGGGAGCGGGCCGTGATGCGCGCGGGAATCCCGGCGCGCACAACGCGCGCACCCGAGCGCCGCGAATCGCTGCGGGCCGCCCTGGGTGCGGGTCTGCTGCTCTTTGCCGCCGCCTGCAGCGGCGGCCTCGACGGCGTGGGCGAGAGCGGCGCGTGCACCACCGACCAGCAGTGCCCCTCGGGGCAGACCTGCTTTCTCAACCAATGCCGCGGCAGCTCCAGCGCGCTGACCACCGTGCTCGCCGAGGTGCGCCCGCCGCCCGGCGGCGCGTACGGCATCGAGCAGGTCGGGCAGATCGATCTGCGCAGCTCCGTCATCGTCAGCTTCTCGCTCTCCGCGCCGCTCAACGTCTCGGGTCAGGTGGTCCAGTCGCTCGGGCTCAACGTCGCGCAAGGGACCGCGCCCATCGCGGGCGCGAGCGTTTCGTTCGCCGCGCGCAATCCGGTCATCCCCGACCGCCCGCTGCAGGCGAGCGTGCAGGCGACGGCCGACGGGACGTTCTCGACGCAGCTCCCGATGGGCACCTGGGACGCGACGGTGGTGCCGCCGCCGCCGCTGCCGCCGCTCTACGAGCCGCTCGGCCTCACCGGCAACACGGCCTCGCTGCAGATCCTCGCGCCGGCGAATCTGGCGATGCTGCCGGTGCATGGCGACCTCACCGCGGGCGCGCAGCCGCTGGCCGGCGCGCGCGTGCTGGCCGTCGACGAGACCGGCAAGCTGCTCGCGGCCGCCGCGCTCTCCGACGCGCTGGGCGGCTTCGACCTGCTGCTCCCGCCGAGCACCACCGCGTTCTACCTGCGGGTGGGCCCGCCGAGCGATGATGGGAGCAGCGACGCAGGCATCCCGCTCATCCCCAGCTACTCCGCAGTCGGTCCGTTCTCCGCGCTCACCGCTTCGCTGACGTGGGACTTCGGCACGCGCCCCGCGGCGGCCACGCTCAGCGGCACGGTCGTCGACGGCTCGGGTGCGCAGGTGCCGCGCGCGCGTGTCTACGCGCTCAGCCTCGACGGCCAGGGCTATGTCTTTTCCAACTCAGTGACCACCGACGCGTCGGGCGCATTCCAGCTCCCGCTCCTCGAGGGGCAGTTCGCCATCGAGGCCGCGCCCACCAGCGGCGCCAACTCGCCGGCGCTCTCCGCCGAGATGGACCTGCAGGTCACCCCATCGGGCGCACCCATCACCCTCACCTGCCTCGCCCAGGTGCAGGCGAGCGGGCGCGTGCTCGCGGCCGACGGCACAGCGGCCCCAAGCGGGACGCAGATCTCCGCCACCCGCCTTCCCGACCGGCTCGTCTCCAGCCGTGTCGCCGCCACCACCCCGACCGACGCGAACGGCAACTTCAGCATCACCGCCGACCCGGGCCAGTACCGGCTCGACGTCGCGCCGCCCGCCTCGAGCGGCCTGCCCGGAAAAGAGGTGGTCATCGACCTCGAGGCCGGCAGCGCCACGCTCAGCGACATCGTGCTCGCGCAGCCGCTGCAAGTGGTCGGCACCGTGGTCGGCAGCAGCCTCTCGGGCAACACGCCGCTGGCAGGCGCCACCGTCGAGTTCTTCGCGCTCGACTCGACCAGCACGCGCTCGATCTCGCTCGGCACCGGCATCACCGACTCGAGCGGCCGCTACCGCGCCGTGCTCCCCGATGTGTCGGACCCGCAAGCCGACGACGACGCTCGCCGTTGACGCGGCAAGCCTGCGCGCGATACCAGAGCCGTTCTCTTGGCCCCAAGATCTCCAGAGCTGCGGCCCTATCGCCTCGCGGTCTACGGCGTGTTCGGGCTGATCTGCGCGGTGCTCTTCCTCCAGCTCATCCGCGCGGTGGTCGGCGATCTCTACGGCCGCGATCTCTATGGCCGCGACCTGCCGGTGGCGTCGGCCGCGACCACGCCGGCGGCCTGCCTGGACGATCTCGATCGCCTCTACCAGCAGCTGGCCGCGCGCGCGATCGAGCCCGCCCCGCGCAACCAGGGTCGCCTCTCCGCCGAGTGGGATCTCTGGTCGCGCCGCTGGGAGACCGAGCTCGATTCAGTCGCGCACCGCTGCGATCTGGCGTCGCCGAAGGACGCGGTGATGGGCGATCTGGCCGAGGCGGTCGAGGCGCTGGAGAACCTGCGCCGCGTGCTGGCCCGCAGCGCCGACGAGTCCTCCGCGCAGGCGGGGCGCGCCCGCGATGCGCTGGCGTCGGCCCGCGCGCAGCTGTTCCACCGCCCGCAGTAGCGCGAACGGCGCGCGCCACGCACGATGCGTGGCACCCAAATTATTGGTGTAGCAACTATCTCCCGGCGGGCGCCGCGGCCGCCTTGGGCGCGGGCGCGGGCGCCGGAGCCGCGGTGGCCGGCCCCGCCGACGCCCCCTGCGCGATCTTGCGGATGCGCTGGCGGATGAGCGGCGCGAGCTCGCTGCCGGGGAAGAGCGAGGCGGCCTTCTGGTACACCTCGGTCGCCTTGGCCGGCGCGTTGGTCTCCTCGTAGGAGGTGCCCAGCCAGTAGCCGGCCGCCTGCGCGAGCTTGCCCTGCGGCTGCAGCTTGAGGAACCGCTCGAGCGGCTCGACCGCGCCGGAGAAGTCCTTGAGCTGGAAGCGCGCAAAACCGAGGTGGAAGTAGAGCTGCGGATCGTTGCTTGGCCCGGCCAGCTCCAGGTAGTGGCCGTAGTTGGTCGAGATGGCCTTGAAGTCGTTGCGCCGCACCGCCTGATCGCCTCCCTCGAGCGCCGACTGGACCACCTGCGTGCGCAGGAGCGCGACGCGATCGTCGAGCGCCTTCGACTCGAGCGCGGAGAGCTGCGTGCGGTCGACGCGCATCGCGTTCGCCATCGCCTGCGTCAGGCCCGGGCCTTCTTTCTCGCTGCCCAGCTGCTCGTAGATCTTGGTGGCCTTTTCGCTCGCGTCGCGGCGCACCTGCGCCTTGGCCGCCTCCTGCTGCGCGGTCTTGGTCAGCGAATCCGCGCGGGCCGCCGCGGCCGCTGCCTCCTCCTGCTTGGCCGCCTGCATCGAGTGCGCGGCGGAGAAGGCGCCGATGAGCGCGATCACCGCGAAGAGCACGTACGCGACCGCGCTGCTGAAGAAGCGGCGGCGCGCGAACTCTTCCTGCCGGTCGCCCATCCGCTTGAGCTCGCCGTGCATGTTCTTGAGCAGGTTGTCGGTCTTGATGATCAGGTTGCGCGCCTCGACCACCTCTTTGCGCAGCTCGGAGAGCTCGCGCTTCTCGGTGGCCGGCGAGACCGGCTCGGACCCGCTGGGCGAGGGCTGCACGCTCACGGTCGGACCAAAAGACTTCGGGGCGTTCTCGTCGGGCATGGGCAGATTTCCTCGCGGCGTATCGCAGCTGATTCGTCCCACGGCCGGAGACGAAACGCACGTTTTTGAACGCCGGATCGCAAGTGCGGTTGGCCGCGCGCGGCGGCCGAGGGGCGTCCCCTAGAACTGGCTGTGCCCTTCGGGCATCTGCGGGTGGCCCGCGTCGTCGGGCGAGAAGAAGTGGACGAGGATGCCGACCGACAAGAGGTTGCCGCCGACGTTCACGTTCGAGTTGAGCGCAGGCCAGAGCGCGTTGGAGACGACGTAGCGATCCTCGACGACCAGCGCGATGCGGCGGGTGAGCCGGATGCGCGCGCCGACGCGAAGAAAGCCCGCCGACGAGTTCGACTCGGTGCTGCCCGACTGGTAGCTGAAGGTGTTGAGCGAGTAGCCGAGGCCGCCGCCCCCATAGAGCGTGAAGTACTTGGTGACGAGGATGGGCGTGTCCGCGCCGAGCAGCAGCGTGACCATCGAGGCGCCGGCGGTGCCGGTGGTCAGCTTCCACGAGTCGGTGGCGTAGCCGACGTCGATGGTGACGTGGAACTCCGCGTCCGGCGCGAACCCGAGCGAGAGGATGCCCGCGGGCTGGAAGGCGTTGTGCTGCGGGTCGAGCCCGTCGCGATCCTGCTCGGAAAGGAACGTGTGCTGCGGCGCGAGGCGCCAGGCGCCCAGCAGCTCGACGGTGGCGTCCCCCTTGGCCGGAATCGAGACGGGCGGCGGGTCGTTGTCGGCGAACGCAGGCAGCGAGCAGGCGAGCGCGAGCAGGAGGGTGAGTCGACGCATCGGTGCTCCGGTGTTGCGAAAGCGGACGAGAGACGGAGGAAAGAGTTGGTACAATACCGCTGCCGCTTCGTGGGAAAAATGAACGAAGCATTAACGAAGCATTGCGGAGGACGTTCGTGGCGCGCGCGCCGGAGACCGGCTTTTACTTTGAACCCGTGGGCGAGCGCCTCGCGCTCGTCGTCGAGGGCTCGCCGTTTCCGACCGACGATCACTGGGCGTGGCTGGGCGACCCGATCGAGATGACGCCGCAGCAGGCGCAGCTGGTGGTCGCGGTGCGCTGGCCGGGCATCGACCCCGGCGAGCTCGAGGTCGAGTTCGATCTCAACTTCGATCGTGCGGTGGCCGAGGCGGAGCGCAAGCGGCGCGAGGACGAAGCGGGCGTCGAGCGCGTGCCGACCGAGTTCGATGTCGATCTGCAGCAGCTGCTCGCGCAGGCCGAGATGCTCAGCGAACAGGTCCGCGCGGCGTCGCTGCATGCGCCGCCCGAGCAGGCGCGCGAGGCGGCGGCCGAGGCCGAGTCGCTGCGCTCGCTGCTCTTGCAGGCCCAGGCGCTGCGCGAGCCAGCGCGCGCGGGGCAGGCGATGGCCGTCGCCGAAGCGCCGCCGCAGAGCATGAGCCTCGTTCGTTCGGCCGGCGCGCCAGCCGAAGAGGCGGTGGAATCGGGGCCGGACGAAGCGGCCGCGCCGCTGAGCCCCGCGCGGACGAACGCTTCATCGCCGGCCGCGAGCCGCGGGCCGCGGGAGCCGCCGGGCGACGAGTTCGTCGACGCCGAGGTGGAGTGGGTCGCGCCTGCGCCTGTGGAGAAGCCGGTCCGCGCGCGAGCCCCCAGCGAGCCGCCCGCCCCCGACGCGCCCAAGCCGGCCCGCAAGCGGCCGAACATCCGCAAAGGCTGACCGCGCGCCGCCCGCGCCGCGCGCGCGTTTCGGGCCCGCGCGCGCGCCATTGCTGCTAGAAAGCCGCCCCGTGAATCGACCCGCGCCGTCCCCGACGTCGAGCGAATCTGTCTCCGCGACGCAGCGCTCGTCGGGCGTCGGCCCCGGCCGCGCGGCGCAGCTCGCTCGCGTGGCCGCCCTGCCCGCCCTCTCCGGCCTGCTCTACTTTCTCTCGTGGATCGGCTTCGGCATCTGGCCGCTCGCGTTCATCTGCTTCGTGCCGCTGCTCTACGCGCTGCGCGAGCTGACCCCGCGGCAGGCGCTGCGGCGCGGCGCCTGGATGGGCTTCATCACGCATCTGGGCGGTTACACCTGGATCGTCCACCTGCTGAAGGACTTCGCGTTCCTGCCCACGCCGCTCGCGGTGCTCGGCTATGTGCTCATCTGCGCTGCGCAGGGCTTCCTCTTCGCCGTCTTCGCGTGGATCTTGCGCCACGCCTGGATTCGATCGGGCTGGTCGCTCGCCGCGCTGGTTCCGCTCGCGCTCTGCGCCACCGAGCTCGCCTATCCGCTGCTCTTCCAGAGCTACACCGGCGTCTCGCTGATGCCCGCGCTGCCGCTCATCCAGATGGCCGACCTGGGCGGCGTGCTCTTGCTCTCCGCGCTGCAGGCGGTGGTGAACGGCGCGCTCGCCGAGCTGCTCTTCTTCTTCGCCGCGCGCAAAGCCGCGCCAGGCGTGATCCCGAGCGCGACTGCGCCGCGCGTGCCCTATGCGTCGCTGACCGCGGCGCTGCTCTTTCTCGCCGCGTCGATCGGATATGGCGAGCTGCGCCTCTCGCAGATGCGCGCCGCCGAGAAGGCCGCGCCCAAGCAGCAGGTCGGCCTGGCGCAGCCGAACGTGGGCGAGGTCGAGCTGCACGAGCACCCGTTCGCGGCCGTGCGCGCCCTCTGGGACGAGACCGCCGAACTCCAAGTCCGCGGCGCCGACCTGGTCATCTGGCCCGAGGCGGCCTTCAATCTCCAGTTGGTCGATGTCACCCGCCGCGAGCTGGGGAAGTCGATATCCGATCATATCCCGGTCAATATCGTCGCCGGAATGATGCGCGGCGAAATGGGGACACAGCACGTCTGGAACAGCGCCGTCTCGATCTCGGCCGATGGGATGCTCGGCGACCATTACGACAAGATCGCGCTGCTCGCGTTCGGCGAGTACATCCCGTTCGGCGATACCTTCCCGATCCTCTATCGCTGGTCGCCGATGGCCTCGCCGCTCAGCCGCGGCGTGACCACCGCGCCCCTGCGCGAGGGGCCGTGGCTGCTCGCGACCAGCATCTGCTACGAGGGCATCCTCCCGCGGACGGTCGCCAAGACGATGGAAGATTACGGCGGCGGGCGCGCGAACCTGCTCGTCAACCTGACCAACGACAGCTGGTACGGGACCGGCCACGAGCAGGAGCAGCACCTGATGCTCGCGGTGATGCGCACGGTGGAGCACCGCCGCTGGCTCGCCCGCGCCACCTCGACCGGCGTGAGCGCCTTCGCCGACTCGATGGGGCGCCTGGTGCAGACCATCCCGCGCGACACCCGCGGCGTGGCGATGCAGGAGGTGCCGATGCTGAGCGGCACGACCGTCTACGAGCGGCTCGGCGACTGGCCGGGCTATCTCTCTCTCTTGATCCTGGCGGGCATCTTCCTGCGCGCCCGGCTGCAGCGCGGGAAGGCCTGACCCGCTCGAGCTACGGCGCGGCGATCTGCTGCTGCACCAGCGCCTTGTCCTCGCGGTAGGTGAAGTGCTCGACCAGCTTCCAGGCTTCGCTGCGGTCGGTGATGCGCGGGTTCAAGATGGGCACCAGGTCGAGCTTCGACTGGCGATAGGTGACGTGATCGATGAGCATCGCCACCTCGCCCACGATGAACCAGTTGCTGGCGGCGGCCGCGCGGATCAGCGCGAGCTTGCCGGCGTCGCCGCCCTCGGAGCGATCGACGGCGCGGATGAGCTGCTTGAACTCCTCGACCGGCATCGGCTGCGGCGCGTTCGGATCGACCGGCCGCGGCGCGGGAGCTGCGCGGACCGGCTCGGGCGGCGGGCGGCGAGGCGGCGGCGCGGAGGCGCAGGATGCGGCGGCGAGCAGGCAGAGCGCGAGCGTGCGGTTCATCGCCGTCTCATAGCGCAAATCCGCGCCAGCTCTACAATCTCTCGCTTGAGAACCAAGCCTGCGGGGCTTATCCTGTTCGGTCCCTCTTTTGAAGGAACGGTGGATGGAGCCTGAGTTCATTCTGGTGAAGGGCGCCCGCGAGCACAATCTCAAGGGCATCACGCTCGAGATCCCCAAGAAGAAGCTGGTGGTGTTCACCGGCGTCTCCGGAAGCGGCAAGTCGTCGCTCGCCTTCGACACCCTCTACGCCGAGGGGCAGCGCCGCTACGTCGAGTCGCTCTCCGCCTACGCGCGCCAGTTCCTCGGGCAGATGGAGAAGCCGCACTACGACGTCATCCGCGGGCTGTCGCCGACCATCTCCATCGAGCAGAAAGCCGCCTCGAACAACCCGCGCTCGACGGTGGGAACCATCACCGAGATCCACGACTACCTGCGCGTGCTCTACGCGGCCATCGGCAAGCAGAGCTGCTACCGCTGCGGCCGCGGCGTCGGCAAGCAGAGCGCGCAGCAGATCGCGCAGGAGCTGGCGCGGCTGCCGGAGGGGACCAAGCTGACCATCCTGGCGCCGCTCGTCGAGAACCGGAAAGGCGAGCACAAGGAGCTGCTGCAGGACTCGCAGAAGCGCGGCTTCTCCAAGGTGCGCATCAACGGCGCCGTGCGCCCGCTCGACGAGGAGATCGAGCTCGACAAGAAGAAGAAGCACGACATCGAGCTGGTCATCGACCGCCTGGTGATCAAGGCGCCGGAAGCGGCGGCGGGCGGCAAAGGGAGCAGCAGCGAGCAGGTGCTCATCGACAAGCGGCTGATCGACTCGGTCGAGACGGCGCTGCGCGAGGGCAAGGGCGTGCTGCACGCGCTCACCTCGCTGCCGAGCAGCGCGCGCGGCGGCAAGAGCGCCACCGAGGGCGAGACGCACACGATCTACAGCGAGCATCTCGCTTGCCCGGTCTGCGGCATCGGCTTCCCCGAGCTGCAGCCGTCGAGCTTCTCGTTCAACAACCCGCTCGGCATGTGCCAGGAGTGCAATGGCCTCGGCTCGCGTCCGGAGATGGACCCGGAGCTGGTGGTGCCGGACCAGAGCAAGACCATCCGCGGCGGCGCGATCGAGCCGTGGACGCACGCGCTCGAGCGCGGCGGCGGCTGGACGTTCCGCATGATCGAGTCGCTCTCGCAGTCGTTCAAGGTCCCGCTCGACAAGCCGTGGAAGGACCTGCCCAAGGAGACGACCAAGCTGCTCCTGTTCGGCTCGGGCGAAGAGACGATGAACATCAAATGGAGCGAGGGCGGCCGCTCCGGCACGTACCGCACGGCGTTCGAGGGGATCATCCCGATGCTGATGCGGCGCTTCAAGGAGACCACCTCGGAGAGCATGCGCAAGCACTACCTGCGCTACTTCTCGGACAAGCCGTGCTCGGCCTGCAACGGCGAGCGCCTGCGGCCAGAGAGCCGCGCGGTGCGCATCAACAACAAGAGCGTCGTCGACGTCTCGCGGATGACCATCGACGCCGCGTCGGACTTCATGAAGACGCTGCCCTTGGTCGGCAACGACAAGGTGGTCGCGACCGAGCTGCTCAAGGAGATCGGCAACCGGCTCAACTTCCTGCTCGACGTCGGCCTCTCGTACCTGACGCTCGACCGGCCCGGCCCGACGCTCTCGGGCGGCGAGTCGCAGCGCATCCGGCTCGCCTCGCAGATGGGCTCCGAGCTGACCGGCGTCATCTACATCCTCGACGAGCCGTCGATCGGCCTGCACCAGCGCGACAACGCGCGCCTGCTGGCGACGCTGCAGCGGCTGCGCGACTTGGGGAACAGCGTCATCGTCGTCGAGCACGACGAGGAGACGATGACCGAGGCCGACTACCTGGTCGACTTCGGGCCGGGCGCGGGCGAGCTGGGCGGCGAGATCGTCGCGGCGGGCACGCCGGCCGAGGTGATGAAGAACGTCAAGTCGCTCACCGGCGGCTACCTCTCGGGCCGCAAGCGGATCGAGATCCCCAGCAAGCGGCGGCGCGGCAACGGCCTGCACATCTCGCTGCATGGCGCGTCGGCGAACAACCTGAAGAGCGTCGACGTGGAGATCCCGCTCGGCGCCTTCACCGCGGTCACCGGCGTCTCCGGCGCCGGCAAGTCGACGCTGGTCAACCGCGTGCTCTATCCGGCGCTCTCCCGCGCGCTCTACGGCTCGCGCGACACGCCGGGCACCTACAAGGCGCTCTCGGGCATCGAGCACCTCGACAAGGTGATCGACATCGACCAGAAGCCGATCGGCCGCACGCCGCGCTCGAACCCGGCGACCTACACCAAGGTCTTCGACACCATCCGCGACGTGTTCGCGCGCACGCCGGAAGCGCGCGCGTACGGCTACGAGCCGGGCCGCTTCTCGTTCAACGTGAAGGGCGGCCGCTGCGAGGCGTGCGAGGGCGACGGCATGAAGGTCGTCGAGATGCACTTCCTCGCCGACGTCTACGTGCCGTGCGAGGTCTGCCAGGGCAAGCGGTTCAACGACGCGACGCTGCGGGTGACGTTCAAGGGCCTGAACATCGCGCAGGTGCTCGACCTCTCCGTGCGCGAGGCGATCGAGCTGTTCGCGGTGCACAAGGAGATCGTCCGCATCTTGAAGACGCTCGACGACGTGGGCCTCGGCTACGTCAAGCTGGGCCAGCCTTCGCCGACGCTGTCCGGCGGCGAGGCGCAGCGGATCAAGCTGTCGCGCGAGCTCGCCCGCACCGACACCGGCCGCACGCTCTACGTGCTCGACGAGCCGACCACCGGCCTGCACTTCGAGGACATCCGGCGCCTGCTGGTGGTGCTCGAGCGCCTCGTCGAAGCGGGCAACACGGTGCTGGTGATCGAGCACAACCTCGACGTCATCAAGTGCGCCGACCACGTCATCGACGTCGGCCCCGAGGGCGGCGACAAGGGCGGCCGGATCGTCGCGGCGGGCACGCCCGAGGAGATCGCGCGCGTGAAGGCCAGCTACACCGGGCAGTATCTCGCCAAAGTGCTCCAGCGCGGCGCGCTCGCGCGGGGCGGCTGAGCGGGCGCGCCGCGACGGCGTGCGGAGAGGCCAGAAAAAGCACAGCCTCCCCGGCTCCGCGCGCAAGTCTCAGCGAGCGGCGGGAGGCTCGCGCCGAGGCGTCGCGCTCGCCTGCGCGGGCGGCTCGAAGAGATCGAGCACGCGGAGCAGCTCTGCGTTTTCGACCAGCGACAGCTCGCGCACCAGAGCGGCATCTTCGGCCGAGAGCGGGCGGCGCGCAGGCGCTGGCGCCGGAACGCGGGCGGGCGAGGGAGGCGGGTGCGCGGACACCTCGCTGCGCGGGGCGGTGTCGGCGCGGGCGGCCAGCGGAGCCGCCAGAAGCGCGCTGCAGAGCGCGAGGCGCGCCGGGGCGTGGAGCGGGCACCAGAGCATGCGCGGCTCTACTTCTCGCGGCGGCGGTCGAGCCGCTCGTCGCGCTTCTCTTCCTTGCGCTCGCGCTCCTCTTCGCGCCGCTCGCGGAGCTTGAGCCGCGCGGCCTCCCGCTCCTCGGGCGTCATCTGCTCCCAGCGGCGCATGTTCTCGAGCAGGTGGGCCCGCTCTCCCGGCTCGGCGCGCATCACCTTGCCGAGCGCCTCGCGGAGCTTCTCCTGCCGCTCGGGCGGCAGCTCGCGGAAGCGCTTCCAGCTCTCCAGCACGCGCTGCTTCTCGTCGGGCGGCAGCGATTGGAAGCGAGCGTAGCCCTGCTCCACCTCGGCTCTCTTCTCGGGAGACATCTGCTGCAGCCGCTCAAGCCGCGCGCGCAGCTCGGCGCGCTCTTGCGGCGTGAGCTGTTGCAGCTCGCGAAAGCGCTGGCGCAGCTCCTCCTGCCGCTCCGGTGGCAGCGCGCGAAAGCGCTCCTCGGCGGCTCCATCCGGATCGAGCGGCGCGGCTGCGCTGGGAGCGGTCTCGCGCGCCTCGGCAGCCGCAGAGGGGCGCGGCGCGGCGGCGGCGGGCG
>Ga0302196_10000245_pt1 | contig 53696 bp, 45 predicted proteins | sample II_Bog_N1_3_FD_198794 | JGI IMG/M metagenome (GOLD analysis project Ga0302196, IMG submission 198794) | Peat permafrost microbial communities from Stordalen Mire near Abisko, Sweden - II_Bog_N1_3 | ecosystem: Environmental > Terrestrial > Soil > Wetlands > Peat | place: Sweden: Abisko... | reverse complement strand
CGTGGCGATCTCGAACCCCTGGAGCCTGCCGATGGCGTCGATGAGGCCCGCGCGCCCGCCCGCGCGCGTACGCGGCGTCAGGTGGTGGTGCTGGAAGAGGTAGCGGAGGAAGTCCTGCGCGCTCACGGGCTCGATCTGCGCCCTCAGCCGATCGAGCGTGTAGCGGTGGATGCGCGCGAGCAGACGGCGGTCGCACATCTCTTCCTCGATGGCGCCGGGGGAGAAGCGGCCGCGGAGGACCAACCCCTCGGACTCGAGCTTCGCGCTCGCCGCGAGCACCTCCCACGCCTCGAGCGCGAGCCGCTCGGCGAGGCGAGGCGGCGCGAAGGGGCCGAGGACCTCGGCGTGGCCCCGGACGATCGCGAGGACGGCGTCCTCGCGGGACAGCGGCGCACCCGCGAGGCGCGGCGGGAGCACGACCCTCGGGGTGACGACGGCACCAGGGTAGAGGGTCTCGATCGCCGCGGCGTTCTCGGCCGCAAAGGCAACGGGACCCGCCGCCGTGGAGACGACGGCCGCGCGCCCCATGCGCGAAAGCTCGCCCAGCCACGAAGACCACGCCGGCACCAATGGCGTCGCGACGAGGCCGAGGAGGGCGTCGTGCAGCTCGTCCGCGTCGCGCGGCACGGGCTCCGCCTCGGCGACCACGCGCAGGATCGCGTCGGCGTCGAGCGCGCCGAGCTCCCGCTGGTTCTCGGGGAGCGTGCGGCGCAAGGACAGGGCGCGCGTGCGGCGTTCCTCGAGCGGCGCGTCGTCCAGGAAGGCGTACGGCTTGGCGTTCAGGATCTCGTGCGCGAAGGGCGAAGGCTCCGTGGTGTCGCGCGCGTGCATGCGGATCGCGCCGGACTCGATGCGCCCGAGGATGGCGTGCAGGCGCGCCGTGTCCATCGCCTCGAAGAGGCAGTCGCCCACGGTCTGCCGCACGAGCGGATGATCGGGGATCTCGATGGGCCCCGTCGCGTTCTCCTGGCACGCGACCTGCGCGGGGAACACGGCCGCGAGCAGATCCTCGCTCCGCATCCGCTGGATGAACGGCGGGACCTTCTTGCCTCGCTCGTGGCGGAGGACGGCGAGCGCTCGCGTCGCGTTCCACCGCCAGCGCGCTCCGAACATGGGCGCGACGAGGATCGCCTGCTTGAGGGTGGCCTCGAGCTGATCGCTACGCACGAAGTGGAAGGCGTCCGCGAGGGGGAAGCTGTGCGCGGCGCCGAGGGAGAGGACGATGGCGTCGTCGGTCGCCGCGGCCTGGAGCTCGAAGTCGAAGCTCACGCAGAAGCGCTTGCGGAGGGCGAGCCCGAACGCGCGGTTCACGCGGGCCCCGAAGGGCGCGTGCACGACGAGCTGCATGCCGCCCGCCTCGTCGAAGAAACGCTCGAAGACCACGTCCTCCACCGTCGGCACGCGGCCGAGCGCGTCGCGCTGGGCGCGGATGTAGTCGGCGATCTGCGCCGCGCCCTCCTTGCCGAGCGCGCACTCGCTCCCGAGCCAGGCCACGACGTCGCGCCCAGCGTCCAGCGCGGCGACGACGTCGGCGCGGAGCCGGCTCACCTGGAGCGAGAGCTCCCACGTTCGACCCGGCGCCTCCCCGAGCCAGAACGGAACGGACGGGGCCTGGCCGTGCGCGTCCTCCACGCGCACGATGCTGCGGCGCGACTCGACGCGCCGGATGCGCCAGGAGTGGGAGCCGAGGACGAACACGTCGCCCGCCATGCTCTCGATGGCCCAGTCCTCGTTCACCGTTCCCACGAGCGTCTCGTCGGGATCGAGCACGACGCGGTAGTCGGCCACGTCGGGGATGGCGCCGCCGTTGGTGAGCGCGACGATGCGCGCGGCGCGGCGGCCCTTGAGGACGCCGTTCACGCGGTCGCGGTGGAGGAGCGCGCCCGTGCGCCCGAGGCGCGGGGCGACGCCCTCCGAGAGGTTCAGGACCACCTCGTCGAACTCGGCGCGCGCGAGCGTCGCGTACGGGGTCGCCTCGCGGACGAGCGCGTAGAGGGCGTCCTCCGTCCAGTCGCGCGCGGCGCACTCGGCGGCGAGCTGCTGCGCGAGGACGTCGAGCGGGGCGACGGGAGGCTCTACCCGGTCGAGCTGGCCGGCCGCCACCGCGCGGATGAGCGCGGCGCACTCGACGAGCTCGTCGCGCGACGTCGCGAACAGGCGGCCGCGCGACGTGCGGCCGAGGGCGTGGCCCGAGCGACCGATGCGCTGGAGGAACGTCGTCACCGCGCGCGGTGAGCCGACCTGGCAGACGAGGTCGACCGAGCCGACGTCGATGCCGAGCTCGAGCGAGGCCGTCGCCACGATGGCGCGCATCTCTCCCCCCTTGAGCCGCTGCTCGAGCGCGAGGCGCCGATCCTTGGCGAGGCTCCCGTGGTGGGCCCCGACGACGGCCTCGCCGAGCCGCTCGCCGAGGTGGTGGGCGACGCGCTCGGCCATGCGCCGCGTGTTGACGAAGACGAGCGTGGTCCGCTGCTCGCGGACGAGCGCCGCGAGCCGGTCGTAGATCTCCGACCACTGCTCGTTCGTGGCCACGGCCTCGAGGTCCGTGGCGGGGACCTCGACGCGAAGGTCGAGGTCGCGCCTGTGGCCGACGTCGACGATGGAGCACGGCCGGTCCGTCCCGACGAGGAACCGCGCCGCCTCGTCGATGGGGTGGACGGTGGCGGAGAGGCCGATGCGCTGGGGCCGCCGGCGCTGCGCGCCCGTCTCCACGCAGAGCGCGTCGAGCCGGGCGAGCGACAGCATGAGGTGGCTGCCGCGCTTGTCGCGCATGAGCGCGTGAAGCTCGTCGACGATGACGGTGCGCACGTTCGCGAGCAGCGCGCGGGGCCGCGCGGCCGTGAGCATCAGGTAGAGCGATTCGGGCGTGGTGATGAGGATGTGCGGCGGCGTCCGCACGATGGCCGCGCGTGCGGCCGGGGTCGTGTCGCCGGTGCGCAGGGCCGTGCGAATCGACGGAGGCGCAAGACCCAGCTCGACGGCCGCCGCGCGGATGCCGGCGAGCGGGACGTCGAGGTTCTTCTGGACGTCGCTGCTCAGCGCCTTGAGCGGCGAGACGTAGACGACGTCGATGGCCCCGAGAGGCACGTCCGCGTCGGCGCGCACGAGGCCGTCGAGGCTCGCGAGGAAGGCGGCGAGCGTCTTGCCCGAGCCGGTCGGCGCGGCGATGAGCGTGTCACGACCCGCGCTGATCTCGGGCCAGCCGCGCAGCTGGGCCTCGGTCGGCGCGCCGAGCGTGCGGTCGAACCAGGCGCGGACGGCGGGATGAAACGAGGACGGCAACGGCATGCGGCGACCGACTGCTCACCCTAGCGCCGGCAGCGTCGCGCGTCGATGCAGGCGGCCTGGGGAACGGCGCGCTAATGCGGGATGCCCCCGCACGTCGCGTACCCGGTCGGCAGGCCCCAGTTGCCGATGTTGAAGGACGAGCACGTGCCGGCGTCGTCCTCGACGCACCCGGCGTTGGCCGCCTTGATGTCGCACAGCTGGGCCTGGAGGTTCGGGTCGGTGCAGTTGGCGGGGGTGGCGCACGCCGACGTGATGATCCCGTTTCCGTCGTCGGACATGCAGCAGATCGTGCCCGCGGCGCAGTTCGCGGTGCCCGCGCACTGGAGGCCGATGCCGCCGCCCTGGGCGAAGCTCGAGTTGATGCAGAGACCGCCGACGCACGCGAAGGTGGCCTCGGGCGGCGGGTTCAACGAGAGCGAGACGCAGCAGGTGTTCTCGGGGATCGCGCAGGCGACGTCGCCGCACGGGAGCGACGTCGCGTTGCCGCCGGCGCTGCCGGAGGAGCCGCCGCCGTCCTCGACGTCGGCGTCGGGCAGCACCGGCGGCGGAGGGGGGCCCGAGTCGACGGGAGTCGACGTGCTGTCGACCGCGGCCCCCGCGTCCTTCGGGGCGTTCGGGGCGTCGGTGCCCTCGGAGCTGTCGGGCGCCGACGTCATGCCGTGGCCGGTGTCACCGATGGCGGGCGACCCGCTGTCCTCCGCGCCGGCCTCGGCGCCGCCCCCTGCGATGGGAGACCCATGACTGCCGCTGCACCCCGACGCAGCGACGGCGAGGCCCATCACGATCGCGACCGCAATCCCTGTAGCTTCCATGCAATGCTCCTCACCCGAGTGGCGGGCAAGCATGACTCGGGCACAGCCGAATGCCACCACGGAGTGGGTTGCGCGGCGTTTGGCGGACACGCGCTGGGATCCCGTGCAGCAATGCTCTATTAATGCCGGGGTGACGGAGGAATGGTCCCCACCCGAGTCTCCGTTCGAGCCCGAGGAGCTCGCGGGTGCGCTGGCTCCCTTCGCGGAGGCGACGATGCTGCCCGCGCGCGCGTACTGCGATCCGGACGTGTACGCGTTCGAGCAGGAGCACTGGTACGGGCGTGACTGGGTCTGCGTGGGGCGCGCGAGCGACGTGCGCGAGGTGGGGTCGTGGTTCGTCGCGCCGCTCGGACCCGCGGGGGTCATCGTCGTTCGGGACGACGATGGCGCGCTGCGCGCCGTGCACAACGTGTGTCGCCACCGCGGGGTCAAGATCATCGACGGCTGCGGGCGCGCGGCGCAGAGCTTCACGTGCCCCTACCACGCGTGGACCTACGACCTTCGCGGCCGCCTCGTCGGCGTGCCGGGGCTCGGCGGCCGCGAGAGCGTCGAGCGCGAGGTGCTGGGGCTCCGACCCGCGCAGGTCGATACGTTCGGTGGCTTCGTCTTCGTGAGCCTCGCGTGGGACACGCTGTCCTTACGCGACTGGCTCGACGATCTGCCGGCGCAGTTTGCCGGCATCGCCCTCGGCGACCTCGTGCTCGGCCGTCGCACGACATCCGAAGTGCACGCGAACTGGAAGCTCTTGATGGAGAACTTCGCCGAGTCGTACCACTTCGGGCCGGTCCACCCCGCGCTCGAGAAGCAGACGCCGTCGCGGCGCGCCGAGACGCTCGACTCGCGGGGCCCGTGGCAGGGGGGCTGGATGCCGCTCGCCACCGGGCACGAGACGGTGTCCACGGACGGCCGCACCCACGGTCGTCCTCTCCTGCGGAAGGACGGCGCCGCGCGGCACGGCGTGCTCGATTACGTCGTGTGGCCGAACCTGTTTCTCAGCTTGCAGCCCGACTACCTGCTCGCGTACCGGATCGAGCCCGTCTCCGAGCGCGCGTCGCGCGTCACGCTCGACGTGCTGTTCGATCCGGCGGCAGCCAGGGACGGGGAGGTCGATGCGCCGGACGTCTACGACTTCTGGGAGAGGACGAACGCGCAGGATTTCGCCATCGTCGCGCGCCAGCAAGTCGGCATCTCTTCACCCGGCTACACCCCGGGACGGTTCACTTCGATGGAAGAGGGCGTCTACGAGTTCGACAAGATTGCCGCGGAGCGTTACGCGGATCCGTAGCCCAGCCCGGCGCCTGTGGTGGCCCCAGAGGCCGTCCGACGCCGTCACATGTGTCACGGGTGACCATCGAATGGGCCCCGGGACCCCTCCGGACGCAAGTAAAGAAGAACAGGCGTGATTCTTCGTTTACGCAGGGCCCGTTTTGCTTTTTCATGGTGAGGCGACCGTCGGTCTCACTCGCGCGTAACTCCGAAGTGACGCCCACGACCACTCGAATGGACCAGCAGCTCGAACTCGCCAACGGCTACTCCCGCTCCCACCGTCTCTACGAGTGGGGCGGCATCATACTTGGCGTGTCCAGCGCCACGACGCTGGGCGTACGCCTTGCCAGCGCCGACAACCTCTCGGGCTGGTGGATGCCGCTGGCCTTGTTCCTCGGGATCCTCGGCGCGGACCTGACGTCCGGCGTCGTCCACTGGGCCTGCGACACGTGGGGATCGGTGCGGACGCCCATCCTCGGCAAGCTCGCCATTCGCACGTTCCGCGAGCACCACGTCGACGACAAGGCCATCACGCGGCACGACTTCGTGGAGACGAACGGCCACAACATCGCCCTCTCGCTCCTGCCGTCCGTCATCGGGCTCTTCCAGCTCGAGCACGGGACGCTCCGGTCGACCGTCGTGGCGATGTCGCTCTTCTCCATGGCCCTCTGGGTCGGCATGACGAGCCAGATCCACAAGTGGGCGCACCAGGACCAGCCGCCGCGCGTCGTCCGCTGGCTCCAGGACTCGCGCATGATCCTCGCGCCCCACCACCACGACGTGCACCACAAGGCTCCGCACGACAGCAACTACTGCATCACGGTCGGCTGGCTGAACGGTCCCTTCACGGCCATCGGCTTCTTCGACAAGCTGGAGCGCATCATCACCCGCGTGACCGGCGCGAAGCCCCGCGGCGAAGAGCTGTAGGCCGCTGGGCGGTCCCGTCCATAGACCCCCGGTCGATAGGAGTAGACCTCGGGTCGATAGACCCACAAAAGACCTCGCCCCCCGGACCTTCTCAGGTGCGGGGGGCGCGGGTGTTTCCGTTGTCTGTGTGCGAGGTTAGGCGCGCTTGCGACGGCGGCCTACGAGCACCGCGGCTCCGACGGCGAGCCACGCCAGGTCGCCCGACCGGGACTCGGTCTCGCTCGAGGAGACCGCGCAGCCCGAGGACTTCGAGGACCCGTACGTCTCCGCCGCGCCCGACCCACTTCCGCTGCCGGGGGTCGTCGAGGCGCTGCCGCTACCCGGGAAGCAGTAGCCGCTCTGGCACGTGTAGCCCGAGAGGCAGCCGGTGAAGCCGGTGCACGGCTCGGTGCAGACCTCGGCGGGGTTCAGGCCGCTCGGAGGGGCCTCGCAGTAGCCCGAGCTGCATTCGGAGGCGCTCGAGCAGGACGAGCCAAGGGCGCCGGGGCTGGTCGAGCTTCCGGTGCCGGTGTCCTGACCGCCGAAGCCACCGCTGCCGGTGTCTCCGCCGCCCTGGCTTCCGGTGCCGGTGTCCTCGATGGGCGGCGTGCCCGAATCCTCGGACGGGCTACCCGCGTCGACCGGGGGCGGAGGGGGAGGCGTGCCGCCCGCCAGCGCGAGGAGCTTGTTGCCGTTGGGGGAGCCGAGGCCCGTGGGCCCGTCCCACCCCGTCCCGGCCGTGCACATCACGTCCGAGCAGAGGTTGTCGTTGTCGTTGTTGCCCGACGTCACGTCGTTGAACGCCGCGATGTTCTTGTAGAAGAGCGCGTGCTGGTCGCTCCCGCCGAGGCCGAGGCGGACCATGATCGCGGCCCAGAGGGGCGTCGCCGCGCTCGTCCCGACGACGGCGTTCCAGCCGTTGTCGTCGGCGTCGTAGGCGGCGATGCCGCCGCTGCTCTGCGTCGGCGTGAACTCGGCCGCGGCCGAGACGTCGACCGACGCGCGCTCGGTGCAGCTGCCGAAGCTGAAGCCGGAGGTGCTCTGGTAGCTCGGCGTGGCAAACTCGCCGCTGCACCCGCTGCCGCCCGCGCCACCCTGGGCGCCGTCGTTCCACACGACCTCGGAGTAGCTGCTACCGCTCTTGTTGAGCGTCGTCCCGCCGACGGCCATGACGTAGACCGAGGAGGCCGGGAAGTTTGCGCCGACCGCCTGGCCGTTTCCGTCGGCCTCGTCCAGGTAGCCCTGGTCGCCGGAGGCGGCGAGGATCGTGATGCCCGTCTGCTGGTACGGGCTCTGGTCGTCCTGCTGCTCGGGGCCGCCCCAGCTGTTGCTCGCCACCTCGGCGTGGACGACGGTGGCCGCGATGGCCTGCATGGCGTCCAGATCGCCCGTGGTGTTGGCCTCGACGAGGACGATGCTGCAGTCGGGACAGGCCGCGCTGACCATGTCCATGTCGAGCCCGGTCTCGCCGGACCAGCCGGGACAGTCCGTCGTCGTCACGCTGTTGACGGTTCCGTCCTCGCCGACGCGGGCGAAGCAGGCCGTACCGTTCGGTACCGGCACGCCCGAGCTGTTCGTCGGGCAAGCCGCGAGGGCGGGGATGTTGAATGCCGCGCGGTATGCGTTGACGTCATCGAGCGCGTGGATCGAGGGCAGCTCCATGAGGGCGACGATCTTGCCGTTCGCCTTGGCGCTCGACGGGATGTTGTACGCCGTGAGCACGTCCGTCGGCGTCATCGTACCGGAGGGGGGCGAGCTTCCGCCCTGGCCGGCCTGCGCCTGGCAGTTCGGGTCGGAGCCGCCACCGCCGCCACCGCCGCCGTGTGACGCGGGGACGGGACGGCGAGGCCGCGTCGTGTCGACGATGCGCTGGGCGAAGCAGCGGCGGTTCGTGCCGTCCCGTGCGGGACACACGTCCTCCACCGTGCGGCCGTAGCCGTCGATGTGCTGCGCCGGACGGAGCGACTGCCCCGAGACCGACTTGCCTGCCGCACTGGCCGAGCCGCCTACGAGCAGCGCAGCCGGACCCAAAAGCATGACTGCCCACAAACCTCGCATCGACGCCATCGAAGCACCCTCCTACCACCGCACACCGCAGGGACCTGGGGACGACCGCGGCATCTTTATGCCGCGCGTTCTGGCGGACGCAACGGGAAGTCGAGCGCGAAAACGCGAAAACTGTCCGGGCTGGAATCTTGGCGTACGCACGAACCAAGAGGTGGGAATCTTTGCTGTTATGGGCGGCAAACGAGTGCCGTTGTGGATCGGCCGTGCCCCGGTGGTGGTGGGGCGTCACTCATTCAGGTGACACGTCCGCGGGAGACCTACGGCCTTGCGCCGAACGCGGGTCTGGGCGTAAAAGCGCTCTCTCAGGGATCGTCTCAAATCCGGCACACTAGGAGACTTGGAAGATGCGTCTATCGACATGGATTGGCTCGGGCATGGTGATGGGGCTGCTTCTCGGATCGAGCGCGATCCTCAGCGGCTGCGGCGGCGAAGCGGCGACGGGCGCACCGGCGACGACGCCGACTGCGGCGTCCCCCGAGGACGAGGCGTCCGCTGCCGATCTGCATGAGCACCACAGGCACCACCACCATGGCGGCGTCGTGATGTTCATCGCGATGAGCCTCGACTCGCTCGGCGTCACGCCGGAGCAGGCGCAGCAGATCGAGAAGATCCAGGGCGACCTGTTCGCGAAGATGGAGCCCTCCCACGTCGCCGAGCAGCACCTCATGACGGTCCTCGCGGACGGCATCGCCGCCGGCAAGGTCGACGAGACGAAGGTGAACGAGGCGATCAACGGCGTCGCCACCGCGTCGGCCGGCCTCCACGACGCGACGATCGCGGCGCTGAACGAGCTGCACGGCGTCCTCAAGCCCGAGCAGCGGGCCACGCTGGTCGACAAGGTGCAGGCCCACTTCGAGGTCTGGAAGAAGGCGAACTCCGAGGAGCTCAAGCCGGGCGACGCCGCGCATCCGGCGCACCTCGAGGTCCTCGCCAAGGAGCTGAACCTGGCGCCCGACCAGGTCGAGAAGATCCGCGCCACCTTCGCCGATCGCGTGAAGAGCACGCCGAACACGCACCGCTTCAACCCGCTCCAGGCGGAGGCTCACCTCCAGGAGTTCGGCAACGCCTTCAAGTCCGAGACGTTCGACGCGAAGAACCTCCCGCGCCGCGCTTTCGTGAACCAGAACCTCGCCCTCTGGGGGTCCCGTCGCATGGCTCACTTCGTCGAGTCGATCGACCCGATCCTGACACCCGATCAGCGTACAAAGTTCTCCGCGGAGCTGAAAGAGCACGCGGCGGCGAAGAGCGGCATCTTCGACGGCGACAAGCACGAGCGCTGAGCCTGAATAACGTCCTCTCTTCTTCGTCGGACTGGTGCAGCTAGCGACAGCTCGCTGCACCACCTCTTTCCCTAAAGAAGGAAGTCATGAACCGAACCGCCGCCATGTTCTGCAAAGCCGCAATCGCTGGAGTGTCCCTCCTGACCGCAGTCGCGGCGACGGGCTGTGGCGGCGAAGTCGCCGTTGCGGAGCCCGCGTACTACCCGCCGGCCGCCTACGTCGCTTCGACGGCGCCCGTGTACTACGAGGGGCGTCCGGCGTACTTCTACGGCGACCGCTGGTATTACCGCGACGGTGGCGGTTGGGGTTATTACCGCAACGAGCCCGAGTACTTGCGCGGGCGTCGCGGGCTCTACGTGGGCGTCGGCGTCGGCTACAACCGCGGGTACGTGTACCGCGGCGGTCGCGGGTACGGCGGTCGCGGCTACCGCCGCTAGTACAGCCGGGCTCGGCGAAGCCGAGCGAACCCGGAACGAAGTTCCGGCCGCCCGTACTAGTCGTCAGCGGGCGAGGAGAGGGGCTCCCGCCCATAGCAGCGCCACGACGACGAGCCCCGCAGCGGTTGCGTAGCGTCGTCGTGAGGCCACGAGGATTGACGGAAGGGCTAGCGCCACGGCTGCGATGAGCAGCAGGTGCTGGACGCCGAGGTAGCTCGTCCACCACAGGTAGCGCCCCACCGGAGCGTCCTCGGGGCGGTGGACGCCCTCGAGGCCGGCCAGCGCGTACATGCCCAGCGAATCGACGGCGAGACCGAGCGCGCCCATACCGGCGTATGTGCCCAGATCGTGTGCTTTCGCCAGAGGTGTGATCGCCCAGGCGGCGAGCACCACGGCCCCGGCGACAAGAGTGAGCTGGGCGTATGCGCCGAGGCACTCGTCCAGATCGGCGGAGTCTCGTGCGGCAGCGAGCAAGGGTCCGATGTAAGGCGAGCCCGCGAACGCCAGCGCGATGGCAGAGATGGCGTAAGCCCACCCCTCCCAGCCCTCGCACCGCCACCCCATGACCGCAGCGACGGCGCCGAGCGGGAGAATCGCGACGGGGAGGGCGAGCGCGGTCGACAAGGTGGTGAGGTTGGCGCCCCCGCGGGTCAGGACGAGCTCGGCCACCAGGAGCAGCGCGACCGCGACGGAGAGGGCACGCCTCTCGGCGCGGAGCGGCGGTGCTCCTCGCCACGCACATCGCACGGACAGCCCCCCGACCACCGCGACGAACGCCAGGATCGGCAGGATGAGAGCGCAGCCGAAGACCTGGAGGACATTGCGTCCGGACCAGATGGGGAGAAATACGGAGGGAAGCCCGAGCGCTGCCAGGAGCGCGAGCAGGCGGGTGGCGGCGAGCGTCCGCCGCATGTCGATCGAGGCGGAGGGCCCAGGGAGCTCCCCGTGGCGGTACGGCGCGACCGGGGCGGCGACGGAAGAGCGCTCGAGGGCCGCCACGGAGGTTGAACGCCCGAGGACTCCCTTTTATTGGGGGTGATCGTGAGGGTCGGCTTGGGCGCCGCGGTCGTCTAGACTCCTTCCCCCATGATCCCTTCCCCCAGCGATCGCGTCCGCGCCCTCCTCACGACCGTCCGCGCGTTCCTCGTCGAGCACGTGCTCCCCGTCGAGCCGAGGATCCTCTCGCGGAGCTTCGAGGAGAGCGTCATCGAGCTCGAGTCGCTTCGCCAGCGCGTCCGCGCCGCGAACATGTGGGCGCCCTTTCTGCCGACCGAGCACGGAGGCCTCGGGCTCTCGCTTTCGGACTATGCCCACGTGAGCGAGGAGCTCGGGCGGACGCCCATCGGTCACTTCCTCTTCAACTGCCAGGCGCCCGACGTCGGCAACATGGAGCTCTTGCTGGCGCACGGCAGCGCCGAGCAGAAGGAGAGGTGGCTCAAGCCGCTCACGCTCGGCCGCATCCGGAGCTGCTTCTCGATGACCGAGCCGGAGCACGCGGGGTCCAACCCCACGTGGATGTCGACCCGCGCCGTGAAGGACGGCGACAGCTACGTCATCACGGGCCACAAGTGGTTCACGAGCTCGGCGGACGGCGCCGCCTTCGCCATCGTGATGGCCGTGACCGACCCTGACGCCGCGCCGCACGCCCGCGCGAGCCAGATCATCGTGCCGACGGACACACCCGGCTTTCGCCTCGTGCGCAACATCTCGGTCATGGGGGACGCGGGGTCGGGATGGGCGAGCCACGCGGAGGTCACCTACGACGCCTGCCGCGTGCCCCTCACGAACAGGCTCGGCGACGAGGGGGCGGGCTTTCTCCTCGCGCAGGAGCGTCTCGGCCCCGGTCGCATCCATCACTGCATGCGCTGGATCGGCATCTGCGAGCGCGCGATGGACATGATGTGCCGTCGCGCCGCCTCGCGCGAGCTCTCCCCCGGCAAGCCGCTCGGCTCCAAGCAGACGGTGCAGGAGTGGATCGCCGAGAGCCGCGCCGACATCCACGGCGCGCGGCTCATGGTGCTGCACGCGGCGCACAAGATCGACACGGAGGGCGCGCACGCGGCGCGCGAGGAGATCTCCCTCATCAAGTTCCACGTCGCGGGCGTCCTCCAGCGCGTGCTCGACCGCGCCATCCAGGTGCACGGCGCGCTCGGCCTGACGGACGATACGCCCCTCGCAGGCTGGTACCGGCACGAGCGCGCCGCGCGCATCTACGACGGGCCCGACGAGGTGCACAAGGCGGTCGTGGCCAAGCGGATCCTTCGCGGCTACGGCATCGAGGTGAAATGAGCTCCTGGTCGGACGAGCCGTCGATCGTTCGCGAGGGCCAGTCCTTCGACACGAAGGCCCTCGCCGCCTACCTCCGCGCGCACGCGCCCGAGCTCGCGGGAGAGACCGAGGGTGGGCTCGTGGTCGAGCAGTTCGGCCGCGGATACTCGAACCTGACGTACCTCCTGCGCGCGGGGGAGCGCGAGCTCGTCCTCCGGCGCGCGCCGCCCGGCGTGAAGATCAAGAGCGCCCACGACATGGGCCGCGAGTTTCGCATCCTGTCGAGCCTCTCGCCGACCTGGTCCAAGGCGCCGCGGCCGCTCGTCCACTGCGACGACGATGCGGTCATCGGGTCGCCGTTCTACGTCATGGAGCGGGTGCGGGGCGTCATACTCCGCGCGCGACCGCCGGCGGGGCTCGATCTGTCGCCGCCTCGGATGGCCCGCCTCTCGGAGGCCACGGTCGACACGCTGGCCGAGATCCACGCCACGGACTACGCGGCGGCCGGCCTGGGCGAGCTCGGAAAGCCGGAGGGCTACATCCAGCGCCAGGTCACCGGCTGGGCGCAGCGCTACGAGAAGGCGAAGACGGACGCGGTGCCCGACTTCGATCGCCTGTCCGCGTGGCTTGGCTCGAACATGCCGCCCGAGTCGGGGGCCGCGCTCATCCACAACGACTTCAAGTACGACAATCTGGTCCTCGGCGAGGACTGGATGACGGGTCCGCCGGAGGCCGGGGGCGATCCGGTGCGGGCCGTCCTCGACTGGGAGATGGCGACGGTGGGAGATCCTCTGATGGATCTGGGCACGATGCTCGGCTACTGGGTCGAGGCCGACGACCCGCCCGTCTTCCAGGTCATGGTGTTCGGCCCGACCAACCTCCCCGGCAACCTCCGGCGGATGGATCTCGCCCGGCGCTACGCCGAGAAGACGGGGAGGGACGTCTCGAACATCCTCTATTACTACGCGTTCGCCCTCTTCAAGCTCTCGGTCGTGGCCCAGCAGCTCTACAAGCGCTACGCCGACGGCCTGACGAAGGACGTCCGCATGGCGTCGATGCTCGAAGGGGTGCGCGCGCTGACCGTCGCCGCGATGCAGGCGATCGACAAAGGCCGTATCGATCGCCTGGGGGAGTAGACGCGGGCGTTCAGGGGGCCTTGGTGGCTTCGATCTCGATCGCGATCTCCACCTTCTCGCCGAGCGCGACGCCGCCGGCGTCGAGCACCTGGTTGTACGAGAGGCCCCAGTCCTTGCGGTTCAGGTGGCCCTTGGCCGAGAAGCCGACGCGCTCGCCCATCTGCGGGTGCGTCGCGCGGCCGCCGTACTCGACGTCGAGCGTGACGGGCTTGGTGACGCCGTGCATGGAGAGATCACCCGTCAGCTTGTAGTTGCCGTCGCTGACCTTCTCGACCTTGGTGCTCTTGAAGGTGATCTTGGGGAACTTCTCGGCGTCGAAGAAGTCCGGCGTGCGCAGGTGCCCGTCGCGCCCGGCGTCCTTCGTGTCGATGCTCGCGACGTCGATCTCGGCGCTGACCTTGGACGCCTCGGGCGCCTTCTCGTCGAACGAGACGCTACCCGTCCACTTCGAGAAGGACCCGTGGACCTTCGACACCATGAGGTGACGCACCCAAAAGCCGACCGTGGAATGTACGACGTCGAGGTTCCAGTTTTCCGTAGCCATGATCTCTCCCTTTCGAATTGCCAGACTGCTCCGTCGACGGCGTGTCGACGTACTACTTCGGATCGGTCGTGACGCGCGCGGCCAGCATCGGCAGGAAAGCCTGGCGGTAGCTCCACGCCAAGTACAGCTCGAGCGCGAGGATCACCAGCGGCAGCGCGACGCCCGAGGGCGCGAGCACCGCGTGGAACAGCACGATGTTCACCACCACCGGCGCGATGAGCGCGAGCGCGAGCGGGACGAAGCGGTTGGCGAGCATCAGCGCGCCCACGATCACCTCGGTGCCCTTCACGAGCTGAAAGAGGTACCCCGTGGCCATCATCGCGCCGGCGAACGCGCCTGCTCCCGCCGGCATGGGCGCCGTGGGCTTGGGGATGAAGTTCAGAAACCCGTTCAGGCCGAAGACGAAGAACATCAGGCCGAACAGCACCCGCGCCACCGTCACCGCGTGGCGGGACATCGGCTTCGCGGACTCGGTTCGGGTTGCGGCTGTCGCACTGGCTGCCATGGCGCCCTCCATTCGACACTTTCAGATGCATCGATATGAAATGCGTTGCGCCGAGTCAACCCGCGCCGGCCCTCCTTCCTTCCTTCGGTCCTCGACGCCCGCCCCTAACGCCTCGCCGGGGGCCCCAGGCGGGCAGGGAGGAGGGCCGTGAGCTGCTTCAGGAGGGCCTGGTTCACCGACATGAAGTGGTGCTTTCCCTCCGGGCGCGCCACCAGGACCTCGGCCTCGATCAGGATCTTGAGGTGGTGCGAGATCGTCGGCTGCGTGACCTCGAAGAACTCCCCGATCTGGCTGCACGACAGCTCACCGGCGGCAGCGATCTCCTGCACCATGCGAAACCGGATGGGGTCGGCCAGGGCCTTGAGGGCGCGGACGAGCTCGCTGTCGTTCATTTCCACCGTACCCAGCTCACCCGACTATACCTGGTGGCGGAGGCGAGCCCGTCAAGAAGCTCTGCGAAAGAAAGTAGGCACGGCACCTGCTGCCGTGACCCGCATGCTGGAGGCTCGCTCGTTCGCCGCTCTCGCCGCCCTCACGTCGTTCGTCGCCTTCTCGGGGGGCTGCGCCATCGCGGTCCCGGACCGGTCGGTCAGCACCACTTCCACCACGAGCGCGCAGGTCGGGGCCGTCGACGGCGGCGCTGCGTCTCGTGCGCCGGCGGCCCACGTCGAGCCACTCCTGCCGGCCGCGCCGCCGCCGCGCTGAGCGCATCGGTCGCGGCGCTCGACCTCGGCCGGATTGCAGCCCCGGTAGCGCACCACGGTACACCGCTTGCGACGTTGTCCCGGACCAGAATGGCCACCGAGACACTTCCCGCTCCGGCTAGCTCGTCGACGGCGCTGCCTCCCACGCTTCGAGCCCGCAGGCGGGTTCTCCCCGGGGCCTTTGCCGCCGTCATCATCGTGTTCATTCTCGTCAACGCCCTGGTCGCTGCGAGCGTGTACGTAGCGCTGGGCACGAAGGGCGTGCAGTCGAGGACGCGCGAGATCGTCTCGGGCGCGCTGTCGGGGGTCGAGCTCGTGGCGCGGGTCCAGCACGACGTCGACCGCGAGCGCCACCTCATCGACGCGCACATCTTCGAGACACAAGCCGCGACCATGGCCGGTCTGGAGGCACGCATCACCGACGTGGAGACCGACCTCACGGTCACGCTGGACGCTCTCCTGCCTCAGGTGCGGGACTCGGACGCGGCCGCGCTCTGGGCGTCCATCGTGGCGCTCATCGAGGCCCAGCAACGCGACGTCCAGAGGGTGGTCAGCCTGTCGCGCGCCAACGCCGACCTCGAAGCGCACCACGCCATGCTCGCCCTCGAGGATCGCTTCGACGTCATCAGCGGGCAAGTCGATCAGCTGACGGGGCTCGAACGCAGGCGGGCCGCCCGCGTGGCCGACGAGGTGGCCGCGGTGCAGCGGTCGACGGTCGCCCTCATCGTCTCCCTCACCTTCGCGGGGGTCTTGCTGTCGGTCCTCCTCGCGGCGCTGGTCACGCGCATGCTGAGCCGGCGCGATCAGGAGCTCCTCCAGGCGTACTGGCTCGCCCGTGGACGTCGAGCGAGGCCTTGTCGTCGATGCCCTCGTAGGCGTCCGTTGCGGCGCCGCCACCGGCGTGGGCGCTGCTCGTCGCGAGCAAGAGAATCGATACGCACGACCCGGCCGGCCACCACCCCCACGAGCCCGTGACCCGTCCGGCAAGCATCGGCAGCGAAGGTGGAGTGTTACCGAACGCAGCTGCGGGCGCACGCGCGCGATCGCCTCAGCCACAGGTGGTTTCGCCCTCGAAGCGGCCCCGCACGAGCTCGCCGCCCCCTCGTTGCATCAACGTGCCCGGTGGCTCATGCCCTCGGCCGGGCGGGTTCCCGCCGAAGCGGGCTCCAGCTCGTCGAGCGAGTCCTCATCTGCGCCCGCGTCCGATGCCCGGAGGAGGACCACGCGCAGCTTCGGCAGCGCGGTCACGTCCGCCGCGACGCGCAGTCGCGCGCGTTCGTCGTCGTCGGTGGGAGCTCCGAGCGCGACGGCGGCCGCCACGCGCACCTCCGTCGCCGCGGCCGGGTCCACCGCGACGCGCAAGAGCTCGCCGCGCGACGGCGGTGCCGTGCGGTAGGTCACGGCCGTCCCCGATCCGACGGCCCGTAGCGCGCGCGCCCACTCCTCGGTCGTCCGGTCCCCGCGCACCAGCCACCCGCCCGCGTCCGCCTTTGCGCTCGAGCGGTACGCCTCGAACGCCTGGCGCAGCCGCGACTCGACCCAGTCCGCGCGCTCCCCGCTCTCGAGCCGCCACGACAGTCGGTGGCCGTCGCCCAGCACCACGATCACCTGCTTGTTCTCGACGAGCACCTCCCGCACGTCGCCGTACGGCACGAAGCGTCTTCGCCAGAGCCACGTCTGCTCGATGCCGTCGGTTCCGACCCGGAGCCGCGCGAGGCTCGCGATCGCGCCCAGGGCGAGGCAGAGCACGGTGACGAGGTAGGTCGCCACCACCTCTCCGTGAATGCCCCGGGCGATCACGCCCTCGAGCATCGAGGCGAGGGCGATGAGGCCCACGAGCGATGGCAGGAAGACGAGCCGGCCGAGCGACGGCTGTACCGCGACGGTGGCGACCTCGCTCAGCACGTCGGTGCCGAGCGCGCGCGAGAGCGCGCGTGCCTCCTCGATCGACTGCAGGTCGATGACGACGTTGCCGAGCCGGCCCGACCGGAGGTCCGCGGACGTCAGGGTGCGGCCCATCGTCAGCACCAGGCGTCCCTTGCCCGACCCCCGCTCCTCGACGACGCCGCGGGCGATGCCGGCGCGCGGCAGGAGCGGTACGCCGCCGAGGCACAGGGCCTCCTTGGTCACCGTCAGCGAGCCCCTCTGCCGCGCCTTGAACCACCCGCGCCAGGAGGGGACGGCGTAGCAGACGGCCACGATCGCAGGCAGGACGCAGGCGAGCCAGAGGCACGTCGGGCCGAGCCGGGGAGATGCGATGGCGAGCAGCGAGAGCGCCACGAGCGGGAGGTAGAGGGCGCCGACCAGCCGCCACTGGTGCCCGTCCACGACGGCGTCGTCGATCGCGATCTCCTCGGGGTCCTCGGCGCGCACGCCTCGATCCTACCGCGTCGCACCGCCGGCGGGCGCCCGGCGTGGCACCGCCCGGCGCCGTGTCGTATGACCACGCCCATGACTCCACAGCCGCTCGAGGCCAGGCCGGCCGATCCCGCCGAGGTCTCCCGTCTCGGGCTCGGCATGGCCGCGCTCGGCCGCCCCGCGTACATCACGCTCGAGCACGGGCAGGACTTCCCCGGTGGGCGCACGGTGGACGCGATGCGGGTCCAGGCGCACGAGGTCCTCGATGCGGCGTTCGCCGCCGGGGTTCGCTACGTCGACGCCGCGCGGTCGTACGGCGAGTCCGAGGCGTTCGTCCGCGCGTGGCTGGACGCGCGCGTCCTGCCGCCGGGGAGCGTCACGGTCGGCTCGAAGTGGGGCTACGAGTACGTGGGCGCCTGGCAGCTCCAGGCCGCCCTCCACGAGCGCAAGGACCACTCCCTCGCCACGCTGCGGCGCCAGCTCGCCGAGAGCTCCGCCATCCTGGGCGAGCACCTCGCGCTCTACCAGATCCACTCGGCGACGCTGGAGAGCGGCGTGCTGGAGGACGCAGGCGTGATGGGCGAGCTCGCCGGCCTTCGCGAGCGGGGCGTCCGCATCGGCGTGACGGCGAGCGGCCCGGCGCAGGCCGCGGTCATCCGGCGCGCCATGGCGATCCGGCCCGACGGCAGGCCTCTCTTCGCGACCGTGCAGGCGACGTGGAACCTGCTCGAGCGATCGGCCGAGGAGGCGCTCGTGGAGGCGCACGCCGCGGGCCACACGGTGCTCGTGAAGGAGGTGCTCGCGAACGGACGGCTGACCGCTCGCGGTGATGGCCTGCAGGCCCTGGCGCCGCTCGCCCTCGCGCGCGGCACGACGGTCGACGCCATCGCCATCGCCGCCGCGCTCGCGCAGCCCTGGGCCGGCATCGTGCTCCTCGGCGCGAGCAGCGCCCCGCAGCTCCGCTCGAACCTGCGCGCGCTGGAGGTCCCGCTCGCCACCGAGGAGCTCACGGGGCTCGCTTCGATGCGCGTCCCGGCCGACGTCTACTGGAAGGACCGCGCCCGCCTGCCCTGGAGCTGAAAGGAACCCCGGACTTCAATCCGGCGTGGTCGAAGACTACGCTCCCCTCGGCATGCGCTGGGTGACTCTCCTCCGCGGGGCCGGCTCCGAGATCGCCTCGGGCGGCGTCGCGCTCGCCGCGGCGCTTGCCGTCGCGCGCGGCGAGCTCCGCGCGGGCTTCCCCGTCGACGACGCGTGGATCCACATGGTCTACGGGCTCGCGCTGCGCAACGGCGAGGGGCTCGCGTACGACACGAACGTGCCGGCCACGGGGTGCACGTCGCCGCTCTGGGCCGTCGTCGCTGCCGCAGCGCACGTGCTGGCCTTCGCGGCGGAGCCGTCGCGCACGGCAGCCCTGGCGCTGAAGCTCCTGGGCGTCCTCTCCTTCGTGGCGACGGCCGTGCTCTCTGCGCGCCTGGCACGCGCGTGCGCTCCTCGCCGCGCGTGGGGGCCCGCCGTCGCGCTCGTTGCGGGGGCCGCCGTCGCCGCGTCGCCCGTGCTCGCGTTCGCGGCGGCGAGCGGGATGGAGGTGTGCCTCGCGAGCGCCCTCATGCTCGCGTCGCTCCTCGCGGCTGTGCGCGTCCGCTCCGTCCTCGCGGGCGCCCTGGCAGGCGTCGCGGTCCTCGCGCGCCCCGAGGCGCTCGTGATCGTCCCCGTCGTGACGGTGCTCGCGGCGCTCTCGCCCGCTCGTCGCGCGCGCGTCGGGGCCAAGGGGAGCGGGCGTCTCGGGCGCACCATGAGCGCGGGCGTGGCGGCGGCCGTCCCCATCGGCGCGCTGGCCCTTCGCAACTGGCGGGTGTCGGGTCGGCCCTTGCCGTCGACGTTCTACTCGAAGGCGCACGCGTTCGCCCCGTCGGCCGCCGTGGCCGATCTCCGCCTCGGCTTCGTCGACCTGCTCGGGCGCGTCCCGCCGACCTCGTTCCTGCCGCTGTGGCTCCTCGTGGGTGCAGCGCTGGTGATGGGCGTCCTGTCCCTCGCGAAGGGACCGCGCCCCGCGAGGCCCGTCCTCTGGAGGCGGCTCAACGTGGCGGCCCTTGCGCTGGCCGGGGTGGTCTACGTCGTCGGGATCGCGCTCACGACGCGCCTCTCGTCGCCGGAGGTCTTCTACTTCCAGCGGTACGCGCTCCCCGCCGTGGCCCTCCTCGTTGTGTCGGCCGTCTGCGCGGGGGCCTGGATCGTCGACGGCCTCGGGCGCCCGGCCGCGCGGGCACGGGCGCGCCCCTGGCTGAAGTTGGCGGCCCTCGTGACCGTGCTCGTCGGGCTCGGGCTCGAAGTCTCGGCGTGGGCCGGGGAGCACGCGCGCTACGCCTCGGACGCTCGCGACATCGACGCCGTGCAGGTCTCGGTGGGGCGTTTCCTCCAGCGCACCCTCCCGCCGGACGCGATCGTGTGGTCGCAGGACGCGGGCGCCATCCGCTACTGGGGTCGCCGCCCGACCGTCGATCTCGCGGCGCTCAACACGCCGCAGGTCTTCCACGGCTCGGCCGTCTCACCCGAGTGGTGGCCCGACACCGTGGTCGTCGCGGTGGGCGTCCTCCAGGTGCACGCGCCTCCCGGGCTCTTCGATCCCATCGGCCAGGTGCGGGCCCCGAGCAACCCGGACGACCCGCTGGGCCTCCAGGTCGTCCTCCGGTGCCGCGCCGCTGGCGCCGGCGACGGAGAAGACCGAGCATTCACAATCACCCACGGCCCCGACCGCATGGCCACGGGGGAGTGCGCTCGCCGGGGCGAGTCGCGCTGAAGGTGCGGCATTCGCGCGTCATCCTGAGAAGTGACAAGGGCGGGTCACGCCCCCGCGGCGGGCCCGATCTTCAGCTCCGTGCGCACGTTCCACAGCTCGGGGAAGAACGTCAGGTCGAGCGCCTTCTTCAGGAACCCCACCCCGCTGCTCCCGCCCGTGCCCTGCCGGAAGCCGATGATGCGCTTCACCGTGGTCATGTGCCGGAAGCGCCAGAGCTGGAAGCGCTCCTCGATGTCCACGAGCTTCTCGCACATGTCGTACTCGGTCCAGTAGCGCGCCGTGTCCTCGTAGACGACGCGGAAGACCTCGAGCACGCCGGGGCTGGCCTCGTACGGCAACGACCAGTCGCGCTCGAGCTTCTCCTTCGGCACCGCGTGCCCCTTGCGGGCGAGGTAGCGCAGAAACTCGTCGTAGAGGGACGGGCGCTCCAGGCGCACCTTCAGCTGGTCGTAGATCTCCTTCGTGTTCCTGTGCGGCTCGAGGGCGTTCGCGTCCTTGTTGCCCAGCACGAACTCGACCGCGCGGTACTGGTACGACTGGAAGCCGCTCGCCTTGCCGAGCGCCTCGCGGAAGCCCAGGTACTCGCTCGGCGTCATCGTCTCGAGGACGCTCCACTGCTCGAAGAGGATGCGCTGGATCTGCGCCACCCGCGCGAAGATCTTGAAGCACTGCTCGAGCTTGTCCTGCTTGATGAGCGTCACCGCGAGGTCGAGCTCGTGGATCATCAGCTTCATCCAGAGCTCGGAGGTCTGGTGCTGGATGATGAAGAGCATCTCGTCGTGGTGGGCCGTGGCCGACCGGGGATGCTGCGCGGCGAGGATGTCGTCCAGGTGAAGGTAGTCGCCGTAGGTCGACCCGGCCGCCAGGTCGACGTGGATGCCTTCCTCGAGAGGTCGCTTCAGCATCGCTACACCCTAGCGCAGACGGCCCGTCCGCGGCGTGGTCGACATCAAGGGCGGGCCTCGAACGCCGCGATCGTCAGTCCCGAGCAAGGGCCGACCTCGGCGGCGCTCCGCCCCGCGCCATCGAGGTAGCGCCAGCCCTTGCCGTCGTGCGCGAAGCGCGAGAGCTCGACGAAGGAGACGTCCTTGCCGCGCGAGAAGACCCGGGCGTGGAAGAGGATCCTCGCGATGCCCGACGCGTCGGGCGGCTGGCGGTCCAGGATGGCGAGGCCGGGGTAACGATGCGTATCGCAGCTCTGTCGTATGGCGGCCACGACCTGGGCTTCGGGCAGGGCGCGGTCCTCGTGGTCCGGGTGCAGCGTGCGCCAGAGGTACGCGACCTCGCGCGTGGCGAACGCGCTGTAGCGCGAGCGCATGAGGGCCTCGGCGTCCGCGGCCTCCCGCGTGCCTGCGTGGAGCGGTGCGCAGCAGTCCCCGTAGCGGAGCCCCGAGGAGCAGGGGCACGGCCGGTGGCGTGGTAATGTGGCGCCCATGGGTGCAACGTATCCGCACGTCCACGACGACAACACCCTCAGCATCGGCAAGACGCCGCTCGTCCGCATCCGCCGCGTGACGGATGGGGGCGCCGCGACCGTGCTCGCGAAGATCGAGGGGCGTAACCCCTCGTACTCGGTCAAGTGTCGCATCGGCGCCTCGATGGTGTGGGACGCCGAGAAGCGCGGCCTGCTCGGGCCCGGCAAGGCGATCCTGGAGGCGACGAGCGGCAACACGGGCATCGCGCTGGCCTTCGCGGCCGCGTCGCGCGGCGTCCGCTGCGTGCTGACGATGCCCGACACGATGAGCATGGAGCGGCGCAAGGTGCTGGTCGCGCTCGGGGCCGAGCTCGTGCTCACGCCGGGCGCGCAGGGCATGCGGGGCGCGCTCGCGAAGGCCGAGGAGATCGCGGCCGCCGAGCCCGGCACCTTCGCGCTCATGCGCCAGTTCGAGAACCCCGCCAACCCGAGGATCCACGAGGAGACGACGGGGCCCGAGATCTGGAACGACACCGGCGGCAACGTCGACGTGCTCGTGGCCGGCGTGGGCACGGGCGGGACCATCACCGGCGTGAGCCGCTACTTCGAGAAGGTGCGCCGCCAGCCGATCCACTCGGTCGCGGTCGAGCCCTCGGTCTCGCCGCTGCTCGCGCAGACGCTCGCGGGCAAGGAGCTGACCCCGCAGCCGCACAAGATCCAGGGCATCGGCGCCAACTTCGTCCCCAAGAACCTCGATCTCTCGCTCGTCGACCAGGTCGAGCCCGTGTCCAACGCCGAGGCCATCGGCATGGCGCGACGCCTCGCCCGCGAGGAGGGGATCCTCTCCGGGGTCTCGTGCGGCGCGGCGATGACGGTGGCGGCGCGCCTCTCGCGCGAGCCGCGCTGGGCCGGCAAGACGATCGTGGTCATCCTGCCGGACTCGGCCGAGCGTTACTTCTCGGGGGCCCTCTTCGAGGGGATGTTCGACAAGGTGACCTCGCTGACGCCCACCCCGCCAGCGGCGCCTCCCGCACCGGCCGCGCCGGAGAGCCAGAGCCCATGACAAGCAAGCCGCCCCACTGGCAGAGCTCCAGCGTCCCGTCCGTCGTCGACGCGCTCCTCGATGGCTACCGCAGGGACGGTCGCGCCCAGCGCATCGGCAAGCGCTTCGTGCCGTCGCGCGAGGAGATCATCGGGATCCTCGAGCTGTTGCTCGAGCTCTGCTACCCGGGCTTCTACGGCCAGGAGACGCTCGACGACGAGAGCGTCGTCTTCCGCGTAGGCACCCTCGTGTCCGAGGTGAACGAGAAGCTCGCGAGGCAGATCGAGGCGTGCCTCTGCCACCAGGAGGAGGCGATCGACGGCGGGGACGTGCGGCCGTGCCGTGGTCACGGGCGCGAGGTCGCGCGCGAGTTTCTCGAGCGGCTGCCCAAGGTGCGCCAGAGGCTCCTGCTCGACGTGCAGGCCGCGTTCGACGGAGACCCGGCGGCCGGCAACATGGCGGAGGTCATCCTCGCGTACCCGGGGCTCCTCGCGGTCACGGTCCACCGCCTCGCCCACGAGCTCTACCTCCTCGGCATCCCGCTGATGCCGCGCATCATGGCCGAGTGGGCGCACACGAAGACGGGGGCGGACATTCACCCGGGCGCCACCATCGGCGACAGCTTCTTCATCGACCACGCCACCGGCGTCGTCATCGGGGAGACGGCGCGCATCGGCGTCCGCGTGAAGCTCTACCAGGGCGTCACCCTGGGAGCGATCTCGCTCCCGCACGCGGCCCGCGGGGCGCGCGGCCAGCAGCGGCACCCGACGGTGGAGGACGACGTGACGGTGTACGCGAACGCGACGGTCCTCGGCGGGGACACCACGCTGGGCAAGGAGAGCGTCATCGGCGGCGGCGTCTTCATCACGCGCAGCGTGCCCCCGCGCACCCGCGTCGCCCTCGAGGCCCCCAAGCTCCGCGTGGCCCCTCCGCCTCCTCCCAGCGGCCGCTCGAACGGCACCAACAACGACGCCTCGAGCGCCGCAATTGCGGCGCGCGAGGCGTGGAGCGACTTCGAGATCTAGCCGTTCAGTTCGTGATGGCCGAGTGCACCACCAGGCTCCCTGCCGCGCCGACCGTCGGCGTCACGCAGAAGGTGTTGACCGAGGTGGCCGACGACGACTGGCAGTCGGAGTTCGAGGAGCAGCCGACGGAGGTGCAGAAGCCCGCGCTGCCGCACACGGTGCCATTGAAGGCGCCGAGGCTGGGGATGGCGCCCGAGGGGCTGCAGTCGTGGTCATCGGAGCAGGGGATGCCGCAGACGCCCGTGTTGCAGACGGCCTGCACGTTGGACAGCTTGGTCACGCAGTCCTGGTTGGTCGAGCAGGGCGGGTCGACCTCGCAGAGCTTCGTGGTCGTGTTGCACGAGAAGCCGTCCTGGCAGTCGATGTCCTGGGCGCACTTGAGGTAGCAGCCCTGGTTGTAGCAGGTGCAGTCGGAGCCGCGGCAGGTGGCGCCCGACACGTCGGAGACGGGAACGCCGTTGCCGCAGTCGGTGTCGGTCTGGCAGCCGCTCGTCTCGATCGAGCAGGTGTTCGCGGTCGTGTCGCAGTTGGTGATGAGCCCGACGCCGGTGCGGGTCTCGGACGGGCAGCCGCCGAACTGGTTGGCCGCGTTGATCTGGCAGGAGCCCGTGTACTGGCAGGTGTTGTTCGTGCAACTCCAGGTCGACGTGCCGCAGTTGCCGCCGTCGCCGCTGCCGCAGTACGTCTCGAAGTAGAAGCACCCGATGCCCGTCGCGCTGGCGGGGCTCGGCTGGTTCGCGCAGGCCGTGGCGTCGCCCCCGAGGACGAGCTGGAGGATGTCCTGGCACTGGTGAATCGCGACGGAGGTGCCGCCGGGCGTCGCGAGCTTGATGCCGAGGGGCAGCTCGCAGCAATCCGACGCGGTCTGGCACTCGCCGCCGCACGTCATGCCCGTGGGCGTGACGGGGTAGACCGCGATGTCGCACACGCCCGTGGCCTCGCCCGAGCGCGGGATGCACACGAGCCCGGAGCCGCAGTCCGCCGTGGAGTTGCACGACTGGCCGAGCGCGCTCGATCCGCCGCTGGGCGTGGGGCTGCTGCCCGCGTCGCTGCCGGGGTTGCCCGGGCTGCCCGAGTCCGTCGCCGGGTTGCCGTTGCCGGTGTCGGCGCCGCTGCTGCCCGAGTCGGCTCCAGGGTTTCCGTTGCCCGCGTCCTCGGTGCCGTTGCCGCTGCCGTTGCCGGTGTCCGCGGCCGCATTGCCGGCGCCCGTGTCGCCGCCCGACTTGTTGCCGGAGCCGCCGTCGGTGTCATCCGCGGCGGCCGCGCTCGTCGTACACGCCTGCGCGATGCAAACGAGGGGGCTCGTGCAGTCCGCGTCCTTGCTGCAAGACTCGCCCGCGGTGCCGAGCGCAGAGTTGGACGACTCGGCGCTGCCGCCCATCTTGCAGGCTGCCAGCATGCCGAGGGTGACGATGGTGACCACGCTGGAGAGCGACAATCTCATGGGGGCGGACTCCTGTAGGTTGCAGCCAAGGCACCGAAGTGGTGCGCGTTGGTGCTGAATAGGAGACGCTGTAGTGCGGGTGGCTATTCAGGTGGCCACGGTGAGTTTCGTGTCACCAGAAAGAATGATCCATCGGCCCGGATCGCGGCCTCGTCATCCGAACGGCGTCCACGATGACGGGCGATCGGCGGCGGTTTCGCCCATCACCGGCACGCGTGTCACCCGGAGGGACGTCAATCCACGCGACCAGCGATCGCCTACGGGCGACGAGTGAGCCCGTCCGGGTGACGAACGAGGGCATCCCGGCGACGAGTGAGCCCGTCCGGGTGACGAACGAGGGCATCCCGTGGCTGAACGAAGCCCTTCGTTCGACGTACGGAGGCGTTCGCTCGACGAGGGAAGCCCTTCGCTCGACGTACGGAGGCGTTCGTTCGATGAGGGAAGCCCTTCGTTCGACGTACGGAGGCGTTCGCTCGACGAGGGAAGCCCTTCGTTCGACGTACGGAGGCGTTCGCTCGATGAGGGAAGGCATCCACTCGAGGGGGGGACCCGTTCGCTCGATGGGGGAAGGCACCCACTCGATGCGGGGACGCGTTCGCTCGAGGGGGGAAGGCGTCCCGGGCGAGGGCGAGGAGGGCGAAGGAATGCCCGAGCCCGTCCTCGCTCCTAGCGGTACATCCGCTGGAGCGATTGCAGCGCGGCATCCCCCGGGCACAGCTGCTCGAACGGGAGCTTCGAGAGCGGCGTGGTCACCGTCTTCGCCATCGCGTGCATGTCGCTGCCGGTCTCGTCGAGGAAGAGCAGGCCCGTCGGCACCTCGCCCGTGCTCTGGTGCGCGTTCAGGTACGCCATGACGTTCGCGCGGCTCTTCGGATCGTAGTCGAGGGCGAGCTTCTTCAGGACGACCGTGCTCCCGTCGTGGAGCGTCACCCGCGTCGTCGACCCCGGGGGGTAGTCGACGGAGATCTCGTCGGCGGGCGGCACGAAGTCCGCCTGGATGATGGGGAGCTGGTGCTTGCGCGTGTACATGTAGCTCTTGGTCGACCCCTCGTGATCGTTGAACGTCACGCACGGGGAGATGACGTCGATGAGCGCGAGGCCGTTGTGGCGCAGCCCGGCCTTGAGGAGCGGGACGAGCTGCTCCTTGTCGCCCGAGAAGCTCCGCGCCACGAAGGTGCAGCCGAGCGTCAGCGCGAGCATGACGGCGTCGATCGGGGCCTGCGCGTTCGCCTCCCCCTTCTTCGATTTGGACCCGATGTCGGCCGAGGCAGAGAACTGGCCCTTCGTCAGGCCGTACACGCCGTTGTTCTCGATCACGTACAGCATCTTCACGTTGCGGCGGATGGCGTGGGCGAGCTGCCCCATGCCGATCGAGAGCGAGTCCCCGTCGCCGCTGATGCCGATGTACGTGAGCTCCTTGTTCGCTGCTGCGGCGCCCGTCGCGATGGCGGGCATGCGGCCGTGCGCGGAGTTGAAGCCGTGGGCGCCCGAGAGGAAGTAGGTGGGCGTCTTGGAAGAGCAGCCGATGCCCGACAGCTTCGCCACCATGTGCGGCGGCGTGTCGAGCTCGTAGAACGAGCGGACGATCGCGGCGGTGATGGAGTCGTGCCCGCAGCCGGCGCAGAGGGTCGACATCGAGCCCTCGTAATCGCGGATGGTCAGCCCGAGCTTGTTCGGCTGGAGCGACGGGTGCTTGGCCGAGGGCTTCTTGATGTAGCTCATGACTCTGCCTCGCTTCCACGGAGCTGGCTCGTGACGCCAAGGATGACCTGGCTCGCCTGGAGCGGGAAGCCGCCCCACGCGAGGACGGAGGAGAGCTTGTCCTTGGGAACCGTCGTCTCCAGCGTGAGGAGCGTCTTCAGCTGCGCGTCGCGGTTCTGCTCGACGACGAACACGTGATCGTGCGCGTCGAGGAAGTCCGTCACCTCGTCCCCGAAGGGGAACGCGCGGATGCGCATGTAGTCGCCCACGATGCCCTGCGCACCCAGCTTGTCGAGCGCCTCGCGCACCGCGAGGTCGCAGCCGCCCACGGTGACGACGCCGAAGGTCGCCTTCTTGCCGCCGGGACCCGTGCGAAGATCGACGATCGCCTCGGGGACCTCGTGGCGCGCGCGCGTGTGCTTGCGCAAGAGCCGCTCCATGACGTCCTGGTACTCCGCCGGGATCTCGGTGTAGCCGCCGAGCTTGTTGTGCCCCGACCCGCGGGTGAAAAACGAACCCTTCGGGTGGATGCCCGGCAGCGAGCGCGCCGCGACCTCGAGCTCGTCGGCCGGGGAGTAGCGGTAAAACTTCGGCAGCACCTCGAGCTCCTCCTTCGTGAGCACGCGGCCGCGGTCGGGCTTGTAGCCGTCGTCCCACTCGAGGCGGGGCACGACCCAGTCGTTCATCCCGATGTCGAGGTCCGAGAGCAGGAAGACCGGCGTCTGGAAGCGCTCGGCCAGGTCGAAGGCCTCGACCGCGAGCGTGAAGCACTCGCGCGGGTTCGAGGGGAAGAGCAGGATGTGCTTGGTGTCCCCGTGCGACGCGTACGCGCAGAGCAGGATGTCGCCCTGCTGCGTGCGCGTCGGCATCCCGGTCGAGGGGCCCACGCGCTGCACGTCGACGATGACCGTCGGGATCTCGGCGTAGTACGCGAGGCCGATGAGCTCGTTCATGAGCGAGATGCCGGGGCCCGACGTCGACGTGAAGGCGCGCGCGCCGTTCCACGAGGCGCCGATCACCATGCCGACGGCGGCGAGCTCGTCCTCCGCCTGGAGGATGCAGTAGCGGCGCTCGCCCGTCGCCTTGTCGGTGCGAAACTTCTCGCAGAAGGTCTTGAAGGCGTCGAGCACGCTGGTCGACGGCGTGATGGGGTACCACGCGGCCACGGTGGCGCCCGCGTACACGCACCCGAGGGCCGTCGCAGTGTTGCCGTCGATGAGGATGGCGTCCTTCGGGCCGTTCATCTTCTCGAGCTGGATGGGCAGCGGGCAGGGCAGGTGGTCCACGGCGTACTTGTGCCCGAGCTCGATCGCCTTCCGGTTCGACTCCATGAGCGCCGGCTTCTTGCCGAACTTCTCGCTCAGCATCTCGCTGATGACGCCCATGTCGATCCCGAGGAGAGCCGCGAGCGTCCCCACGTACGTGATGTTCTTCATCAGCGTCCGCTCGCGCGCCTGGGCGAAGGCGTCGTTGCAGAGCTCTGCGTACGGCACGCCCAGGAACGTCACGTCCTCGCGCAGCATCGCCTGCGCCATGGGCCAGCTCGAGTCGTAGAGCACGTAGCCGCCGGACTGGACCTCCTTGATGTCGCGCGCGTACGTCTCCGCGTTCATCGCGACCATGACGTCGTACTCGCTGGTGCGCGCCGTGTGGCCGTCCTTGTTGACGCGGATCTCGTACCAGGTCGGCAGGCCCTGGATGTTCGAGGGAAAGAGGTTCTTCCCCGACACAGGGATGCCCATCCGGAAGATGGCCTGCATGAGCAGGCTGTTGGCGCTGGCCGAGCCCGTGCCGTTGACGTTGGCGAGCTTGATGGCGAAATCGTTGACGCGCTTCACTTCAGCGTACTCCCCGGGCGGCTCTGGTTGTCCCCTGCGGGGCTCTGGGCGGCTGCCCCGAGCTTGTGCGCGTGGGCGGCGGGCTTGCCGGCGTAGGGCTGGTAGAGGACGTACTTCTGCATGTCCCACGCGGCGGTGGGGCAGCGCTCGGCGCACAGGCCGCAGTGGACGCACACGTCCTCGTCCTTGACCATGAGGCGCGCGGTCTGTGGCAAGGGGCCGGAGGCGAAGATGTCCTGCGTGAGGTTCTTCGCCGGGGCGGAGAGGCGCGTGCGAAGCTCGGGCTCCGCGCCGTCCTTCGTGATCGTGAGGCAGGCCACCGGGCAGACGTCGATGCAGGCGTCGCATTCGATGCAGAGCCTGTCGGTGAACACCGTCTCCACGTCGCAGTTGAGGCAGCGCTCGACCTCGCGCGCCGTCTGCTCGGCGGAGAAGCCCATCTCGACCTCGATGCCGAGCTTCTCGAACCGCCGCGTCAGCTCGACGTGGCTCATCTTCTGGCGGCCGACGGCGTTGTAGTCGTTCTTGTAGGCCCACTCGTGGAGGCCCATCTTCGTGCTGGAGAGGTTCATCCCGACGGGCGGCCGGTCGGTCAGCGGCTCGCCGCTGCAGTGCTTGTGGATCGAGATCGCCGCCTGGTGCGCGTGCTCGACGGCCCAGATGATGTTGAGCGGCCCCCACGCGGCGTCGCCCCCGAAGAAGACGCCGGGACGGGTGGACTGGAAGGTCTGCTTGTCGACCGTGGGGTTACCCCACTTGTCCATCTCGATGCCGATGTCCTTCTCGATCCAGGGGAAGGCGCCCTCCTGGCCGATGGCGAGGATGACGGCGTCCGCGGGGATGAAGACGGTCTCGAGGTTCTTCTGCTTGTTGGGCTGGCCCTTGTCGTCGTTCACCCACTCGACCTTGTCGAACATCATCCCCTTGAGCTTGCCGTCCTCGATGACGAACGACTTGGGGGCGTGGTTGATGACGATCTCGACCTGCTCTTCCTCGGCGTCCTCGAGCTCCCATGGGGAGGCCTTGAAGAAGCCGCGCGAGCGCCGGGCCATGACCTTGACGTCCTTGCCGCCGAGGCGGCGCGAGGTGCGGCAGCAGTCCATGGCCGTGTTGCCGACGCCGATGATGAGCACGCGCTCCTCGATCGCCGTGACGTGACCGAACGCGACGGCGGAGAGCCAGTCGATCCCGATGTAGATCTTGTCCGAGTCGTAGCGGCCGGGGATCTCGAGGTTCTTGCCCTTGGGCGCGCCGCTGCCGACGAAGATGGCGTCGAACCCTTCGTCGAGGAGGGCCTTCATGCTGCTCACGTTGGCGTTGCAGCGAACGTCGACCCCCATCTTGACGATCATGTCGATCTCTTCGTCGAGCACCTTCGGCGGAAGGCGGAACGAGGGGATGTTCGATCGCATCAGCCCGCCGAGGACGGGGAGCTTCTCGAAGATCGTGACCTCGTAGCCGAGGGGCAACAGATCGTTGGCCACCGCGAGCGAGGCGGGACCGCCGCCGATGCAGGCGATCCTCTTGCCGTTCTTCTTCGTGGGGATGATGGGGAGCCGCGCCGTCACGTCGTCCCGCAGGTCGGACGCGACGCGCTTCAGGCGGCAGATCGCCACCGGCTGCCCGTCGACGCGCGTGCGACGGCATGCCGGCTCGCACGGGCGATCGCACGTGCGGCCGAGCACGCCCGGGAAGACGTTGGACTCCCGGTTCAGCATGTACGCGTCGGTGTACTCGCCCTGCGCGATGAGGCGGATGTACTCCGGCACGTTCGTGTGCGCGGGACACGCCCACTGGCAGTCGACGACCTTGTGGAAGTAGTCCGGATTCTTCGTATCGGTAGGCTTCACGCGTGTACTCGCCTGGGGTCGCCTGGGTTGAGGGGCTTGCGCGGGGAAGGGCGTTCGACTGTAGCGCAGCTATCCGGAAGAGTCTTGCGCCCTTGTCCAATGACCCCGCGCGCGCACCACGGTTCAGCCGGCCGTTTCAGTCGCGGATCGGCAGCTGTCCCACGAAGTCCATCTTGCCCAGGTTGACCCCGTTGTGGCGGAGGATCGAGTACGCGGTCGTCACGTGGAAGTAGAAGTTGGGGATCGACAGCTGAGCCACGTACTGGTCGCCCCGGAGCCACTTGCCCTGCATCCAGGCGGGCGCGACCCGGCGCTCGTCACACCCGGCGAAGTCCGACTCCTTGATCGTCTCGAGGTACGAGATGCACGTCTGGATGCGCTGGCGGAGCTCGGGGATCGTCTTCTCCGTGTCGGGGTGCTTCGGCGCTTCCTTGTTCGAGAGGTACGCCGCCGCGTACTTCGCGTTGTCACACGCGGCCTGGACCTGGCGCGTGAGGCTGTACTGATCGGGCGCCAGGCGCGCCTGGGCGAAGACGTCGGCGTCGAAGGACTTGGTCTTCGCGTAGGCGGTCGCCTTCTCGAGCCACGTGTCGAGGTTGCGGAGCATCTTGGCGTACTGGGGAATGATCTCGAAGGTATTCATGGTGGGCCTCGCCTGGTTGAGGGGAAGGACCATAGGCACCGATGCGGGCTCTGCTCAAGAGCTAGCGGACAGCCTCGTTCGCCAGCCGCGTGAAGTGATGCGCGACGGCGGAGACCTGGCCGAGCCGGGCCACGGCCCGTCCGGGCCCGAGGTCCGCGGTCCTGGCCGGAGCCGTCGCCGCGTCCGCCGGCAGGGTGCCGAGAAAGTCGTCCAGCGTGCCGACCTTGCCCTTGGCGAACACGCGGGCGACCTGCCGTAGATCGATGCGCGCCGGCGGCAGGTAGGCGCCCTTCGAGGCGAAGAGCGCCGTCGCGTAGCGCCCCCAGGAGCAGACCACGTCCGTCTCCCTGGCGAACGCCCGCCAGCGGGCGTGAAGCTCGGCCAGCGTCGTCCCGCCGCGGATCGCCTCCTCGGGCAACCGCACGTACGCGGGGGCGTGCGGCGCGAGCGGCCCCTCGGGCGCCACGATGCAGCTGAACGTCTCGCCCGTCGCCACCCGGTGCGCGACCCAGTGCACGAGCTCGTCCTCGTGGGGGGCGTGCGGCGGCGCCCCCTGGTCACCTTCGTCCGGCACGCGCGAACGGTACGGCCACGCGTTCGCCTCGCCGACCACGACCACGAGATCGCGCGCGCGCTCGCGAAGGACGGCGGGCAGCCGCGCCCCGATCGGCCGCGGTACCTTCTTGGCGTGCCGGACGCGCGCGGCGCTGTAGCGCCTCTCGCACGCGACCTGCGCGTCGATCATCGCGCGGAAGGGCACGAGCAGGGCGCGGAAACGATCCGGGTCCCCCTCGAGCACGCCGAGCACGTGCACGAGCGCCTCGATCGTCGACACGTAAGCCGCGTCGGGCTCCTTCCGGATGCGGTACTCGCTCGGGTTCGGAGGCGTGAACGCGTACCGCGGGAGGGCGGCGAGCTCCGGGTTCGAGCGCACGAGCTTCCTCGCCTGCCACCAGGTGCCGTCGACCACGATGAGCGTGACGGGTCCCTTGGGAGGGCTCGTCGCCACGTCGATGGCGCCCTCGCCAGGGTAGAGGAGGACGGCCGGCCGCAGCGGGTCCGACAGGGCGGCCGCGAGCGCCGCCGATCCCTGCCACCGGACGCCGATGTGGAGCTCCGCGTTGGGCAAGCAGAGGCTCGCCATGCGCGCCGTGCCGATGGCCATGTCGCGCTCGCGCGGGTGCTGGAAGAGGACCACGCGCGTCCGGGTCTCCACCGGCGTGACGTGGCGGCAGTAGCAGACGCTCTCGGGCCGTCGGCACGTCTGGCAGACGCTCCGGTGCGAGGGCAGGGGCTGGCGGGCGAGCGTCATCGAGACGGAGCTCGGCGGACGGAGGCGAATGGCGAGAGCACGGCAGAGTCCCTAGGTCCCGATGCGGGTGAGCTGGAGGACGGGGCGCCCCTCCGCACGCGACCGCCCGATGTCGACGAAGCCCGCGAGGGCCCAGTCGTTCGCGTCCGCCGCGTCGCAGAGCACCTGCACGACCTCCCAGCGCTCCCCGTTCGTCTTCGTGATCCGCGTGTTGGCGGGCGCGCGGGCGGCGGGGTCCGTCCGGATGGCGAGGTGCTCCGTGAAGAAGGGCTCGAGCGACGTCTGGAGCACGCCCGGCGGCCACTCGGAGGCCGGCTTGACCGTGGCGTCGCCCACGGCGGGCGGGCCGTCGATGAGCTCGGCGGCCGCGCCCCAGTCCTTCCGCGAGAGCGCTCGCACGAGCTGGAACAGGGCGTTTCGCACGAGCACCGTGAACGCGCGCTCGTCCCTCGTGACGTCGGGCTGCGCGCTCGCGGCGTCGTCCACGGGTACGGGCACGGGGAGCGCCTCGGGGGCGCGCATCCGCTCCCACTCCTCGAGCAAGCTCGCGTCCACCGCGCGCACCATCGCGCCCAGGAACACCTCGATCTCCTCGGTCTCCGGCGTCTTCGCGGGCGCGGGCACCGACTGCACGAAGGCCTTGTAGGTCTCCGACAGGTACCGGAGCAGCACCCCCTCGGCGCGCGCGAGCTCGTACTCGCGCACGTACTCGTTGAACGAGAAGAAGCGCTCGACCATCTCGCGCGCGATGGACTTCGGGCGGATGTTGTCGCCCGCCACCCACGGGTGCTTGAGCGCGAACGCGTTGAACGTACCGTAGATGAACTCCTTCTCGGGCTTCGGGTACTCGACCTTCTCGAGCTCCTCCACGCGCTGCTCGTACTCCACGCCCGCCGCCTTGAGCTCCGCGAGCTTCTCCTTCTTCAGTAACTCGACCTGCTGGCGCAGGATGAAGTCCGGGTCCTCCAGGATGGACTCGACGAGCGTGAGCGCGTCGAGCGCGTAGTTCTCGCTCCCGCTCTGGAGGAGCGGAAGCGTGTCGACGAGCCAGAGGGACAAGGCGTGGTGGAGCGAGAAGTCCTCCTGCAGATCGACCTGCACGAGGACCCCTTCGCCCGGGTTCTTGGTCACGATCCCGGCGTCCCGGAGCGACTTGAACATCGACATCGCCGTCCGCCCGTCGATCCGCTGCTGCGCGGGCCGCTCGTGCGAGCGCTTGATGAGCCGGGCCACCGGCATGCAGCCGCCCCTGTCGCGCTGGAACAGGTTGAGCAGCATGCCGTGCGAGGGCGCGAAGCGGGAGACGAGCGGCTCGGGCATCGCCACGACGAGCTTCTCGAACGTCGACTTGTCCCAGTGAACGTAGCCGCGGTCCGGCGGCTTTCGCCGCACGATGCGCCGCCGCTTCACAGGGTCCGTCCCGGCCTTCGCCTCGAGACGCAGGTTCTCGATGACGTGCTCGGGGGCCTGCGCCATCACGCTGCCGTGGTCGTCGAACCCCTTGCGGCCGGCGCGCCCGCTGATCTGGTGAAAGTCGCGCGCGCTGACGATCGAGGTCTTCTCGCCGTCGAACTTGCAGAGCTTCGTGAAGAGGACGGTGCGGATGGGGATGTTCACGCCCACGCCGAGCGTGTCGGTCCCGCTGATGATGGCGAGGAGGCCCTTCTGCGCGAGCTTCTCCACGAGGAGGCGGTACTTCGGGAGGAGGCCCGCGTGATGGACGCCGACGCCGTGCCGGACGAACCGGTTGATCTCCTTGCCGTACGGCGTGTCGAAGCGGAACCCCGCGAGCTCGGTGATGATGGCGCGCTTCTTCTCCTTGGGGATGAAGTCGATGCTCATCAGGTCCTGCGCGGTCTCGGCGGCGCCGCGCTGGGTGAAGTTCACGACGTAGACGGGTGCACGGCCCTCCTTCACGAGGTCCAGGATCGTCTCGTGGAGCGGCGTCTCGCGGTACTGGAAGTCGAGCGGGACGGGGCGGTGGGAGGAGCGGACTGTGACGGTCTTCTTGCCCGTGAGCTTCGACAGCTCGCCCTCGAAGAACTCCGTCGGCCCGAGGGTCGCGCTCATGAGGAGGAACGTCGCGTTCGCGAGTACGAGCAGCGGGATCTGCCACGCAACGCCGCGGTCCTTGTCGGCGTAGTAGTGAAACTCGTCCATGATGACGTAGCCGACGGGGGCGTGCGTGCCCTCGCGCAGGGCCATGTTCGACAGCACCTCCGCCGTGCAGCACACGATGGGGGCGTCGCGGTTCACGGCCGCGTCTCCCGTGAGCATGCCGACGTTGTCGGCGCCGAAGGCCTCGCACAGCGCGAAGAACTTCTCGCTCACGAGCGCCTTGATGGGCGCCGTGTAGAAGGAGCGCTTTCCCTCGGCCATGGCGAGGAAGTGCATCGCCGTCGCCACGAGCGATTTGCCCGAGCCGGTCGGCGTCGACAGGATGACGTTGTTGCCCGCGAAGATCTCGAGGAGCGCCTCCTCCTGGGCCGGATAGAGCGTCAGCCCCGTGCCGCGCACGTAGGCGAGGAAGAGATCGAGCAGCTCGTCGCGCGTGGCAGCGCGTGGCGGGAGGCGGTCGGCGAGCGTGAATTCAGGGCGCATTACGTCTCTGGAGCTCGACGCGGCCGGCCAGCATCGCACTCTCTCTTCCGAAATCAAAGGCCAGCCCGAGCGCAGGCCCCAAGAATGGTTCTGCCACCCGCGACGCGATTTTGAGGCGTTTTCCATTGCCCTGACGGCCGAGACCGCCGTAAGTCTCCCGGTGAAACTGGAGGTTTCCACATGGCGAAAGCAACGAAGAAGGCGAGCAACAAACCGCTCTCGAAGAGCGCGATCCTGCAGGCAGTGACCGACGCGGTCGGCGAGGAGATCTCCCGCAAGCACGTCAAGCTGGTGGTCGAGACGCTGGTTGAGGTGGGTCACCGTGAGCTCAAGAAGAGCGGGATCTTCGTTCTTCCCGGCTTCGCGAAGTTCGTGGTCGTGAAGAAGCCGGCCCGTCCGGCGCGCGAGGGGATCAACCCCTTCACCAAGGAGAAGCAGAAGTTCGCGGCGAAGCCGGCGAGCAAGGGCGTGCGCGCCCGCCCCGTCAAGGCCGTCAAGGACGCGGTCATCTGAGGACGTCACGTCCGCGGCCCAGCCGCGGCGTGGTCGTTAGAAGGTGCAGGCAACCGGTCGAGGCCCCTCTCCGTAGAGAGGAGCTTCGACCCGGCCTTCTCTTCGAGCTTCAGTACCGGGAGCGTTAGCGACCGGTGGCACGGCCTACCAGGGCATGCCGCCAGCTTTGTGTCACCGGACGCTGACGCTCCCGGTACTGTGCTCAAGTGATGATTGACGTGTCGCTCCGTCGCTACCTCACGCTGGCCGTCTTGTCGTGCGCGTGTCGTCACGAGGCTCTGCCCGACGCCGCCGCCCAGGACGCCGCGCTTCGCGACACGGTTTCGGCCGTCGTGGTGGAGTCATCGAGAGGCGTGGCGAGCGTTGCCAAGGCGCCGTCGGCGGACGCGCCCAAGTCGCCCGACGTCATGGCGCACGCCTCTGGTCAGTCCGAGGGCGGGGCTTACACGCAGGTGACCGACAGCGTCGACGGTAACGCGCTACGCGCGAAGAACCGGGCGCGCCTCGCGGGTGACCGCTCGCCCGTGACCTTGCTGCGCGCCGAGCCAGGCCCACACGCTGCGCTCGATCTTGGGCGACGGCTCTGCGAGGCCGTGGTCCCGGTCCGCCCTCCCGAGACGCCGGTGCTCCTCAAGCCGAACATCGGAGGCTTCGACTGGTTCAAGGACCCCGCGAAGAACGGCGGCGACAATGGCATCAAGGGGCGAACCACCGATCCGGAGTTCGTCCGCGGCGTGGTCCACTGCCTGCGCGCGCGTGGCCACCAGCACATCACGATCGCGGAGGGGTGGGGGGCGACGCACAAGGACTGGGAGCGTCTCGTGCGCACGTCCGGTTACCAGGCGATGGCGGACGAGGAGAAGGTCCCGCTGGTCGCCATGGACGACGACGGCGTGTTCGACGTGCAGGGGGAAGAGCCGGGCAAGCCCGTAGGGCTCCGGGGCATGGAAGGGACGCACGTTCCGACCCTGCTCATTCCGAAGATCCTGGCCGACCACCTCGCCCACGGCCTCTTCCTTTCCCTGCCCAAGATCAAGGCGCACCGCTTCGGCGTCTTCTCGATGTCCGTGAAGGGGATGCAAGGCACGGTGATGCTGTCCGATGCGGTGCCCGTCTTCCGGCAGAAGTGGCGGATGCACCGGGAGCTCAATCCGTACCTGGACGGGCGCGCCCACGCGCATGCGGACGGCGGTTCGACGACGGACGACCGCGCAGCCTACGTCGCCGCGCTCGAGACGTTCGCCGAGCGCATCGCCGACGTGCTCGAGATCGAGGCTCCGGACGCCGTGCTCGCCGAGGGTGCTCCGGCGATGGGCGGGGACGGCTTCCAGAAGCTCTGGGCGAGCAAGGAGAGCGTCGCGATCGGCGGCACCAACCCGGTCCTCGTCGATCGCGTGGGCGCTGCATTTCTGGGGCTGTGGAACAACGCAGAGCTAGGGCGGTCACTTGGTGGTCACACGACGTCACCGCTCCTCGAGGTCGCAGCCAAGCGCTTCGGGATCGACCTGGCGTCGCCCGCCGTGACGGGGGACGGCGCCTCGCTGCTCGATCTGCCGCGCCCCGTGCACTTCGTCGGGATGGCGCCCTTCTCGATTCACTCGGACGACGCACCACCGACGAAGCCGGGCTCGCTCGATGCCTGGGACGCCACGGGCGACGTCCCGGGGACCGGCGGCGCGGACGGCGGGGAGGGGAGCTCGCGCCCGAGCGCGACCGCGGCTCCGCTCGGAACGAGGACGATCGCGCTCGACGGCCGCGGTGACGACGAGGCATGGAAGAGCGCACCCGTGGCAGAGTGGGACACCGACTACGCGGGCACCCACACCGGAATCGTGACGCGAGCGCGCTTCCTCCACGCGGCGGACGCGCTCTATGCGCTCTTCGAGCTCGAGCGAACGGGGCTGCACGTGGACCGCACGCGCCCGACGGACGCGCCCCGACCGAAGCTCTACGAGGAGGACTGCGTCGAGCTGTTCCTCACGCCCGATGCCGGCAAGCCGCACCAGTACTACGAGATGGAGCTCGGCCCGTTCGGTCACTACCTCGACATCGACGTCGACCTGGACACCAAGAAGTCGAACACCGCGTGGTCGAGCAAGGCCCGCATCGCGACGACCCAGGATCCTGCATCGGGGCGGGCCACGATCGAGGCCAAGCTCGAGGCGCCCGAGATCGTCCGCGCGCTCGCCGCAGCAAGAGCCTCGGGCACGGCGTTGCCCATCGGGCTGTTCCGGATGGAGGGAGGCGCCTCCACCGGCGCCCAGGGCGAGCCACCGCGGACGAGCCCGCGCAGGTACCTTGCCTGGAGCCCCCCGCGAACGACGCGGCCGAACTTCCACGTGCCTCAGGCGTTCGGCACGCTCGTGCAAGTGCCCTGACATGCGGCGAAGCGGCCGCGGCCGCCAGAGCCGGCCCGTCAGTGGCAAGCGGGTTGCTGAGTCCCGGCCGGGATGTGGCATGTCCGGTCGGTCTCTGGCGCGCTCTTGGCGCTCGGCCTCGTCGGCCTCGTCGGCCTCGCGGCCGCCGATGAGCCCGCCGCCGCGTCCGCGCCGCACCTCGCCGCCCCTCCGGCTGGACCCAAGGAGCCGGCGACCGAGATCGACGGCGTGCCCGTCGTCGGGGGGGACACGGACATAGGGTTCGGGATCGGGGAGCTCTCCGGCGTCGCCCGGCTCGAAGACGGCTTCACTCCGTACCGCTGGCGCGTCGAGACCGGCGCGTTCATCAGCTTCAAGCTCAAAGATTCGCGCCTCGACGTCCCTTACCAGGACTACTACGCGCTGTTCGATGCCCCGCTGCCTGGGCTTCGCCTCATGGTGCGTCCCTCCTTCACGGACGAAGGAACGCAGGGCTACTACGGGCTCGGCGACGCGTCCGCCCTGCCCGCGAGCGGCGGCCTGGCGTCGCAGACCGCTCCTTTCTACCAGTACAGCCGCATTCACACGCAGATCCTCGGACGCGTGCGCTTCCCGCTGACGCGGAGCGTCCCCGCGCTGTCTGGAATCGTCGGCGCTGCGTACACGCAGAACTGGGTCGGAGTCCCGGCAGGGACGAAGCTCGCCGAGGACCGGGTGAGCCCCGACCCGATCGTCCGCTCGATCCTGGCGGGGCCCGACCACCATGGGGTTGCCTTCTTCGAGTATGGGCTGGTCTACGACGACCGCGACAACGAGCTGTCGACGAAGAACGGGCAGTACCACCAGCTGAAGCTCCGGCTGAGCCCGGGGGGCACCGATGGCTTCTTGCCGTACGGGTACGGGCAGGCAGACCTCATCCTCCGCGGGTACAAGACGATCGTTCCTCGCTACCTCACCCTGGCCGCGCGTCTCGTGACGGACCTTCTGTTCGGCGACCCGCCCTTCTACGAGCTCGCTCGGTATGCGGAGGATACGTACGCCATCGGTGGCTCCCTTGGCGTGCGCGGCGTGCCCGCGCCCCGCTACTACGGGAAGATCAAGGTGTTCGGCAACCTCGAGGCACGAAGCGAGCTCTGGTCGTTCACCGTGCTGAACAAGCCCTTCATCGTGGGGACGGCGCTCTTCCTCGATGGCGGTAGGGTCTGGGCCGACTACCACAGGGACGCTGCACTCGACGGCACAGGCCTCGGCCTGAAGTATGGGCTCGGCGGAGGGCTACGCGTCCAGGAGGGCCAGACGTTCGTCGTTCGAGCCGACATCGCGTGGTCTCCCGATGCGCAGCCCATCGGGGCATACTTTCTCGCCGGGCAGATGTTCTGAAGCCTCACGCCCTCCGCGGCTCGTGCCTCATGGCGCCGAGCGGTACGCCTCCCGTGACCGCGTCAGTGTCGAATTCCCCTCGGGACCAGAGCGTCCGCTCGACCATCGCGCGAAAGACCATCTCGAGCGCGACCCGCACTTGCGGCCCCTCGAGCACGCCCATCGCCCTCGCGATCGCCTCGATCGTCGCGAGCCCCGTCTCGTGGGCCTCGGCGCGCAGCCGGTAGACGGACGGCTCCTCGAGCGGCAACGACACGCACGGCAGGTCACGTAGGCCGGCGACGCGGTTGCGCACCTTCGACGCCTGCCGCCACGTCCCGTCCGGGACGATAAGTGTGACGGGACGCTCGCCGCAACGTCGTGCAAACTCCGCGACGGGCTCGGCGCCCTCGTGGGGGAACAAGAGCACCGACTGCGACCCGGGGTCGGGAACGAACGGGGCGGTAGGCAGGGACTCGTGTCCGCGGACGCAGACCTCGCTGTTCGGGAGGCAGAGCACGGCGAGCCGGCCGGTATTGGTGGGCTTTCGATGCTCGTAGCGATGAATGACGAGGACGAGACGGGTCCGCGTCTCGATGCGAGGGATGAGATCGCACACGCACAGGCTGCCATGCATCCGGCAGCGGTCGCAGCGCAGGTGCGAGTTGTGTCTGCGGGTCACGAGGGCGGCTACTCCACGAAGAGCTGCACGGTCCAGCGTAGACGCGACAGACCGCAGCCCGGCGTGCCCGCGCCGCAGCGTGGCTCGCCCGAGACGAGGAGCTGAGACGCTCCGGACTTCACGGCGGTGAAGTGGGAGGGGCTGTCGGCGCGAAAGATGGAAGGGTCCTTCAGGTCCGCCGAATAGCTGTAGTCCGAGCCATCGGGTAGCTCGAAGGTATCGCCCACCTCGAGGTGGAGGACGCCGCGATGGTTCTTCGCGGTGATCTGGTAGTGCTGCGGGACCCGTGGGGCGGCGGACGGGGTCGGCTTCGGCTGCGCGGACTCCCCCGCGTCGCAGGCGGAGCCAGCGAGCGCGACGAGGAGGAGGACGGTGCGACGAGGGAGGATCATGCTTCCGGGATCACGGCGGCAACGTCGGCGTGATGGTCACAGGCGTCCCCCGAAGCGCGGTCAGGAACGCGACGAGGTTCGTCTCGTCGTCCGTGGTGAGCCCGAGAGGCGTCTTGAACTCGATGTCGTAGTTGGGATCGGCCGTGACGTCGGGCCCGTTCAGGTGATCGATGACACCGAAGAACCCTGGCTGGCTCCCGTCGTGGAAGTACGGCGCCGTGTCGTAAGCTCCACGGAGGGTGGGGGTGAGAAACTTGCCGCGATCGGCTTGTACGCCCGTGACGTCGAAGCGTCCTTCGTCGGGGCGCATCCCGCTCGGGCCCGGCGGCGACGTCGACAGGTTGTGGAACGAGAAGTCCGTGAACAAGGGTCCGCTGTGGCAGAGGACGCAGCGGCCCTTGCCTTGGAAGACCGCGAGGCCGGCGACCGCGGCCGCGGGCATCGCCGTGTCGTCGCCCGCGTTCCACCGATCGAACGCCGAATCCCGCGAGATGGCCTGGCGCACGAAGGTCCCGAGCGCCCGTCCCGCGAGCGTCCACACCGCGGCGGGCGTGAGCGTACGAATGTCCTGCCCGTACGCTTGCTGGAAGAGCGCAACGTAACCAGGAGCGGTGACCGTCAGCCGCTGCTTGAGGACGGGCTGCGCCGACGGGACGTCCATCCCGAGGTTCATGTTCGCCTCGCTCCACGGGAACGCCATCGCCGAGGCGAGATCGGTCTGCGAGCCGTCCCAGCGCATCACGGGCGCGTAGACGATGTTGAAGAACGAGAGCGTGTTTCGGGTGAGAGCCGGCCGATCGTTCGGATAGGAGCGATCCGGGATGGGGGTGATGAGGTTGTCCTGGAATGCCGTCTGGTAGCCGTGGCAGCTCGTGCACGCCGTGTGGCCACTGCCGGAGAGGCGGGCGTCGAAATAGAGGTCGCTGCCGAGCAAGGTCTTTGCGTCCGTCGGCGGATCGTCGGCCGAAGCCGGAAGGGCAGGGACGGGGCCGAGGTCCGGTACGCGCAGCACGACCGCGGCGTCGGCCGAGGCATCTCCTCCGCTCGCTCCCGCCGAGGACGTGGAACAGGCGGCGAGCGCACCGGTGCCGGCCACGGCCGCGACGAGCAGGGTGACGTGAAGGCCGCGCATGTCAGAAGCGGATGAAGTAGCGGTTCGTGAGGTTCACGGTCGCGTTCGCGTCGTCGATCGTGACGCGCACCGAGGCGCCCGTGACCGGCGGCTCGCACGCAGGCGGGGGCGTGAGATCGAACGCCGCGAGGTCCCCGGACTGCGGACCCTTGGTGATGGGGCCCCCGGTGATGGAGATGTAGAGGGCAAGCTCCCACGGGCCGTTGGTGTATTTTGCCGAGGTCTCGAAATGAGCCGTGAGCTCCGGCGTCATCGTGACCTCGCCGAACTCGGTCGGCGCGGGCAGGTTGCCGAGCTGGTCTCCGCCAGGCGCCGTGGCCCAGATGAGCGTCTTGCCGACGATGCTCGCGCTCGGTACGTACACCATCGACCCGTTCTGCGTAGCCAGTGGAACGCCCATGGCGTCGGCCGTGAGGGTGACGTTGCCGATGATCGAGTGCGGCTGCCCCGGAGGAACGGCAGGGCAAGCGTCCATTGCGGCCTGCGAATCACCCCCGCCTGCGTCGGACGAGGAGCCAGGATTGGAGCTCGAGCCACTGCAAGCGGCTGCAAGGAGTGCGGTCAACAAGACGGTTCGTCGCATCGGACGTGAGCTTACGCAATTGCGACCTCCGCAGTAAGGGGGGCCGCCGCGCACTCGGCGCCGCCGTCGGTCCCTGAGTCCGCCGCATGCCTCCGTCCCCCGTCACCTGTGGCAGAAGCCGGAGCCGCACTCGTACCCGCTCGTCACGCGACGCCGGCGAAGCCCGCCCGTACGCTCGCGGCGTCGTCGGCCGTCAGCGCGGTGCGCCAGGCGCGCCGGAGCCCGACCAGGCCTCCGATGACGATGACGACGGCGCCAAGCCCGGCCAGGAGCGCAAGACCTGGCTCATCGTCGGCGATGAGCGTGGGCAAGGACAGGATGCACGCGTCGAAGCCCCCGTGGATCGCGACCGCGAGCGCGAAGCCCCCGAGCACGCCTGGGCCGCGGCCCTCGAAGCGGCGCCACGCGGCGTAGTGTCCCATCAGCCCCCCGGCGGTCGCGTGCATCGGGACCGTCAGCACGGCGCGCATCAGGAAGATGGCGATGAAGCCGCCGAAGCTCCTGGCGGTGAGCAGGTAGCAGACGTTCTCGAGCAGCGCGAAGCCGAGCCCTGCCCGGGTACCGTAGACGATGCCGTCGGTGCGCTCGTCGAACTCGGGTCTCTTCCAGACGAACCATCGGACGACCAGGCCCTTGCCAGTCTCCTCGACCACCGCGGCCATCAGCGCCATGAAGACGGCCCCGATGAGCGCGTCGGAGCTCGGGCCGAAGTGCATGACGATCAGCTCGACGACGGCGGCCGGAATCGTCGAGAGAGCGCCGAAGAGCGCGATGCGACGCAGGGTCGATCGAGGCTCGGGACGCTTGGCGTCGGCTCGGTCGACGACGAACATGGCGAGGAGCGCCGGGAGTACTCCCAGAATGGCGAGCAGCTGCAGCATCCGTCGACGCTAGCGGAAGAAAGCGGTGAGCGGCGGACGAGATGCAGTGAGCTCGGCGAGTCAGCTCGCGCGGTACTCCATCTCGATCCAGAGGGGGTGAGAGCCGCCCGGCGGCAGCGTCAGGAGCGACTCTCCCGTGTTGAGCGCGTTCCCCGGTGCGGTCCACGGCTCCAGGCAAACGAAGTCCTTGCCCGCGAGCGTCCACACGACCCAGCGGCCGAATTCGGACGATGCGCGGATTGCGAGCGCGCTGCCATCGCCCCAGGTGAGCTCGCTGCTCGAGCTGCCGTGGTCGAGGAGGTGAAGGTCGACCTCGCTCGCAGTGAGGTCGAAGCCGGAGAACGGGCCGACCTTCTTGGTGACGTTGTCGAACGCGCGCGTCGCCCGCGTCGCGATGCGGGCCGCCGCCTTGTCCCTCACGAGGAAGTAGGGATGCGTTCCGAACGCAAAGGGCATCGCCTCCGCTCCGCGGTTCTCGACGACGATGTCCAGGCGCAGGACCGCTGCCCTCAGTGAGAAGGTGATCTGCGCCGCAAACTCCCAGGGGTAAGCGGCCAGCGTGCGCGCGTTTGCGTCGAGCGCCACCGTCGCAAACGCCGCGTCGTTCGTCCCGGTGTCGCGCACCGCCCAGGGCAGCTCGCGCGCAAAGCCGTGCTGCTTCATGGCGCCTCCGGCGGCGCCGCGCGTGAACCGGTCGCCTTCGAGCTTGCCGGGAGAGGGAAACAGCAGCGGAATCCCTCCACGAACGTTCTTCGTGGAGTCGGCGAGCGTTGCCTCGTCCAGGTACAAGAGCTCGCGCCCTGCCACCCGAAAGTGGGTCACGATCGCCCCTCGGGCGGGGACGATGACCACCTCGCTGCGCGCAACGTCGTCCTGAAGTCGAACCTCATCGCCTCGTGTGACGTGGAGCATGGCTCGAAGGATAGCCTGTGGTCGCGGCGCGTCGGGTATCGAATGGGTTCAGCGCAACGCCAAGCGGCTGGCCCGGTGCCTGGCCGACCTCGAACGACAGCTCCAGCGGTCGCGAGAGGCTGGTGTTCATGGGCCCGGATGTTGCTCGCCTGGAGCCGTGCTGTTCTCCTCGGTGAAGCTCGCCGAACGAGGTGGAGCCTCGCTCGTGGTGGAGCTCCGCGGTCGGCTCGTCCTCCCCGAAGCGGAAGCGCTCTGGCAGGAGCTCTCGGGCGCGACGGACGGCCTCGCGCGCGGCAGCAGCGCGCGCTTCGACCTCTCGCACCTCGAGCACGCGGACGGCGCAGGGATCGCGGTGCTCCTGCACGTGCAAGGGCGCCTCACGGAGCGCGGCGTGGACGTCGTCGTCAGCGGCGCCAGCCCCAACCTCACGCGGCTCATGGCCGTCTACGCAAGCGCCCCGTCGCGTCCCGTCGCAGGGCGCGTCCGCGCGACGGGGGCTCTTGCGCGCGCCGGCCGGTCGACCGTCGAGCTCCTCGACGAGGTGCGGCAGTGGCTCGGGTTCGTCGTTCTCGTCACCATCGAGGCAGTCGGGAGGCGGCGTGGCCCCTCGAACTGGAAGGACCTCCCCCCGCTCATGGAGCGCGCCGGCGCGGACGCGGTGCCCATCATCATCGTCCTCAACTTCCTCGTGGGCCTGGTCATGGCGTACGAGTCGGCCATCCAGCTGAAGCGCTTCGGCGCCACGATCTATGTCGCCGACCTGGTCGGGCTCTCGATCGCCCGGGAGTTCGGGCCTCTCATGACGTCGATCATCGTGGCGGGACGTTCGGGTGCAGCCATTGCCGCCGAGCTCGGGACGATGAACGTCTCGGAGGAGATCGATGCGCTACGCGCGATGAACCTCGAGCCCGTTCGCTTTCTGGTGTTTCCGCGCGTGGTCGCCCTGCTGCTCATGGTTCCGCTGCTCACGCTCGTGGGCGACGCCATGGGCATGGTCGGCGGCCTGACGGTCGCGACGCTCGCGCTGGACATCACGCGCGCCGAGTACTTCTCCGAGATGAAGACAATCGTCTTCGCCTCGGACATCTTCCTTGGTGTGCTGAAGAGCGTCGCCTTCGCGCTCGCGATCGGGCTCATCGCATGCCAGCAAGGGCTGCGTGCGACGGCCGGTGCCTCGAGCGTCGGCCGGCGCACGACTTCGGCGGTGGTATCGATCTTGTGTGCGCTCATCCTGATCGATGCCCTCTTCGCGCCCTTCTTCCGCGGCCACCACAACTGAACCTCGCGACGCTCGGCGCCCAGTGGTCGAGGTGCGCGACGTGACTCTCCACAAGGAGGACCTGGTGGTGGTCAAGAACGTCACCTTCGATGTCCGGGCGGGCGAGATCTTCGTCATCCTGGGCCGTAGCGGCGCAGGAAAGACCACCCTCCTGCGCGCCCTCATCGGTCTCGAGGAGCCCTCTGCGGGCGAGATCTCGACGCTGGGGCGGTCGCCTGGTCGCGCGGTGAGCGGCCCTCCCGGCTACGGCGTAGCGTTCCAGTCGGGTGCGCTCTTCGGGTCGCTCACGGTCGGCGAGAACGTCGCGCTGCCGCTCGAGAACTGGACGACGCTTCCGCGTGAGGTCGTTGGGGCGATCGTGTGCGCAAAGCTGCACGTGGTCGGGCTCCACGGGGCGACGGCCCAGCTGCCGTCGGAGCTGTCGGGGGGCATGAAGAACAGGGCGGCCATTGCGCGGGCGATGGCGCTCGAGCCGCCGCTGCTCTTCCTCGACGAGCCGTCCGCCGGCCTCGACCCCGTCAGCTCCACGGCTCTCGACGAGCTGCTCTTGCTGTTGAACCGCGACCTCGGCTTGACGGTCGTGATCGTCAGCCACGAGCTCGCGAGCATCTTCCGGATCGCCACCCGTTGCATCATGCTCGACAAGGCCAGCCAAGGCGTCATCGCCATCGGCGATCCGCGCGAGCTCCGGGACGAGAGCTCCGATCCGCGCGTCCGCGAGTTCTTCAACCCCGTGCGGGAGGCGCGATGAAGCCTGCCAACTACTGGAAGCTCGGTCTATTCGTCCTGGTCGGCCTCGGGTTGGCCGCGGTGGCCGTCTCGTACTTTGGCACCGCCCTCTTCCTCCGCGAGACGGTCGAGTACAAAGTCTACTTCGACGAATCCGTCCAAGGGCTCGCTGTCGGAGGGCTGGTTCGATTTCGTGGGGTCTCTCTCGGGCAGGTGGCGGGCATCCGCGTCGCGCCCGATCGACGCCACATCGAGGTGAGCTGCGCGCTCAGCGTTCGGGACCTCCATCGGCAGGGCCTGACGACCGGGGAGGGGCCGGCTACCCGACTCGTCGAGTCTCCCGGCTTGCGCGCGCAGCTCTCGATCATCGGGCTCACCGGGGAGGAGGTCGTCATGCTCGACTTCTTCGACCCGGAGACCCATCCGGTGGCCCGGCTGACGTTCCCGACACCGGACCGTACCATCCCGGCGACGCAGTCCGAGCTCCGGTCCCTCGAGGACTCCGCCGAGGCCATCGTGGCACGGCTACCGGCGCTCCTCGATGCGATGGCCTCTCTCGTCGGAGAGGGGAATGCGTTGCTCGGTCATCTCGGCGATGCGCACCTTGGCGAGCAGGCGGAGAGCACCCTCCGTCGCGCGGACGAGGTGATGTCCCAGCTTGGTCGCCTGGTGGAGCAGGTCCGCGTTGCGGCCGTCCCGGACCGCGCCGCCGAGGCATTGACGACGCTCGGCGCCGCGCTTGGGACGTTGAACGACCTCCTTCACGACGTGGATGGAGAGCGAGGTCTCGTGACGAGCGCGCGCAGGGCGTCGGACGCGATTGGCGACATCGCGCGCGGGTCGAACGGCGTCGGACGCGACCTCGACGACACCCTGCGAGAGGCGCGCGAGACGCTGGCGGCGATCCGCAGGCTCGCCAACGCACTGGACCGTGATCCCGACATGCTCCTCAAGGGGCGCAAGAAGAGGACCCCGTGAAGCACGTGAAGCAAATGCTCCTTTCCCTCCGGTGGCCCGCAGGGCTCTTCGCCGTCACCCTCGCGACCGGCTGCGCCCTCCTGTCGCGTGGCGAGCCGCTTAAGGTGAACTACTTCGACCCCGAGCCGCCCTTGTCCGGCGGTGGAGCCGCGGACGCGGGTGCCGAGGTCCCGGACTGCGCGCTCGCCCTCGGCCGGATCAGCGCGAGCGAGGACCTGGGGCAGGAGATCGAGTTTCGCAGCTCCACCTACCAGGTTGGCTTCTACGACGCGCGGCGCTGGACGGAAACGCCGGATAGGTACCTCGCGCGTGCACTGCAGCGCGCCCTGTTCGAGGACGGAGCCCTCGTACGGATAACGTCAGGCGTAGCCCCGACCCTCGATGTCGAGCTGGTGGCGTTCGAGGAAAAGCAGGCGCCGGAGATGGCGCACGTGGCCGTGCGCATGTCGCTGCACGACGAGCGCGCGGTGCTCCATGAGGAGACGATTGACGTCACTCGTCCGGTGGGCGCAGGGGGCGGCTTCGACCGGTTCGTCCACGTGATGTCGGACGTCCTCCAGGAGGTCGTTCGCCAGGTCGCCGAGCAAGTACACGCTTCGCTGCCCAGATGCCCCCGCAGGTGAGTGCTCGGGGCTGGCGTCGTCACCCGGCGCCGCCGCCGCACTTGCCGGGCATCCCCCCTCCTCCGCAGGTCGCCGGGGACGCGCACGTCCCGCACATCAAGAGGTTGCCGCAGCCGTCGCCCGCAGGCCCGCAGGAGACTCCGAGGGTCGCGCACGTGCGCGGCGTGCAGCTGCCGCCGTCGACCACCCCGCACAGGCCGGGCGGTCCTCCGCCTCCGCACTGCAGGGGCGGCTGGCAGCTGCCGCACTGGAGCTGGTTCCCACAGCCGTCCCCCGCCGGTCCGCAGTTGAAGTTCTGCTGAGCGCACGTCTGTGGGATGCAGTTGCCGCCGTCGACGTAGCCGCAGACGCCCGACACGCCGCTACCGCCACAGGTCTCCGGCGGCGTGCACGAGCCGCACTGGATCAGGCCGCCGCACCCGTCCCCGGCGGGGCCGCACGCGATGCCCTGCTGCTGGCAGGTGAGGGGCGTGCACACGGGTGCCGCCGGGCCCGGGACGCAGGCCGCGAGATCCCACAGCTGGTACTCGAGCGCCTTCTCCTGCGGCGTCATCGGGCCGGAGGTGCACTCGTTCGGGAACGTCTGGGCGAACGTCGGAGTGCTGCTGGAAACGTGGAAGTCACTGAAGACGACCCGGCCGCACTCGCTGTTGCCGCCCACCGGCGTATCGAAGGTGTACTGGAGCGGGAAGCTCTCCTGATCCATCGTGTAGATCCAGCGCTGGGACGGCGCGGCCACGCTGTCGAAGTCGTGGTACGGCAACGTCACGGTGAACTGGGACGCCGAGCTCGCTGCGTTGATGAGCTGCATCCAGCTGGCGAACGTCGTCGTCTCGGGCGTCGACATGTCTATGTTTGCCGTCACCGACGCGTAATGGCTCACGTTGATGTCCCACGCCGCCGTGGTCGAGAACGGGGCGACGTCGTAGAGCCAGACGTAGCTGTAGTGAGTCGCGAACATGCGGCCGCCAGCCGTGGTGTAGTCGACCAGATTCTGCTGCTGGCTCGGCGTCTTGATCGCCGGGCTCGACGGGAGCGTCGGGTCGTCTCCCCAGCACGGGAGCAGCACCTCATCGTAGGCGGACAGCGAGGCCACGGTGTTGACGAGCGCTCCTTCGGCCGGATCACCGACTCCTCCGGTGGCGCCGTTGCCCACGAAGAGCTGGATACGACCTGTGCCCCCGTTCGAGGGAGGCTCCGAGAATTCGTTCTGATCGACCCCCATCTTGAGCAGGACGCACTCGATCGCGTCGACGTTGCCGGTCGAGATGGCGGTGAGTGGAATGTCACCCTCCACGTGGTTCGATGGCATCGTGATCGAGCCGACCACCGTGTTGGTGCAGGCCGTGGTCGCGGGAACCGTCAGCTGCTTGCGCCAGCGGCCGAGCTGGATCACGAGCGGCATCGACGTCGTGACGGGAACGTTGTTGAGGGTGAAGGTACCGTCTACGCCGGTCGTCGTCTGCACGAGCGGATCACCGCTCAGATCGGCGTTGCACTGGTTGCACTGGACGCCGGGGGTAAACGGGTTGACCTGCGAATTGGGCACGTACACGACCACGTTCGGGACCGGGTCGGGAGTCCCGTACTGGGGCGGAGTGGCCGCGATCACCTTCCCCGTGATGCTGGTCGTGCCGTTCGCGCACTGCGTCTGCAGCGGACAGAGGTTCGTGCAAGGCGTCGGGACGTGGCCACAGACGCTCGGCATCATGTTGCCGCCGCAGGTGTCGGGGGCCGAGCACGTACCGCAGGAGGCGATCGTGTTGCCACAGCCGTCCCCCTGGGGCCCGCAGTTCGCTCCCAGTGACTGGCATGTCTGGGGCAGGCAGGGGCTGCCGCCGTCGAGCACGAGCAGGTCGCCGCCGCACTGGCTGAAGCCTCCACCTCCACAGTACTGCGGCGAGGTACACGTACCGCACTCGAGCATGTTGCCGCAGCCGTCCCCGGTGGGGCCGCAGTTGTAGCCGAGGGCTGCGCACGTCTTGGGCACGCAGACGTCACCGCCGGCCTCGACGACCGAAGAGTCTCCGCCACAGACGCTGAAGCCACCGGCGCCGCAGAATTGCGGCGACGTACAGGTGCCGCAGTCGATGATGTTGCCACAGCCGTCGCCGTTCTTGCCGCACGTGTACTGCAGCTCTGCGCACGTCTTCGGCGTGCACATGTTGCTGCTCCCGTCGCCGAGGGACGTCGCGCTGTCGCCCGTGCCCGCGCCATCGGGGGCGTGGCCATCGTTGGTCAGCGTGCTGTCTCCGCTACCCCCGTCGTTCGCAGGACCGGAGGACGAAGAGCTCGAGTGGCCACCGCAGGCACTGGCAACGACGGCGGTCGCCACGGGGAGAATCAGTACCGGCCAAATACGCATGTAGCGTTCTCTCACCTGAGGATCTGGAAGCGCTCCTAACAGGCTAGCGTGCTTGACTCGTACGGGTCAGCGTTTTCACGCCTTCCGAGCCCTGGCCTCCGCGCGGCATCGCAGGACGGCGGGGCGCGCCTTATCGTGCCCCGCGGCGCCGCCGCTGGCCCGCGGATATCAACCCTTGGCGAGGTCAGTGTTCTTCGACTTCTTCTTTCCCGCTTCCGGCGGGCGGGGTCGAAGTGCAACGGCGCCCAAAAAGCGCTGGCGACCAAGCGTCTCTACGATGCGCTTTGCAGAGGACAGCCTGGACTCGCCGAGCTTCAGGCAAAGGATCGCCGCGTCCGTCGCGTTGGCGAGAGGAACCTCCGCTGGATTTTCGTCGAGCGGGCCCGTGACGACGAGGACACGCTCGCCCCGCGCTACCCGCGATCTCAGCTCGGCGATCCGCGTCTCGGCCATTCCTAGCGATACGCCGCGCACGTCCAGTACGGAGATGGGCCTTCGTAGGTGATCGAGACCCACCGCACCCAGGGCCTGCGCGATGTCCACCGTCGCGTCGCCGAGCTCGTCACCCGTCGGCACGAGGGTCACGGAGGTCCACTCGCGCTGCTGGAGAGCGAGCCAGATCTTCTGCCAGGAGCCCGCCTGCTCGAGGCGGAGCTCGGTCGGCAGGCCCATGGGCCCCGGGCGACTGAGCGCCAGGCCTGTGGATGGTGCGGGGCCCGCGAGCTCCGCCGTCGCGGTGATCACCACCTCCGCCCGCGCCGGTGCGGGCCTGTCGACGGGGTGCTCGGTCGCTGGTGCCTCCTCGTAGACGTGCGCGATCGCGGGCTCCGGGGGCGGCGGCTCGGAGTGATGGGCGCGCTCGGGATCGTGAAACTCGGGGACCTCGATGACCTTGGTGGGCTTGAGGTCTTCCTCGGGCGGCGGAGGCGAATACGACCTTGTCACGATCGGCGGCGGCGGCGGCCCAGGTTGGGCTGCCGCGGGGCGGTTCACCGCGTAGGCAGGAGCGGGGGCCGCGGGGGCGCTCGGAGGCTTCGACGCAGGGCCCCTCCGTTCCGAAGCTGGTTGCCCGAGCATCGGGTTGGGCCGGCCGTAGGGCTGCGCCGACGCGGGAACGGCGATATCGCCGTAAAGCGGCCGCGTGGCAGGTGACTCCTCGTAGAAGGGGTCCTCCCCCGGCGGAAGGCTCGCCTGTACTGCAGGACTCTGCGGCGCGGTGGGGCTCTCCGGCGCCGGAGGACGGATCGAGGCCGGCCGGGGCGCCGCGGCTTCCGCGGGGATCGAGGCGCGAGGGACCCTTCCTTGCGGCACCGTCGCCTCTGCCCGCGGAGGTTGCGCGCGCGCGGGACGCTGCACTTGCGGCGGCGTCGTGTAGGCAGACTTTGCAGGGCCCTCGGCCGCGCGCGGCGGTGCCTGGGACGCGCTTGCGCGGGGCGGCATCTGGGAGGCCCGCGGCGGCACCTGCGACGAGGAGGCGCGGGGCGGCATCTGGGACGGCGACGCCTGGGCCGGCACCTGCGACGCCCGCGGAGGGATCTGCGAGGCGCGGGCCGGCGAGGTCGACGGGGCAGGCCCGGGCTGTGAGCTCGCGCGCAGGGCAGCCGGTGACGCTTCCTTGGCTTGGCGGGAAACGAGGGTCGAGTCGCGCCCCACGTCGCCGGGCATCTGGATCTGCGGAACGCGAGGGCTTGGCGGGAACGCGTCCGTACGAGCTACGGACGCCGCCTGCCCCATGCGGGGCGGGCTCTGCACGTAGGAGGTGCGCGGAGGCATCTGTGACTGCGGGCGGCCCGCCGCCGGCGGCTGGGAAGGCGTGGCCGGGGCAGCGGCTTGCGGGGCGCCGGGCGCAGCTGGGGCGGCCGACCGGCCCCGGACCGGCGTCGACGGGGAGGTCGCCGGTCGCTGCAGTCCCGTCGCGCGCGGTGGGCGGGCCACGAATCCGCCCTCCACGGGATCACGGTCCATCATGATCGTTCGGTCGGAGTCGTCGTCGAAGCTCGATGGTGGCCCCGTTGGGGGTAGCTTTCTTTGCTCTGCCAAAGGTCCTCCGGCCGATTCGTGCGCCGAGCTTACCACGTCCCCCAGCGGTGGCCGAGGGTGGGCCTTCAGTTGAATTGTCGCATGAAGAGGTCGAGCGCCCGCCGCACTCTGGGACGACCGCTGGCAGTGCGAAGGAAGCTGTAGGCGCCGAGCGCTGCTCGCGAGCTGAGCCGCGGGCGAATGCTCTGGGCGTAATGGAAGAGCTGTTGCTCGGGACCCCAGCGCGCCTTCGAGGTGTCCGCCCCCATCGACAGGTGCACCGCCGGCAGCCCGGACTCGATGGCGTACTTGATGATCTCCGCGACGGCGGTGGTCATGACGCTGTACTTACCCCACGCCGGATCGAAGCCAGAATAGTAGAGGTAGAGCGTCTTCGCGACGACGAACGCAATGCGGGCAGCCACCGGCGTGCCGTCGACGTTGAGCGTGAAGACGCGCGCGATTTGGCGCTCCGCCATCCTTCCGCAGGCGATCCGGAGGAAGCGCTTCGACTGCGTCCCTCCGAACCGATCCGGGTGGGGGATGCCGGCCGTGGACGTTGCCCGCATCTCGTGGAGCCGGAAGAAGACGTCGAGGGCGCTGTCGACGTCGCTCGGAGTCTCGGCGACGTTGAGCGTCGCCGTGAGGCCGTCGCGCTTCAACGAATTGTAGCAATGCCGCAGCGACTCCTTGATGTTTCGCTTCAGCGGGCGTCGAAACTCATCCCAGGTCGAAGCCAGGCGCAGCAGGTTGCCGGGTTGCGAGGTTCCCCAGGTCAGGGGCAGCTTCTCTCCCAGAGCGAGCGCGAACGGCGAGTCGCTGCCCAGTCCTTGCCAGTCGATCCAGTCCCACCCCTTCTCCTGGAGCAGATCCTCCGCGAGCGCGTGTCCAACGTCGGCTGCACACGCTGGGTCGACGATGGGACCGCTCTGCTCGGTGATGTAGGGGTCTGCGCCGAGGAACTGGAGCGTCTGTGCCCTTACGGGTCCGATGCTGGGCCGCTTCGTCAGCATCAGCGGCACGACGCCGACCAGAGTCCCGGATGCGTCGCGCGCGACCTTCACGCAGAGCCTGTCGCGTATGAGGAGCGAATCCTTCCGGAAGACCTCCCACCAGGTGATGTTCCACTCGGGCAGGAGGAAGGGGAGGTCGTTCCGCGTCCGGGTCAAGAGCGCGGACCAGTCGTCCCCGATCGATCGGAGCTCCTCGGTCGTCCTGATCGTCGAAACTCGAACGCTCATCGTGCCGATCGCTGCCGAGGGGGATGGTACCCCAATGGCGTCGGGAAGTGCCCTGCGGCGGCAGGGTAGCCTCGACTCAAGCTCGCACCATCGGGATGGCCGGGACAAGAACTCTGATACCCCAATCGCCGGCCGCGCCGGCATCGTGCAGGTGAGCTCGACAAAAAAGCAGCGAATCTCCTGGAGTTCGACCCGCAGCCCGACCCTCGGTCAGCATCCCGGGTCCGTTGGTCCCGGGGTGGCCGACCCGCCGCGCCTGTCCACGTAGTTCGTGTCGATCCACGTGCGGTAATCCCCCGTCCGGACCTGATCTACCCAGGCGCCGTTCGCGAGGTACCAGCGCACCGTCTTGCGCAGACCCGTCTCGAACGTCTCCCGCGGCGCCCAGTTGCACTCCCGCTGGAGCTTCG
>Ga0302196_10000241_pt1 | contig 54352 bp, 36 predicted proteins | sample II_Bog_N1_3_FD_198794 | JGI IMG/M metagenome (GOLD analysis project Ga0302196, IMG submission 198794) | Peat permafrost microbial communities from Stordalen Mire near Abisko, Sweden - II_Bog_N1_3 | ecosystem: Environmental > Terrestrial > Soil > Wetlands > Peat | place: Sweden: Abisko... | reverse complement strand
GTACCTTGGGCCTCGAGCCCGCATTTGACCAGACCTGGTTCACCCTCGTTTTTGCAGGAGCTCTGGCGGCATCACCACGAATCCGGGAGGGATCATGGAGTGCATTGCCATCGGAATCGACATCAGCAAAGGCCGCTGCGATGTCGCCATCCTCAACCAGTCGGGTACCCTGCTCGCGGGTTCCGGCGGCTACGACGATATTCGACGCGATCATGAGCGCTTGCGCGATGTGCTGCTGGCGTTGCACGACAAGCATCCAGAGGTCCGCGTCGTGGTCGGCATGGAGGCCACTGGCGGCCTGGAGCGCAATTGGATGGCGTTCTTCCGCACGGAGAAGCGCTGGGAGAAGTTCGTATTCGCGCACCGGCTCAATCCGCTGGCAGTCAAACGATACCTGGAATCGGACTTGCACCGCAAGGCTGACGACGCCTCAGCGGCGCTCGGGATAGCGCAATTCGTTATGGAGAAGCATCAAGAACGGTCCCCTGCTCCCGATGCATTTGATGGGAAAGTGGCATTCTATCGTGTGGTGCGTACGCAGATCCTGCGACGGACTCAGACGGTTCAGCGTCTGCAATCATTGCTGCCCGCCGTCCACCCTGGATTGGTGCAGTACTGTCGTAAGGGAGTTCCGGACTGGGTGCTGTTTGTGATCACGCGATATCCGACGGCCGGCAAGCTCACCCGGGCCAAGGCCGAGAAGCTTGCCGATTTGCCACACGTGGATCTCAAGCGTGCGCAATCACTCATCGAGGGCGCGAAGGAGAGCGTCGCCGCATTGAACGACGAGGGGACCGCGTTGGCGATAGGTGCGATTACCGATGAAATCCGTGATCTGGATCGCAGGATCGACGATGGGAAGGAGCGGCTGAAGGCCCTCCTTTCTGATGATCCGAGGGTCGCGCTGCTTGACAGCATCATCGGGATCGGCACGTGGTCCGCTATTGCGCTGTCCCTTGAGATCGGCGACGTCAGCCGCTTCGCCACTGTCCGGTCACTCATCGCATTCGCCGGACTCGATCCACGCACGAGCGTCTCCGGGGATGGGGAGGTCAAGCACGGCATCAGCCATCGGGGCAATGCCAACATTCGCGCGACCCTGTTCATGGTCGCGCAAGTCGCGCTGGTCCACAATCCCGTCATAGCCGCGTTCTACCAGCGCCTGACATCGGGCGAAAAGCCCAAGCCGGGCATGGTGGCTCTGACCGCGTGTATGGCGAAAGTCCTGCGAATCGCCTATGCACTACTGTGTTCAGGTCGCACCTTCGATGCCGAATACGAGGAGAATCGCGCCGCCAGTGCGGCGGCAACACGTCAGGCCGGTCGTTCGGCGTCGGCATCAGCGACTCCGGCGCTGCTGCAGGAGCAGGCCCCAGCGCTCGAGCCGCAGCTGGATGCCCCGATCACCAGGAAGGAGGCGCGACGTCGGCGAGAGATGGCGGCCAAGAACGCAGCCGCCCCTGGATCCGGCAAAAACGAGGTCAGGCCTCAAACCGGAACAGGGGCGTCTGCGCCCCCATTATCTCGATCGCAAGCCGCTGCCAAGCGGCCTCTGCGTCGAACCTGATCAGGAGCAGGCGGGCACCATGCTCCACCCCGGCGCAAAGCGCCGGTCTTATTAAAACGTGACGCCCGGCCAGACGGTCGGGCGTCACGGACTGCTTGGCAGTCGGGCCTCCGGCGCGGCGCTCGGTCCCACCACCACGTGGGTGCCTCCCTCCGGCCGGCTCATCGTCGACTATAGCAGGGCGGATTCGATCCGCCATTTCTTCGTTGATTCGAATGTGGTATCTTTGAAATCGAATGGCTTGAATCCCCGTGGAATGACGACCTTCTGCTCGCCCTCCTCGAACAGAAGGCGGCGGTTTCCCGTGAAGGAGCCGCCATGCGCATATGGGGCCATGTGAAGCCGGGAACAGCACCGACGTTCATGACCATCGATCGGATTCCGACTCACCGGAAATGACAAAGTCCGGATTCCCGGTCAAATGGGACATCCAATGTGAAAAGCCAACATCCATCATGTGACCGATGGGTGTTGGACAGATTCTACGGAGTCTACGGAGAGGGAGGGATTCGAACCCTCGTAAGACTTTCGCCTTAACTGGTTTTCGAAACCAGCGCCTTCAACCGCTCAGCCACCTCTCCAGATGTTCAGCGGAGGGGAGAACATAGTAGCCCGTTCCAGGTCGGCAACCGCCGGGATGATGGCTCCGGGCCGCCCGCCACCCCCCGTCGGGCATCCGCCGACGCACTTGCCGAATCAGACGCACTGGGCTGCGCAGTCGGCCATGGCCTTCGCCACCGCCTTCTGCTGGCACTGGGCCGCGGCAGCGGTGAGCGCCTGGCGCAGAGCCGCCCGCAGCGGTGGCGGGCAGGTCGGCGCCGCCTCCTGGATCGCCGGTGCGATGCGGAACCAGATCATCGTCACATCCTCGCGCTCAGCGCGAGAGGACAGATCGCGCAGCAGGGCGATGGCCTCCATCGCCCGCGCAGAGCCCTGGGCCTCGAGCAGGCGACCGACATCCGAAGTCGGGACGGACATGCCGATCCCGAGCCGGCGGCGCAGCAGCACCACCACCAGCACCAGGAGGGCGATGGAGAGGATCACCGCCATGGCGGTGATCAGGGCATTGACGAGCGCCGGATTCATCGCCGCTCCCGGTGCCCCGCGGCTGCGCATCCCGCTCGTCGCACCAGGATGGACGCACGCGCCCCAGCACCAGCAGTGGCGCCGGGCACCGGGGTACGGTGGATCGCAGGGCTCGAGCGGCAGGCAGTCACAGTCACAGCTCCGTCGGTCCCAGTCTGGCGTCTGCCCCCATGCGCCAAGCTGCAATGGCCAGCCTCCTGCGCGGTGCGGCAACGGTGGATGCCACAGGTCCTTAGATATCCAGTGGTGGCCGGGCATAGCGGGCATGCGGGGTGACTCAGCGGTGTCGCTCCACCCTTGGCGGATATCCACTGGCTTCCCTTGCATCAGTGGCCCGCCGTGCGAGTCTCACCACGTGACCCAGCGCGGCCGGCCCTGGACGTGACGGGTGCACCCAGTCTCAGTGTCCGATCCTGGGCAGCTCCCGACGTCGTGTAGCTGGTCATTGTTTCCTGCCGTCAGATCCATGTCGGCGCGACTGCCATCACCTGGAGCCACGCATGCGCACGCTTGCCCTGCTGACCTTCGTGCTCCTGTCCGGTTATGCGGGTGAAAGCGTCCCTTTCGACACCCTCAGCTGGACGGCCGACAGCGCCTCACCCACCGAGGCCGGCATCTCCCACCGCGTGCAGATCTACTTCCTGGTCAACCTCGAAGATCCTGCCGGCATGAACCTCTACTGGGCCCTGCGTGGCGGTTACGGCCAGAGCTATCCCACCTCCTACAGTGCCCAGGTGTTCCTCATCGGCAGCAAGGGCACCGTCCCGACCCGCAGCGATAACGACGTTCCCGACTATTGGGACAAGGCCTATGACAATGCCGGCGCGCTCCTGCCCGCCTTCGCAGGCGGGGATGCCACCGGTGCGCTGGTGCTGGTCGATGGCAGCGGCAAGATCGTGCAGATCTCGCGGCTCGGCGCAAATGCCGACTCCGAGCGCAAGGCCATCGAAGGGCTGTTCAAGGACACCCAGCCGCTGGTCGACAATGAGGGCCTCTTCCCCCTCTCGCTCAAGAACGCCATCAAGTGGCTGCGCCTCGGCGACGTCAACCATGCCCTCAAGGAGAGCCAGAAACTGGGCGCCGATGGCATGACCATGGTGAAGACCGTCAGCGAGCAGTCCAATCGCATGATCGAATCCGACACCAAGGTGCTCGAGGATCCGGCTGCCAATGCTCCCACCCGCATGATCGCCTACCTGCGGCTCAACAGCCTGCTCGACGAGTTCCCCAACGTCCCCGCCCATGCCGCCGCGGCCAAGGCGATCAGGCAGGTGCGCAGCGACAAGCAGGTGGGTGCCGAACTCGCTGCCTGGGGCACGCTGCAGGACTACCTCCACGCCCTCAAGCGCATCCAGCCCAAGAAGGTCCCGGAAATGCAGATGCAATGGCTGCCCATGATCAACGCGAAATATGCCGGCACCTATGCCGCCGAGATCGCGACCATGATCAAGCACGCCTCGCGCCTGGACCAATAGGCGGCCAGCCGCATCGCCCGACTCAGCGCTGATCGCAGCTGGCGCAGGAGCTCGCCCCGCACCCGGACTGCATCGCCATGAACGTCGTAATGACCTATTCCTTTTGGCCTTACGATGTGCAAGGGAGACACCCAAGCCGCTCAGGCCGAGTCCCTGGCTGTCGATGATGCGGGGTGGCGAGGCCGGGTTTTCCCTTGGCAGTCGCCGGCGCATCGGTGATCCTGTCCATCCGATCCGCGACCGCGTGGGCAGGGTCGCTTCGCCAGGCAAGGACGTTGGGCATGAACATCCTGATCGCCGATGATCATGAAGCGCTCAGTCAGTTGGCTGCGGATCTGATCCTCGCCACCATCGTCGCCAAGCCGGCGGCCCAGCTCTGCCTGGTCGGTGGCGAGACGCCGATCCGCACCTATGCGGTGCTGGCGGACCGGCTGCGAGCCGCGCACATCAGCCACCATGCCGTGCGCATCCTCGGCCTGAATGAATGGTGCAATCTGCCGCATGATGATCCGGCCACCATGTCCTCCTACCTGGCCAAGCATGTCTGCACCCCGCTCCAGCTGCCACCGCAGCAATTCACCGGCTTCAACAGCGAAGCCGCCGATTGGGATGCCGAATGCTCCAAGATGCGCGCCCATCTGGAGCGCCAGCCCATCGACCTGTGCCTGCTGGGCCTGGGCCTGAATGGCCACCTCGCGCTCAACGAGCCGGGGGATTCCCTCGCCCCCTCAGTCCACCTCGCCGAGCTCGCTGAGAGCACCCAGCACCATTCCATGCTCGAGGGCGTCGAGAGCACGCCCGAATACGGCCTGACGCTGGGCATGGCCGACCTCATGCACGCCCGCCAGGTGGTGCTCCTGGTCAGCGGCGAGCGCAAGGCCGAGCAGATGCGCCGGCTGATGATGCGCGACATCTCGACCAACTTCCCCGCTTCGCTGCTATGGCTGCATCCCGGAGCTATCTGCCTATGCGACCGTGCTGCCCATTCCCTCTGCGGCTGAGCTCGGGCGACCGCCCGGGCAGGCCGCCGGCACGCCGTCCGCGGCCTGGGCGATGCAAGCCGCGAGCAGACCGGTCATGATCCTGACCCGGTGGCTGGCCCTGGTCGCGCTGATCGGCGTCGTGCCGTTGACGGCCGCCGATACCGCACCGGATGCCACACCGCGGAATCCGGCCCCGGCCGCTGCCAAGGCGAAGCCGAAGCCGGTACCAGGCGAGGCCGCAGTCGCCGATGCCCTCAGGACGCTGAAGGCCACCTACCGGGCGGACTTCGCCCGGCGCAAGCCCGAGGACCACCTCGCCTTCGCCGGCCACCTGCTCGACCTGACTCCTCCGGCCAGCGACGGCGAGGCGATGCGCTATGCCATCCTGCACGAGGCCTGCGAGCAGGCGGCCAAGGCGGGCGATGCGGAGATGATCCGGCGTGGCATCACCGAGCTCGCCGCCGCCTACACCATCGATCCGGTCGCCGAACGGCTGCGCCTGCTGATGCAGACCCGGGAATTCGTCAGCCTCGAGGCCATGCAGGCGGTGATAGCCAGCGAACTGGAGATCGCGGCCCAGGAGATCGACGGCGATGACTACGCCCTCGCGAGCAAGGCCGCGCATGCCGCTGAGGAGCTGGCCCGCTCGGGCTCCGACGCCACCGCCCTGGGCAACGCCAAGGCGACCTATGAGCGTTCCCGCTTCCTCGGCGAGGAGTACGCCAAGCTCGGCGAGCTGACCGACCTGCTGGGGAACATCAGCGATGAGGGCAGCAGCCACCTCGGGGCGTTCCAGTGCTTCACCAAGAACGATTGGTCCGCCGGCCTGGCGCATCTTGCCGCCGGCAGCGATGAGATGCTCAAGGCCCTGGCCGCCGGCGAGCTCATGCTCGCGAGCAGCGCTGCCCCGGCCGCCGAGCAGCAGTTCGCCCTCGCCGAGCGCTGGTGGGACCTCGCCCAGAAGCAGCGCGGCGATCCCCGCGATGGCATCCTGGCGCACGCTTATGGCTGGTACCGGCGCTCGCTCGACGGCGTGCCCCCGCTGGTGCGGTCCAAGGCCGAACGGCGCAGCGAGGAGATCGAACGCCTGCTGGCCACCAGCATCCGCCATCCGCTGATGCACTATCCTCCCGGTGCCGCGTTCCTGCTCAGCTGCGAACGCGACACCCTGATCATGCAGCAGGACCGGCTGATCGGCGTCCTCGACATCAGCGGCCATGGCGTGCGCGGGCAGGCCATCGGGGTCAAGCCGGTGTCTGGCGCCTTCGGCGGCGCACTGGCCTTCGACGGCCATGCCCATCTCGACTTCGGCAACCCCAAGAATCTGCAGATCACCGGCAGCCTGACCATCGCCATGTGGATCAATCCCACCGTGCTGGCCGAACGGCGCAATCCCCTGGCCAAGAGCTACGGCGGGGAGGGCACGCTGACCTTGGAGCCGAGCGGCGAAATCAACTACTACTACGGCACCGGTGGCAGCAATGCCCAGCCCTACAGCGCCTACTCCATGGGCGTCCCCCTGGCGGCAAAGACCTGGACGCATATCGCGGTGGTGCGCGATCTCACCTCCAAGCACATCCTCTGGTACCGCAATGGCGCCTTGGCCAGCGACAACCCGGCCCCCTATCCCTCTTCGGCGGTCTCGACCCTCCCCCTGCTGATCGGTTCGGGCTATGTCGAGAACTTCATCGGCGAGCTCGATGAGATCGGCATCTGGCCACGTGCGCTCAGCGAGGGTGAAATCAGGCAGATGGTCGAAGCCACCGCCGCCGGACGCCATTGACCGCGTGGCCAGGTGGGCGACCGCCGGCTATCAGCCATCGCGCAGGACCGCCAGCGGCGGCACGCGCAGCACCCGGATGCACGCCACCAGGCCCGCCGCAGCGCACACCAGCGCGACCGCGAGCGCGAGCGCGCACAGCACGCTTAGGGGGATGCTCAGCGGCAGGTCGAAGCGGCTGGTCAGCGCCCAGGCCAGGGGGATGGCCTCGGCCTGCCCGAGGATGCCGGCCAAGCCGCCGAGGGCGCCAAATTCAGCCAGCAGCGAGAGCACCAGCGTCCAGCGTCCGGCACCGAGAACCTTGAGCAGCGCCGCATCCGCGCGCCGCTCACGCGCGGTGGAGAGGGCGATCCCGATCAGCACCATCACCCCGGCCGCGAGGGAGAACAGGCCGATGAAGCGGATCGCCAGGGCGATGCGGCTGACCATCGAGCCGATGCGCGCCGCCGCCTCGGAGACATCGAAGGTCGACACCGTGGGGAAGCGCTCGGCGAGCCGGGCCTGGACTGCGGTGCGCGCCTCCGGCGGCAGGGTCGGCAGGGCGGCGATCCAGGTCTGCGGCGCGTCGCGCAGGGCATGCGGAGAGAGGAGCACCAGGAAGTTCGGCCGCAGGCTCGCCCAACGGACCGCGCGGATGCTGGTCACCGTCGCCTCGATGCATACGCCCTGGATGTCATATGTCATCAGATCCCCGAGATGCGCGCCGATGCGCTCCGCATAGCGCTTCTCAAGCGAGGCCTCGACGCGGTCGCCACGATCATCCATCCACTGCCCGGCGACCAGGCGCTCATCCGCCCCCAGTTTCTCGCGCCAGCTGAGACGCTGCTCGCGGTCCCGGCTGGCGCGGTCGCCGTCGCCCTCGTGGCCGGCGGCCGGGGCGGTGGCGGCGGACGCCGGCGAGGCGAGGCCGCGGAATCGGGCGAGCACCAGAGGTGCCATGCTCACCTCGTGCATGGCGAATTCCTTGGCGAGGAAACCCTTGAACTCCTCGCGCTGGTCCGGCTGGATGTCGATGGCGAACAGGCTGGGCAGATCGGCGCGGTAGGGCTCACCCAGCTCATGCTGCAGGCTCTCCTGGTAGACCGCCAGGGTCGAGAACAGCAATGACGCCAGGCTGATGGTGACCACCGCGGCGTGCGGGCGGAAGCCCGGCCGCGCCAGGTTGGCCAGGCCGTGGCGCAGGCCGAAGGAGGGCAGGTGCACCCGGGCGAGCGCCGCCAGGCCGGCGCCGCCGACCAGCCAGGTGGTGCCACCGCCCAGCACCAGCGAGGCGATCAGCATGCTGCCGACGGTCAGGGAGTGCGATTCGGCCACCGCCAGCGCGGTGAAGAGGGCGATCGCCAGCACCCCCCAGGCCAGCGCGAGCAGGCGCGACCGCGGCGGCGACTGGTCGCCGCGCAGCACCGCCAGGGGCTTCATCCCGCTGATCTCGATGACCGGCAGGGCGGCGAAGACCACCGTCACGCTCAGCGCCAGGATCATGCCCCAGGCGAACGCGCCGAGATCGAGGGAGTGATGGTCGGCCGCCGGCAGCTCGCCCTGCAGCAGCACCACCATCAGGTTCTCCACCCCGGCTCCGACCGTGCCGCCGAGCAGGCCGCCAGCCAGGCCGATGATGCCAGCCTGGATGAACAGCATGCCCATGATGCGGCCCAGCGGGGCACCGAGCACCTGCAGCGTGGCGATGGCATCGAGGCGTTCGGCGACGAAGCCGCGCACCAGGCTGGCGACGCCGATCCCGCCCAGGAGCAGCGCGATCAGCGACACCAGGCGCAGGTAGTCGCCGAGGCGATCGAAGACGCGGGCGACGGATTCCTGCGACTGGCGCGCGGTGCGGATGGCGATCCCAGGACCGCTCTCGACCCGTCCGCCAAAGCCGGTGGCCGAGCGCTCCGGCAGCTTCCAGCGCGTGCGCAGCGCGTTCGCCACACCCTCACCCTGGAGCGGGTCGGCGGTGGCGATCATGGTCAGGTGGCGCACGCGCGCGCCCGGACCGGCGAGTCCGGTCGACACCAGGGTCGCGGCATCGACCAGCACGCGCGGTCCGAGCACGAAAGGATTGGCGCCGAGGCCGGGATCCTCGACCAGGATGCCGGCGATGGTCAGCTGGGTGGCGCCGAGGGTGAGCGGATCGCCGACGTGCGCGGCGAGACGGGCGAGGAGCTCGCGCTGCACATAGACCGACCTGCTGCCGGCAGTCAGCGCCTTCGCCGGGCCTGGGCTGCGACCGGCCTCATCGACTGCCACCCGCAACTCACCGAACAGCGGATAGCCGCGCTCCACGCCCAGCACCTCGACCACCGCCGCGTGTCGGCTGCGGCTCGCCAGCGCCATGGTCACCAGGCCGAGCTCATCCAGGGTGCGTGCCCCGGTCGGCATGAGCTCCGACAAGGCAGCCCGTTGCTCTGCGGTGAGCGGCTGGTTGGCCACCACCTCGATGTCGGCGCCCAAGAGCGGTCGGGCCTGGTCGGCGAGCGCGCGCGCGACCGTGCCGGTGAAGGAGCCGACGCACACCCGGGCGGCGACCCCGATGGCGATGCAGATGATCAGCAGCCAGATCCGGCCGGATTGGCCGCGGCTCATCCACCATGCCAGGCGGCAGGGGAATGGCAGGACCGCTCTCCGGGGTGCGTCGCCCGCAGCGCTGGTCAATGCACACCCGCAGCGCTGCGGCTGTCGCTGACCAGCTGGCCATCGCGCAGCACGATGATGCGCCCCGCCCGTGCCGCCAGCCGCTCCTCATGGGTGACCAGGATCAGCGTCGCCCCCTGATCGACGACCAGCGAGAAGAGCAGATCGGCCATCTCCTTGCCGGTGCGGCTGTCCAGGTTGCCGGTCGGCTCGTCGGCGAAGATCAGCGCCGGCCTGGGGGCGAGGGCGCGCGCCAGAGCCACCCGCTGCTGCTCGCCGCCGGAGAGCCGGGACGGCAGGTGGCTGCCGCGTCCGGAGAGGCCGACCTGGTCCAGCCACAGCCGCGCACGCTGGCGCGCATCCGGCACCCCGCTGAGCTCGAGGGGGACTCGCACGTTCTCCTCGGCGCTGAGGGTGGGCAGCAAGCGGAACGATTGGAAGATGAAGCCCATGCGCCGGCCGCGGAAGGTCGCCAGCGCGCTGTCGCTCATGCCGGCGAGGTCCTGCTCCTCGACCAGGATGCGCCCGCTGCTGGGGCTGTCGAGTCCGGCGATCAGCCCGAGCAGGGTCGACTTGCCGCTGCCTGATGGTCCGGTCACCGCCACGCTCTCGCCGGCATCGACGCGGAACGACACCCCGGAGAGGACGTCCAGCTCGCCGGCCTGGGTGGCATAGCGCTTGCCCAGCCCCTCCACCTCGAGCACGGCCCGGGTCATGGTGCCCTGCCGGCGGGCATCACCGTCTTGAGGAAGGCGAACACATGCGCAGCGATGATGCGCTGCCCCTCGGCGGTGGGGTGGATGCCATCGGCCTGGTTGAGCGCGGGGATGCCGCCCACGCCGTCGAGCAGGAAAGGCAGCAGAGGCACCTTGCGCTCCTGCGCGACGGCGGGGAAGATCGCGGCGAAGGCGGCCCGGTAGTCCTCGCCGTAATTGGTCGGCAGGAGCATGCCGGCGAGCGCCGCCTTCACCTGGGCCCGGTCAAGGCGTTCGAGCATGGCCAGGAGGTTTGCGCGGCTCGCCGCAACCGGCAGACCGCGCATGCCGTCGTTGGCGCCCAGGGCGATGAGCATGAGGTCGGGCTTGCCCTTGAGCAGCCAATCGAGGCGCCGCAATCCGCCCGAGGTGGTATCGCCGGAGATCCCGGCATTGATCACCGTCCAGGACATGCCCTGGTGCTGGGCGAGGTCCTGCACGAGCGCCGGGTAGGCCTGATCGTCGCTCAGGCCCAGGCCGGCGGTGATGCTGTCCCCGAGGCAGACGATGGTGGCCCCCTCGACGCCGGGCGGGATGGCCAGCACGATGCATAAGGCGATGAGCAGACGCGATGATCCCATGAACGGCATGCTGCAGGGCCTGATGGGCCGGACCATGTGAAAAGCGGCAGGCCTCCACCCGCCCGCAAGCCCGGCCGCCGAGAGCCGGGGGAGCGCCATGCCGTGCCTGGGCGCGCGGACAGCCTGCTGCCGGCAGGCGGTCCCAGCACGCGGGAAGACAGCCGCAGAATCGCCCCGGCCCGGCTGCTTCCGATCGGGTTTTTGCCTGGGGGAGGCTGGCGTAGGTGGTCCTGGCAACAGTGCCCACCCGGTGGGGTATATCTGCCATGAACATGCTCCATCACTGCCATTTCCTCCTCCTCGCCGCCGCCCTGGCCGGTGCCAGCCCGCCGGCGACCGCCGCCGACCGCGATGACAGCGCCGCCGAGAAGCTCGGCTTCCACCTCGCCACCAAATGCTACACCTTCCGCGCCCTGACCCTGAGCGAGACGCTGGACATCACCAAGCAGATGGGCCTGCGCTACATCGAGATCAATCCTGGCCAGCAGTTCAGCAAGGATCGTCCGGACAAGGTTGACCCGGGTGCGACCACCGAGCTGCGCGAGGCGATCACGAAACGCCTCGCCGACCTCGGCATCACCGCCATGGGCTTCGGCGTGGTCAAGCTCGGCACCGACGAGGCCGCCGATCGCAAGATCTTCCAGTTCGCCAAGGATCTCGGCATCACCGTGATCGTCTCCGAACCGCCCGCCAATTCGTTCGCCCTGCTCGACAAGCTGACAGCTGAGTACGGCATCAAGGTCGCGATGCACAACCACCCGGAGCCATCGCCCTACTGGAAGCCGGAGATCGTGCTCTCGACCATCGCCGGCCACGGCCCCCTGATAGGCTCCTGTTCCGATGTCGGGCACTGGGCGCGCTCCGGGCTGGTCCCGGTCGACTGCCTGCACCTGCTCGACGGCCACATCATCAGCCTGCACCTGAAGGACACCAACAAGATCGGCAAGGGGGCGCACGATGTGCCGCTGGGTTCGGGCCAGGCCGATGTCAAGGGCATGCTCACCGAGCTCAAGCGCCAGGGCTTCAAGGGCCTGCTCTCGCTGGAATACGAATCGTCGTCCACCGGCGACAAGCTCATCGGCGAAGTGCAGCAGGGGGTGACCTATTTCGACCAGGTGGCCCGCGAACTGGCGAAGTAGCCCGTCCACCACCCTAGATCGTTAGCCGCCCTTCGGCATGCAGCCGGCGGAACACCGCGACCGTCTCGCGCACCCCATCGATGAAGGGGATGCGCAGCAGGCCCGGATAGTCGCGCCGCAGGCTCGCATCGTCGAGATGGGCGGCGATGGGCAGATCCCCGCCTGAGCAGGTCACCAGGCGCCCTGCGCCCGGGACCACCTGCTCGAGCGTGGCGATGAACTGCCGCGCATCGAGGACGTCGCCACCCACCGTGTAGACCTTGGCATCTTCGACGTCGCGGCGCGCGCAGGCGATGAACATGTCGGCGACCTCGCGCATATGGATGTAGGCGGTCTGGCCGCTGAAGGGGATGTCGAAGGCCTGGCCCATGACCGCGGCGGCGATCGCCCGCGTGGGGAAGCTGGTCACGCCGGTGTCGCGCCCGGGTCCGAAGACGGTGAGGGGCCGCAGGGCGACGCTCGGCAGGCGGTTGGCGATCCAGTAGGCCTTGGCGGTGTTCTCGTTGCACAGCTTGTAGGCGCCGTAGTGGGTGGTCGGGCGCGGCGCCGAGCTGTCGCCCACTGCCGGCTCGGCATATTCGGCGTCCGGACCGAATACCGCCGCGCTCGAGGCGTAGACGATGCGCGGCGGACGCCCAGCGGAGGCGCCGAGCGCCTTCGCCGCCTCGAAGACACTGAGGGTGCCGATGACATTGACGCGGGCGCCGGCGAGCGGATCGCTGCGGCAGGTGGGCACCTGCAACCCGGCGAGATGGATGATCGCATCAGGCCGCTCGCCGGCCACCAGGTCCATCACCGCCTCGGTGTCATCGATGCGCACGGCATGGAACGGCAGTGCCGCGATCTCGTCCCCGGACAGCGCGATCTCCCAGCGGCTGGTGGTGCGCGCCAGGTCGAGGATCACCGGACGGTCGCCATCGTCGAGCAGCCGGCGGATGATCCAGGTGCCGAAGAAGCCGCAGCCGCCGGTGATGAGGATTTTCGCGCTCACTCTGCTCGCTCCCTGCTGGCGTGGACGGCCGAAAGCCTATGCCTTGCTGGCGCTACGCCATACCGGGCCATGCGGGAAGCTGTTCTCAGCCAGCGCCGCGGGCCTGATCACCGCGCTGTAGCCCGCCTGCTCGGTCGGCCAGTAGCGGCTGCCGGAGATGCGCACCGGATTCTCGAGCTCATCGGCGAGGTGGTTGACGAATTCGATGACGCGACCCTCGAAGCTGGCGGACACCGAGATGTAGTCCCACATCGACAGGTGCTGGACGTATTCGCACAGCCCAACTCCCCCGGCATGCGGGCATACCGGGATGCCGAAGCGGCGGGCGAGCAGGTAGACGGCGAGGATCTCGTTGACGCCGCCGAGCCGGCAGCTGTCGATCTGGCAGTAATCGATCGCCTTGGCCTGCAGGAACTGCTTGAACATCACCCGGTTGTGGCAGTGCTCGCCGGTCGCCACCCCGATGCCGAGCGGCCGCAGCGCACTGGCGATGGCCGCATGCCCGAGCACATCATCCGGGCTGGTCGGCTCCTCGATCCACAGCGGGCGGAATGGTGCGAGCTGGCGCATCCAGGTGATCGCCTGCGGGACCTCCCAGACCTGATTGGCGTCGACACTGAGCTTGCGCCCATCGCCGATCTCCTCGCGGATGATGCGGCACCTCCTGATGTCGTCGTCGAGGTCGCGCCCGACCTTGATCTTGAGGTGGTCGAAGCCGCTGGCGACCGCCTCCCGGCACAGCCGGCGCAGCTTGTCATCGCCATACCCGAGCCATCCCGCCGAGGTGGTGTAGGCGGGGAAGCCCACCCCGGCGAGGGTGGCGATGCGCTCGCGCTTGCCCGCATGGTTCGCCCGCAGGAGTTCCAGCGCCTGTTCGCGGCTGAGGGCATCCTCGAGGTAGCGGAAATCGATGCAGCCCACCAGCTGATCCGGCTCCATCTCCGCGAGCAGGCGCCAGAGCGGCTTGCCCGCAGCACGGGCCCAGAGATCCCAGATTGCATTGACGATCGCAGCGGTGGCGAGATGGATGACCCCCTTCTCGGGTCCGAGCCAGCGCAGCTGGCTGTCGGAGACCAGGCGGCGCCAGAAGCGCGCCGGATCGGCGATCAGCGATGCGAGCGTGCAGCCCACCACCAGATGGGCGAGCGCCTGCACCGCCGCGCAGCACAGCTCGTTCCCGCGTCCGATGGTGAATGTCATCCCATAGGCCGTCAGCCCTGGCTGGTCGGTCGACAGCACGACATAGGTCGATGAATAGTCCGGGTCGGGATTCATCGCGTCCGATCCGTCGAGCCCGCGCGAGGTCGGGAAGCGCACATCGTGGACGGCCAGCGCGGTGATGGTGATGGCCATGCCTGCCGCTCAGCCCAGCCTGTAGACCCGGCGTGCGGTCGTCGCGCACACCTTGCGCCGCTCATCGGCCCCGAGGGTGGCGATCGCGGCGAGGAAGGTGTCGGCCCAACGCCGGTAGCTCGAGGCGAGCAGCACCACCGGCCAGTCTCCGCCGTACATGCAGCGATCCGGCGAGAAGCAGGAGATGGCATGGTCGATGTAGGGCTTGAGGTCGGATGCGACCCAGGCCTTGGCGTCCGCCTCGGTGACCAGGCCGGAGATCTTGCAGGACACATTCGGCAGTCCGGCGATGGCGCGCATGTCGGTGCGCCACGGCTCCATGGCATGGCTGCGGATGTCGGGCTTGGCGCAATGGTCGATCACGAAGCTGACCTGGGGGCAGCTGCGCACCAGCTCGAGGGCCGCCGGAAGCTGATCGGCGCGCAGGCAGAGATCGAAGCTCAGGCCGAAGAGGGCGAGCTCCTTCACCCCTGCGACGAATTGCGGCCGGGTGCAGAAGCGGGGGTCCTGCTCCCCCTGGATCAGCCGGCGGATGCCCTTGACCAGGGGGATGCGCGCGAGCTCCTCCACATGCGCCCGCACCGCCTCGCCGAGCTCGACCGGGGCATGGGCGACGATCCCGGCGATGCGCGGGCTCGCCTGCGCCAGGGAGGCGACCCAGTGCGCCTCCTCGAGCGACTGCGACGGGATGCAGTCGCACTGCACGAAGACCTGCTGCTCGACCTGCAGGCCGGCGATCGCGGCGTCGATGTCGACCGGCAGGTAGGGGCGCGACAGCAGGGGCACGCCATCGAGCCACGGATACCTCAGCCGCGAGGGATCCCACAGATGGAGATGGGCATCGACCAGCACCTCGGCCATCGCCTAGGCCCAGCCGCGCGAGGCGGTGTCGGCACCGCCTCGCGGGATGGGGGTGGGCCAGGGCGGTGCGCGCAGCGGCCTCATGATTCCGCCACCACCGGATTGCTCAACGGGCCGATCCCCTCGATGGTGATCGTCACCCGATCCCCGGGCTTGAGCCAGCGCGGCGGCTTGGATGCCATGCCCACCCCGTGCGGCGTGCCGGTGAGGATCACCGTGCCGGGCAGGAGGGTCGAGCTGCCGCTGAGGAAGGTGATGATGTCGGCGACCGGGAAGATCATGTCCGAGGTGGTCCAGTCCTGCACCTTCTGGCCGTTGAGGATGGTGGCGATGCTGAGCTTCTGCGGGTCGGGGATCTCAGCGGCGGTGACCAGCCAGGGCCCGAGCGGGCAGAAGGTGTCGAAGGTCTTCCCCCGGCACCACTGGCCGCCACCCCACTGGATCTGCCAGTCCCGGGCACTCACATCGTTCGCGCAGGTATAGCCGAGGACGTGGCTCAATGCAGCATCGCGCGAGACATTCTTGCAGGTCTTGCCGATGATGACCGCGAGCTCGCACTCGTAGTCGACCTGCTCGCTGGCGAGGATGCGCGGGATGACGATCGGACCGCCCGGATCCTGCAGCGTGTTCGGCCCTTTGGCGAACAGCACCGGCCGCTGCGGCACAGTGAGATTGCTCTCGGCGGCATGTTTGCGGTAGTTCAGGCCGATGCACCAGATCATGCGCGGCACCAGCGGGCTCAGCAGCGCCTGGATGACGACCGGCTCGGTGGTCACCCGGTAGGGGCCGAGGATGTCGCCGTCGATGCGCAGGGCCGAGCCATCCTGCTGGAGCGCGGCATGGCCGATGCGACCGCCGTTATCACGATAGCGGGCTATTCTGATGGGACACCTCTGTGGCTTGGGATCCGCCGGGATGGTGCATCCTGGCGCCCGGCCTCAAGCACCGTTTCGCACCGCTCGCCGATGCGGATCATCCTCCAGCCTGCCGCCGACGGTGGAGCCACGGCCCTCCCTGCCGGAGCCGTCGATACCCGCCGTCCTGAGCCGCCCCGCGGTGGCGGGCAGCGACCATCGTGCAGCCTACAGCGCCGGCGGCAGCCGGACAATGCAGCAGGCAGGATACCTCCTCACCTGCATTCCCAGACGCAGACCGTGCTTGACCTGCAGAGCACTCATGCAGTACAATTTGCGCAGAGCCCTCACCCGTGACCGACCCCCCTCCTCAGCCGCCCGCCAGCGACTCTCCAGCAGAGCGTATCGGCAACTATCGCATCCTCGGCCGCCTGGGACAGGGTGGCATGGCGACCGTCTACCGAGCCGAGCAGGGGTCGCTGAAGCGCCAGGTCGCCTTGAAGGTGGTGCTGCCTGCGCACTCCTCCGATCCCGCCTTCCGCGAACGCTTCCTGCGTGAAGCCCAGGCGGCAGCGGCCATCAACCATCCCAACGTCATCACCTGCTTCGATGCCGGTGAGGCGGATGGCCAGCTCTTCATGGCCATGGAGCTGGTCGGGGGCGGGGACTTGCTGTCGTTGATGGAACGGCGGGGCGGGCGCCTCGACGAATCCCAGACCTTCGCCCTCGCCTTCGACTGCCTGGCGGGGCTGGAGGCGATTGCGGCGGTGGGACTGGTGCATCGCGACATCAAACCGGCCAACATCTTCATCACCGATCGCGGCCAGGCCAAGATCGCCGACCTCGGGCTGGTGCGGGCGACCAGGGGCGACCAGAGCTCGGAAGCGGGGCTGATCCTCGGCACCCCGGCCTACATCTCGCCAGAGCAGGCCAACTGCGTCGCCGATATCGATATTCGGGCCGATCTCTACTCCCTGGGCGCCACCCTGTTCCACCTGCTCACCGGCACCACCGTCTATGCCGGCGATGGTCCGGTGGCCACCCTGATGATGGTGCTCAAGGAGCCGCTTCCCGACCCGCGCACCCGCCGCCCTGATCTCACCCCCGCCGCCACCGGAATCATCCTGCGCCTGCTGGCAAAGGACCGCGACCAGCGCTATGCCGATCCGGCCTCCGCCCGCGAGGATATCGGCCGGCTGATCTCGGGCGCCTCGGTGCCGGCCTCCTCCAATGGGCCGAAGGTCGGTGATGGCACCTCGGCATTCCACAAGACCGGCTCCTTCGTCCCCAACGAACCGCCGACCAGGAGCTCCGGCCGGGCGATCTCCGCCTCCACCTCGCGCCACAGCGCCGGCACCGCCGCCAGCGTCGACAAGGAGCGCCTGGCGGCGCTGGCGAAGCGCGTGGTGATCGACAAGGCCGGGCTCAAGGCGGCCATCGTCCTGGCCCCCAAGGCGAGCTTCCCCAGCTTTCTGCTCGAACGCATCCTGGAGAGCGCCGGGGTAACCTCCGGGCTGCTGCCGGAGGCGCTCGAGGAGGCCACCCGCTCGCAGACAGTGACCCGGCGCATCGTCCTCGCACGTGGCGAGCCGCCGCAGGCCGGCAGGCCGGGGCGCAGCGTGCGCGGCACCACCATCCCGCCGCCCCAGGTCGCCATGAGCATCCACGTCAGCGAGGACCACATGACTGCGGTGGCGATCGTAGGGGAAGGCCAGCTCGTCCCCCTCGCCGACCTCCAGCAGATCCTGCGCGGCACCGAGCTGCGCTACGGCTTCGATCCCGATGCCCTGCGGCGGCTGTGCGACGGACCCCCGGTGCAGGGCGGTCGCACGATCATCGCCCGCGGCCTGCTCCCGGTGCCAGAGTGCCCGGCCGGCTTCCACCTGGCCAATGCCAACACCGCAGACCTCGCCAGCGATGGCTCCCCTCGGCCGGTGAATGCACCGCTCATCAACCTGCGCCCGGTGGTGGCGGGCTCGGTGATCGCACCCTGGAGCCCGAGCGAGTCCGGGGTGCCGGGAATGGACGTGCTCGGCAATCCGATCCCGGTGCAGCCGGCACCACCGCGCACACCTGAATTCTGCTCCGGCGAGGGTACCACCATCGAACGCCTCCCTGACGGCAGCATGCGCCTGCTGGCAGCCTGCGATGGGGTGGTCCAGGAGCGCGAGGACGGCAATGTGCGGGTGGGCCGGATCCGCGAGATCAAGGGGGATCTGCTGGGCTCCGACGATCCGATCGACAGCGATGAGGTGGTCGTCGTGCGCGGCAACATCCAGGATGGCGCCAAGATCTCCTCGCGCAGCGATGTGGTGGTGCTGGGCAACCTCGGCAACGCCTCGATCACCGCCGGCGGTTCGCTCTCGGTCTCGGGCTCGATCCTGCCTGGCGACCAGCCGATCGTCGTCGGCGGGGAGCTCAAGGCCGCAGCCAGCCAGGGCCGCATCATGGTGGCCTCGAGCGTGAACATCTCCGGCGAGGCGAAGGATTGCGACATCAATGCGAGCGGCGATGTGCTGATCAGGCGCGTCGTCGGCGGCAAGGTCGCAGGCGGAGGGAGCATCACCGTCGAGATCGCAGGAGATGCCGACGGCACGGTCACCGAACTGTGGGCCGGCCACGCACTCTCCCCCGATCAGCAGCTGCACCTGGCGCAGCTGGTCGAGGCCCGCCAGGAGACCGAACGCACGCGCCTGCTCCACGAGGTCAAGTCCATCGAGAACGGCCTGGCCGACGCCGCGCGCACGCAGAGCCGCCTCGATGCCTCCACCTTCACGCGCCAGGATGTGCTGAAGAAGAACCGCGCCCGGCTCAAGCTGCTCGAAGAGAATCTCGCCAGCCTCTATCGCGCGGCGGAGAACTCGCGGCGCGCCTATGTCGATGGCAGGCATGCCCTGCTTCAGCCCGGCGAAAGCGACCCTGAAAGCGAGCAGGCGGTCCAGGCGACCCAGCTCGCCCACGAGGGCGTGGTGGTGCGCATCGCCGGAGGCCGGGATGAGACCGTCGCGATCTCGCAGGCAGGCTTCAAGCTGGGCAAGTCCTGAGCCAGCTGGTGGGCGTCAGACCGTGGGGTCGGTGAGCCGGCGCAAGCGCGCACGCAGCCCGACGACTTCCTCCTTGAGCTTGCGGAACTCTTCGCGCTGGATCTGCGACCGTTCACGCTCCTCGCCGAGCTCCCTGCTGATCTTCTCGCGCAGGGCGTCCATGTCCTTGCGCTTCTCATCGACCTGGGTGCGCCACTGCTCCGAGAGGCTGACCGCGTCCGCGAGGCCCGATTCCAGGTCGCGCAGCCGCTCGCGCAGCTGATCGCGATCGCCCTGCACATTCTTCAGTTCGCGCGACAGATCACCGCTGCGCATGGTCACCCCGGCATTGTGGCCATAGACCCCTTCCATCTCCTTGAGGCGCTCATTGGCGTTGGCCAGTTCCGCGCTGACGGCGTGCAGCTGCGCCTCGAGGCTCTTGGCGTCGACCCGTTCGGACACTGCCTGGTCGAGCAGGCGGTCCTTCTGCTGGATGACCTCGTCGCGCTCCTCGAGCCTCCTGGTGAACTCCTCGCGCTGGCGGCGCAGCCGGGCTTCCGCCGCCTCGGCGCTTACGCGCAGTTCGGCAAGCTCCTGATCGCCCTTCTCGCTGCGCCCCTTGAGGATCTCCAGCTCGTTGCGTAGCCGCTCGTTGTCGGTGGAGAAGTGGCCCGAAGCCGCCATCCCGCGCGCGCGATAATCGTCGATCTCTGCCAGCGCCAGCCGCAGGGACTCCTGCGCATGCTTGTATTTCGCCGCGATCTCGTCGCTTTCCGTGCGTACGGCCATCAGCTGGCCGAGGACCTTGGCCTGCTCCTCCTTCGCACGTGCGATCTCGCCGCCGAGGTTCTCGATCTCATGGTCGCGATCGACCTGAGCGGCCTTGAGCGCAGTCACTTCCACATTGAGCTGCTGCTCGTTGATCGAGCGCGACTGCAGCTCGGCACGCTGGGTGATGGTATCGTCCACCATGGTGGTGAGGCGATCACGCAGCGCCTGGGCATAGGCCATGCTCGCCGCCGCCAGCTGCTCCCCGCCCTGGGCGGTCGCGAGATCGAGCTTCTGGCCCGCCTTGCTGACCACGTCCGAGAAGTCCACCTCGGTGAGCGCACGAGCGAGCGTCGACGAGCCATCGCTGCGGCTGGTCAGCGAACGCAGCGCCTGGACCGTATGCGCCTGGGCGTTCTCGGCCTGCTGCGCCTTCGCCAGGGCGCCCTGGTGCTCAGAGCGCGTGCGCTCGAGTTCGCGGCGCAGCTCCGCAGACTGGCTGTTGAGCTGCTGGGACCTGCGCTCCAGCTCGGCATTGCGCTCAAGCATCACGCCGAGCTCGGCGCGTGCGCTGGCGATGTCGCTGCGCGCCGATCCGAGCTCCTGGATCTTGCCGGCCAGCGCCTGACCCTGCTCGCCGAGCTCCTTGCGCACCGCAGCCAGCTCCGCCTGGTAGCGCCTGACCGCGCCTTCGCGCTCTTCGTAGGCGCTGCGCACGGCATTGATCTCGCCGCGGACCTGCGCCAGTTCGGCCTCGAGCTGATGGCGCCGCTGGTGGGACGCCTCCAGCGCCTCGCCCAGCGCCCGCCGCCGCGCCACCAGCGCCTCGGCGACCAGGCGCGCGCCGTCCGCCAGCTGCATCGACAGCCCGCCTGCCTGCGCCACCCCCTCTTCGCCGGCCTGCGGGAGCTTCGAGAGCGTGAGTTCGAGATCGAGGCGCTGCTCCTCGATGCGCGGCAGGTTCTCCAGCTTCACCGCGCTCTCCTCGGCGGCGAGTGACGCCATCGATTCGGCGAAATGGCGCACCGCATCCTCGCCCTCGCCCAGCCGCACCTCCAGCACGCCGGCGCGTGCGCCGAGGGCCTCGTGCTCGGCGCGCAGGCCGTTGAGCTCGCGTTCGCGGGTGTCGCGCTGCTGGGTCAGCCTGGCGATCACCTCCTTGCCGCTGGCGGCGATCTCGTCGCGCTCGGCTGTCAGCTCGATCGCCTGCGCCGCTGACCTTTCCAGCTGCTCGCGCAGCTGGCGCATGTCGTTGGCGGAGCGCTCGAGCTTGAGCGCCAGATCCCGCCGGCGAGCCGCCAGCTGCTGGACGCCATCGCGCAGCGCGCGCGATTGCTCGCCTCCGACGCCCTGATCCTGGTGCTCGGACAGCGCCTGCATGCCAGCGCCCAACGCCTCGTCGCCCCGCGCGGCATCGCCGAGCAGCTGGATCAGCTCCCTCTGCGAGCTGCGCGCGGCCTCGAGCTGGCCCTGGATCGCGCCCGTCTGGCCGCGCAGATCCTCGATCTCGGCCTCCTGCTGCGAGATGCGGCTCGCCGATTGGGCGACCTCGGCGGCCTGGCGCTCATTGCGGCGCGTGAGCTCCTCGGAGCGCGCATTGGCGGAATGCAGTGCGCGGACGGTCTCGGCCGAGCGGTCGACGACCTCGCTGAGCTGGTTGCGCAGCGCTTCCGCCTCGGCCTGCCTGCGCGACCCCTCGTCGATGCTGGTGGCGAGCTGCGCCTGCATGCGGGCCAGCGCCGTCTGCTGCTGCTGATGCTCGCTGTCGCTCTCCGATAGGCGCGCCTGCAGCCCCTCGAGCGTGGCCTTGAGGCGGGCATTGTCCTGGCTCGCATCATGCTTGGCACGAGCCATCTCGCAGAAGGCGTCGCGGACATGGTTGCCGAGCTCCTCGGCGCGTGCGAGGTCGAAGCGCGAGAGGTCTGGGGCGGACTGATCGGACGTCGGCATGGGAGTATCCTCGGCTGCGGGGCGGCGATCATCCCTGCCTGGGCGGGCTGTCGATGCTTTCCCTGCGAAGGCACAACAGTTCATCTCACACGGAGGCGGGCAGGGCTCCGCCGTCCCTGGGCGAAGTGCTGCTCAGCCGTACAGACGGGCCGTCCACCCATGCCTCAGCATCCGCTCCGGGCCAGGCCCGGTGCCAGACGGGCGCCTGCCCAGGGGCTCGGCCGCGAGGCCTGCCCGCGGCGCCCTCGGCTGGTATCTCAGAAGCTGCAGCCCAGGCCCATGCTCACCTCATCGACCGTCAGGCTGATCTGCGTCCCGGCGCCATTGCCGCCGGCATCGGCGCCATTGTCGGTCATGGTGTTGCGGAAGGCATGCAGGTAGGCGAGCTGGACGCGATAATTGTGCGTCACATCCCAGGTCAGCCCGGCGCACAGATGGGCCTCGGTGATCAGGGGGGAGAGCGCGTTGTCGAACACTTCCCCGGGCCCGATCGGCGAGCGGCCATAGGAGAACCCGGTATGCAGTTCGAGGCCCTGGTAGGCATGGATGTTGGCACCGACCTTGAAGATGTTCTGGCTCCTCCACCCGAATCCGGTCGCCGCATCGCCATAAAGCGGCACGCCATGCCAATCGATGAAGCGGTAATCGAGCAGCGGCTCCAGCCATTCCACTGGCCGCCAGGCGAGGCCCAGCTGCAGGATCTGGGGCTGATCGAAGGATGCGGCGAGCAGATCGCGGTACATGTCGAAGCGCTGCATCCATTGGCGCGAGGTGTAGGCGGCCCCGACGCTGAGCGATGACCAGCGTTTGTGCACGCCGATGGAGAAGCCGGCGCCGAGGGCATGGTCGAGGGCATAGTGGCCCGAGGTCTCGGTGCCGGTGCTGGTCAGCCCATCCGAGCGGAAATCGGCGTAGTCGCCTATCAGCGACAGGCCGATCGCCCAGCCATCGACGATTTCATGGCCGTAGGCCGCCGCGACGCTGAGGAAGTCCGCCGCGGCGCGATGATCGAAGCCGCCGGCCTCGCCGATCGACGAACGCGATGCCGGCAGATCGATGGCCAGGCCGCCGATGGTGTAGAGGCCCAGCCCGAGCACCCCCCCTGCCAGCGGCTGGGCGGAGGTCAGATCCGGGATGATGATGTTCCGGCTGTCATCGAGGGTGCCGCTGCTGGTGTTCCCCAGCGCGCCCGCGGGGGTCACGCTGTCGCTCGGATGGACGACCTCGGCGTCGACATCGATGCGCTCACCCACCTCGATCAGGGCGGCCGGATTGAATGCCATCCAGGTCGAGTCCTGCGGACTGGCGATGCCCGCACCGGCAGTCGCCGTCTGCACCGGCCCGAAACCGATGACGCGCGTGCCCTCCGCGGCAGACAGAGGCAAGGCCAGAGACAGGGCCACAACTGCAGCAGTCCCGCACCCCGAGATCCTGAATTTCACCTGCACTGCATCACCTCCTGCGCATGGCCTCCCTGGACGGTCAGCCCCACGCCCCCCACTGTGGCCCCAGCGGCCGCCATCACAACTGCCTTTGATCCCACCGATGGTAGCCTGGAACGCCGCCCAGCGGCCGGAGCAAGCGCATCGGGCTCTCCGCACCGCCGGCTGCCGGCCGGCCGGCCGGCCGACAGCATGGGATTTGAGATTGCCTCCGGAGACCGGCGGACTACAAGCCAATAAGCGACTCCTCATGAACGAGCATCCTAGCTGCTGCAGAAAGGATGGCATCGTCCGGCCGGAGAGCATGCCCACCGCCCTCGCGCGCGCGATGCCCCTGCTCCGCGCGTGCTCCGCCGCATGTCTCGTCCTACCTGCATGACTGCGCCTACGCCTGGGTGCGACCGTCTATGAGCAAAGCCGATCTCAAGCGCTATGCCGTTCTCTATGTCGATGACGAGGAGCAGGCGCTCAAATACTTCCCCAAGCTGTTCGGCGGCGAGATGCGCTGCCTGACCGCCAACAGCGTCGCCCAGGCGCACGAGGTGATCGCGCGCGCAGGCGACACCATCGGGGTGGTGATCAGCGACCAGCGCATGCCGGTCGAGAACGGCGTCACCCTGCTGTCCTGGCTGCGCGAGCACCGCCCGCACGTGGTGCGCATCCTCACCACCGCATATTCCGACCTCGATAGCGCGATCAGCGCGGTCAACTCCGGAGCGATCTTCCGCTATGTCGTCAAGCCGTGGGAGCACCGCGAGATGTACGGGGTGCTCGCCAGGGCGATGGAATACCACCTGGTGACGCGTGAACGCGACGCCTTGCTCAAGGAGAAGCTGACCACCCTGCAGCGCCTGGTGGTGCTGGACCGCCGACGCGGCTGCGCCGTCCTCGCTGCCGTGCTGTCCCAGCGCCTGCGCAATCCGCTGCCGGCGCTGCGCAGCTACCTCGCGCAGGTCGCCGAGCTCGACGGACAGCGCCCGGACTGCGGCGCACCGGTGAGCGCTACCGATCTCTGGGACCTCGCTCAGCGCGAGAGCCGCGGCCTGATCCGCATGGCGACCTCGGTCTCCCAGCGCGTCCTGGTTGGCGACGGCCGCCTCACCGGCGGACTGGCTGCCGCGGACCTGCTGGCGAGCGCGTCCTCCGTTGCCCGGCAGGCGCTTGGGCGCGCGGCCGAGCTGAGCATCGATCCCGCCCTGGCGACCTGCACCGCCGACAAGGAGCTGGCGCTGGAGCTCATGGCGATCCTCGTCAGGCTCGCCCTGCGGGCCGAGGGGCAGGCCAGCCACCTGCGGCTCTCGGCCGCCCCGACCACCCTGGCGAGCGGCAGGCCGGGCATGCTCATCGGCGTGCTCGCCGGGCCAACCCCCTGGACCGCCGCCCAGCTGGCGCGCCTGGACCGCGCACCGGACGCCGCTGGCCATGCTGTCCACGATGATGCCGATCTGCTCACCGCCTTCCTGATCGCCCATCACCATGCAGGCTCCCTCTGCGCGCATACCGCCCCGCCGTCAGGACCGGGATTCAGCCTGGTGCTGCCGCTCGATCCGCTGGGCGAAGAGCCCCAGGCCGTGCCCCAGGACTGGATCGACGATATCATGACCTTCCAGCAGGAGCCGTGATGACGGTGGGGTGCCGCCGGCTGCAGCGCCGCCGGCGATCGCGTCCGACCGCCGAGGCGGGACCATGAAGACCGCCGATCATTGCCTGCTGTGGTGCGCGGCGGTCTCTTCCGCCTGGTTCTTCGTCAGCCTGACCAGGCTGTGGCCGCTCGCCGACTTCCCCTGCTTCATCGACAGCAGCAGCTGGAGGCAGGACGCCGGGGCGCTGTGCGAACGGCAGCGGATCTCCATCCTCGATGCCAGCGCTGCCCGCCAGCTGTGGGTCGACGAGCCGGCGATCGACTATGTCGAGCGCGCCTACGGCACTCCGCTGACCCAGGCGCTGATACGTGGCGGCCTGCCGGTGATCGCCCATCGGGTGGTATTCAAGGCCGCCGGCAGTCCCGACAACGTGGTGGTGATGATCGGCCGGGACGATCGCGTGCTGGGCTGGGACCGCAGCATCCAGGAGGATGCCCCGGGCGGGCATCTCGACGCCGATAGCGCGGAGGGGGTGGCGCGGCGCGCACTGGGCGAGACCAATGGCGCCCCCACGGACATCAGCCTGGTGGAGCGCTCGCAGAGCGAGCGCTCCAAGCGCCGGGACCACCGCCTGGTCTTCGAATGGCAGCAGCCTGAGGCCCATGGCCTGCGTGAGCGGCGGGAGATGGTCGTCGCCGGCGACCTGGTGATCAAATCGTGGGGCACGGTGGTGGTGCCGGCAGACGAGGAGCGTGCCACCAGGACGCGGCTGGCGCCTGTCGATGGCATCCAGGTGCTCGGCGAAGCCGGGCTGACCCTGGGCGGGCTGGCCGCGCTGTGGGTATTCCTCACCCGCCTGCCCCAGGGACGGGTGCGCCTGGGCCCCCCGGCCCGCTGTGCGCTGGTGCTCTGGCTGCTGCTGGTGGTGGTCAACCTGCTCCAGCAGGCACGGCTGTTCGAGCGCTGGGATCCGCTCTGGCCCCATTGGCTCGCCGACGGCTACCGGCTGCTGTCCTGGTCCCTCGACGATCTCACCGTGGTGCTGCCGCTGTTCGTCTTCCTCGCCGCTGCCGACACCCTGGATCGCGACCTCCCGGCTTCGCTCTCGCGCGGCGAGACGCTGTGGAAGCTCGGTCGCGGCGACCTGCGGGATGCCGGTGTCGTACGCGCCTCGCTGCGCGGCTTCGCGGTAGGCTGCCTGTGCGGGGGGGTGCTCGCCACCGGCGTGCTGCTGCTCGAGCTTTGCGGTGCGCGCGTCGGGCTACAGCCTCGGGGCTTCTTCTTCTATCCGCTCAATTCCGCCGCCCCGGCCCTCACCACCCTGTGCTTCTTCGCCCATATCGCGCTGTTCGAGGAGCTCGGCTACCGCTTCTTCGCCGGCACCTGGATCGAGCGGCTGAGCGGCCGCCGTTGGCTGGCGATCCTGATCCCGGCGCTGGTGTACGGTGCCATGCACTCGGTGTTCGGCTTCCTCCCGCCCTGCGAGCCGTTCTGGGCCCGGCCGCTTCTGCTGGCCCTGGTCGGCTGCGTGTGGGGCTGGGCCTTCTTCCGCTTCGATGCCCTGACGGTGGTGCTGTCGCACTTCACCGCCGACCTGTTCATCTTCAACTGGCCAGCGCTGGCCAGCGGCAGGCCGTTGCTGGTGGCCAGCGCCATCGGCACCATCCTGGTGCCGTTGATCCCCGGCATCATCGGCATGCTCTGGCCGCGCCGGGCGACTGCCATCAGCCCCCCGGCATGAGGCGGACGCCCCTGGCCTAGAACAGGCGCTGCTGGGTAGCCGAGGAGCGCTCGACCAGCTGGCTTGCGGTCAGCGCGAGCAGGCGCACGGGTGCCGACGGCGTGCCATGGCCGGCGAGCACCTCGAGGGCGAGGGCGTGGATGGCGGAGGCATCGGCGTATGCATCCCGCACCGTGCGGGAGCGCGTCACGGCGCGGAAATCGTGGTATTTCAGCGTCACCGCCAGGGCATGGGCGCTGAGCCGGTGCTGCCGCAGCCGCTCCGCCAGGCCATCGCCCAGCGCCGCCAGCTGGACATGGATGTCCGCCAGGCAACGCAGGTCGCTGGCGAAGGTCCTCTCGATGCCGACCGATCGTCGCGCCCGCTCGGCGATCACCGGGCGTTCATCGATCCCGCGCGCCAGGTCCCGCATCACCCAGGCGCGGCTGCCGAACAAACGGGCGAGGGCCGCCTCATCGAGGTCGAGCAGGTCCAAGGCCGTGCGCACGCCCAGCGCCTGGCATCGTCCCGCCGTCACCGCCCCGATGCCGGGCAGGGCCGCGATCGGCAGCCCGGCGACGAACTCCGCCACCGCCTCCGGCGGCACCACCACCAGGCCATCCGGCTTGCCCCGGTCGGAGGCCGCCTTGGCGATGAATTTGCTCGGCCCGGCACCGGCGGTCGCGGTCAAGCCCGTCTCAGCGCGGATGCGCGCGCGGATCTCCTCTGCCAGGACCGCAGCCGCTGGCGCTGCCGGGCAGCTCGCGCTGACGTCGAGGTACGCTTCGTCCAGCGACAGCGGCTCCACCAAGGCGGTGTAGTCGAGGAAGATCCTGCGGATCTGGTCCGAGGCGGCGACGTAGCGGGGGAAGTCCGGGACCTTGAAGGTCGCCTCCGGGCAGAGGCGGGCCGCCTGGTAGCACGGCATGGCCGAACGCACGCCACGTGCGCGGGCGCTGTAGCTCGCCGCGCACACCACCCCCCGGCTGGACGGAGGCCCGCCGACAATGAGCGGCCGTCCCGCCAACTCCGGATGGTCGCGCAGCTCGACCGAGGCGTAGAAGGCATCCAGGTCGACATGGAGGATCATGCGCGCCGCTGCTGCAACGGGCCGGATCACGCTCTCAAGGAGGCCGCCGCCAGGCACCATGCCGGCAGCATCCCCAGGGTGCTGTATAGGTCAATAAGAACCTACGTTGGGGCCGCTCAGGTGGCGGCGTCAGCCGCCGGAGCCTCGCCCTCCTGCTCCGGGGCGCCGGCTATGCGCGCCAGGCGCTCGCGAAAAGGGGCGGCGATCTTGCCTGCGAACTCGATGATCTTGCCGTGCTTGATCTCCGAGACACGTTCAGCCAGGACGGCCGCCATCTCGTCGCGTGTCATCGTGCCGAGTGCCTTACCATGGTCGAGAGAATGGAGCAGGAGCTTGGCGGCGGCTTGCTTAGGGGTCATGGCGGGTTCCCGGGGTGATGCGCAGAGCGTATCCTGCTGGGGCAAAAGCCAACTGCGGGGCGTGGTCATGGGCTTGACAGCTGCACGAATGCCAGTTGGCAGCGGGATAAACCCGGCAATATTCCCCCGTATGCCCTCGACCCCCATGGTACGGATGGCTCGGACGCGCCGTGGCTGGGACCAGCTGCTGGCGGTGCCGGGATGAGGCCCGACGTCCGCCTGGTCGATGCGCCAGCCCAGCAGCACGTCGCTCCAGCGCACGACCCCGATGACGATGCTCCCACCCTGCGCATCCTGCCGCTCGCCGCGGACGACAGCGTCGCGTCAACCGGGCGGGAGCCGTCCATCGCCCCCGGCCTGCCGCCGGGCTCCTCGCGCTCGCTCTACCGCCTGTGCGGCATCGATCACGAGGATGACCTGATCACCCTGCTGTATGGCTGGACGCGATCCTATGGCGGCCTGCATCCGCGCTTCGCCTTCAAGAGCCGCCTCGGCGAGGGCTCCCAGGGCTACATCTTCGGCCTCTACGATCGCGATTGCCGCCGCGAGGTCGCGTTCAAGACCCTGAACTCGTCCGAATGCGATCCTGGCGATATCGCGCGCTTCATCAATGAGGCGCAGATCACCGCCCAGCTCGAGCACCCGGGCATCGTCCCGGTCCACGATTTCGGCGTCATGCCCAGCGGCGCGGTGTTCTACACCATGAAGCGCGTCCAGGGGCAATCCCTGGCGGAGTACTTCAGCACCCGCTTCGGGCACGAGGAGCACCGCTTCCATCTGCTCGAGATCGTGCTGCGCGTGTGCGAGACGGTCGCCTTCGCGCATAGCCGCGGGGTGATCCATCGCGACCTCAAGCCACGCAACATCATGGTCGGCGATTATGGCGAGGTCCTGGTCATCGACTGGGGCCTGGCCAAGGTGCTGCCGGGCGCCAACCGCGAGCAGGCGGTCACCATCACCCAGGATCACGGCGCCAACCGGGGCGACGACCATGGCACCCGCAGCGGACAGGCCATCGGCACCCCGGCCTACATGAGCCCCGAACAGGCGCGCGGCGAGGTGGTCGATCCACGCTGCGACATCTACTCCCTCGGGGTCATCCTCTACGAAGTCCTCGCCGGTAGCTCCCCCTACCAGCGCGGCGATGTCAAACGCACGCTCGAGCAGGTCTCCAGCAACGTGTGGCTGCGGCTCGACCATCATGTGCGCGGGCGGGAGCTGCCGCGCAGCCTGATCGCCATCGTGCACAAGGCGATGGCGCATTTCCCGCATCAGCGCTACCAGAGCGTGGACCTGCTGATCGCCGACCTCCAGCAGTTCATCGCCGGCCAGGCCGTCAGCGCCTACCGCGAGACCATCCTCGAGCGCATCGTGCGCCTGCTCCATGCCCAACGCCGCGTCCTCTGGGTGCTCGTGCTCGCTGCGATCATGGCCTGTGGATTCATTGCGGCGCGGGACCTCTACCATACCCACCTGGCCGTCCTCAGCGGCCACACGCTCCCATCCGGCGCCGACTATGGCGCGGCTGGGGATGCCGCCAGCCTGGGAGCCCCTGAGCGTCCCATGCCGGCCGGCGAGCCGCGCCTGGTGGCCGATCTCGCCCTGCGCAACGACGATGCCGCGAGCATCCACATCGCCCAGCTGCGCTACCAGGAGGAGCTCCAGCTCCATCCGGGCGACCCGCTGCTGCGCGACATGGCGCGTACGGCCGGCACGTTGTGGTCGATCCTGTCCGAGGGCCAGGCCCGCAGCGCCGGCACTGCCGCGAAGGATGGTGCGCTGGCAGGCGAGCAGGCGCTGATCCGCAACTATCGCAGCCGGCAGCTCGAGGAGGCACTCGAGCGCGCGCAGATCGCGCTGGGCCATGGCGCCCCGGAGGAGGCGCGCCTGCAGCTCGACGAGGCGGCGCTCTGGCAGCCCGGTGACGTGCGGCTGGAGGAGATGATGCAGCGCACCCAGGAAGCCCTGCGCCCGCCCTCAAGCCGCTGAGTCGCTCCACCGCGCTCAAGGCAGAGGACGGGGGTCACGCCGGCGGTATGGCGAGCGGAAGGTCGAAGACGACCTCCGTCCAGCGGTTGTATTCGCTGCGCATCTGGATGTGGCCGCCATGGTGCATGACGATGGTGCGGCAGATGGTCAGCCCCAGCCCCATGCCATCGACCGCCTCCTTGGTGGTGAAGAAGGGATCGAAGATGCGCGGGAGATTCATCGGCGGGATGCCGATGCCGTTGTCGTGGATGGTCACCTGCAAGCGCCGCTCGCGGCGGCGGGATGACACGGTGATCTGCGCCTGGCGCCCATCGACCACCCGCATGGTCGCCTCGACGGCATTGGCCAGCAGATGGCCGATGATGGTCACCACCTCGGCCTTGACCGCCAGCACCTCCGCGTGCGCCTGGCAAGCGACGGAGATGCGGCTGGAAAACGGCGCGATCGTCGGCTGCAGCAGGCTGCGCTCGATCGCCTCCTCGATGGCGAAGGCCTCGCGGTCATGGTCCCGGATCGGGTCGGCGAAGCTGCGCAGTTCGGCGACGATGCCCTTGATGCGGCTGATGCCCTGGGTCACCCCGTCGATCGCCTGGAGCATGTCGCTGTCGGTGTCCGGCACGCCGGACTTGGCGGCGCTCAGCGAGCGGGTGGCGAGATCGAGCGGGGAGGCCAGGCGGGACAGGTAGCTGCGCACCTGGTCGATGATGATGAGGCGCTGCAGCACCTCGGTCTTCTCCCGCATCAGCAATTCGCGATCGCATTGCAGCCGGTGCAGATCCAGCGCCCGCATCAGCGTACCGCGCAGGTCGCGGATGTCCCAGGGCTTGGTCACGTAGCGGAATATCGCGCCGTCGTTGACCGCCTCGATGGCGCTGTCGAGGTCGCTGAAGGCGGTGGTGAGGATGCGCACCGCGTGCGGGCGGGCCAGGCGAACCCAGCTGAGCAGATCGACGCCCTTGGCGCTGGGCATGCGCTGGTCGGAGATCACCACCGCGATCTGCCCGGTCTCGCGCTCGATGAGCGCGCGCGCCTCCTCGACGCTCTCCGCGGTGCGCACCGCGAAGTCGTCCTTGAAGGCCTTCTCGAAGTATTTCAGCGCCTGGGGCTCATCGTCGACATAGAGGACGATGAGCTGGTGCTGGTCGGCTTTCTTCGGCATCACCGGTCTTTCGCAAGGTCTGGCCCCCGGACGGGAGCGCTGCCATGCTGGGGGGTTCGGCCGATGAGGCAATTAGAGCTTGGGCCTGATGCCGGGTCGATCACCTCAGCCAGGTGAGGACCTGGGCCTCGATCAGCGACTCCTGCTCGATGTCGGTGCGCCCGAGGTTGCCGGACACCACCCGGACCAGGAGCGCATCGCCGCCATCACGGCGCACCTGCTCCTTGAGCGAGGGCACGTCCTTGCCGGCACTGCGCGACGCCGGATAGCGGTAGGTGGCGATCACCTGGTAGCGCTTGGTCGGGGGGATGTCGACATAGACCTCGACATCGTACGGCATGGCGTCGGTCCGCACATGCGTGCTTAGAGATGCGGGCGCGGACGGCGGCCCGGCCTGGGCTCGATCGGCATCCCCGCACCCTGCGAGCAGGGCACCCACGACCACCGCCACCATGGTGGAAGCCGATTGCACCCGGTTCCCGTGCCAAAGCCGCCTGTGCGCCATCGCCGTCTCCTCTGCGGCCGAGGGTAGAGCCGGCCCCGCAGCTTGTCACTAGGTGAAGCCCAGCGCCTGCCGGCCCTGGCTCACCAGGCTGCCGGCCATGCGCAGGCCGATGCTGAGCGCCGAAACACTGTCCTTTGACGCACCGCAGGTATCATCAGCCCCATGCCCACCCGCAGCACCCTGACGGCAACCAGCCACCAGCCAGGCCCATTCCAGGGCTCGCTTGGGGGTGTCGCCCTGACGCGCATCGAGGCCATCGGCAGACCGTCAGCCCGACATCGTTTTGGCCCACTGGGAGTCCCGCTTGGGGGGCATCGCCAACTGGGTGTCCGCCCGCCCAGGATGGGCGTCATCCCTGTGTCCAAGACCTCGAAGTTATTTGTAACTTCATTTAATATAAATAGTTGCGAAGTATCCTCCTTATGCTGCGTGGTGCAGCAGTTGACGTAGCCACTCCTTCCCGGTCAGGTAATCGACGTGAACACTGATCTTCAACAACAGCCCGTTGCCGCTGAGCCGCCGACCTCCAGCCGTCCGGCCAAGCGGAGTCGTGCCTACAACGAGATGCGTGGTCCCACCGGTGTCAGCCCGGCCTACCGGCCGCTGGCGGAATTCCTGCGCAGCGCCGATGCCAGCTCGCTCGAGCACAAGCGCACCGAGGCCGATGCCTTGTTCCGGCGCCGCGGCATCACCTTCAACGTCTATGGAGACGAGAGCGGCGAGGAGCGGCTCATCCCGTTCGATGTCATCCCGCGCATCCTCACGGCCCAGGAGTGGTCGGTGGTCTCGGCCGGCTGCTGCCAGCGGGTCAGGGCACTCAACCGCTTCCTCGACGACATCTACCATGATCAGGAGATCCTCAAGGCCGGGGTCATCCCGCGTGACGAGATCGTCAACAATGTGCTCTTCCGCAAGGAGATGGTCGGCCTCGACCTGCCCAACAAGGTCCATGCCCACATCGCCGGCATCGATGTGGTCCGCGTCTCCGGCGACCAGTGGTACGTCCTCGAGGACAACCTGCGCACCCCCTCGGGGGTCTCCTACATGATCGAAAACCGCGTGGCCATGCGTCGGCTGTTCCCCGACTTCTTCCGCCGCCAGCGTGTCGCCACCATCGACCATTATCCCGAGATCCTGCTGTCCAATCTGCGCGCCTGCGCTCCAGCTGGCATCGAGTATCCCACGGTGGTGGTGCTGACGCCCGGACCAGCCAACAGCGCCTTCTTCGAGCATGCCTTCCTCGCCCAGCGCATGGGCGTGTCGCTGGTCGAAGGGCAGGACCTGTTCGTCGATGACGGCCATGTCTGGATGCGCGATCTGCGCGGCCGCCGCCAGGTCGACGTCATCTACCGGCGCGTCGATGACGAGTTCCTCGATCCCACCGTGTTCCGCCCGGACAGCCTGCTGGGCGTCGCCGGCCTGATGGAGGTCTATCGCGCGGGCAAGGTCAACCTGGCGAATGCCGTCGGCAATGGGGTCGCGGATGACAAGGCGACCTATCTCTATGTTCCGCAGATGATCGAATTCTACCTCGGCGAGAAGCCCATCCTCAGCAACGTGCCGACGTGGCGGCTGGGCCGTCCGGACGAGCTCGCCTATGTCCTCGAGCACCTCGCCGACCTGGTGGTCAAGGAGGTCCACGGCTCGGGCGGCTACGGCATGCTGGTCGGGCCGGCCAGCACGCTGGCGGAGCGGGAGGCCTACAGGGAGCGCATCCTCTCGGACCCCTCCGATTTCATCGCCCAGCCGACCTTGGCGCTCTCCACCTGTCCGACCTTCTCGGCCCAGGATATCGCACCGCGCCACGTCGATCTCAGACCCTATGTCCTCACCGGCCCCGCCTGTACGCTGGTCCCTGGTGCACTCACCAGAGTAGCCCTCAAGGAGGGCTCGCTGGTGGTGAATTCCTCCCAGGGCGGAGGCACGAAGGATACCTGGGTGCTCGACGACCAGTGACTGCTCCCAGCCGGTGCTGGAATCGAGCAAGCACGCCATCCCGCCTCCCTTGACCTGGTTGCGCCACGCCGACCGTGCGTGGCCTGGATATTGCATGGACCATGCCATGACCTCTGATGAAGCGCCCGACACCACTGCGCCGCCCGCCCCATCGCCCGGGATCTGGAGGGCGCCATGCTCAGCCGCCTAGCCGTCCACTGCTTCTGGCTGTCCCGTTATCTCGAGCGTGCCGAGAACACCGCTCGGCTGCTGGCGGCAGCCAATGCGCAGGCGTTGGCACCGGAGGCCTCCAGCAACAGCCAGCGCCCCTGGCGGGTGGTGGTCGCGGTGGCCACCGACCCGCATCGCTTCGGCTCGGAATTCGGGCCTGCGACCGCCGAATCCATCGCCGCCCACCTGCTGGTCGATCGCGACAACCCCTCGAGCGTGGTGTCGTGCCTGCGTGCGGTGCGCGAGAATGCGCGCAGCGTGCGCCATCTGCTCAATGTCGAATCCTGGGAGGCGGTCAACTCCACCTGGCTCGAGGCGCGGGAGTTCGCCGGGGCCGTCCTGGAGCAGCGCGGCCTCGACCATTGGCTCGGCTGGACCCGCCAGCGGTGCCAGTGGATCAAGGGGGCGCTCGACGATCAGCTGCGCGATGAGCTCTACGCGGTGCTGATGCTGGGCCAGGCGCTCGAGCGCGCGGATTTCATCTCCCGCATGCTGGTCGCCGCCCTGCCCGCCCTGCTCAGCGAACCCAACCCCGAGCCCGGGACCTTCGCCCACCGCGACTGGGAGGCCCTGCTCGCCGCCGCCGGGATGGTCGATGCCTATTACCGCACCACCAGCCAGCCGCTGCGGCCGGACCTGGCGATGGACCTGCTCATCCGAGGCACCACCTCGACGCGCAGCCTGCTGAGCAACGTCGAGCGCCTGGCCTCCTCGCTCGCCGCGCTCGTTGCCTCCGTCGGCAACGATACCGCGAGCGCGATCGCGGCCCTGGCCGAGGAGCTGAAGACCTGCACCACCAGCGATCTGCCATCGGCGGCCGGACGTGCATTGACCAGGATCAATGCCATCGGCGCCGCCCTCCAACGAGAACATTTCATGCCGAGCGATCGATGACCATCCGCGTAGCCCTCAACCACACCTCGATCTATCGCTACAGCGAGTACGTCCAGCTCTCGCCGCACGTGATCCGGCTGCGCCCGGCTGCGCACTGCCGCACGCCCATCCTCAGCTATTCGCTGCGCTGCCTGCCCGAGAAGCACTACGTCAACTGGCAGCAGGACCCGCAAGGGAACTTCCAGGCCCGCGTGGTGATGAACGAGCCGACCCGGGAACTGCGGGTGAGCGTCGATCTGGTCGCCGAGATGACGGTCATCAACCCCTTCGACTTCTTCGTCGAACCCGAGGCTGAGCACTGGCCATTCGCCTATTCCCCCGAGCTGAAGCGCGACCTCAAGCCCTACCTCGAGACCTGCGCGGCCGGACCGCGCTTCGCCGCCTACATGGCCGGCATCGATCGCAAGCCCACCGGCACCACCGTCGACTACCTGGTCGAGCTGAACCGCAAGATCGCCCAACTGGTCGGGTACCTCATCCGCCTCGAACCGGGCGTCCAGACGCCCGAGGAGACCCTGACCAAGGGCAGCGGCTCGTGCCGCGATTCGGCCTGGCTGCTGGTCCAGGTGCTGCGCCAGCTCGGCCTCGCCGCCCGCTTCACCTCGGGCTACCTCATCCAGCTCTCGGCCGACCTCAAATCCCTCGACGGCCCGTCGGGACCCGAGAAGGACTTCACCGATCTGCATGCCTGGACCGAGGTCTACATCCCCGGCGCCGGCTGGATCGGCCTCGATCCGACCTCCGGGCTGATGGCCGGGGAGGGCCATATACCCCTCGCCTGCACGCCCGACTTCCAGGCGGCAGCCCCGATCAGCGGCGCGTTCAGCGCCGCCGATGGCGTCACCTGCGACTTCTCCGTCGAGATGCAGCTCACGCGCATCCATGAGGACCCGCGCACCACCAAGCCCTATCTCGAGAGCCAATGGGAGGCGATCCTCGCCATGGGCGATCATGTCGATGAGGACCTGCGCGCCGGCGATGTGCGGCTGACCATGGGCGGTGAACCGACCTTCGTCTCGATCGATGACATGGATGGGGCCGAGTGGACGGTCGACGCCCTGGGCACGCACAAGCGCCTGCTCGCCGGCAACCTGGTGCGACGGCTGCGGCGGGTGTTCGCACCCGGTGCGCTCTACCACGCCGGACAGGGCAAATGGTACCCCGGCGAACCGCTGCCGCGCTGGGCGCTGGGGCTGTTCTGGCGCCGCGACGGCATCCCGGTCTGGCGCGACCCGGAGCTGTTCGCCGACGAGGCCACCCCCCCCGGCCACGAGGCGCAGCAGGCCAAGCGCTTCGCTCACGAGCTCGGCGAGCGGCTCGGCATCGATTCGCGCTTCACCATGCCGGCCTATGAGGATGCCTGGTACTACCTGTGGAAGGAGCGCAAGCTCCCGATCAATGTCGACCCGCTCGACAGCAAGCTCGATAATGCCCAGGAGCGTGCCCGCCTGGCCCGCCTCTTCGAGACCGGACTCAACCGCGTGGCGGGCTATGTCATGCCCCTGGCACCGCTGCGGCGGACCAAGGAGAGCGGCGCCACCTGGCAGAGCGGGCCGTGGTTCCTGCGCCAGGAGCATCTCTTCCTGATGCCCGGCGATTCGCCGATCGGCTACCGCCTGCCCCTCGATTCGCTCCCCTGGGCGACCCCGGGCGATCTGGTGGGCGAGCAGGAGCGCGATCCGCTCGAGCCGCGCGGTGCGCTGCCGCCCACGCCCTACCAGTCCACTGCACGCTTCGCCCGGCGCGGGGCGCGCATGCAGAGCCCGGGTGCCTCCGGCGAGCCGTCGGGCGCGGCCGCCAAGGCCCCGGCGCCGGGCCGCAGCGCCGGCGGGCTGACCCGCACCGCCCTGTGCATCGAGCCGCGCAACGGCATCCTGCACATCTTCCTGCCGCCGGTGCCCCTGCTCGAGGATTGGCTCGACCTGGTCGCCACCATCGAGGACACCGCCCAGGCGCTGTCGATGGGCATCCTCCTGGAGGGCTATACCCCGCCGCGCGATCACCGCCTCAACCACCTGGCCGTCACTCCCGATCCGGGGGTCATCGAGGTCAACATCCACCCGGCGCACAGCTGGCGCGACCTGGTCAGCCACACCACGACCCTCTACGAAGAGGCCCGGCAATGCCGGCTCGGCACCGAGAAATTCATGCTCGATGGCCGGCACACCGGGACCGGGGGCGGCAACCACATGACGCTGGGTGGCATCACCCCTGCCGACAGCCCGTTCCTCCGCCGTCCGGACCTGCTGCGCAGCATGCTCGCCTACTGGCACAACCACCCCTCGCTGTCCTACCTCTTCTCCGGGCTCTTCATCGGCCCGACCAGCCAGGCGCCACGGCCCGACGAGGCGCGCACCGAGACCACCTATGAGCTCGAGCTGGCGCTCAGCCAGCTCCCTGATCGCAGCACCAGCCCGCCCTGGCTGGTCGATCGCGTGCTGCGCCATCTCCTCATCGACCTCACCGGCAACACCCATCGGGCGCAATTCTCGATCGATAAGCTCTACTCGCCCGATTCGGCGAGCGGCAGGCTCGGCCTCCTGGAACTGCGCTCGATGGAGATGCCGCCGCATGCGCGCATGAGCTGCGCGCAGCAGCTGCTGGTGCGCGCGCTGATCGCGCGCTTCTGGAACGAGCCCTACCACGCACCGCTCGCCAACTGGGGGACGCAGCTGCATGACCGCTTCATGCTGCCCTTCTTCATCGAGCAGGATTTCCAGGATGTGACCGATGAGCTCGGCGGGAAGGGCTACCAGTTCGAGCCCAGCTGGTTCGCCCCCCACCGCGAATTCCGCTTCCCGCGCATCGGCGAGATCGCCCACCGCGGCATCCGCCTCGATCTGCGCCATGCCCTCGAACCCTGGCATGTCCTGGGCGAGGAGGCCTCCGGCGGCGGCATGGCCCGCTATGTCGACTCGTCCCTGGAGCGCGTACAGGTCACCGTCCTGGGTGCGACCGGCGACCGCCACGTGGTTGCGGTCAATGGCGTGGCATTGCCCCTGCAGCCGACCGGACGAGCCAGCGAATTCGTCGCCGGCGTGCGCTACCGGGCGTGGCAGCCGCCCTCCTGCCTGCACCCCACCATCGGCGTCCATGCGCCCCTGGTGTTCGACCTCGTCGATACCTGGAACGGCCGCTCGGTCGCCGGGTGCACCTACCACGTCTCGAACCCATCGGGGCGCAACAGTCCGTCCTTCCCGATCAATGCCAACGAGGCCGAGGCCCGGCGCGGGGCGCTGTTCTCGCCGCATGGCCATACGCCTGGGCCGCTGAGCCTCAAGGTGCCGGCACGCGATCTCGATTATCCCTTCACTCTGGATCTGCGGAAGTTCGGATGATGTCAGTGATGGCCAGACCCGAACTCAGCGCATCCCCGCCGCCACCGACGACCCTCATTGCCGCTTATCAAGCGCCAGGCATGGGGGGATGGGATGAGCTCGTCGATGCCGATGGCGCGCTGCGCAGCCATTGGGGCACGCTGGCCACCCAGCTCGACCGCCTGGGGGGTGCCAACGAGCTCGCCCGGCGTGGCGATCATGCCCAACGCCTGATCCGCGAGAATGGCGTCACCTACAACGTCTATGGCGATCCCCGCGGCCTCGACCGCCCCTGGCAGCTCGACATCCTGCCCCAGGTCATCGCCGGAGCGGAGTGGGACAAGGTCGCTGCCGGGTTGGCCCAGCGCGCCCATCTCCTCGATCTCATCCTCGCCGACTGCTACGGCCCCCAGCGGCTGCTGCACGATGGCATGCTGCCGCCGGCGGCGGTATTCGCGCATCCGGGCTTCCTGCGCCCCTGCCATGAACTGCAGGTCCCGGGGGGCCGGCGGCTGCACTTCTATGCCGCCGATCTGGTGCGCGGCGGCGATGGGCAGTGGCGGGTGCTGGCCGACCGGGCGCAGGCGCCCTCGGGCGCGGGATACGCCCTCGAGAACCGCATCGTGCTATCGCGCGCCCTGCCTGAGGTCTACCGCGAATGCCAGGTCCGCCGCCTGGCCTCCTTCTTCGCCGCAACGCGCGACACGCTGATCCGCCTCGCGCCCCGGCACCGCGACAATCCGCGCATCGTCCTGCTGACCCCCGGCCCCTACAACGAGAGCTATTTCGAGCATGCCTACCTGGCGCGCTACCTCGGCTACACCCTGGTCGAAGGCGGGGATCTGACCGTACGCGACGACAGCGTCTTCCTCAAGACCCTCGGCGGCCTGCATCCCGTCGATGTGATCCTGCGCCGGCTCGACGACGACTTCAGCGATCCGCTCGAGCTGCGCAATGAATCGACCCTCGGGGTCGCAGGCCTGGTCCAGGCCGCGCGCAGCGGGAATGTCGCCATCGTCAATGCCCTCGGCAGCGGCCTGGCGCAGAATTCCGCCCTCATGCCGCTCCTGCCCAGGCTTTGCCGCCACATCCTCAGCGAGGAGCTGCTGCTGCCCTCGGTCGAGAGCATGTGGTGCGGGGATGCCGAAGGCATGAGCCGCACCCTCGGCCACCTCGATTCCCTGGTGATCAAGCCGGCCTTCGGCCCGGGCCGGGGCGAGCCGCGCTTCGGCAACCAGCTGTCCGAGGCCGAGCTCGCGGAGCTCGCGACGCGCATCCGCGCCCGGCCCTTCGCCTATCTCGCGCAGGAGCAGATCCGCTTCTCGACCACTCCGGTGTGGAGCGGCGGCGCGCTCCAGCCACGCTCGATGGCGCTGCGCGCCTTCGCGGTCGCCACCTCCGATGCCTATGCGGTGATGCCGGGAGGCCTGACCAGGATCTCCGCCGATCCGGCGCTGCCGATGGTGTCGATGCAGCGTGGGGGCGGGAGCAAGGACACCTGGGTGCTGGCGGATGGCCCGGTCGAGCACATCAGCCTGCTGCGCCCGGTGGGCGCGGCGGTCGAACTGCGGCGCGGCAGCATCGACCTGCCCAGCCGCGTGGCGGACAATCTCTTCTGGCTCGGCCGCTATGCCGAGCGCGCCGAGGACTGCGCCCGCCTGCTGCGGGCCGCGGTGCTGCGCCTGGCCGATGATCCCGGATCGTTCGCCGGCCGCGAACTCGCCGGGCTGACCGCCACCCTGCGCCGCGTCGGCCTGCTGGCCGCCGACGAGCCATCCCCGGCCAATCCCAGCGAGATCGAGGAGCAGCTGCTCACCCTCCTGCATGACGAAGAGCTGGATTGCGGCATGCCGGCCAACCTGCATCGCCTCCACCACGCCGCCTTCGCGGTGCGCGATCGGCTCTCCAATGACACCTGGCGGGTGGTCAACCGCCTCGACCGGGAGCTCGAATCCCGTCCGCCGATGGCGACCCGGCTGGGCGATGCGCTGTCGCTGCTCAACCGCCTGATCGCCAATCTCGCCGCCCTTGCGGGCATGGGCATGGAGAATACCACCCGCGGTCCGGGATGGCGCTTCCTCGACCTCGGCCGGCGTCTTGAGCGGGCGATGTTCACCGCCGATCTGCTGCGCGCGCTGCTCGCGGTCGAGGATTCCGATTCGGGGCTCGATCTGCTGCTCGACATCGCCGACAGCGGGCTGACCTACCGCTCGCGCTACCTGACCAATCTGCAGCCGGCCGCGGTCCTCGATCTGCTGCTCACCGATGTCACCAACCCCCGTTCGCTGGCCTTCCAGCTGCAGAGCATCTTCGACCATGTCGCCCACCTGCCGCGCGAGCTCGACCGCGCCCTGCCATCGCCCGAGGAGCGCCTCGCGCTGGCGATCGACACCAGCCTGCGCCTCGCCGATCCGCTGGAGCTGGCCGGCACCGACCATGGCAACCGCCTGGCGGAATTCCTCGATCGCCTGAGCGAGGATCTGGTGCTGCTCTCGGACGGCATCACCCGCACCTACCTCAGCCACCTGGTCAGCTCGCGCGCCAGCGACAACGGCCGCATCCGTGAGACCCCCGACAGCGCCTCGGCCAAGGCGGACTGATGCGCTACCGCGTCCGCCACACCACCACCTACAGCTACCGCGAATCGGTTGCCGTCTCGCACAACCTGGTGCATCTGGTCCCGCTCGACTCGTCGCGGCAGCGCTGCCTGCGCCATGAGCTGACCGTCAGTCCCTCGCCGGCGACTGCGCATGAGCGGCGCGACTACTACGGCAATCGCACCGGCACCTTCACCGTGCAGCAGCCGCACCGCGAGCTGGTGGTGCGCGCGGTCAGCGAGGTGGACACCCATTCCCTGGCACCGCCCGCCCTGGCCAGCAGCCCGCCCTGGGAGCACATCCGCGAGCTGCTCGGCGGCGGCGCCTGCAGCCGCTCGGGAGCGCGCTGCGCCGGCGAATTCGCCTTCGATTCGCCGCTGATCCAGAACAACTCCGAGCTGGCCGCCTACGCCCGAGAATCGTTCCCCGCCGGCCGCCCCATCCTCGAGGCGGCGGACGAGCTCAACCACCGCATCTACAGCGATTTCACCTACGACTCCGCGGCCACCTCGGTGCACACGCCGGTGTCGGTGGTGTTCGGCCACCGGCGCGGGGTGTGCCAGGACTTCGCCCACCTCGCGATCGCCTGCCTGCGCTCGCTCGGGCTGGCGGCGCGCTATGTCAGCGGCTACCTCGAGACCATGCCGCCCGCGGGCCAGGAGCGACTGGTCGGTGCCGACGCCTCGCATGCCTGGTTCTCGCTCTATGCCCCCAATCCGGACCTGCCGCGCGACCCGTGGTCCGATTTCGATCCCACCAACGACTGCCTGACCGGCGACCGGCACATCTCGGTCGCCATCGGCAGGGACTTCGGCGACGTCAGCCCGCTCAAGGGCATGATCCTGGGCGGCGGCCCGCATGAGATCCTGGTCTCGGTCGACGTGGTGCCGATCGCGGTCTCCGCCGGGCATCGCCAGCAGCAGAGCCAGTGACCATTCAGGGCTGATGCCGTCCAGGCAGCGGCCGATCGGCGCATGGCATGGTGGGACCTCTCGCCGTTGGACCCGGCACCGGGGATGGCGCATACTCTCGTCATGCACAAGGCATGCGTGCGTGCGCGTGCACTTCGCCTCAACTGGCGGTGGCGAGACCGATCATGGTCCCGCGGATCTGGCCATCGGGGTGATGGCCAGGGCGCGCCGGCCCTCGCGTTCGAGGTAGGTCACGGTCAGGGAATCGCCGACCGAGAGGGTGGCGATGCGGGCCAGCATGGCCTGCGGATGGCCTCCGGCGAAGTACGCGCGGTATTCGCTGGATGCCCCGGTGGCCGCGTCGATGAGGGTGAAGGAGCGGCGCTTCGCATCCACTTGGGTGACGACCCCCGACGCGGTCAGGTGCGGGCCATCGCCATCATCGGAGGCCGGGACGGTGGCTGCGGGACCGCCAGCGGAGGACGATGTTCCCGCGGGATCCGCCTGCGGTGCTCCCCCGGGGGCGATGCGCGCGGATGCCCCGGCGGCGATGCTGAGCTGGCCGGAGGCATTCGAGAACCGCACCTGGCCCCGATCGACCCGCACCCTGGTTCCCAGCGCATCGCGGTGCACCGTGAATTCTGTGCCGATGTCGGTCGCCAGCCCTTCAGGGGTGGCGATGGTGAAGGCCAGGCCCGGGATGGGCGAGGTGAGCGCATGGATATCGCCCTGGGCGAGGGTGATGGTGGCCTGCGATGGGCCGCCCACGGTCGCTTCGCTCTGCTCCGCGAGGCGGATGGCTACGCGATCCCGCCAGGAGAAGGACAGCTGGGATGCCGCATCAACCGATAGGCGATCGCCCGCGTGCAGCGCATCCCCCGCACGCACGTCCACCTCGATCCCCGCACGCAGGCAGTGCACCGTGCCGCTCACGGCGGTGATGGCCGGGCCGGCAGGGCCGGCCGGCTGGCGATGCCACAGCATGCCTATGAGGACCAGGGCGGCAGCCGATCCCAGCAGCACCAGGGGCCATCGCCAGCTGCGGCGCTGCAGCGCAGCCGCCGGGGCCCGGGGCAGATCGATGAACAGCGCCTGGAGATGCGCGAGGCGGACGAATTCACGGCGCGCCTGGTGGTCGCCGGCCAAGCGGGCCTCAAGCGCCGTCACCTCCCCTGGGGTCGCGGCGCCTTCGAGGTAGCGGACCATCAGCTCATCGTCGGCGCTGTCCATCACCCCTCCCCCAGGCGGTGCTGGATGCACTGGGCGAGACGCCTGTAGATGCGGCTCAGGCCGACATAGACGGTATTCACCGGACGGCCGATGCGGGCGGAGATGCCGAGCCCATCGAGATTACCCTCGAAGCGCAGGTCGATGAGCCGCTTGGCGGATGCCGGGAGCGCCTCGCAGCAGGCGCGCAGGGCGGCGATCCGTTCGCCATGCTCACGACCATCGCCTTCCTCCCGCCATGCATCCTCGAGCTGGTCCAGCACCTCGACCGAGATCGCGGCACCTCGCCCGCGGCGCCGCCATTCGGCGAGGGCGAGATTGCGGGCGGTCACGCGAATCCAGCGTCGGGCATGATCGGCATCGGCGAACTCCTGGTCCATCGCGAACATCAGCGCCTCCTGGAGGATGTCCTCCGAAGCGTGGAGATCCCGCAGCATGACGTTGATGTAGGCCAGCAGGATGCCGCGCTCGGCCAGGAGTGCCTGCATCGGCGGCTTGACCGCTGCGGCATGGGCATCAGATCCTGGCACGGGTGCTCCCGGGATGATTACGCCTGGCGCGACGATCCGTCGCGGCCTGCCCACTCATGATGCCACCAGCCCGTTGCGTGCGCCACCCAGGGCCGGGACAGCGGCGGCAGGGCGGCCGAGGGCCCCTTGATGGAGCGCCCCGCCCTGGCCCCGCCTGGAAGCGCGCGGTCCGCTACTTGGCGACATCGGTGATGGAGATGGCCCGACGCCCTTCCTTGACCGTGTAGACCACCGTCACGTGCTCGCCGATGGTCAGCTTGGGGATCGCAACGGCAAGCTTACCGGGATCCCCGCCGAAATAGTAGGGACGGTACGAATCGGTCGCCCCGCTTCCGTCTTCGACCAGGGTGAAGGATTTCTTCTCGCCATTGACGCTGCCCACGGTCCCGGTCGCTGAGACCTGCACCCCATCGCCATCCGCGCCAGCGAGCGAGAGTCCGCACAGGAGGGTGATCAGGGTCGCGGCGATAGAGCGCGTGGTCATGGCGTCGTCCTTGGTGGTGGGTTCATCAGGATATGTCGCCGATGCTGCGGACTGTACAGGGAATCCTCTGGGCGGGCCGGCCTCGTATCCTCGACCAGTGCCGTCCGGCCAGGCCGAGGGCTGCTTGCGCCGCACCACGCTCTGAGCCCGCAAAAAAAAGCACCGCCCGGTCATGACGACCGGGCGGTGCGAAGAAAAATCCAGGCAACGACCTACTTTCCCCTTACGAGTATCATCGGCCCTGGCAGGCTTAACGGCCGTGTTCGGAATGGGAACGGGTGTGACCCTGCCGGTATGATCACCTGGAAAAAATTGTAAAGATCACCGCTCACCGGGCGGGCACAGCCACGGGGTCACCCCCTGCCGTACCAACGCCTCCTGTGGCAATGATACAATCGCGGAACAGACAGCATGACGATCAAGCCAATGGGCCGATTAGTACCGGTCAGCTGAGCGCCTTTGGATATACGCGCTTACACCTCCGGCCTATCAACCTGGTGGTCTACCAGGGACCTCATAGGGACAATTTATCTCAGGGTGGGCTTCACGCTTAGATGCTTTCAGCGTTTATCCCGTCCGTGCGTAGCTACCCGGCACTGCACCGTGCGGCACAACCGGTACACCAGAGGCACGTTCTTCATAATCCTCTCGTACTAATGAAAAGTCCCTTCAATTGTCCTGCGCCCACAGCGGATAGAGACCAACCTGTCTCACGACGGTTTAAACCCAGCTCGCGTACCGCTTTAAATGGCGAACAGCCATACCCTTGGGACCTTCTCCAGCCCCAGGATGCGATGAGCCGACATCGAGGTGCCAAACCACGCCGTCGATAGGGACTCTTGGGCGTGATCAGCCTGTTATCCCCGGAGTACCTTTTATCTGTTGAGCGATGACCCGTCCACATGGGATCACCGGATCACTAGAACCTGCTTTCGCATCTGCTCGACGTATCAGTCTCGCAGTTAAGCTGGCTTGTGCTCTTGCACTCCACGTACGATTGCCAACCGTACTGAGCCAACCTTTGTGCTCCTCCGTTACTCTTTGGGAGGAAGCCGCCCCAGCCAAACTGCCCGCCTGACAGTGTTCCCGGGATTCCACATCCCAGGTTAGAATTCCCATGACGCAAGAGTGGTATTTCACTGGTGGCTCCCCTTCGACCGGAACCGAAGGATCAGCGCCTCCCACCTATGCTACGCATGCGTCACAGAAACACAGTATCAGGCTGCAGTAAAGGTTCACGGGGTCTTTTCGTCCTGCTGCGGGTAATCGGTATCTTCGCCGATACTGCAATTTCACCGAGTCTCTGGTTGAGACAGTGCCCAACTCGTTATGCCTTTCATGCAGGTCGGAACTTACCCGACAAGGAATTTCGCTACCTTAGGACCGTCATAGTTACGGCCGCCGTTTACTGGGGCTTGACGTCAGAGCCTCGCCTTGCGGCTAACCCCTCAGTTTGACCTTCCAGCACCGGGCAGGCATCAGTCCCTATACTTCCACTTGCGTGTTTGCAGAGACCTGTGTTTTTAGTAAACAGTCGGTTGGGCCAATTCACTGCGGCCGTCTCAGGCTTTTACACCCAGAACGGCACTCCTTCTCCCGAAGTTACGGAGTCAATTTGCCGAGTTCCTTAACCAGAGTTCTCTCGCGCACCTGAGGCTACTCGCCTCGCCTACCTGTGTCAGTTTTAGTACGGATTCTGAAGACGTTATCTCCCGACGGGCTTTTCTCGGCACAGTCATCAAGGGCCTATACAGCTCAAGGCTCTTGCCGCATGGCAGGGGTGCACCCCGTCTTTCAACGGGGCAATCCTGCCATGCAGGTGGGCCAACGGTCGGCTCCACCCCCCTACTCCCATGCGTCCCCCGTGGGCACCTCTCCAGAAGGGCCGGAATATTAACCGGCTGTCCATCGACTACGCCTTTCGGCCTCACCTTAGGATCCGCCTCACCCTCCGCGGACTTACCTTGCGGAGGAAACCTTAGGCTTACGGTGACCAGGATTCTCACCTGGTTTATCGTTACTCATCCCAGCATAATCACTTGATAGCGGTCCAACACTCCTCTCGGTATGCCTTCATCCTGCTATCAACGCTCCTCTACCCCGCGCCAGTCACCGCAGTGACCAACGCAGCCAGAGCTTCGGTAATACGCTTAAGCCCCGATTATTTTCGGCACGACCGTGCATCGACCGGTGAGCTGTTACGCACTCTTTAAATGATGGCTGCTTCTAAGCCAACATCCCGGCTGTCTTAGCACAATCACTTCCTTTACCACTGAGCGTATTTTTGGGACCTTAGCTGCTGGTCTGGGTTCTTTCCCTTTTGACTATGAAGATTCGACCCCACAGTCTGAGCCCCGGGGTTCGGCGAATGGTATTCGGAGTTTGATTGGGTTTGGTAACCCGGTAAGGCCCCTAGCCCATTCAGTGCTCTACCCCCATTCGCTACACGCCCGAGCCTATACCTATATATATTTCGAGGAGAACCAGATATCTCTCAGTTTGATTAGTCTTTTGCTCCTAGCCACAAGTCATCCGAGAACTTCTCAAGGTTCACCAGTTCGGTCCTCCACGAGGTGTTACCCTCGCTTCAACCTGCTCATGGCTAGATCACTAAGTTTCGGGTCTACCGCCAACAACTGATTCGCGCTATTCACACTCGCTTTCGCTACGCCTCCGGTCCGAAAGACCTTAAGCTCGCTGATGACGGTAAGTCGCTGGGTCATTATGCAAAAGGCACGCCGACAGCCTGGACTTGCGTCCATAGGCCTACGACTGCTTGTAGGTGATGGGTTTCAGGATCTATTTCACTCCCCGCCAGGGGTACTTTTCAGTGTTCGCTCGCGCTACTCGTTCACTATCGGTCTCTCAGGAGTATTTAGCCTTAGAGTGTGGTCACCCCAGATTCACGCCGGATTTCACGAGTCCGGCGTTACTCAGGTACCGACTTGGGCTGATTTCGCTACGCGTACGGGCCTATCACCCTCTTTGGGATCGCTTTCCAGCGTCTTCCACTCGCGTCCTCAGTCCCGTTATTGTCGGCCCTACAACCCCGCAGAGCAAGCTCCGCGGTTTGGGCTCTGGCGTTTTCGCTCGCCGCTACTAACGCCATCTCATGCGATTTCTCTTCCTCGAGCTACTAAGATGTTTCAATTCACTCGGTTAGCCCCGACCTTGCGGTCGGTCATGTGGGTTCTCCACATGGGGTTGCCCCATTCGGACATCCGGGGATCACAGGTTCGGTGCACCTACCCCCGGCTTTTCGCAGCTTAGCACGTCCTTCATCGCCTCTGAGAGCCTAACCATCCATCCATCACCCTTATCTACTTGAATATCGTCATGCTTGTCTGTTCCACGAATATATCATTGTCAAAGGGTCTTGGCGTCCGCGTGAGCGGGCACCAAAAATCTTGGTGAGGGAACCGGGTCCTGCGCGCGGCCTCTCAGGCCTGCGGCGCGGTTGGCGCGGGGGGGGGCTGCGCCCTCAGCGAGCTGGGCTCGCGTCTGGATGCGCGTCTGGATGCGTTTCAGTGGTGGAGGTAAGGAGATTCGAACTCCTGACATCGTACTTGCAAAGCACGTGCTCTACCAACTGAGCTATACCCCCAGGGGTGCGCCAGGCGGTGTGCGTCCAGCGGCCCAGCCACATGGTGGCCAAATGGTGGGCTTAAGTGGACTCGAACCACTGACCTCCCACTTATCAGGCGGGTGCTCTAACCAACTGAGCTATAAGCCCGGGTGGTTCAGCTGGTGTGCGCAGTCTGTCCATGACCCCGTAGGGTGTGCGCGTCGATCTGCGCACCGCTCCGGTTCCGTCGTGTGTATCGCTGTCAAAGAATCAGGCGGGTGCCTGACTGCCGGCCGCTGCCCCTGAGGGCTGCGCACTGGACTTGCTGATGACGGCTGCCGTGGCAACTCACCAACCGTGGAAAAAAGAGTGCTAGTATCATATTGTTATGGACCGTGGCGGCAGCTGCAGATCCCATCGTTATGATGAGCTCTCGTTGCCGTAGTACGAAGTACTACGTGGTCGCCACTTCTAGTTATCCCTAGAAAGGAGGTGATCCAGCCGCACCTTCCGATACGGCTACCTTGTTACGACTTAGTCCCCCTCACCGGCATCACCTTCGGTGCGTCCCTCCTTGCGGTTGGAACTACAACTACGGGTGCTGCCAACTCGGGTGGCTTGACGGGCGGTGTGTACAAGGCTCAGGAACAAATTCACCGCGGCGTGGCTGATCCGCGATTACTAGCGATTCCAGCTTCATGTGGGCGAATTGCAGCCCACAATCTGAACTGAGGGTGGCTTTCTGGGATTGGCTTCGCCTTGCGGTTCTGCAACCCTTTGTACCACCCATTGTAGGACGTGTGTGGCCCAAATCATAAAGGCCATGATGACTTGACGTCGTCCCCACCTTCCTCCTGCTTGCGCGGCAGTCCGACTAGAGTCCCCGCCATTACGCGCTGGTAACTAATCGTAGGGGTTTCGCTCGTTAAAGGACTTAACCTAACACCTCACGGCACGAGCTGACGACAGCCATGCAGCACCTGTTCCGGTTACTCCATTGCTGGAAATCATCTGGCTTTCACCAAACTAATCCCGGTATGTCAAGACTTGGTAAGGTTCTGCGCGTTGCTTCGAATTAAACCACATCCTCCACCGCTTGTGTGAGCCCCCGTCAATTCCTTTGAGTTTCAGCCTTGCGACCATACTCCCCAGGCGGAGCACTTATCAAATTGTCTGCGGCAGGCACCGATAGCTCGGCACCCACCTAGTGCTCATCGTTTACGGCGTGGACTACCAGGGTATCTAATCCTGTTTGCTCCCCACGCTTTCGTGCCTCAGTGTCAGTTGCGTACCAGTAACCCGCCTTCGCCTCTGGCCTTCCGAGCAATATCTACGCATTTCACCGCTACACTGCTCGTTCCGGTTACCCCTCACGCACTCAAGCTCGCCAGTATCACAGGCCATTTTCCGGTTGGGCCGAAAACTTTCACCCGTGACTTAACAAGCCACCTACGCACCCTTTATGCCCAGTAATTCCGAACAACGCTTGCCCCACATGTATTACCGCGGCTGCTGGCACATGTTTTGCCGGGGCTTCCTTTAGGGAGCAGTCAAGCCTGGCGCTGTTAACACCAGACGTTTCCCCTCCCTTGACAGCGGTTTACAACCCAGAGGGCCTTCATCCCGCACGCGGCGTGGCATCATCAGGCTTGCGCCCATTGTGAATGATTCGCGACTGCAGCCTCCCGTAGGAGTCTGGGCAGTGTCTCAGTCCCAGTGTGGCCGGACACCCTCTCAGGCCGGCTACTGATCATCGCCTTGGTGGGCCGTTACCCCGCCAACTAGCTAATCAGAGTTAGTCCGCTCAAACAGCGCCAGGTCCCGAAGGAGCCCCGACCTTTGACCTCTGCCCCCGTGGGGGCCGTGGTCTTATCGCGCATTACAATCCCTTTCGGAAAATTATTCGCGTCTGCTCGGTACGTTGACTAACCATTACTCACCCTTACGCCGCTTTACTCGCCTTTCGGCTTTCTCGCTCGACTTGCATGCCTAAACCCCGCCGCCAGCGTTCGTTCTGAGCCAGGATCAAACTCTTCATAATGAATCGTTTGTCTGGTTCTCATTTGTCGTGCCGATACCCCTTGCGAGATACCGGCACGCGTTGTTCGTGCCTCGCTTGCGCGAGGCACAGGTCATCGCAGGACGAGCCCGCGACAACCAACTCTCTTTTCCACGGTTGCTGAGTTGTCAAGGAGACCCGGGTTTTCCCGGTTTTTCCCGGCGTTTCCCAGGGGTTTTTCAACCCCCGTTCATCGGCGGGAGGCGCACTATGGTGGGCTCGCCGCCACAGTCAAATACCATTTTCACCAGCCGCTGGGCGAACCGCCTGGAGCCGCCCGCCCAGCGTCCGGATTTGCGGTTTCCCCTGTAAAAGCGCAGAAATCGGCTGCTCTGATGGCACGCGCTCCCGACCGGCCGGACGGGTCGATTCGGCGTCTGCCGATGGCCTTGCGGCCGTGCCCTATTTCAGGGCGCTCTTGACGTAATGCATATAGGCGGCTTCCCAGGCGCTCAGCGCCGCCTGTCGGCTGCCCTGCGCCTTGATCAGATCGGTCATGAAGGTCTCATCGAACGCCTTGGTGCCGTCCTCGTGGCGCTTGAGCGCCTGCCAGTATGCGCGGAAGTGCGACAGCCCGCAATTCTTGTGCTTGCAGGTCGCCGGGTCGTTGTTGTCGCAGCTGCCGAACAGCCAGAAGGTCGTCATGGCATAGACCTCGCCGTACATGTCCGGCGAGATGTGGCTGTAATTGCCCAGGTACTCGTCGAGCGGGGCGATCGGATGGTGCAGGCGATCGTAGATCTCCTTGAGGCGGTTGATGCGCTCGCGCGGCGGCTGGATGATGAAGTTCCCGTTCCTGAACACGCCTGATTCGAAGTACACCGCCAAGCCCTCGTTGATCCAGGTCGGCACATGGTCGCTGCCATTGCAGGTGACATGGAGGAACTGGTGCGAGCACTCATGGGCGAGCACGTGCTCGACCGAGAACGAATCGCCGCCCCATTTGCTGCTCTCCTCATAGGCGAAGATCGACAGCAGCGAGGGCACGAAGAACCCCCCCACCGTCTGGCCGACCGGGAAGCCATGCGCGCCGGCGGCGGACATGAAGTCCTCCTGGGTGTTGAAGATATGGATCTCCAGCTTGTAGGGCGGTACGCTGTCCGGCTCGTAGATGTTGGAATAGGCGCGGTAGAGCGCCTCCAGGTAGGTGCCGTACTGCATCAGGCGCACGGGCGAGACATGGGTGGTGATGTGGTAGTGCGCGGTCTCGAGGTCCCAGCCATCCTTCCAGGCCGATGACGATGAATGCCCGGAGGCCGATACCGGCTTGCCGTCGGCGGTCATGACCTTGCCCGCACGCCCCTGGGCCTCGCGCCAGGTCTGGAACGGCTGCCTGGACTTGCCACCGCCCGCCATCACCTCGAAGCTGTCGATGATCGCCTGGTTGTCCCCGCTCTCGATCGAGCCTGTCAAGACCAGCCCGGAATAGCGCTCGCCCTGCTTGACGATGAATCCGCAGGCCTTCGGCGAATCGCCGACCATCGCCTGCAGATCCTTGGGGGCCCAGGTGGGCGAGCTCTGCGGGCGGGATGCCGACTTCTGGTAGTAGTCGAAGGCCTTCCAGGCCAGGCTGCAGCCAGTGAGCTGATTGCCGATCGCGGCGAGATCGGTCGGCGTACCGGGCGGCAGGGCGTTGGCGAGGGTGCTGAAGGCGCGGACGTCAGGTCCGCTGCGCTGCGGCTGGCTTGAGACCAGCACGCGCACCTTCTTGCCATCGATCTCCACCTCCCTGATCACGCCACGGGTCATCCCCTCCGCCTCGGCGTGGATCATCTCCGCCTTGTACTGGTCGGGCACCTGGTAGCCGTAGGGGTAGCGGAACGAGATGCCGCTCTGATAATCGCAGAAGACCCGCCAGCGCATGTCCCAGGCGCCATCCGCTGCTGCCAGCTGGGCGATGCCCGCGAACAGGCAGGCCAGGACCGCACAACGCCGAACCAGTGCCGAGGACATGTCCCGCTCCCGAGGTGGGCAGATAATCCATGACTATGCCCCCGGTCACCCAGCGCGCAAGCGCGACCAGCACCGGTCAGGACAGCTAAACAGCACACTTACAGGGGCATTTTGCCTGCCATCCCGGGTTCCTCGCGCACCAGGCGCGGGACCAGGTAGCCAGGCAGGCGGGCGCTGAGCCCCTGGTGCAGCCTGCGCGCACGCTCGTCCTCGACCAGGAAATGGGCAGCCCCCTGCACGCGATCGAGGGCGTGCAGGTAATAGGGCAGCGCCCCGGCCTGGAAGAGCCGCTCGGACAGTTCGCCCAGGACCTCCACCTCGTCATTGACCCCTGCCAGCAGGACCGACTGGTTGAGCACGGTGGCGCCTGCGGCCCTCACCCGGGCGATGGCGGCGGCGACCTGGGGGCTGATCTCCCGGGCATGGTTGGCATGGATCACCAGGACCGGGGTCAGCCGCCCGCCGGTGAACCAGGCGAGGAAGTCGTCATCGATGCGCTCCGGCAGCACCACCGGGAGGCGTGAATGCACGCGCAGCCGGCGCAGATGCGGGATGCCGGCGAGGGCGCTAGCGAGCTCAGAGAGCTGGGCGTCGGGCAGGGTCAAGGGATCGCCGCCTGAGAGGATCAGCTCGTGCATCTGCGCATCGCTGGCGATGTAGTCGAGCGCATCCGTCCACCATCGCCGGCCGCGCGGCAGCTCCTGGTAGGGGAAGTGGCGGCGGAAGCAGTAGCGGCAGTGCACCGCGCAGGCGCCGGTGGCGACCAACAGCGCACGTCCGCGGTACTTGTGCAGCAGGCCCGGCGCCGGGCCGCAGGCCTGCTCAGTGAGCGGATCGGCGCTGAAGCCAGCCACCTGGTCGTCCTCGGCGGCGAGCGGTAGCACCTGACGCAGGAGCGGATCGGCGGGATCACCCTTCCGCATCAGGGCGATGAAGCCGCGTGGCACCAGCAGAGGGAAGAGGCGGCTGGATGATTGGGCTGGCGCGAGCAGATCCGCCGGCAGCTCGAGCAGACGCAGCAGTTCGCCGGGATCACGCACGGCTTCGGCCAGCAGGCGGGTCCAGAGTCGCTCCGCCGCCGGCATCCCCCCCAGCGCCAGCCTGCTGGCGCTGGCCAGGGATGCGGATAGGGTGTCGCCCGCGAGCGCCGGCCTGGGTCGAATCATGGCTCCGGTCGTAGCGGACAGGACCCCCCTCGGAAAGGACCAACATGCCTGCGATCAACATCGGCGAAGTCAGCAAAGGCACCAAGCTCATCTTCGACAACGCCCCGTGGCTGGTCCTCGAGGTCAATTACGTCAAGCCCGGCAAGGGCAATGCGTTCTACAAGATGCGGGTGCAGAACCTGCTGACCCGCTACACCCTGGAGAAGACCCTGCGTGGCGGCGAGAAGGTCGAGGGCGCGGACGTGACCGACACCGAGATGCAGTACATGTATTTCGATGGCAGCGGCTACGTCTTCATGGACAAGACCAGCTTCGAGCAGCTGACCATCCCGGCCAAGGCGGTCGGCGACGACAAGGATTTCCTGCTCGAGAACATGGATGTCTGGGTGACCCTGTGGAACAGCGAGCCGATCTCGCTGCGCCTGCCCAACACCGTGACCATGGAGGTCGACTACACCGAGCCGGCGGTCAAGGGAGATACCCAGAGCCGGGTGATGAAGCCGGCCAAGCTCAAGGGCACCGGCGCGACCGTGCCGGTGCCGATCTTCGTCGCCATCGGCGACAAGATCACGGTCAACACCCAGACCCGCGAATATTCGGGTCGGGTGCTCAAGTAGCCCCACCAGGCGCATGCCGGGGTCCGCGATGAGCGAGGCACCTGGACCTCACGGAGAGGCGTGGCGGCCGAGCGCCACCCGCGAGGCGCTGCGTCAGCGCGCCGAGCTGGTCGAGCGCACCCGCCGATTCTTCGCTGATCGCGGAGTGCTCGAGGTCGATACCCCGGTGCTGCAGGGGGGCGCCAACCTCGACAGCGGCGTGCTGCCGTTCCGCCTCGAACTGCCCGGTGGCCCACGCTTCCTGCCCACCAGCCCCGAGCACCCGCTCAAGCGCCTGCTGGCCGCCGGCAGCGGTGATGTCTGGACGCTCGCGCCAGCCTTCAGGAGCCAGGAGCTCGGGCGACTGCATTCGCCGGAATTCCGCATGCTCGAGTGGTACCGCCTCGGCTGGGACGACACCCGCCTGCTCGACGAGGTCGTCGCCCTGTTCGCCTCTCTGACCGGGGCTCCCGCTCAACTCGAGGTGCTCAGCTGGCGCGAAGCCTTCCGCCGCCATGCCGGCATCGATCCGCACTCGGTCGATGACCAGACGCTCGCCCGGGTCATCGGCGATGATGCCGCGATTGTCGCCGGCGACCGCCGTGCCGCCCTCGACCTGGTGCAGGTAGCCCGCGTCGAGCCGCATCTGGGAATCGGACGCTGGACGGCGCTGGTCGACTATCCCGCCGAGGCCTCTGCGCAGGCGCGGCTGCGCACCGGCGAAGACGGGCTGCAGGTGGCCGCCCGCTTCGAGGTCTATCGCGATGGCATCGAATTGGCGAACGGCTACCATGAGCTCACCGATGCGGCAGAGCTCGCGTCGCGCCTGGAGGCGGAGCTGCGCAGCCGTAGTGGCGGCGAGCTCCATGATCAGCGCTTCGCAGAAGCGATGCGCGCCGGGCTGCCTGACTGCGCCGGGGTCGCGGTGGGCTTCGATCGACTGGTCATGCTGGCGCTCAGACTGCCCTCTGTGGCGCTGACCCGGGCCTTCGCCTGGGAACGGCAATGAGCCGGTATCCCCGCACCGCGCACGCCCAGCGCTAGTCCGAAGTTACTCCAGGAAAAGCCGTAACCCACTGAAGGCACTCAATTCGTGGGTTAATATGTACCCATGTAAATGCGGATAAATGCTCTTGATTTCGTGTAGTGCGTAGAATACTACGCCCATGTACATTGATGTGGTTCCCAACCGCAATTCGCCTCCCGCAGTTCTCCTGCGCGAATCGTCCCGCGCCGGTGGGAA
>Ga0302196_10000240_pt1 | contig 54373 bp, 42 predicted proteins | sample II_Bog_N1_3_FD_198794 | JGI IMG/M metagenome (GOLD analysis project Ga0302196, IMG submission 198794) | Peat permafrost microbial communities from Stordalen Mire near Abisko, Sweden - II_Bog_N1_3 | ecosystem: Environmental > Terrestrial > Soil > Wetlands > Peat | place: Sweden: Abisko... | reverse complement strand
GTACTGACAGCCACTCTCTCCTCCTCCGCCCGGGTAGACGCTCTGCTACTTGGTGAGCACGATGGGCGCCTTGTCGATCGCCGTCCCGTCCGAGCGGTAGCCGCGGATGGTGAGGGTGCGGCCGTCCACGTCGACGATGGCGAGGCTCAGGCCCGCGTAGTACGCGAGGCTCCACGGGTTGGGCGTGGGCGTCGGCGAGTCGAAGGCGGCGCCCGCTCCGCCGGAGGTGATGTAACGGACGCCCGAGCCTCCATCGCCGACGCCGCCGCCGTCGGCGCCCGCGTCCAGGTTGATGGCCGTCGTGGACTCGTAGTGGTGCGAGTGCCCGTTGAAGTCGACGTCCACCTTGTACTTGTCCTGGATGGGCTGCCACGCGCTCCGGACCGTGAGGTTGCTCCCCTCCTCCGGATCGCTCGAGTACATCGGGCGGTGGTGGCTCGTCAGCAGCCACACGGGCGGGACCGGGCGCGCGGTGACGGCCGCCAGGTCCTCCTCGAGGAAGGCGGCCTGCCGGCCCGTGAGCTCCTCGCCCGGGCGAGGCGAGTCGTTCAGCACGACGACGTGCGCGTTGCCGTAGTCGAAGCTGTAGATCTCCTCGACGCCGGGGAGCGCGAAGAGCGCAAAGTAGCCCGTCGCCATCTCCTCGTGGTTGCCGTGCGCCGTCATCGTGGGGACGCGCGCGAGGAACGAGCCGCCGGCCGCGAACCACCACTCCCACTCCGTCTGCACGGTGCCGTCGTGCACCATGTCCCCCGTGAAGAGCTCCCACGCGGGCGCGAACGAGTCGACCTTCGGGACGAGCTCGGCGAAGAGGCTCGGGAACCCGTTCGAGTCCCCCACGACGGCGAAGCGAAACGGCGTGTCCGCCCCGACGGCGGGCGCCGTGGTCACGCTGTAGACGTTGCCGTACCAGCCGTCGCCGCCCACCGCGAAGTAGTACGTGTGCGAGGGCAAGAGGCCGCACGCGTGCGCCTCGTGGGCGAGCAGCGGGTACGGGAGCTTCTCGAAGTCCTGCGGGGGATTGGTGAAGGTGACGCCCTGGACGAAGTGGTCGAGCTTCGTCGGCGTGTCGCCGTACGCGAGGAAGGTCGCGTGCGTGCCGGAGTCGGTCTCCCAGATGGCCGCGATGGAGGACGCGGTCTCGAAGGTCCAGCTCGTGTGAACGGCGTGCGGCGAGCGATCGACGTCTCCGTAGGTGTCCTCCCCCCAGGCCGCTCCCGTGACGCCCGCGGCGACGGGGACCATCCCGGGACAGCCGACGGGCTGCCACCACTCCCCGAGGGCCCCGTGCTCCAGCGGCCCGGCGTACCCGCCGCCGGGACCCGAGTGGTCGATGACGGGGCTGTTCGCCCCGAGGTCGCCCGCGCTCCCCGGCGGTGCCGCGGCGTCCGGCGTGGGAGCCGGCGCCGCGGACGTGGGGCCGTGCCCGCAGGCGACGAGCAGGGCGGCGACGAGACCGACGGGGAGGAGGCGCTCTGTCATGCGGGCTACGTCGTCACGCGCTTGGCCTTGTAGAGGTTGATGAGGGAGCTCGTCGACGAGTCGTGCGTGCTCACGGTGCCGGGGGCGCCGAGCTCCGGCTCGATCTTCTTCGCGAGCTGCTTGCCTAGCTCCACTCCCCACTGATCGAAGCTGTAGATGTTCCAGATTGTACCCTGCGTGAAGATCTTGTGCTCGTACATGGCGACGAGGCTCCCCAGGGTCTTCGGCGTGAGCTTCTGGAAGAGGATGCTGCTCGTCGGCCGGTTGCCGGGGAAGGCCTTGTGGGGCGACAGCTCCGCGATCTGGTCGGCGGGGAGCTTCTGGGCCTCTAGCTCCGCCTTGGCCTCGGCCTCCGTCTTGCCCTTCATGAGCGCCTCGGTCTGGGCGAAGAAGTTCGCGAGCAAGACCTCGTGGTGCTTGCCGAGCGGATTCTGCGTCTCGATGGGCGCGAGGAAGTCGCACGGGATGATGCGCGTGCCCTGGTGAATGAGCTGGTAGAACGCGTGCTGCCCGTTCGTGCCGGGCTCGCCCCACACGATGGGTCCCGTCGTGTAGTCGGTGATGCGGTGGCCCTGCTTGTCGACGCTCTTGCCGTTGCTCTCCATGTCCCCCTGCTGAAAGTACGCGGGGAAGCGGTGCATGTACTGGTCGTACGGGAGGATGGCGTGCGTCTCGGCGCCGAAGAAGTTCATGTACCAGACGCCGAGGAGCCCCAGGATGACGGGCACGTTCTTCTCGAGCGGAGTCGTGCGGAAGTGCTCGTCGACCTCGAAGGCTCCGGTGAGCATCTCCTCGAAGCTGTCCATCCCGATGACGCAGGCGATGGGCAGCCCGATGGCGCTCCAGAGCGAGTAGCGACCTCCGACCCAGTCCCAGAACGCGAACATGTTCCTGGTGTCGATGCCGAACTTCTTCACCTCGGCCTCGGCCGTCGAGACGGCGACGAAGTGCTTCGGCACCGCGGCCTCGCTCTTCAGCCGCCCCGTGAGCCACGCGCGCGCCGAGTGCGCGTTCATCAAGGTCTCCTGGGTGGTGAACGTCTTGGAGGCGATGATGAAGAGCGTCGACTCGGGGTCGAGGTGCTTCACGGTCTCGACGAACTGCGTCCCGTCGACGTTGGAAACGAAGTGCGCGCGCAGGCCCTCCTGCCAGTAGGGCCGCAAGGACTCGGTCGCCATGACCGGCCCGAGATCGCTGCCGCCGATGCCGATGTTGACGATGTCGGTGATGCGCTTGCCCGTGAAGCCCTTCCACGCGCCCGAGCGCACCGACTCCGTGAACGTCCGCATCTTGGCGAGCACGGTGTTCACCTCGGGCATGACGTCCTGGCCGTCGACCACGATGGGCCGGTTGGATCGGTTGCGCAGGGCGACGTGGAGGACGGCCCGGTGCTCGGTCCCGTTGATCTTGCCGCCCGAGAACATCTTGTCGCGCCACTCCTCGACCTTGGCCTGGCGCGCGAGCGCGAAGAGGAGCTTCATCGTCTCGTCGTTCACGCGGTGCTTCGAGTAGTCGAGGAGGATGGGGCTCGGCCCCGCGCCGAGCGGCACCGAGAAGCGCTCGAAGCGCTTCGGATCCTCGGCAAAGAGGGTACGCATGTGGACGTCGCGCATGGTCGCGTGGTGGCGCGAGAGTGCCTGCCAGGCGGGCGAATCGGTGAGTGCGCTCATGGTCGGGTTCTCCTCTTGAGGGACGCGGATACTACCGGAGACCATGCGAGAGGGGCGCCCGAACGCGTCCGGATGGGGTCTCGCTGCCCGGCAGAGCCCTTCCCGACCACGGGATGAGCTCTCCCGTGGTGGGGAGAGGCCTTCCCGCGCGCGGGATGGCCCATCCCTTCCCCGCCTGCCGCGCGCGGAGCGCCGCGGTCGGCTCTATTGCAGGGTGGGCAGGACCGGGGTGACGCCGAGGAGGCCCTGTCCGGCGAAGGTGGAGGTCGCCGGCGGGTCGAATGCCTGGCCCAGCGTGAAGAGGAGCGCGACCGGCGTGACGCCCGGCAGGCTCCTCCCCTCCCCCAGCGGAAACCCGACGTCGAAGCGGTAGACGACGCGATCGAGCTGCGGAAACATCCCCCGGATTCCGAACCCCGCGCCCTGGAGCGGCTGGAAGTTTGCAAATCCCGGGTGCCCCGCCGTCGGGCTGAAGGCGTCTCCCACGTCGTAGAAGGCGACGCCCGCGAAGTGGAACGTGAAGATGTCGATGGGCCGCGTGCGAAACTCGAGGTTGTAGGACATGACGTCCGAGCCCACGGTGAAGCTCGTCGGGTACCCTCGCAGGCGGCTGTCGCCGCCGAGGAAGGAGGTGAGGTTCAGGTAGTTCGAGAAGCGGTAGAGGAGGCCCGCGTCGAACACGATGCGCCCCACGCCCGCGATGGTCGGCGTGACGATGCGCGCCGCCGGGACGATGGCCGCGTCGGGGACGCCCGCGCCGGGCTGCGGCTCGGTCAGGCTCTGGAACGCGACCCGCACGAGGCCGTCGCGGAGCGCCAGCGTGTACGAGGCCGACGCGTAGATGCTGACCACGTCCCGGGTGGAGCCGAGCCCCTTGAACGATGGCGCCACGCGGAAATAGATGTCGTGCCCGAGGCGGTAGTCCTCCTGGAGCGCGAGCGTCTCCTCGTCGAACACGCGCACGTAGCGCTTCTCGTACGTGTGGTAGGTGACCCACGGCCCTACGCGCGTGTCGCTCAGCGGGACCTCGGCCTTGACGAAGTCGGCGACGGTGCGCGGATCGGCCCCGGTGAAGCTCGTCGTGTAGACCGCGCGCTCGATGCCGCCTCCCAGCGTGAAGTCGTGCTTGATGCCCCACCCGAACGAGCGCGTGGCCTCGTAGCCGGTGGTGAAGGCGTCCTGGCGGTACTCGAAGGGCACGCTCCGCCCCGTGGTGGGCGAGAGGTAGGTGCCGAGCTGCGCGTTCTCGTAGCGGCGCTGGATGACGTCCACCCAGTTGACGCTCGCGTCCCACGACCACTCGGTCTTCGCCGAGTAGAGCGTCTGCCCTGTCACGAGCTGGCCGTAGGTGCCCTCGAGCGAGCTCGTGTCGCGGTTCATGACGACGTTCGCGAGCGAGTAGAGCTGCACGCGCGAGCCGCCGAGGCGCGGGATGTTGTAGCCGGCGCCCAGGGTGAGCGACTTCGGGAGCAGATCGAGGTTGCCGTAGGCCGTGTGGTGGAGCCCCGCCACGTTGGTCTCCGCGGGCTGGGCCGCGAACTCGTCCAGGCCGCCGCTGCTGATCTCGAAGTCCCAGTTGGGGCGCAGGCTCCAGACGTCCTTGGTGACGACGATGAGCCCGACCTTGCCGGGCGAGGACCCCACGATGGGGATCACGACCACGAGCGAGAGCTGCGGCAGTACGCGAAGGTTACGGATCGTGTCGTCGATGGCCTGCTGCCGGTAGGGATCCCCCACGGCGAGCAGCACCTCGCGGCCGATGACGTACTTCTTGGACGTCGTGTGCAGGAGGTTGACGGCGTCGCGCACGTCGTCGCGCACCTTCACCGCGTCCAGCGAGAAGAGCTTGCCGAGCCCGCGGAGCGCGAGGAGGACGACGTCGATGTCGCGGTCCTCGATGACCTCGAGCGGCAGGATCTCGACGCGCTCGACCGTCTTGCCCTCGGGGCTCGGGTCGACCTCGGCGTGGAACGCCGCCAGCGCTTCCTTGATGGTCTCCTTCTCGTAGGGCGAATAGACCTGGGAGCGCTGGGCGGCCGGCGGTGCAGACTGGCCGCGGGCGCACAGGGGAGCGACGACGAGAGCGATGCCCATCACGCTGGCCAGTCGTCTCCTCATCGCCCCCCGACCATACCGGGTTGGGGCCAGGCGTCACGTGGAACGCGGCATCCCTCTTGCTTGAGCGGTCCGCGCGAGGCTGGCCGGATGCGGGCCTCTCGTGTCGGATGATCTACACTGACGGACGAGGGGCACCGCGGACATGAGCTCGTTACGACCTTGCCTCGCCACGCACGAAGGAGGACGCACTTGAGGACGCCACGGTCACTGCGGGGAAGCCTCGGGACACTGTGGCTGCTGAGCCTGGGGCTCGTTGCCGCGTGCGGGGCTCGCACCGGTCTCTTCGTCGGGGACGGACAGGGAGGCACCGTCGGTCCGTGCACGCCCACGCCCCTCTCGATCGTGAAGGCCGTGCCGAACCTCTATTTCATCCTCGATCGGTCGGGGAGCATGAAGGAGAATAGCAAGTGGGAGACGGTGCGCTCGGTCGTGAGCAACCTGATGACCACCGTAGGTCCTGCCGCCCACTTCGGCGCGGCGACGTTCCCGAGCCCGGGGGGGATGGTCTGCAGCGCGGGGACCGAGATCCTGCCGCTCACCCCTGGCGACGTCACGGGCACCGCCGCGGGGGCCTTTCTCTCCGCCACCATGATCCAGCCCAACGGCGGGACGCCGACCGCGGCGACCATCACGAGCCTCACGCCCGAGCTCTCGGCGTTCCCCGGGGTCACCTACGCCATCCTCGCGACGGACGGCGGCGCCAACTGCGACGCGAACATCACCTGCGGGCTCGACACGTGCACGGCGAACCTCGACAACGTCGCGGCCCAGTGCCAGCCGTTCGTCGCGCCGAGCTGCTGCGGCCCGATGGGCCCCGCCGGCCCCATCGATTGCCTCGACACGCAGGCGACGGTGGACGCCGTGACCATGCTCGCCGCGGCCAACGTGAAGACCTTCGTGATCGGTATCCTGGGCAGCGCCCCCTACCAGCAGATGCTCGGCCAGCTCGCGATGGCCGGCGGAACGGCGCGCGCCGCGGCGCCCTACTACTACAGCGTCGACACGGCGGACGCGCAGGCGCTCGCCGACGTGCTCGCGGACATCGCGGCCCGCATCACGGCCTCCTGCAACCTGACGCTCGCGGGCGTTCCCTCCGAGCCGAACACGCTGATCGTGTCGCTCGGCGGGGCCACGGTCCCGAACGACCCGACCAACGGCTGGCAGCTCTCGGGAAAGACGCTCACTCTCGCCGGCACGGCCTGCACGGAGCTCCTCGCCGGACAGAAGGAAGGGCTCGCCATCAGCGAAGGCTGCGGCGGTCCGCAGTAGCAGGCTCGTCGTTGGCAGTGCGGGCGTGAACCGGAGGGCACACACCCCTGCTGAGCTCGGCCGACCTCAGCGGCGGCGCGTGCGGCGGAAGGCGATGACGCCGGCCATCGGAGCCTTCGGGGGATCGAGGGGCGGGAGGGCCATGACGAGCCGCTCGATCCTCGGCAGCGAGTCCCCGACGGCCCGCTCGGCGCGCAGCTCGTCGAAAGGCTCGCCGAACACGACGATGAGCACGTAGATGCTGGCGAACGACTGCGCGAGGTAGCCGAAGTCGGCGTCGCGAACGAGGCGGTGCAGGTGGCCGCCCTTGTGAAGCGTGTCGATGACGTCGAGGTCGCGCACCTGATCGATCGCGCGGAGCGAGCGTGCGGCCAGGTCTTCGGCCCCTGGCTCCGTGCCGTGCGGCACGAAGGTCCCGATGTCGTCCTGGGCCGGCGCAGCACCCGCGGCGCCGGGCGCGGCGACGACGATGAGCTCCCGGCGCGAGACGTCGACCAGCTCGACGTCGCTCGGGATGCTCGCCGGAGCCTCGGTGCGCGCGACCGCAGAGCCCCAGACGACCGGCGAGTGCGCGTCGATGACGAGCGCGTCGACCGCGTTGGCGCGCTTGGCGAGCGCTCGCAGCTCGTCCTGCAGCGAGCGCGCGATGGGCAAGCGCGCCCCCTTCTGGCGGCCGGCAAGGTCCGACGACTGCGAGAACGTCTGGAGCAGCATGTCGAGCCTGCGCGAGAGGGCCTCGCGGTCCCCGGGCGCCTCGGGGAAGGCAACGACGACCTGACGGCCGTCGTGGAGGAGCCCGCAGAGGACGTTCTCTGCGGAGGGCGGCCCGGCGTCGGGAGGAAGGACGCGCACGTCCTCCGCGTGCATCTCGCGGCGCACGAGGGAGAGAAACCGATCGAGCGCGCTTGCCGTCTCACCGTCCATGGGCTGCCATTTCTACTCCGCCTTGAACGACAACGGTACATCGGCGTCTCCCGCGCCGGACGTGACGTTCTCTACCTTGCGGCCGAGGGTCGCGTTCACGATGCAGTTGCCCGCGTCGCGGAAAGGCTCGGTGCCCGCGAATGTGGCCTTGGAGATGACTCCGTCGGCGTCGATGTCGAGGTGGAGCGACCCCGAGCCCTTGCCGCGATCGGCGCCCGCGCGGAGGGAGGTTCGGTAGCAGCGGTCGTAGCGATCGAGCGGCAGGACCTCGCGTACGTCGGCGCCGCGAACGTTCTGCGCCGCCACCGCGCCCACGAGCACCCGTGCGGCGTCGAACGACCCGGCCGGCGCGCCGGCCCCGGACGGTGGGGCGGGAGGATGGGCGGGCTCCGCGGGCGCGGGCGGCGCGGCGGTCCCGCCGGCGCTCGGAGCGGTGGTGGAGACCGCGGCGCTCGCAACGGCCGACGGCGGCTCGGCCGGCGGGGCGACGCTCGGGGCGCCGCTCGCCGCCGGAGCGGGCGGGACGGTGGGCAAGAGCGCCGCGCTGGGCCCCGGGGGACCCGGAGGGAGCGGCCGTGCCGAGCCCCGGGGAGAGACGTCGGTGGTCGCGGCGCTCCCGGGGGCTCGCGGGGCCCTCGTGTCCGACGCCGCGGCGCCCGCCGGAACGCCCCCGGCCGCTGCCGCAACGCCGGACGACACCTCCCCCGGCGGCGCCGCGCTCGCGGGGACGACCTGCGACGCAGGTACCCTGGGGGACACGTCGCCCGTCGCCGTCCCCCCCATCCACCGCTCCTTGCCCACGACGGCGAGCGCCGCGAGCCCGAAGAGAACCGCGACCCCGACCAGCGCCGGCACGATGCTCCGCTGCGGCGGAGGAGGCGGATCGGAGAGGATGTCGCGCGCGAGACGCAGAGGGCGCGCCGGCCGCATGATGGCCACCTCCGTCGTCGGGGACTGCTCGAGCTCCCGCCGCGCCGCGCTGACGGGCTCACGCGGGGGCACGGACGCATGCTGTGCCGGCACCTTCTGCGTGTCCCCCAGGCGAGGGTCCGAGGACGCACCGGCGGACGCCGACCGGGGCAAGCTGCTGCCGCTGGCCGCCGCGCCGAGCGCCCCGCGCATCTCGCGGGCGGACGCGAACCGATCCTCGGGGCGCTTGCGCATCGCCCGCATGGCGACCGCCTCCAGCGCCGGATCGACCCCCGGGTTCACCTGCGACGGGGGCACGGGCTCCTCGACGAGCTGCTTCAGGAGGACCCCCACCGGCGTCTCCGCCGTGAACGGCAGCCGGCCCGTGAGCAGCTGGTAGAGGATGACGCCCACGGCATAGAGATCGCTGCGACCGTCGAGCGCTTCGCCCTTGCCCTGCTCGGGCGACATGTACTCGGGCGTCCCCAGGACGACGCCGTGCGAGGTGAGCTTCTCGCTCGCGAGCTCCTCGGCCTCGTGCCGGGACGCCGAGATCTTCGCCATCCCGAAGTCGCACACCTTGACCGTCTCGATGACCTCCCCCTCGTCGTCGACGGCCCGGAGGATCATGATGTTCTCGGGCTTCAGGTCCCGGTGAACGACCCCCATGTCGTGCGCGACGGCGAGGGCGGCCAGGGTCTGGCGGAGAAAGTCGACGACGCGTTCCCTGGCGAGGGGGGACTCCTCCCGGAGGACGTGGAAGAGCGTGCGCCCGTCGACGAGCTCCATGACGATGTAGCAGAGGCCATCCGGCTCCTCGCCGAAGTCGAGCACGCGCATCGAGTTCGGGTGGTCGAGGCGGGAGGCCGCCTTCGCTTCCCGCTTGAATCTCGCGGCGAACTGCGGGTCGGCGAGCTCCCGGTGGAGGACCTTGACGGCCACCGTCTTGTCGATGTCCCGCTGGCGGGCGCGGTAGACGGCTCCCATCGCCCCTCCGCCAATGAAGGAGTCCACCCTGTACTTGCCCGCGATCTCGCGGCCGAGGATGGACTCGTCGGCGCCTCTAGCCATCGTGCCAGCGAGTGTATCATTGGCTGGAAGAGGGACCGCCAGGATGCAGGCTCATATCGTCGCGAACGGAAAATTAGAGACCACGACCGACCCGGACGTCGTGCGCAAGGAGTACGCGGCAGGGCGGCGGATGTGGGTGGACCTGGAGGAGCGCACCCCCGAGACGGAGAAGCTCCTGCTCGAGACCTTCAAGATTCACCCCCTCATCGTGGAGGACATCTGGCTGGACCGTTCGGTCCCCAAGATCGACGAGTTCGACGATTACCTCTACGTCATCGTTCACGGCGTCCGGCGCGGGAGCAGCCCGACGCGGGTGGAGCTCTACGTCCTCGACATCGTGATCGGCCGCACCTTCGTCATCACCCAGCACCGTGACCCCATCGCCGCCGAGGCCGCCCGGGAGACCCTCCTCAAGGCGCCCCGCCTCCTCGAGGAGGGCACGCCATGGCTGGCGCACGCCATCATCGACTACGTGGTCGATCGCTTCCTGCCCCTGATTGACAAGCTCGGCGCCAAGATCGACCGCATCGAGGCCGACGTCGTGGAGAACGCAGGCACCGCCGACGGCAAGGATCTGCTCAGCGATCTGTTCGCCCTCAAGCGTTCCATCCAGGCCCTCTCCCGCATCACGACCCACCAGCGGGAGATCCTCTACCGCCTCTCGCGAAGCGAGTTCGACGAGATCCCCAAGAAGGCGATCCCGTACTTTCGGGACGTCTACGACCATTTCGTGCGCGTCTCGGAGCTGGCGGACTCCTACCGCGACCTCGTGCTCAACGCGATGGACGCCTACCTGAGCGTGCAGTCCAACCGGATGAACGAGACGGTGAAGACGCTCACCCTGATGTCGACCGTCATGCTGCCGCTCACGTTCATCGCAGGGGTCTACGGCATGAACTTCCGCCACATGCCGGAGATCTACTGGTCGTACGGCTACCCGTTCGCGCTGTGCCTCATGGCTGCGGTCGCCATCAGCATCGTCATCTTCTTCAAGCGAAAGAGGTGGTTGTAAGACCGCGGTGGGCTAGCGGCAGGCGCCGCAGGTGGCGCGGATCCGCTCGCGGGCACTCGAGACCTTGGATCGCGAGTCCTCGCAGAGGCGGCGATCGTCGCGCTCGGTCGCGAGATCGCAGAGGTGTGCCGTGGCGCGCTCCATCGAGGCGAGCGCCCGGCACGCCGACGCGCAGTCGTTCGCCGATGCCTCGAGGTCACGCGACGCGCGATCGAGGTCGGTGCGCGACGCGCGCAGCGCCGCGGCCGGGGCCTCGCCGCGGTCGGTGCCAGGCGGCGCGAAGGCGGGCGAGGCCTCCGCGGGGGGCGGTGGAGGGGGAGGTGCAGGCGGCGCCGGAGCGTCCAGATCCCTCTGCCTCTCGTCGCTCTTGGGCGCGGTGTCGGGCGCCGGGCTCATCGCCGGGCTGGGCGCGCTCGCCGGGGGCGCGCTGCCCCCGCAGCCCTGGGACAGCACCCCGGAGGTCCCCGTCACGAGCACGAGCAGGAGCCAGTGATGCGGACGGAGCGACCTAGAAAGCGGGCGGGATCGGTTCATCGAGCTCTCCAGTTGACCACGTCGGGCGAACACTCCCAAGCAGGCAACGGACGGCGAGGCAGCCGCCTTACACTTGCCGGGCCTTTCGCTCTGTTGCGGCGAAAACCATTGTCCGCTAAGGGCCGATCATGGCGCTGCGCATTCTCGTCGTCGGCTGCGGCGGCCTCGGCGGGATCGTCACCGCCCACCTGATCGAGACGGGTCACGACGTGACCGCGGTGACCTCGAACCCTGCGATCCTCGACGCCCTGAACGCGCGGGGCTTCCAGATCCGCGGGGACGGGCTCGCCCGTACGGTTCCGGCGTCGGGTCGCGTTCACGACTCGGTGCCGGAAGGGAGCTTCGATTGCGTCCTGCTCGCGACGCAGCCGCCCCAGGTCGAGGAGGCAGCGCGCATGGCACTGCCTGCCCTCGCCCCGAACGGCACGATGGTCTGCTTCCAGAACGGCCTGTGCGAGACGCGTGTAGCCAGGATCGCCGGCGAAGAGCGGACGCTCGGGGGCGTGGTCGCGTGGGGCGCCGCGATGCCCGAGCCGGGGAAGTACGACCGGACGGCAGCCGGGGGCTTCACGCTGGGACGTATGGACGGCCGCGCCGACGCACGCCTCGAGGAGATCGGGCGAGCCCTCGAGTCGATCGGGCCCGTCGAGATCACGAGCAACCTGCGCGGCAAGCGCTGGAGCAAGCTCGCCATCAACTGCGCCATCTCGACCCTCGGGACGCTCGGGGGCAGCCGGCTCGGCGCGCTCATGAAGCACCGCTTCGTGCGCCGGCTCGCGCTCGAGATCATGACCGAGACGGTGCACGTCGCGCGCAGCTACGGCGTGAAGCTCGAGAAGGTCAGCGGCACCGTGGACCTCGACTGGATCGCGCTGACGGAGGACGAGCGGCGCGCGAGCGGCAGCAGCGGGCTCGTCGCCAAGCACGCCCTCTTGCTCGCGGTCGGCTTCCGCTACCGGAGGATGCGAAGCTCGATGCTCTCGGCCATCGAGCGGGGCCGTAGCCCGGCGGTCGACTTTCTCAACGGGGAGGTCGTCGACCACGCACGCGCCCACGCGGTGCCGACGCCGGTGAACGCGCGTCTCCGGGACGAGGTGTGGCGCCTCGCTCGGCGCGAGGAGACGCCCTCCCTCCCCTTCCTGCGAACGCTCGCCAGCGAGCTCCTGGTGTAGGACGCATCCCCGTCGGATAGGGCACGTGCCTTGCCTCTGCTGGTGCAAGGAGGCCACGAGTCATGAGCTATCCGATGCACTGGTTGACCACGGCGTTCGACGGCCTTGTCGGCTTCATCCCGGCCCTGATTGCCGGCCTGTTCATCTTGCTCGTGGGGTACGTGCTCGCGCGTCTCGCGGCCGGCATCACGCGCAGCGTCCTCGGTCGCGTCGGCTACGACCGCGGGCTCGAGAAGCTCGGGCTCGTCGACCGCGCCGACTCGAAGACCGGGTCGCGGTGGACCGGCTCCGCCGTCTTCTGGCTCGTCATGCTGGTGGCGGCGATGCAAGCGGCCCGGGCCTGGGACCTCCAGCTGGTGGCGGTGGCGCTGGCCGCCGTCCTCGCATACGTGCCCCACATTCTCGGCGCTGCCGTCATCTTCGGGGCGGCGCTCTACCTGGGCAACTGGGTGAGGGTGCGCATGGATCGACGCGTGCGCTCCCCGGAGGACGTGCTCGACCGGCGCGGCATCAGCGCTTCGGCCGTTCGCGCAGGCATCCTGGCCATCGGCGGCTTCATGGCCCTGCGTGAGCTCCAGATCGCCCACGAGATCGTGACCATCGCCTTCACTGTCACGATCGCCGCCATCGCCGTGGCCGCTGCGCTCGCGTTCGGTCTCGGCAGCCGGGACGTCGCACGCCAGGTGACGCAGGACTGGTACGAGCGACGCAACGCCCGAGGGAACGGCGTCACGGTGACGAGCGAGCGCGTCGGGTCCAACCCACCCGTGAACCCGCCCGCGCCGCACCTCTAGGCGGCCACAGCCAAGACGGAGGACTCCACCATGCACATATTGATCGTTCTGCTCGTCGGTCTCATCGTGGGCGCGCTCGCACGGTTCATCGTTCCAGGGACCGAGCCGGGCGGCTGGATCGTGTCGATGATCCTGGGCGTCATCGGCTCGATGCTTGGCACGGGGGTCGGCCGTGGCCTCGGCATGTATCGCCACGGCGAGACCGCCGGCTTCTTCATGTCGCTGGTCGGCGCGCTCGTGGTCGTGGCGATCTACCACGCCATCAGCACACGCCGCACGTCAGGCTCGGGGCGCACCGGCCCCAGGCCCACGTAGGCGCTGCTCTACGTGCTCGAGCGCCCCTCGGCGACGAACGACGGGTTGAAGGTCGCCCCCGACCACCACACGACGCCGCGGGACCGCATGTCCTCGATCGTGTCGCCGAGGGTCTTCGAGGGATCGCGGGCCGACCACCCGAGGTCCCTCTCGGCGAGGCTCGAGTCCAGGTACCAGTAGTACTGAGCCATCTCCAGGCTGACCGGATCGACCCCTGCGTCGAGGAACGGGGCGATCGATCCGTCGAAGAGCTTGGCAAACGTGCGCGTGAGCTCCGGGTAACGCGGCATGGGCAGCCACGGGGCCCGGACGCCCGACACGCGCGACAGGCGCGCGAAGAATTCACGGATGGTGAGGTTGCACGCGCCGAGCAGGTAGCGCGCTCCCGCGGTCCCCTTCTCCATCGCGAGCTGCATGCCAACGGCCGCGTCCCGCACGTCGACGAACGAGATCCCTCCCGCGGGCACGGCGGGGATGCGGCGCTCGAGGAAGCGGCGCACGTCGTCGGTCGACGAGCCCCGCACGTCACCGGGCCCGAGGAGCAGCGTCGGGTTCACGCACACGACCTCGAGCCCGTTCTTGTTGGCCTCGAGCGCGACCCGCTCGGCGTAGAGCTTCGCGCGGTAATAGGGCCAGCGGGAGATCAGGGCGACCGGAGGCTCGTCCCGCTCGGTGGCGATGTGCTCGGGGTCCTCGCTCACGGCGATGGTCCCGCTGGTCGACGCGACGACGACGCGCTGGACGCCCGCCTCACGGCTCGCCGCGAGGACGTTGCGCGTGCCGTCGACGTGGAGCTTGTACAGCTCCTCCGCGTCGGAGGAGAGGCGCGAGACCTTACCGGCCGCGTGGTACACGCCCTCGCAGCCGTGCGCCGCCGCGAGCACGCTGGCGCGGTCGAGCACGTCGCCACGCTTCACGGTCACGCCCTGATCGGAAAGCTCCGGCTCCTCTTCGCGGCAGAGGGCCACGATCTGGTCCCCGCGCGCGAGCAGCGTCGCGAGCAGATGCGAACCCAAGAACCCCGTGGCACCCGTGACGAGGACTCTCATCGCATCACCCGAGCTCGAAGGCTTGCTGGAACGTCAGGAGGAGCCCGACGTCGTTGGACTTGATGGCGCCCGACAGGAACTCCGCCGGTCCGGGCATGTACGAGTCACGGACGATCTTCGTGAAGATCTCCGGGCTCGTCTTGAGCACGCAGTCTGCGGCCCCGCCCTCGGGCTTGCCGGGGCGGATGTTGCAGCGGTCGGCGTCGACGAGGACCGTCCACTTCGCCTGCGCGTCGCCGCCGAGCGTGAAGTAGAACGACGTCGGCTTGGGGACGCGGCCCGGCTTGAACTTCGCCCCCAGCTCGGCGAACAACGTGACGAGCGGGTGCTCCTTCTCGGGCAGCGCGGCAGGCGCCTCGTTCCCCCCGCGGACGACGAGCGCGAGGTCCAGCACGTCCCCGTCGCGAAGCGCGGTTACCGCCCCTCGCGCGAGCCGCGCGACCTCGCGGCAGGCGTCCGCCATCGTCATGCCCTGCGTCAGCCGCCGGAGATCGGCCACCGTGAGCGGGGGACCGATGCGTGCCGTGATGTCACGCCGGAGCGGGACGACGGCCCCCTTCGGCATCGCCTCGCGCGTCCCCCCCACGTACACGGGAAGGATGTCGACGCCGTAGGTCAAGGCGAGGTGCCCGAGGAAGGGCTTGAACTCGCGGATGTCCCCGTCATGGCTGCGCGTGCCCTCGGGGAAGATGAGCATCGTCTTGCCCTGCTCGAGGATCTCGGACGCCGCGCGCTCGGCCTGCCGGAGCGAGCCCTTGCGATCGAAGGCCTTGAGGTTCGTCAGGTTCTCGAAGAACGCGCGCCGGAGCGGGCTCTTGTCGAAGAAGTAGTCCTGGGCCGCGAGGGAGACGATGTCCTCCCCGTAGGTGCCGAGCGCGTGCCGCACGAAGCCCATGTCGAGGTGGCTCGTGTGGTTCGCGATGACGATCGAGTTGCGGTTGTGCGGGATGTGCGCGCGTCCGTAGACGCGGGCGTTCATGAGCTGGCCGTAGAACGCGTCCTGGAGCTTGCCGATGAAGCGCTTGCCCGCGTCCTGGAACGCGGGGGGAAGGGTGATGACGACCCCCTCGTCGGCTTCCACCTTCTTGACGACGGGGCGAGGCTCTTCCTCGCGCGGAGCGTCGACGAGCTTCTCGACGTCGGAGACCGTGCGGCACGCCTGGAGCGCCGCAGGCTCGATGGTCCCGTACTTGGCCTCGAGGGCGACGAGCAGCTCGCTCATGGCCAGCGAGTCGAACCCGAGGTCGTCGTGCAAGGTCGCGTCGCCCGCGAAGGTCGCTGCGTCCTTGTTCTTGATGGCCGCCATGATGAGGCGCACCACGCTGGTCTCGCCGTCGGCGCCCACGGGGCGGCTCGCCGCCACCATGCGCTCGAGGATCGCGCGCACGTCCTTGCGCTTCGCCTTGCCCGTCGCCGTCCGGGGCAACGGCGCGTCGTACAGGTGCACGATCGCCGGCTGCTCGCGGTACGGGAGCTTGCCGATGGACGCCTTGAGCGAGCGCATCGCCCTGTCGTTACGCGCGCCGCGGTCCACCGTCTCGTCGGCGAGGACGACGGCGAGGCACGCGATCCGCTCGACACCCTTCGACTGGACGCCAACCACCGCGAGCTCCGCGATGTGCTCGATCTTGCCGAGCCGCTGCTCGAGATCGTCGGGGTACACGTTCTCGCCGGACGACGTCACGATGACGTCCTTCAGCCGGCCCACGATGGAGAGGCGGCCCTTCTTGTCGAGCTTGCCGAGGTCGCCCGTGTGGAGCCAGCCCTCCTCGTCGATGACGCGCTCGGCGCGCGACTCGTCGGTGTAGCCCGCCATGACGTTGGGGCCCTTGGCGATGACCTCTCCCACGCCCTGAGCGTCGGGGTTGTCGATCTTGAGCTGGATGCCCGGCAGCGCGGCGCCGACGTGGCCCGGCGCGGAGCCCGCCTTCGACACGGTGAGCACGGGCGCCGCCTCCGTGAGGCCGTAGCCCTCGCGGAGCGGGAGCCCGAGGCCGGCGAAGAGCTTCTGCGTCTCGTGAGGCAGCGCCGCGCCGCCCGAGATGAGGTGGCGGACGTTGCCGCCGAGGGCCTCGTGAACGGGGCCGAAGAAGATGCGCCCCACGTCGACGCCGAGGCGACGGCCGAGCGTGCGGTTCAGATCGCTCGTCCAGTGGAAGATCGTCTCCGCGACGGGGCCCCGTTCCTTCACCTGGGCGAGGATCCGCCGCTCGAGCAGCTGCCAGAGCGCAGGCACGCCGACCATGGCCGTGACCTTGCCGAGCTTCATCCCCTTGAGGAGCCGGTCGCCGTTCAGCTCGTCGAGGTACGCCACGCGCGCGCCGCCCGAGAAGGGCAAGAGCAGGCCGCAGGTGAACTCGAAGGTGTGGTGCAGGGGCAGCACGCTGAGCACGCGGTCACGCTTGCCGAGCGGAAAGAGCGGGCCGAGGGACGCGACGAGGGAGGTGAAGTTGTAGTGCGTCAGCATCACGCCCTTGGGCGTCCCGGTCGTGCCGCTCGTGAAGAGGATGCTCGCGACATCGTCCGGGTGGACCGTGACCGTGGGGGGGACGAGCGCGGCCCCCGACGGGGGCTCGGCGGCCGTCTCGTGCAGGTCGAGGCAACGGACGACGGGCGCGAGGCTCTCGGCCGTCGCGACGTCCGCGATGGCGATCCTGGCTTCGCTCTGCGTCGCCACGTTGACGAGCGCGTCCTTCGCGAGCGTCGGGTCGAGCGGAACGGCGATGCCTCCCGCGCGAACGATGCCGAAGTAGGCGATGGCCCAGTCCGGGTGGTTGGCAGCCGCGAGGATCACGCGGTCGCCCTTCTTGACGCCGACAGCGGCGAGGCGCGCGGCCGCCGCGTTCGAGCGCGCCTGGACGTCCTTGAAGGTGATGCGCGTGAAGCCGTCGGCCTCGAAGCGCTGGAGCGCGATGGCGAGGTCGTGGCGATCGGCCATGTCGTCCACGAGGGAGACGAGCGTGGCGTGGGCGCGGAGGGGCTTGAGCTCTCTCTTGAGCTTCTTGTCCATCTCCGGGAAGACCCACTTCTCGAGCGCCGGCAGGTGGACCTTGTGCATCCAGTCCGCCCAGTCGATCTGCTCGGGCGCCCAGCGGAGCCTCGCGCGGTCGCCCGCGCTGAGGCGCGCGTACGCCGAGCGGACGTTGGCGCACGAGAACGGCCCGTTCGTGTCCGACGTGAACGGCTCGAAGAGCTTGAGCACGTTGGCGATCTTGTCCTCGCGCGCGCCCATCGACTCGAGCGAGCTCGCGAGGGGGCGGAGGAACGGCGCGCGCTTCATCACCCCCGCCAGGGCGCGGCTCGCGTTCGCGAACGCGGGCGTACCGATGGCGTCGAACTGCTTGGGCGAGACGAACACCGGCTCGACGTGGGCCTGGAGGAGGTTCAGGACCGGGTTGCCCTTGCCCTTCTTCTGGTAGTGCTTCCTCTTGTAGAGGCCGACGAGCTCGCCGAAGCGAGCCGCCGTCGCCGGGTTCACGTCCGAGGCGCCGAACTGGTAGACGGGCTTGGCCGTCCCCTCGAGGAGCTCGGCCAGGGCGAGGATCATCCCTGCCGTGACCATGTCCGTCGGGATGAAGTCGAGCGGCACGTGGCGCGCCGGGATCTGCACGAGCCCCTGCATCATCAGGTACATGAGCGGCGCGCTCGTGTTGATGCCCTCGTTCCAGCCCACCATCGGGAACACGTCCGTCGACTCGCAGCAGGCGGGTCGCGCGATGGTGAACGCGAGGCCGCTCTTCGCGATGACCTGCTCGCCGATGCTCTTCGTGTACGTGTAGATGTTCGGCCAGCCCCAGTGGACGGCGCGGTCGAGGCCTGCCTCGATGAGCTTGTCGCTGACGAACTTGCGCTTCTCCTTCTTGAACTCCTGCTCGAAGGCGTCCCCGTGGACGGGCTCGTTCTTCTTGGCGAGGTTCTTCTTGGCGCGCTCCTCGAACTCGCTCTGGCGGAAGGCGTCGTCGGCGCGGCTCTTGGCCTGCGCGATGAGGTCTAGGCACTCGGCGATCTCGCGATCGGGGTCCCACAGCTCGCGCCCGAGCTCCTCGCAGCGCGGGAACGGAGACTCGTTCGGGTTGATCTCGTTGATGGGCCCGCGCCGCTTGCCGGCCACGTAGCAGGTGCTCGTGTGGTAGAGCGGCACGTCCCCGAGCGAGTGCGCGAGGGAGACGAGGTTCTGCGCGCCGAAGGCGTTGGCGTGGAGCGCCTCGTCGAGCGGCGGGTTGAAGTCGACGACGCCGGCCACGTTCACGAGGGCGTCGATGGTGCCGCGTAGCTCGTGGAGGAGCGGCTCGTGGATGCCGCAGCTCACCTTGCCGATGTCGCCGTCCACGGGGACGATCTTCTCGCGGAGGAAGGCGTCCAGGCCGTCCCCGTACTTCTCGCGCAGGGGCGCCATCGCCTCGGAGTGGACGATGGTCCCCCAGAAGCGCTCCTCGCTCGTCTGCGACTTGGAGCTCCGGCAGAGGAGGTAAATCTTCCCGATCTGCGGGAAGCGATCGAGCAGCATCAGCCAGAAGATCTTCCCGAGAAACCCGGTGCCGCCGATGAGGACGAAGCGCGCCCCGTCGAACAGCTCGTCGACCTCGAGCGGCTCGAGCCCAGGCGTCAGCGCGTGAACGCCGTTGCCGTCCACGCCGTTGCCGTTGACGCCGTTCTTGTGGTGGTCGTGCGTACTCATCGAGCCGGTCCCTTGCTGCCTTGCATACCCTTCACGCCGTCACGTCCGCCATGAAGAGCGGCGCGATGTGGAGCATCGTGATGTCGGGCGACGGCGGCGCGGTGTCCTGCGCCATCGCGAGGGCGTCGTGCATGTTCTTCGCCGTCTCCCAGCCGAGGAGCTTCGGGATGTACTCGTTGTCCGCCCCGACGACGATGACGCGGCCGCAGTGCTGGCGCCCGGCCTCGCCCCAGTACCACATGAAGAAGGGGTGCGCGGGGTGGTAGGCGTGGCCCGTCCGGTACATCTGGATGTACGCGGGGTTCGACGCGAACTTCTTCTCGTAGCGCTTGTGGAGCTCGTGCGCGTCCCGCGTCTCGGGCAGCAGGTTGTGCACGAACTCGACGTAGGAGGCGTGGTGCTCCTTGTCGAACTGGTCGGTGCACGGGTGCGTCACGATCATCGTGCCGCCCTTCTTCACGAGCGGCGCGTTCTTGTAGAGGTTGAACAGGTAGCCGTTCACCATCACCTGCACGAGCAGGGGGTTGAGGAACGAGCCGACGTTGTACGGGCTGATGTACGGCACGCCCGTGACGAGGATATCGGCCTGCCCCTTCACCGGCACGAGGTACTGCTCGTAGCCGCGCGCGAGCGTCTTCTTGTGGACGGCCTCCGTCTCGCCGGCCCACACGCCCGTGACGCCGTACGGCGAGGGCACGCGGTTGAAGATCGCCTGGCGCGCCGCCTGCGGGACGCGGTCGAGCGTGAAGCGCAGGGCCTTGAGCGCGGCGGTCTCGCCGCCCGACAGCTCGTCCTCGTTCTTCGAGAGAAACTCGAGGGGCCGATCGAACATCCGGTTGTTCACCGTCGTCTCGATCGTGAACACGTTCAGGTGCTTGTTGGTGAGCCGCCCCATGCGCTCGACGCTCGTGTTGAGCGCGCTCTTGCTGGGGTCCATGTAGCTCCAGCAGTTCTCCATCGTCTTCGGGTTGTGGTGCGCCTGGAGGCTCTTGTAGCCGCAGAGGCCGACCGCGACCGACTTGTGCCCGCCGTCCATGGGGACGAAGTTCAGGTTCACGTAGATGACGAGGTCCGACTCGACCGCCTTGCGATTGAGCTCGACGATCTCCCCCTCCTCCGTCGTCCCGACGAGCTTCATGCCCTTCGGGTCCTCCGCGTCGTGGTTGTAGAGGCGCTTGGGCCAGTACGCGTTGAAGATCTTGTCGCCGACGATGTGCCGCACCTCGTCGCCCGTCATGCGGCGGTGCACGCTCGTCGCGATGATCATCTCGACGTCCTCGACCCCGTGGTCGGCCAGCGTCTGGAGGACGACCGTGAGCACCCTCTCCCGGACGTCCGGGCGGCGCATGGGGGGCAAGGGCAGCGAGATGTCGTCGATCGCGATGACGACCTTCATCCCCGGGCGGAGCTTGGCGTGCAGGGGCTCGGAGCTCTCGGGGTGGTTCAGGGCGTAGCGGATGGCCGCGTCGACGTCCTTCAGCGGCTCGAGCGGCGGCCTCGGGTAGAGGACGCGGGTGCCCGGCGGCATATCCACTTCGATGAGACGGTCTCCGCTGAAGATGGTGCGCGGAGCGCTCTTGCGGTCGAGGGTGACGACGAGGGGGTGAGTCATGGATTGCTACGGGCTCCGGGCAAACAACTGCGGAGAGAGAAACGGAAACGGCCGCTACTTGAGCAGGCCGGCGAAGCTGGGCGGCTTCCAGCTCTCCAGCCGCGGCTTCTTCAGCGTGAACACCGGCCAGCTATACACGTGCGCGAGCCGGGCGAGGCGCCCGTCGGGGTTCACGGCGGCGGGGTGGCCTACGACCGAGAGCATGGGGACGTCGGAGTAGCTGTCGGAGTAGGCGAAGCAGTCGTCCAGGTTGTGGCCGTGCTCGCGGGCGTGATCGCGCACGAGGCGCGCCTTCTCCGGGCCGGCGACGACGGGGCGAAGGAGGCGGCCCGTCGCGAAATTGTCCTTGATCTCCAGCCGGTTGGCGATGATGTGCGTGGCGCCCAGGTGGTCGGCGAGGCGCTTCATCAGGAAGTCGAGCGCGCCCGAGATGAGCACCACGTCCCCCTGCTCGCGGCACCGGGCGACGAGCTCCTTGGCGCCCGGGTAGAGCGCGCGGCGGAGGACGTTGTCGAACACCTCGTCCGCCAGGAGAAGCAGCCGATCCTCGCTGATCCCCTCGTAGGACGAGAAGAGCAGCTCGTTGAACTCGCGCCTGTCCCTGAGCTCCGCCAGCGCCATCCGCGGGGCGTTCCAGAGGGCGCGGCCGATCTTCTGGGCGCTCTGGACGGGAGTTTGCTGGTTGAGGAGGTAGAAGAGCGTGGGGTGGACGAGGTTCGTGGAGACGAGGGTCCCGTCGACGTCGAAATAGCTGGCAGGCACGGCGGACGGTCTTTCATCCGAGCTGAGCCTGTTGTCAACGTGGGGATGGAGTTTATCTGTGCCGTAGGTGGTGGATTCCGTGGGGAGTGGAACTGACACGGGTGTCAGTGGTGCCGCCCCCGTGCCCGTGCCCGATCAGGGGCGCCCTGCCCTTCCAGAAGAAGCCGGGCACGGGCACGGGCACGGGCACGGGCACGGGTGTCAGCGGGAGCGGTCACGAGGGCAACGTCCGCAAGACCGTGGCCGAAGCGACAGGTCACGAGGGCAACGTCCGCAAGACCAAGGGCAACACACAGAGGTCGTCACGCCAGCGTCCGCAAGACCAAGGGCAACACCCAGAGGTCGTCACGCCAGCGTCCGCAAGACCAAGGCCAACACACAGAGGTCGTCACGCCAGCGTCCGCAAGACCAAGGGCAACGCCCGAGGTCGTCACGCCAACGTCCGGAAGACCGAGGGCAACGCCCGAGGTCGTCACGCCAACGTCCGGAAGAGCGACGAACGTTGCGCCCGGTAGCAAGGGCTGCGTCGTGAGGACCGCGGACGAGGCCCCCGGTACCGAGGCCAGCGTCCGGAAGACCGAGAGCGCGACGGCAGGCTTCAAGGGCTGCGCGGTAAGCCCGATGGTCTGAGCGTCAGGTAGTCGGCCAGCGGCGTGAGCGACGGAGGACGAGGCACCAGGTCGTAGGGCCTGTCGCGGGACGGGTCGAAGGCCGTCCCGGCCACCCGCTTCCTGGTCATCCATGCGAGATCACGCGCCGCGTTCGGTGGCCCAGCCACTGCAACCCCACGGGAGATGAGCCATACTCAGGGCGTGCCCGATCTCGCCGCACACGCCCCCTACACCTGGGAAGACTTCGTCGCGCTCGGCGAGGACGACCCGCGGGAGCTCATCGACGGCGAGCTCGTGGAGATCGAAGTGCCGACGTGGAAGCACGAGCGCGTCGTCGCCAGGCTCTGCCAGGCGCTCGGTGCCTGGTCAGACGCTGCGGGCGGCGGCGAGGTCGTGGGGTCGGGGTACAAGGTCCGCGTCTCCGACCGTCGCGGAGTCATGCCCGACGTCCAGTTCTACCGGCGCGGCAACACTGCCGCGCAGGACCAGGACGCTGGGCTCGTTCGAGGCCGGCCGGATCTCGTGGTGGAGATCGTCTCGCCGTCGAGCCGGCGGTTCGATCGCGTGACCAAGCTCCGGTGGTACGCCGCGATGGAGGTCCCCGAGTACTGGCTCATCGATGCGGAAGCGCAGACGCTGGAGCGGCTCGTTCTTCGCGAGGGTGTGTACGTGATCGAGGAGTCGCTCGCGGAGAACGAGACGTTCCGGCCGGCAACGTTCGACGGGCTTGCCGTGAACCTCGGGCGGCTATGGGGGGACGGCTAACGCGGAGCGGCCGCGCTCGCCCTACCCCTCACCGGCGCGCCGCCGACCGCCGGAACACGAGGTTCTCGCTGCCCTTGTACGTGACACGCCCGCTCGAGACGTAACCGCACTTGAGGGCGACGGCGATCGAAGCCGCGTTGGCCGGCGCGATCATGCACACGGTGTGTCCCGCCGGATCGAGGTGCGCGTCGCCCCACGCGTGCGCGGCGCGCACCGCTTCCGTCGCGAACCCCTGGCCGTGCGCCCACTCGTCCAGCACCCAGCCCGCCTCCGGCGCGTCACCGAAGGAGGGCGTCATCTCGCGCCGGAAGTCGGCGAACCCCACGTCGCCGACGAAGCGGCCCGTGCTCCGCTCCTCGACGGCCCAGTAGCCATACCCCAGCACGGGCCAGAGCCCCGCGTACCGCAAGAGGCGCGCCCACGTCTCCTCCTCGGTCGAAGCCCTTCCGAGGACGTGCCGCATGACCCGCGGATTGGCCCACGTCGCGACGAGCGCGGGGAGATCCTCGCGCCGGTACGCGCGGAGGAGGAGGCGATCCGTTTCGAGGGTGGGTGCGGCGTCGAACATCGGAGGGGGACGCTAGGCCTCCGTGCCGTTCGGCGTCACGAGGTACTTCTCGCCGGTCGCGCGCTTGCCGTACGAGGCGATCGCGCCGGGGGACAGCATGTCGACGAGCGTGCCCTTCTTCGAATAGGCGCTCGCGAACGTCGTCTGGAGCTCGCGCGCCACGCGCTCGCGAAGAGCCTGGGCCGCCTGCCGACCGATCTTCTGGAGGAAGTGAGTCATGAGCCACCCGCCCAGACCCCACGCCATGCCGTAGTTGCGCTGAAGGACCGTGGGGCTCGTGTCGAGGCCGCCGTAAAGGTAGACCTGCTTGTGCACGCTCGAGCCGTAGCGGTTGTACTCCGTGGCGGTGCGGTTGATGGCGGCCTCCATGCAGCCGAGGATCTGTCCCGCCAGCGTTCCTCCGCCCGTCGCGTCGAAGGCCAGGGTGGCGCCCGTGGCGGCGAGGGCATCGGTGAGGTCAGCCTCGAAGGTGGGGGCGCTGCTGTTGCACACGTGAGCCGCGCCGAGCGCGCGCAGCGTCGCGACCTGCTCCTCCTTGCGGACGATGTTCACGAGAGGGATGCCGTCCTTCGCGCAGAGCCGGTGCAGCATCTGCCCGAGGTTCGACGCCGCGGCCGTGTGCACGAGCGCCTTGTGGTGCTCGAGCCGCAAGGTATGGGCCATGCCGAGCGCCGTCAGCGGGTTGATGAAGCTCGAGGCCCCTTCGGCCGCGGTGGTTCCTTCCGGCAACGGCAGGCACGCCTCGGCGCGGAGCGTCCGGAGCTGCGCGTACATGCCCCCGCCCTGGACGGCCACGGTGCGCCCGAGCAGCGCCTGTGCGCTCGCCGACGAGCCAGCTTCCACGACGCGGCCCGCGCCTTCGTTGCCGACCGGGAGCGCCTTGTCGAGGCGCCCTGCGAGCGCCTTCAGGGCCTGCGCGGGGATCGTCGCCGTCACCACGGTGCCGTCTCCCGTGCCGGTTACCTTTGCGGTGGTCATGTCCGCGAACGCGAAGAGGAGACCGAGATCCGACGGGTTGATCGGGGCCGCAAGGACCTGCACGACCACCTCGTCGGGGCCCGGCTCCGGGGTCGCGACGTTCACGAGAGACAGCTCGAGCGTGCCGGACGATTTGACGAGCGATCGAAGCTGCAAGCCGTGGGCGTGGGCGGTGTTCATGACCCGTGTCCCTACTACAAAGGACGCTCTCCGCCCGCGCGATGCGACGGGGCCTGACCTCAGCCGATCCGGTGAAGCAGGGCCTGCGCAGCCACGTACGCCCCCCAGCACGGCGCGACGAAGAACAGAAACACGCGCAGGCACCCGAGGGGGAGCGCGGTCGCGAGGACGTCCGCGAAGGAGCCCGAGAGCGCGCGCGCGATCGGGTCGTGCGCGGCGAGGTGGCCCGCGAGCAGGCGCATGGCGACGTACGCCGCGAGCGTGACGACCGCGAAGCGCACGAGGCGGCGGCGCTGCGCGCTCAAGGGGCCCTCGCGGTCAGCATCGCGAAGAGGAGCGCGTTTCCGAGGACGCCCCCCGTGGCGAAGACGGTCCGGCCATCGGTGTGCACGGGTATCCCGAGGAGGCTCGTCGATCGGTACAGCTCCGTGAAGCCAGCGCGATCGCGGTTCATGCGCGCCGCCCCGAGGCCGAAGCCGGCCGCGCCGACCGACATGCCCGCGATCATCGGCCCGCCGTCCAGGTCCCCTGCCCCGTCGACGCCGCCGCTCGGGTACTCGCGCACGCCGCCGAAGCCGAGGACCGAGCGCCGCCCGCGCGAGAGGCCTTCGTAGAGCCGCGCGGACAGCTCGGGGGCAGCGAAGCCGAGGAAGTACGACGCCACGGCCGTCCCGGAGCCGCGCGGTGAGTCGACCGGCTTGCACGAGCCGGACGCGGTCCGCTGCACGAGGAGGCCGGAGGGCTCGTCGACGGCGCAGGCAGCGAAGCGCTTGGCCCAGCGCGCGAGCATGGCGCCGTGGTCCTTGCCCGTCGCCCTGTCGTAGAGGCCGATCGAGCCCGCGACGGCCGCCACGTCGGGCGGCCAGGTCTCGCCCGGGTAGGTCTCGATGAGGCCGCGCGGCGACGCCTCGAGGCGGCTCGCGAGGTCCGCGGTCAGCCGATCGTGGAGGCCCTTGAGCGGCGTGTCGGGGTCGAACATGCGGAGCATCCCGAGCCCGAGGTTCACGTACCCGAGGTACGCGTGCCCTTCCCCTGGCCCCATCCAGACGATCCCCGAGTGCCCGTAGACGCTCGCCGCGTACGTGAGCACCGTGGGGCTCGCGAGTCGCTTCCCCGCCTCGCGCATCGCGGGCAGGTACTCCGCGCGCTTCTCGGGGTGCGCGAGCAGGACCTGCCCGAGGCCGAGCAGCGTCATCTGGTAGATGGCGACCGCGGACTGGCCGTCGAAGCGCGGGGAGCCCGTCTTGTAATAGAGGAGCTCGGGGTGCTCGAGGACCGCGCGGCTCAAGGTCTGCGCGAGCGCGTCGTCGGCGGCCAGATCGCCGTCGTAGTACGACGACGCATCACCTCCGGCGATCCACCGCGGGACGACGAAGAGCGTGAGCACGACGAGCACCGCGAGCCCCACGCGGCGCGCGCGCGCGGACGGCGCTCCCGGCCGCGGGGCTGTCACCGCGGCAGGGTCTCGAGTGTCCACGCTCCCAGGATAGCCGACGCAGGCGCTTCACCACCCGCACGTCTGTCCCTTGTTCTGCTCCTCGAGCCACGCGCGCAGCGGCGCGAAGTACTCGAGGAGCGCGCCTGCGTCGGCCTTGCGGCCTGCGCCCACGGTCTCGAGGGCGTCGGGCCAGGGCTTGCTCGCGCCCAGCGCCAGCATCGCGCGGAGCTTCTCGCCCGCCGCGGGGTTGCCGTAGATGGAGCACGTGTCGAGCGATCCCGTGTACCCGGCGGCCTTGCAGAGCGCGCGGTGGAACTGAAACTGGTAGATGCGCGCGAGGAAGTAGCGGATGTACGGCGTGCTCGACGGCACGTGAAACTTCGCGCCCGGGTCGAAGTCGGCCTCGCTCCGCGGCACGGGCGCGGACACGCCCTGGTACTTCTCGCGGAGGGCCCACCAGGCGGCGTTGTAGTGATCCTTGGGCGTCTTGCCCGACAGGACGTCCCAGCGCCACTTGTCGATGAGCAGGCCGAACGGCAGGAAGGCCACCTTGCTCAGCGCCATCTTCATCTGCTGGTTGATGCGCGCCTTCTCGTTCTTGGGCACGGTGTCGAGGAGGCCGATGCCCTTCAGGTAGGCCGGCGTGACGCTGAGGGCGAGCGTGTCGCCGATTCCCTCGTGGAATCCGTCGTTCGCGCCCTGCTGGAAGAGGATGGGGAGCGTCGTGTAGCGCTGGAAGTAGAAGTCGTGGCCGAGCTCGTGGTGGATCGTGACGAGGTCCTCCTCGGTCGGCTCGATGCACATCTTGACGCGCAGATCGTTGCTCCACGTGACGTCCCACGCGGAGGCGTGGCACACGACATCGCGCCCCGGCGGGCGCGTGAGCTGCGAGCGCTCCCAGAAGGTCTTCGGCAGGGGATCGAAGCCGAGCGACGTGAAGAAGCGCTCGCCCAGCTTGACCATCTTCTTCGCGTCGTAGCGCCCGGCCTCGAGCTTCCTCGTGACGTCGAGCGACGCCTCCTGCCGGTACGGGACGGTGAGGTCGCTGATGTTGTTCCACTCCTGCGCCCACATGTTGCCGAGCAGATCGGCCGGGATGGGGCCGTGGTCCGGGACGACGGCCTTGCCGTACTTCGCCTGGAGCCGCGATCGCACGAAGCAGTGGAGCTGCTCGTAGAGCGGCTTCACCTCGCTCCAGAGCCGCTCGATGTCCGCCTCGAAGTCGGCCGGGGGCATGTCGTAGCCGCCGCGCCAGAGCGCGCCCAGATCGTCGAAGCCCTCCTCCTTCGCGCCCTTGTTGCCGAGCTCCACGTAGCGCGCGAACTTGTCCTTCATGGGCGCGCCGACGGCGTGCCACGCCGCCCAGGCTTCCTTCAGCTCCTCGGGGCTCCTGCTCTTGGAGAGGACGTTCTCGAGCTCGCCCAGGTGCATGCACTCGCCCGGCTTCACGTGGGCGGCGAGCCTGGAGCCGGGCTTCGGGCAGTACTGCCCCTTGCCGTACGCGCTCGTCATCCAGCTCTCGATGCTCGCGAGCTCGGTCCGCTCGGCGTCGTTGTCGGGCGCGGGCACGGTCTGCGCGAACCGGAGGAGGAGGAACTTGCGCGCCAGGTCTGCCGGCAGCTGGGCCACGATCGGCTGGAAGCGCTGCGCCTTGTGCACGGCGTCCGCCACGAAGGCGGCGGTCGCCTCCTCCCCCTGGGCGCTGAGCGCCTCGGTGTCGTCCGTGATGTAGGTCTGGTTCACCCAGCCGGCCTCGTCCCGTGCGACCCAGAGTCGCCGGATCTCCTTCTCGACGCCTGCCATGAAGGCCGCTGCCTGCTCGGGCGTGGGCGGGGTTTCGGCGGTCACCGGTGCAGGCGGAGGAGTCGGCGACGGGGGCGCGGCGGCCTTCGGGCACGGGGCCTCGGCGGGCGACGCGCCGCAGGAGACCGCTGCCAGAACGGCGATCGCGGCGAAGGCGGGGACGAGCAGACCTGAACGGGAGAGCTTCTTCTTCAAGAGAGACCTCGCAGGGCCTTCTCTCTTACATCAGGCGGAACGAGGCAGCGTGTTCTTCCCGCGGAGGGCGGCCGCGAAGAGGTCGCCGTGTTTGCCGACCCGGTCGAGGACGGTGCGGATCGTGAGCATGGCCGGGTCCAGGCGCGTCGTGACCTCGCTCCAGAGGAGCGGCGTCGAGACGGGGGCGCCGTCCAGGGCGCGGATGGTGTAGGGCGACACGATCGTGCGGCCCTCGCCGTTCTGGAGGTAGTCGACGTACAGCTTGCCGCCCCGCTTGTCCTTCATCCGCTCGACGCTGGCGACGCCTGGCAGCACCTTCGCCACGGCGCGCGCGATCTGCTCGGCGAACCCGGTCGCTTCGTCGTGCGACGGCCCGTGAAGGATGGGAATGACGATGTGGATGCCGCGCTTGCCGCTCGTCTTCACCGCGCTCTCGAACTCGAGCGCGTCGAGCAGCGTGCGGACGGCGTTCGCGACCTCCACGAGGTGCGCCCACGGCCCGTCTCCCGGGTCCAGATCGATGACCACGTAGTCGGGCAAGGCGAGACCCTCGAGCACGGCGGCCGGCGTGGCCGCACCCCTCGGCGCGTGCGACGACCACTGGTGGAGCGTCAGCGCGGCGAGGTTCGCGAGCCACTGCAGCGTCTCGACGTTCTCGGCGACCATCCGCTTCAGGCTCTTGTGGTGCGAGCCGATCTCGAGGAGGCGCACGAAGGGCGGAACGGGCTCCGGGAGGTTGTGCTGAAACCACTCGTTGCCCTCGATCCCGTTGGGCCACCGCTGCATGTTGAGCGGCCTACCCGCGAGGTGCGGCAGCATGACCGGCGCGATGGCCGTGTAGTAGTCGAGGACGTCGCGCTTGGTGTAGCCGTCCCTGGGAAAGAGGATCTTGTCGGGGTTCGTGAGCTTGGGCGCCTGCGACGGCCTTGGCCGAGAGGCGGGCGGGAGCGAGGGGGGCGGCAAGGAAGTGCCTTCGGACGCGCCGTCGTGCTCGTCCACGCCGCGGATGACCTCGCGCACGCAGTCCATCGGCGCCTTGTCCTCGCGGAGGGCGACGAAGCTCGGCTCGCGCGGCGAGCCGTCGCGGGTCCACTTGGCGAACTGGATCTCGCAGACCTGGCTCACGCGGGTCCATACCGCGTCCTTGAGGCGCGGCGTGCCGAGGACCTGGGGCTCCGGGACGACTTCCCGGTCGAGCATCACGGCGAGCGCCTTGCGCGCCTTCATGTCGAACCCCGTCCCGACGCGGCCCGCGTAGTGGAGCTTTCCGTCCGGCCGGGCCAGGGCCAGGATGAGGGCGCCCGCGACGTGCTTCGTGCCGGCGAGCGGCGTGTACCCGCAGATGGCCATCTCCTGGCGACGCACGAACTTGAGCTTGATCCAGTAGCCCGAGTCGCCCGACACGTACGGCGAGCCCTTTCGCTTGGCGACGAGCCCCTCGAGCCCGCCGTCCTTGGCGGCCTTCGTGAGGACCTCCAGCGACCCCGCCGTCGCGCGCGAGAAGGAGATGGGCAACGGCTGGTCCTTCACGAGGGCCTCCAGGAGCTCCCGCCGCTCCTCGATGGGCTGCTGGCGGAGGTCGCGACCGTCGAGCCACACGAGGTCGAACACGACGAGCACGATGTCGCCGTCGACCTTCTCGCCCGCGAGCCACGCCTGGAGCTTCTGGAACGAGGGGCGCCCCGCCCTGTCGATGATGCACGCCTCGCCGTCGAGGACCGCCTCGCGCACCGGGAGCTTCAGGATGGCGTCGGCCAGGGGCCGGAAGCGCTCGGTCCAGTCGTTGCCCTTGCGCGTGACGAGGCGCACGCTCCCGCCGGCGCGCCCGGCGAGGATGCGGTAGCCGTCGTACTTGATCTCGTAGAGGTAGTGCGACGCGTCCCCGATCTGCGCCGTCGCGGTCGCCCGCATCGGCTCGCCCACGGCGGCGAGCAGCGCCTGAGCGCTCTTGCCGCTGCTCGAGGCCGTGACACGCAGCGGCCCGCGGGTCGCGCTCTTGCCGCTCACGACCGACTCGGGGCGCGTGGCCACGATGTCGAGCGCGGGGTCGGCGAACCGGTCCTTGGCCTTGAACATGAGCCAGGAGCCGGCCGCGTAGTCGCTCCCGACGAGCGAGCCGTGGGCCTTGGTCTTGGTCTTCACGAAGTGCCACTCGCCCACGAGCTTCTCGCCCTCGAAGCGGAGCTTGATCTCTCCCTTGTCGCGCATCTCCTCCTCTCGCCCCGGCGGCACGGTCTCGTAGGTGCCGCGGTCCCAGAGGAGCACGTCCCCGGCCCCGTACTGCCCGTCCGGGATGCGGCCCTCGAACGTGTTGTAGGCCATCGGGTGATCCTCGGTCTCGATGGCAAGGCGCTTGACCTTCGGGTCGTAGCTCGGGCCCTTCGGGACCGCCCAGCTCATCATGGCCCCGCCTATCTCGATCCGGACGTCGTAGTGCTTGCGCGTGGCGTCGTGCTTCTGGACGACGAACGCGAGGGACGTGGCCTCGCCGCGGACGACCGGGAGCGGCGCCGGCTCGGGGGAGGCGTCGAAGTCGCGCTTGGCGCGGTAGGTCGCGAGACGGTCGCGCCCCGGAGGGCCCGACGGGCTCACTTGCCGAGCTTCTTCTTGAGCGCCAAGAGCTCCGCGTCGATCTCCTTCTCGTCCGCCTCGGCCTTCGCGGCACGGCCGGCGCGCAGGTCCGCGCTCTCGCGCTCACGCTGGAGATCCCGCTTCTTCGCCGCCTCCGCAGCGTTCACCCGGACGAACGGGTCCTCGGGCTCGCTCCGGGCGGGCTTCTCGTCCTTCGCCTCTCCCGCCTCGCCCTGCCCTCCCCTGGCCTCGCCGAAGAGGGCGTCCTCGATGGCCTTTCCCGTCGCGTCGAGGGCCCCGAGGGCGGCCTTGGCGCCCTGCTCGAGCGCGGTCTTCGCGGCCTTCTTCGCCGCTTCGCGCGCGAGCTCGTCCTTCTTTTCCTTGGCCTTGTCCACGAGCGACTTGAAGACACCCATGGAGCAAGCGTAGCGCGCGGGCGCCCCCAACATCGAGCGCGTCGTGTACGTTGGTCCGATGCAGCCCTACGGCAACCCCCAGCAGCAGTACCAGCAGCAGCAACCGAAGAAGGGCATGAGCACCCTCGCCATCGTGCTCATCGTCCTCGGTGTCCTCGCCGTGCTCGGCATGGGCACGTGCGGCCTGGGCGCGCTCTTCCTGGCACACGAGGCCAAGGGGGTCGTCGAACAGATGACGGAGGGCGGAGCCCTCATCCTGAGCTCGCCGCCGGAAGTGACCGCGGCGCTCGCGGGCGCGAAGAAGGATTACGTCGGCTCGTGGGTCAGCGCGAAGGGCAGCACCCTCGACATCCGCGAGGACGGGAGTCTCAGCCTCGTCAAGAAGGAGCACGGCCAGAACGAGACCATGAACTTTCCGATCGCCGCCTTCTCGGGCAACAACATCGAGATCAAGGCCTTCGTCGTGGTCACGATGAACGTCACGAGCCCGCCCCACACCGTGGGGGACCACATGGAAATGACGCTGGACGGCATCACGTTCAAGCGAGACGCCGCAGCCCCGACCCCTGGCGAGCCTCCCGTCCCGGTGCCCACCACGACCGCTGTCCCGAAGGCCAAGTGAGGCCGGGTACGCCCTAGCACTACTGCTGGGGAAGCTTTCGCCGGTCCCTCCGTACCAAGAGACGCGCCTCCTCCTTCGCCTGTCCGCGGCACCGCCGCAGGGCGGCCCTGGAGGCTTGGCGCCATCCACGGAGGCTCGCATGTTCGGCGTTCTATTTCTCGTCCTCGGGGCCGTCGCCCTCAGCATCGGAATCGTCTTCTTCCTCAAGATGAAGCGCATCGCGGGGGCCCCCTTCAAGGGCACGGGGGAAATCGCCCAGAACCCGGGAGTCGCCGACGCGAAGGGCATGATCTCGACCGAGGGGGAGATCGTCGCCGGCCAGGCGGTCGCCGCCCCGTGCTCCGGTCAGCCGTGCCTCTACTACGAGGTCACCATCGAGCGCGAGTGGGAGAAGCTCGTCAAGACCCAGGAAGGCACCAAGACGCAGAGCGGGTCCACGCGCGTGACGACCAACAAGGGCGGCGCCGTGTTCCAGCTGAACGACGGGACCGGCGTGGTGCACGTCGACGCGCGTGAGAGCGTCGACGCGGACCTCACCAAGGCCCACGACGAGCGCATCGCCATCGGGATGATGCTGCCGGGTGAGCTCGTGTTCGGGCACATGCGCATGCAGACGCCGGTGAACCTCGGTCCGGAGCGGACGACGGGCTTCAAGGTCGTCGAGAAGATCCTCCCCGCGCAGGGCAAGCTCTACGCGTGCGGCAAGCTGGCGAACGGCGCGATCTCCAAGCCGGGCTGGAGCAGCCTCATCCTGTCGCACAAGGGCCGCACCGCGCTCCTCGGCTCGAGCAAGACCCGCGCGATGGTCGGCCTCATCGCCGGCGCGGTCTTCATGGTGAGCGCCGTCCCCGCCTTCATCTTTGGCCCGAAGGCGAGCGCCGACACGGGCGGCTGCCCGACCGCCCTCTCCGACGCGCAGTCGAAGTGCGAGGACCGGATCTACTCGGCCGACGGCAAGGACTACGCGTGGACGGTGACGAAGCCGGGCCTCTACACGATCCGCATCGTCCAGCCCCCGGTCGCCAACCCGATCGACAGCACCATCACGGTGAAGGACAGCGCGGGAGCGCAGGTCGGCTACAACGACGGCGGTAAGCCGGGCGCCGACGCGGTGGTCTCGCAGGTGTTCGCAGCCGGGACGTACAGCATCAACGTGCGGGACTTCTCCCACGAGGAGGTCCAGGGCGGATTCAGCTACAGCCTGCTCGTCTCGTTCGACGGCGCGCAGGCGCCCGCGCTTCCGGCGGCCTCCGCGGACGTGGCTCCCGCGGCGAGCGCTGCCGGGGCGACGACGTTGACCTCCGCCACGGTTCACGCGCCGGCCAAGGTCGCGGCCGCAAAGCCGGCGAAGCCCGCCACGGGCAAGCCCGCCAAGAAGTAAGTAAGCACCGCGCGAGTCACCTCGCACGAAGGGCGTCGGCATGGCCGGCGCCCTTTCGCTTTTTGTGCGAGCGCGCGACGCCTACCAGCCCATCTGCGGATGGATCTTCTCGAGCGCGACGGGTGACGCCTGGCGGAGGTGGCCGAGGAGGTACACGCCCCCCATCACCGTCACCCACGGGCGGAAGTGCTGGAACGTCGTGTACCACTGGAGGAGCTTGGGCCGGCTGATGGTGGGACGGAGGCCGCTCGCCGCCGCATGGTCGTGGGCGTGCTGGAAGGCGTCCGCGATCTTCTGCTGGACGATGGATGGGTGGGCGCGCTCGCGGGCGATCTTCGCAGCCGCCTTGCCGAGCCGGGCGCGCGCCTGCGGGTCGCGGAGGAGCTCGAGGACCGCCCGGCCGAACGCTGCGTCCGCCTCGGCCTCGCCGCTGTTGGGGCCGCTCCTCTTGCCCGGCGCGAAGAGCACGCCGTTCACGCCGTCCTGCACCTGCGAGCTGACGCCCATGCCGTCGGCGAAGGCGACCGTCGGCGTCCCGCACCACAGGGCCTCGCCGAGCACGTTGCCGTACGTCTCGCTGAGCGACGCGTGCACGAACACGTCCGCGTAGGCGTAGTAGTCGGCCATCTTCGTCCACGGCACCTCGCCGGGGAAGAACACGCGGTTCTCGACGCCGCTCTCGCGCGCCACGCGCCGGTACATCTCCGTGTCCGGGCCAGCGCCCAGGAGCGTCAGCGTCGCGTCGCGATCGACACGGGCGATCTGCTTCGCGAAGATCCGGATGACGCGGTCCTGCGCCTTCTCGCGCGTGTGGCGTCCCGCGCAGAGCAGGCGCGCCCCGGGCTCCGCGCCGCCCTCGAGCAGGTGGGCGTAGGGATCGGGGCCGAGCGGCTTGTCGAAGATCTCGGGCTGCACCGTGCGCGGGATGACGTGGATCGGAGCGGTGACGCCGCGCTCCCGCCAGTAGGTCCGGAGCCCTTCGCTCAGCACGACGAGGCCGTCGCTCTGGTTGTACATCCCGGCGAACAGGTTCTCGAACGGACGCTTGAGCGCCCCGAGGAGCCCCGCATGGACGAGCTCGTTCTTGGAGAGGCGCTCGGGGAGGAGGACGTCGTACGCCGCGACGAGGTGTGTCGTGTTGACGCACAAGAGCGGGATGCCCCGCATCTTGCGGAGCCAGATCCCGAACTCGAGCAAGAGGCTCGTCGTCTGCGCGAAGCAGATGTCGAAGTTCCACTTCGCGGAGTCGTAGACCCACGACGCCGTCGGCAGAGGCAGATGCAGGCCCGGATACATCTTCAAGGGGACGCTGGGCAGACAGACCGTACCTGGTGCTAGATCTTCCGGCCTGGCATCCGGATCCTCGGGACCGACGACTGTGACTTCGTGACCACACCGACGCAATTCTTGGTACAGAAACCGCGTCTGGAACGCGGCGCCGTTGGCGTAGGGGATTCGCACGAAATCGCTGAGGATCGCGACCCGAAGCGGCCGGCCGAGCCGAGCGGCAAGGGCGGCGAAGGGCGGCATGTCGGCCGGGAGCTGGGCCGGTGCGACGCCGGCATTCGCGGGAGATGCTGTCGACTCGAACGGGGCCGGCCCCTTGCGATGGGCGGCCTTCTCCTGGCCCTGGGAGGTCTCGGCTAGCTCATGAAGGTCCTGAACATCACCGAGTTCTACTCGGAGCGGGGAGGCGGAGTTCGAAGCCATCTCACGCATAAAGGTCACGTTTCATGCCAGCTCGGGCACGAGCTCGTCGTGGTCGCACCAGGGCCGGAGGACAGTGAAGAGACCTTGACGTGGCGTTCTCCGGCAGCAGGACCGTGGGAGACGAAGCCCGCGAGGGTGATCCGGATCGCTGGCCCATCACTTCCTTACGATCCGACGTACCACCTGCTGTGGCGCGTCGACAAGGTGCGTGCGCTCATCGGGCGGGAGAGACCGGACGTGCTCGAGATCGACTCGCCCTACGTCGCCGCCGCGAGCGCCCTCTCGGTCCCCCGCGCGCACTTCGGTGTACGAACCTTCGTGTGGCACGCGGACTTCATCGACACGTACGTTCGTCGGGCGCTCGAGCCTCGACTCGGACGGGCCACGGGCGTTGCGGTCGAGCCGCTCTGGGCGATGGTGAGGACCATCGCACGCGGCTGCGACGCCACGTTCGTCGCAGGGCGCTGGATGGCGTCGAAGCTCCGCGCGCACGGCCTGCCCCGGGTCACGTTCCTGCCCTTCGGCGTCGAGCGCTCGCGCTTCGCGCCCGATGCGCGCGATCCCGAGGTCAGGCGCTCCCTCCTCGGACCCGGCCGGGAAGAAGCAGCCCTCCTCGTCGGCGTCGGCCGCTTCGCGGTCGAGAAGCGCTGGGAGGTCGTCCTCGACGCCTTCGTGAAGCTCCGGCGCCAGCGGGACGCCGTGCTCGTGCTCTACGGTGACGGCCCCGAGCGCGCCGCGATGCAGGCGCGGGTCGCGGGCCGCGACGACGTCCGCTTCGCGGGCTTCGAGCGCGACCGCGCGAAGCTCGCCGCGGCCCTCGCGAGCGCCGACGTGCTCGTCCACGGGTGCCCGTACGAGACGTTCGGCTTTGCCGTCGCGGAGGCGATGAGCGTCGGGCTCCCGGTCGTCGTGCCGGACGCAGGAGGCGCGAACGAGCTGGCCGACGACGGGAGCGCGGAGCGGTACCCCGCCGGCGATGCGGGCGCTGCGGCAAAGGCCATCGCCCGCATGCTCGACCGCGCGACGCTGGACCGCGACGGCGTACGAGCGAGCGCCGCGCGCGCCGCCGCCAGGCTGCCGAGCGTGCGCGAGCAGTTCGAGAGGACGTACGACGCGTACGCCGACCTTCTGAGGCGCGTGTAGGACGGGCGGCGCGGCGAACGTTTTCCCTCCTCGTCCGCGGCGCACCTCGTATCCTGCAACGTGAGGAGGCTCCCAGGTCATGACGAACGCTCGCAAGAGCGACGAGCTGCTCGAGCGCGTGCGCCGGGAGCTCGCGGGCGCGAGGTCCACGGCGCTCCTTGCCGCCGCGCCGCGGCAGGACGAGCGTGAGCTCGTTCTTCGCGGGACGCTCCGCGGCGCCGCGCTCGGTGTGCTCGCGGCCGCCGGCATCGGAGGCCTCGCCGTGGCAGCAATCCTCGGGCGCGGCGAGCAGGGTGACGCGCGCGACAGGACCTCACCACCGGCGCCCGCGCCGGTCGCGGTCGTCCAGTGTGCGCCGGTCGAGACGAATAGCCCGTCCGCTGCCAGGCCGCCCGCCAGGCGCGCCTTCGACCACTTCACCGTGGACGTGGTCAGCACCGGCAAGTCCGTCGAGGTCGCGTTGAAGGGCCCGGCGAACGAGCCGGACGAGGAGTCGTACCGCGCGCTCCGGCACGAGCTCCGGAGCAGCACGGGCGCCGAGAGCCCGATCGACCCGCGGCTCGTCGAGGTGCTCCACCAGATCGCCAAGCACGCGAAGGGGAGCGTCCAGGTGCTCGGAGCGTTTCGCGGCCCGCGCTCCTCCGAGCTCGACTACCACGCCCGCGGCATGGCGGCGGACATCCGCGTCGCGGACATGACGGGAGAGGCGCTGCGCGACCTCGCGCGCTCCGTCGGCGCGACGGGCGTGGGCTACTACCCCGCTTCGCAGTTCGTCCACGTCGACGTGCGGGAGCAGCCATCGTACTGGACGGAGGCCCCGGGCGCGGTCGCCACGGATCCGGCGCAGGCCGAGGCGCAAGAGCCGACGAAGTCCGCCAGCTTGCAGTGAACCGACGCCGGGCTAGATAGACCAGTTATGCGAACCACGAGATTCGTATGTGTCCTGTCCTCCGGGTTGTCGTCCGCATTGATGCTCGGGGGGGCGCTGCTGGCTGGTTGCTCGAGCTCGAGCCCGAACCCCGTCGACGCCGGGGCCCCGGACGCTTCGGCGACGGACACGGGACCAGGCGAATCGGGGCCCGGCGACGCGGGCTCGAGCGACGGCGGGAGCGCCGACGGGGGCAGCCCGGGTGGCGCGGCGTACACGGGCGACGTCACCGCGAGCATCCTCAGCGCAGCGGGCGGCACGCCGGCGTACGACGTCGAAGCGGAGCTCGCTCCCACACCGCCCGCCTCCCCCGCCTGCCCCGGAACGGCGATGGGGACGTGCTGCTTCCAGGCGGCGCTGACGCCGGACGGCGGGGCGACGGGCGACGGCGGTACGACGAGCGACGCGGGCGCAAGCGAAGCGGGCGCGGACGCAGGCGCCGCGCCCCCGAACGCAGGCACCATCACCGTGACCGACGGAAGCACGACCATCGCCACGATTCCGACGTCGTCCGACCCGACGCTCGGCGGCTACGGCACACCGCCGAACGTCGCGATGTGGAGCCCCGGGGACTCGCTCAGCGCGACGGCGGTGGGTGGGGTGGTCCACAAGCTCATGGGCAGCGTGAACGCCGTCTCGCCGTTTGCCGGCATCACGCCGAGCCTGTCGAGCATGGTGATCGTCCCCCGGGCGAACCAGCTCGTGGTATCCTGGACGGCCGACGCGAAGACTACCGGCTCCAACGTGTCCGTGCAGCTCGCCGACACGACGGGCAACGCGATCTCCTGCACCGTGCCCGACTCCGCAGGGACCACCACGGTGCCAGCCGCGCTCCTCGGGAAGCTCACGGCCGGCGTGGGTGACATCTCCCTGAACCGGACGCTGAGCACGCTCGCAGCGGACGACAACGCCACGGTCAGCATCCAGTCGGCGGCAATCGCCCTCGGCAACGCAAGCCTCGAGTAGGTCGCGAAAGCGCGCGCGGGCGCGGCCTCTACTTGCTCACGCACCGGCGCGGGTGGCGGGCGCCCTTCGCCGTCGGGCCGTCGCCAGGAGAACCAGCGCCACGACGAGGCCGTCGAGCGCGAACGGACGAGCGCCGCCGCCCACGCTGCACCCCGCGGGCCGGGAAGCGGGGGCGTTCTCCGTCGGCAAGCTATCGCCCGATTCGCCGGGAGAGCTCGCGTACTGCGATCCGTAGGTGTTCGCGTCTGCGCCGGCGTCCTCGCCTTCCGGCACGCCGCCGTCGCCGCTGTTCGCCTGGATCTGCTGCTGGATCCAGGAGTAGACGAGGTCGACGCGGGCCAGGACCTCGACCTGCCCTCCCCCGGAGTTCACCGCGACGATGACGTGGGCCCCCTGAATCTCGACGGGCCCGCCCGAGTCGCCCGACTCGATGATGTCAGGCGCGCTGTAGTCGAACGGGTAGCCGATGGTGGCGCCGTCGGAGACCGTGACGAGCGGCCCCACGAACAGGTCGGTGGTCGAGAAGGCGCCGTTCTGGATGCGGCCGACGTTCACCACCTGGCTGCCGAACGCGAGCGGCTGACTCACGATCCCCGGGTAGACGTCGAGCGCGATGGGCGTGTCCAGGAAGATGAGCCCCACGTCGTGCTCCGTGGGGATCACCGTGCTGGCGTTCATCGTGTAGTCGAACACGGCCCCGCTCGAGCCGTGCGCGGTCTGCCCGCCACCCGCGTAGGGCGCCGTGACGTTCCAATCGGTCGCTTCGCCGATGCAGTGGCCAGCCGTGAGCACCACCTGGGGAGCAATCACCGAGCCGGAGCACGCCGCGATGAGCTGACCGTTCTGGAGGAGGTCGACGAGGACGGCCTCCGGGTAGTCCGTCGCGAGCGTGCCGTCGATGATGGCCGACGAGGTGCGGCCGACCTTCTCGCCGGGCTCGGAGGGGTCCGCGGGGGCGATGGCGCAGCCGGCGCTGACGAACCCGGCCAGGGCTGCGAGGGACAGCCACCGGGACACGCACGGAGGAGCAAGCGCCATGTAGGTCGACTGAAGTGCAAGTTCCGATCGCAGCGCGGGGCTTTCGTATGTCTGCGGTCCCTGGAGGCAAACGCCGCGTTGTGGCGCAAACGTGGCTCCCTCCCGATCCACGTGGTCTAGGCTCGATCCAGCGGCGAGCCCCCGCGCCCTCCTCCTGACCAGCGCTACTCTCCCCTCTTCATGGCCGTTCACGTCTCCATCCACGACGTCTCTCCCGCGTGGACGCGCGAGGTAGAGCTCGCGCTCGGTCTCGCGGAGGCTAGCGGCGCCAGGCCCGCGCTGCTCGTCGTTCCCGACTTTCACGGCCGCGCGCCGCTCCATGCCGACGCGCCGTTTTGCGCCCGCCTGCGAGCGCTCCAGCACGCCGGCCACGAGATCTACCTGCACGGCTTCTTCCACGCGAGCCGCCCGCGGGGTGGCGACGGGACGGACGGGCGGCCCCGGGGCCTGCGGTGGCTCTTTGCGCAGCGGATCGCCTCGGGCGGGGAGGCCGAGTTCAGCGACGTCTCGCGCGAGGAGGCCATCGTCCGGCTCGATCGGGGAGAGCAAGCCCTCCGGGACGCGGGGCTCGGCATCGACGGCTTCGTCGCCCCGGCCTGGTCGATGCCAGCGTGGCTCATGCCGATCCTGCGCGAGCGCGGCTACCGGTTCACCGAGGACCACCTGCGGGTCTACGACCCGACCCAGGGCGCCTCGCGCGCGAGCGTGGTCCTCAACTACGCGAGCCGCTCGCCGGGGCGCCTCCTGTCGAGCGTCGTCTATTGCCGCGCGGCGCAGGGTCTGCGCGCGCTGGTCCCCGCCCGCATCGCCATCCACCCGGCCGACATGCGCTACGCCCTCCTTCGCCACGAAGTGCGCCGCCTCCTCGCCTGGGCTTCGGACGATCTCGTGGCGCGCGGCGCCGACCTCCTCTCGGCGTGAGCCGTCAGCGCCGGGTCCCGGACGAGACGTGGAGCAGCGCGGGCAGTACGAGGAGCGCTCCCGCGAGGCAGGCGAGCTCGCCGCTCATGGCGAGGCGGCCGAACGATTGGAGGGCCTGGTTGTCCGCCAGGAGGAGGGAGCTATAGCCGATGATGGTCGTGTAGCTGCAGAGCGCGACCGCGCCTCCCGTGCGCTTCACCGCCGAGGTGACGTCCCCGTGGAGCAGCCGCGAGCGGTCGTAGACGTTGAACGGGTACTCGCAGCCGATGCCGAACGTGATGGGCAGGGCGATGAAGTTCAAGAAGTTGAGCTTTGCGTGCCCGAGCGCGGCGCCCCCCAGCGTCAAGACGACGCCGAGGACCAGCGAGGCGAGCACCGCCAGCGCGCCCCGCACGTTGGCGGTCGCGAAGAGGACGACGATCACGACGCCGGCGAACGACGCCAGCGTGGCCAGCGGGCCGTCGCGCTCCATCGATCGGATCATCTCCGCGAAGATCGTCGACCGGCTCGCCGTCTGCACGCGCGTGCCGTCCGGGAGCACGACGTTGTCCGTGCTCTTCGCGATCCGGAGCATGTTGTAGCCGTCCGAGAGGGAGACGTTGTTCTTGAACTTCACGTAGAGCACCGTCCCGACCGTGCCGTCGTTCTCCTCGAAGCGACGCCGGAGGAGCGCGGGCAGATCGGCCGCGCGAAGCGCGCGGAGGCCGGCGGGCGGCCGGATCTCCTCCACGCGCCGGCGCTCGTCCTCCGCGAGCCCCGCCAGCACCGCCGGCGTCAGGCGGCCGCGGATGCGCTCGAGCACGTCGAGCTTCCTCGTCTGCTCGTCCGTGGTCCCCGGGAGGAGGTCCCAGACGGTGGCGACGTCCGCGATGAGCGTCCCCTGGGGATCCCGGGCGTCGTTGTCGAGGATCTGCTGCCGGAGCACCGGCACCTGCTCCGGGCTGTCCGCGAGCATCCGGGCGCCCGCGATGTTCATCTTCCCGCCGAAGACGCGCTCGGCCTTGGTCGACCACTCCCCTGCCCCGCCGTGCTTGGAGCCCCGCGAGCCGAGGTGGTCGAAGTCGTACTCCCAGGGATCCCGCAGGTAGGCGGGCAGCTGCCACGCCGCGCCCAGCGCGAGGACCGCGGCCACGCCGAGAAAGACCCAGGGGCGACGCTCCGTCGCGTTGGCGATGAGCCTCGTGACGGGGCCTCGGCTGCCGTCGGAATGAATGCGCGGCGGAGGGTCACGCAGGAACGAAGGCAAACGTGCCTGGACGTCCTCGATGATGACGAGGAGGGCGGGCACGCACGGGATCATCGAGAGCCACACGAGCAGCATGCCGACGAAGCCGATCATCCCGAACTGGTTGAAGCCCCGGAATCGCGTGATGACGAGCGAGCCGTACGCGATGCTCCCGACCATCGCGCCGACGAGCTCGGCCCGGAACGCGTTCCACACCGCCCCCCGCCGCGCGACGTCCGGCGCCTGCCCGCGCGCGCGAAACTCGCGGTAGCGGGAGAGGAGCACGATGGGGTAGTTGATGCCGTTGCCGAGGATGATGGCGCCGAGGAAGGCGCCGGACGTGTTGACGTACCCGTAGGTCCTCATCGCGAACGAGTAGGCAGAGCCCACGCCGATGAAGGCCGGGAGCGAAATCACGGCGAGCGACCAGGGCGACCGGAAGAAGAAGACCACCCCGCCCAGGATGAGGAGGAAGGCGACCCCCGTGGCCCACGCAGCGTCGCTGACGAGCGAGTCCTTCTCCTCGATGGCGTTCGGGATGTCCCCGGCGTAGCCGACGCGGATCGGCGAGGCGGAGCCTGCGCCGTAGTGCGAGGGATCGAGATCGCGGACGATGTCCTTCACGCGCGCGAGCAGCGCGTCACCCCCGCGGTCGCCCATGCCGGTGCCCGGGGACACGATCCGCACCCCCATCATCGTGCCGTCCTCCGTGGCGAAGTACCCCGTGGGGAAATCGTCGTGCTCCCTGGCGCGCGCCTTCCAGCGCGTGGAGAACTCGTCCATGCCGAGGGCGGCCTTCTTGCCCGCCGGCGCGGCCTTCCCGCCCGCGGCCGGCGGCCCATCGTCCTCGAGGTTCGAGACGAGGCCGGTCCGGATCGCGATCTGGTTGTCGAGCGTCTTCTCGGCCGCCACGAGGTCGCCGTAGTCCGCGTAGAGCGCCTTGTTGTCCTCGAAGAAGCGGCGGACCTCCTTGGTCCCCGTCTCGATGTACGAGACGAGCTCGGGGCAGTGCGGCGCGCCGTGGGCCGCGACGCACTGCTCGTGCTCCGCCACGACGCCCGCGAGCTTCACCGACAGGTCGTCGATGAACCGCTCGTTGACCTTGCGATCCGGCGACTCCACGATGACGAGCAAGGTCGCCCCTCCGCCGGTGCGCCCGAGCTGGTGCTCGAACGCCTGGAAGCCCGGGCTGTCGCGGGGCAGAAGCTCGAGGAAGTCGGAGCGGAGCTCGAGGTGCGACGCGTAGAACCAGCTCGACGCGAGCACGACGAGGGCCGCCGCGAGGACGAGGTACGGGCGCCTGCCCGCGAAGTCGACGATCCGCTCGACGAGCGCCTTCACCGCAAAAACTTCCTCGCCGGCGTGTGCCCCGTCGGGCGCGTCATCGGCCGAGCCCGCTCGTTCGTACGATCTCGTTCTGGATCTTGCGGGCCTGCGCCGCGCCGTCGAAGTCGCGCACGATGCGCGCCCGGGCGGCCGCACCCTGCCGCTCGCGGAGGACCGGGTCGCGCAGGTAGCGGAGCATCGCGCGGGCGAGGCCGGCGACGTCCGCGTCGCCGTAGTCCCGCGCGCCCGCCGAGGGGCCGCGCACGAGCGTGCCGGCCTTCCCGTCCTCGAGCATCTCGGCGACCCCGCCCACGTCGAACGCGAGGACCGGCTTGGCCATGGCCATCGACTCCAGGACCGCGCGGGGCAGCGGGTCTGCGTAGACGCTCGGGACGACGGCCACGTCGAAGTCCGCCACGAGCGGCCGCACGTCGGCGCGGAAGCCCGTGAAGACGAACGCCTCTGCCATCCCGAGCTCGCGCGCGAGCGCCCGGCACTCCTCGAGGTGGTCGGGCCGGAGGTCCTCGGGCGTGTCGCCGATGACGACGAACCGGCAAGCGGATCGCTCCGCCTCCGTCATTCCGTCCCAGGCGAGCTTCCCGGCGCGCACCATCTCCAGATACCCCTTGCGGCGGAGGATGCGACCCTGGCTGCCGAAGATCACGGTGCTCGGGCCCAGACCGAGCTCGGCCCGGAGCGAGGGGCGAGCCGCATGAGGCGCGAACTCCTCGACGTCGAGCGCGTTGTGGATGACCCGCGTCTTGGCGGCGCCTCGGGGAAAGAGCTTCGCGGAGGCCTTCGATACGCACAGGATCCGCTTGACCCCCTGGCTCGCCGCGAGGCGGTCGTGCACGGGTGCGACCGGCCCCGGGATGGAGGTGTAGCGGACGTGCCAGAGCGCCGGCACGCCGCTCGACCACGCGACGGCGCCGCCCGCGAAGTTCGCGTTGGTGCCGTTGCAGTAGATGAGGTCGAACTGGCCGCGCTCGACGAGCGAGGTCAGCCGCGCGAGAGACCACGCGCCGCGTGCGACGTTGCCGACGAACCGGGCGCCCCGGAGCGCGAGCGGGGCGTCGAAGTCGGCACGGGTGATGGGGCGGTCCCACGGCTCGACCGGGTTCTCGACGAGGCAGGGCTCGAAGAGGAGGTCGTCGGTGACTGCGCCCTCCGACAGGAGCTCGGCGATGACGCCCGGACGCGGCAGGACGACGGACCTGTGGACGACGGCGGGATCGAGGAACTTGAGGATGTAGTAGAGACTCCGCCCCGGACCGCCGTTGCGAGCCGTATCGTTGATGAAGAGCACCCGCACCTTGCGCCGCGGCAGGAGCTCGGCCTCGAGCCCTGTGCTTTGGTCGCCACTGTGGTCCAGCTCGACCAAGGCGCGTGCGCCATGCGCGGGGTTCGCGCCGCTGGCCGGGGAAGAGGAGCCTTGCAAGGACATGGAGGGGAAAGCGCCTACCTTACGGCTGTTTGCGAGGGCCTATAGCAGCCCCGACGCAGAAAGACGAAGCTTCGCCTAGTACCGTAACGCAGAGGATTCGATCTCTGCGTCGAGGTAGAAGCAGCTCCCATGCCCCGCGCCTTCCTCTGCGTCACGATCGATTGCGAGTGCGACAAGGGGCCCGGCTGGCGTTCGCAACGCCCGCTGCGCTTCGCGGGGATCAGCGAGGGCGTGGTCCGCAGGCTGCAGCCGCTCTTCCGCGCGTACGAGGCCAAGCCGACCTACCTCCTGTCGCCGGAGGTCCTCCACGACGAGCCGAGCGTCGGGAGGCTCCGCGCGCTCGCGGGGGACGCGGAGCTCGGGACGCACCTGCACGGCGAGTACTCGGAGCCGGACGCGCGCGACGTGGAGGTCACGAAGGACTTCCAGCGCGACTACCCGCGCGACGTCGAGCAGCGAAAGCTCGCGCACCTGACGGACCTGTTCGCCCGCGCGTTCGGCAAGAGGCCCCGCTCCTTTCGCGCGGGCCGCTTCGGGATCGGGCCCAACTCGATCGGGATCCTGGACGACCTGGGCTACGACGTCGAGTCGAGCGTGACCCCGCACGTCGACTGGTCGAGCGCCGGATCGAAGGGGCTATCGTTCGTGGGTGCGCCGACCCAGCCGTACCACCCTGACCCGTGCGCGCCGACGCAGCGTGGATCGAGCCGGCTGCTCGAGGTGCCCGTCACCATCCGGCCTCCACGGTTCGGGAGCCTGCTCGCGCGCGCCCTTCAGCCGCGGTGGCTCCGGCCGTCCCGCGGGAGCGCCGATCGGCTCGTCGGGGTGGCCAAGGCGGAGATCGCGGCCGCCCAGGCCTCGTCGCGTCAGAGCCCCGTCGTCCTCAACGCGATGCTCCACAACGTGGAGGTGATCGCGGGCGCGAGCCCGTATGCGGCCACCGAGGACGCGGCCCGCGGCATCCTCGGGCGCCTCGGGGCGCTCCTCGCCTTCGCCGCGCGCGAGGACATCCAGGTCGTGGGTCTCGGCAGCGTTCCGGAGCTCTTCTTGTGAAGGTCGTCCACGTCGTCGTCGCCGGTGACATCGGAGGGGCGGAGCGCATGCTCGCAGACCTCGCGACGCGGCCGCACGCGACCGGCGCAGAGCACGCCGTCGCCACGATGTCGCCGAATCCGCGCCTCGTCCGGATGCTGCGGGACGCCGGCCTGCGCGTCCACGATCGCGGCTCGGTGCACGAGGGCTTCGCGCCGTACCTGTGGCGCTCGCTCGGGCCCACCGACGTCGCGTGGCTGACGCGCGTGCTCGAGCAAGAGCGCGCCCGCGTGGTGCATCTGCACACGTTCGGCTCGCAGGTCATCGGCACGCGCGCGGCGACCGCGCGCGGGACGCGCATCGTCCGCACCGAGCACTCCACCCGCGTCTACGCGGACCGGAGCTGCTGGCCCTTCTCCCGGTGGTCGCTCCACCGCGCCGACGCGATCGTCGCCATCAGCGCGCACGTGCACGACGTCGCGCTCGGCAAGGCGCCGTGGGCGCGTCCCCGCATCAAGGTCGTGCACGACGGGGTCGACCTCGTTCGCTTTGCGCCGCGTGACCGCTCCGCGTCCGCCGCTCCCGACGCCCCCTTTCGCTTCGTCGCGGTGGGCCGGCTCGAGCCCCGCAAGGGCCTCGACCTCGCCCTGGAAGCGCTCGCAGCCGTGCCCGGCGCCACGCTCGACGTCGTGGGCGAGGGGCCCGAGATGCCGCGACTCGAGCGGCTCGCGCGAACGCTAACGCTCGGAGCGCGCGTCGTCTTCCACGGCTACAGGGACGACCCGCGCGACGTCCTCGCGGGCGCGGACGCGATGGTGTGCAGCTCCCGCGAGGAGGGCCTGGGCATCGCGCTGCTCGAGGCGATGGCGATGGAGCTCCCGGTGGTCACCTTCGCGGTGGGCGGCGTCCCGGAGAGCGTGAAGGACGAGGTCACCGGCTGGATCACCCGCGAGAACACGGCGGCGGCCCTCGCGGCGCGCATGCGCGAGGCTTCGCGGGACCGCGCGAGGGCCCGGAGCTTCGGCCGCGCGGCGCGCGACCGCGTCGCGGGCAGCTTCTCGGTGGAACGAATGTGCGCGGGCTACGGGGAGATCTACGCGTCGCTCGTCTAAGTTAGGCGCAAAGCCGTTCGGATAAGGCTGTCAACGTGGTCCGTACCGCGAGCGTCAGCGAGCGGTGACGAGGCGCCCCAGCCTGGACCCTGCGATGCCGCGTCACCGCTCCCTGACGCGCGGTACTGATCCGGGTGGCAATGGCGTCCAAGTGAACTCATTGGGTCTAGGCGAGCTTCGCCAGCGCCCCTGTCGTCGCCTTCGCTGCGCGCTGGTAGTCGGCGGGGGCGAGGAAGATCTGGGTCCCGCGCACGCCGGCCGAGACACTGACGACGTCGTGGGCGAGCGCGGAGTCGTCGAGGAAGACCGGGTAGTCCTTCTTGGCCCCGAGCGCCGTGACCCCGCCGCGAACGTAGCCCGTGAGCGGCTGGACCTCCTTCAGCGAGACGAGCTCGGTCTTCCGGTCGCCGGCGAGCTTCGCCAGCGCCTTCAGGTCGAGCTCGCGGCCGGCGGGGACGACCGCGAAGCAGGGGCCGTTGCGGTCTCCCCGTGCCAGCAGCGTCTTGAAGACCTGGGCCTCCGGCAATCCCACCTTGCGGGCGACCGTCTCGGCCGAGAGGTCCGACTCGTCGACCTCGTAGTCACGCAGCTCGTAGCGGATGCCGAGTCGATCGAGGATGCGGGCAGCGTTCGTTTTCATGGCGGCGGGGGGATCGTGGGACGCGAGGCGTCGTCGCGGAATAGCTCTACGGTGGTCGAGCCGGTGACGCGGTGGTCGGGGGAGAGATCGTAGAACGTCACGGCACCCGCAGCGAGATCGAGGCGCGCGAAGCACGGCCTGTGGTCACGGCAGAGCGTGCCGGCGTTCACGATGGTGAGGCCGTCGAAGGATCGAACCATCCGCGCGTGCGTGTGGCCGTTCACCACGATGGCGACGTCTCGCGTGTGAAGGAGGCGCTGGAGGGGATCGTTCGACTGGAGGGCGTAGCCGAAGTCGTCCTCGCGCACGGACACCATGTCGTCCTCCCCGAGCCCATGGCAGAGAAGGAGGCGGCCCGCGACGGTGTCCAGGACCCGGGTGGCCGGCAACGCTTCGAGGAAAGCCAGGGCGGCACCGCCGAGCTCTGCAGCGTCGGTGGCGTAGGGCAGGCTCCTCATCTCGCCGCGGAGGATCCATCGCTCGTGGTTGCCGCGAACGACGACGGCCCCCGCCTCGCGCAAGAGCCGGCAGCAGTCGACGACGCTCCCCTGCCCGTCCACGATGTCGCCGACGGCGAGCACGGCGTCGACGCCCTCCCGCGCGAGGTGCTCGAGCGCGGCCGCCAGGCTCCGCTCCTCGGCGTGGATGTCCCCGATGGCGCCGATGGTCCGGAGCGGTCGCAACCCTGCGAAGGTACCATCCTTCTGGTATGGCTCGGGGGATGGCCGGGGCTCTTCGTCGCCGCCGCGGTCCGCCCCGGGAAGGGGTCGCCCTGCGCGTCCTCCACGACGAGATCACGGAGTGCCGGCGCTGCCCGCGCCTCGTGGCGTGGCGCGAGCGTGTCGCGCGCGTGAAGGTCCGGCGCTTCCTCCAGGAGGACTACTGGGGCCGGCCGGTACCAGGCTTCGGCGATCCGCGGGCGGCCATCGTCATCCTCGGCCTCGCGCCGGGCGCCCACGGCGCCAACCGGACGGGACGCGCGTTCACCGGGGACCGTTCGGGGGACTTCCTCTTCGCCGCGCTCCACCGTGCGGGGCTGGCCAGCCAGCCGACGAGCGTGTCACGGGGCGACGGGCTGACGCTCGACGGCGTCTTCATCTCGCTCGCCCTCCGCTGCGCGCCGCCCGGCAACGCCCCCCTCCCCGGGGAGCTGCGGCGGTGCGCCCCGTTCCTCGACCGGGAAATCGACCTTTTGGTCTCGGCAAAGGTGATCGTGGCCCTGGGGGCAATCGCCTGGAATGCTTACCTTCTCCACCGAGTTCGACAGGGCAAGCCCACGCCGCGGCCCGCCCCGAAGTTTGGTCACGGAGCCACGGCGTTCGGCGATCCGGCTTTGCTTGGGAGCTTTCACGTCAGCCAGCAGAACACCCAGACGGGGAAGCTGACTGCCGAGATGTTCGACCAGGTCCTCGCCCAGGCTCGTCAGCTGGCGCGGTAGCCAGCAGCGGCACAGTGCGTGAATTGCTACGCATGTCGCGATCCGGCGACTGTGGAAAAGATGAGCCCGGGCCTGAATGTTCGGGTGCTAACCGCCGTATATGTGTGTGCAATCCGCGATTTACTCTCGTGCCACCATTGTTCACCCTCACCGATTCATTTGCGGCTGACGGTCGATTTGGGTTCCCACGAGGCCCCTATTCCGCCTACGACGGTCGTACCGGCGAAAGTTTTTCGCAGTTGAAGGGAGGTGCGTATGGCGTTGCTCTCTCGGTCCCAGGCGGTTTACGGGCTTGCACTCCCTGTCGGAGCGATGCTCGCCATCACGGCGGCCATCACGTGGGGTTGCGCGCCCTCGGCGAGGTCTTCGACGGCGAATGACGTTTCGCGTACGGACATCTCCGCGAGCCTCCCTGCCGCCTTCGCCAAGGGAGCCGGGTCTCTCGGCTCGCTCGGCCGCCGCTCCGATCGCTCTGCCCGCACCCTCACGAACGCTCCCGCGCGCGGTCTGCTTCCCTTCGCCGAGAACCACGGCGCCGACACCCCTCTCGACCTCCTTCTAGGAGAGGGAGACCGCCCGCTGCAGGGCAACGGCCTGTGCCCGCCCGACATGGCGACGATCGACGACCGCTACTGCGTCGATCGTTACGAAGCGTCTCTGCTCGAGATTCTCCCGTCCGGCGAAGAGGTCCCCTACTCGCCGTTCCAGCCGGTGGACGGGCGGCTCGTCCGCGCCGTGAGCGAGCCGGGCGTCTATCCGCAGGCGTACATCAGCGAGATCCAGGCGCAGGAAGCGTGCGGCCGTTCGGGCAAGCGCCTCTGCAAGCCGGCCGAGTGGCGGAACGCCTGCATGGGGCCGACCCACACGACCTACGGCTACGGCAACACGGACGAGCCCCGCCGCTGCAACGATCACGGCCGGAGCCCGATCGTGGCGATGTACGGCAACCAGGATCTGAACGACCCGTCGAAGTGGAACTGGGAGCGGATGAACCATCCGATGCTCAACCAGATCTCCGGCACGCTGGCGCACACGGGCGATCACCCCGATTGTACGAACGATTACGACGTCTACGACATGGTCGGGAACCTCCACGAGTGGGTCGCGGACCCGACCGGGACGTTCCAGGGCGGCTACTACCAGGACACGCACTTGAACGGCGACGGCTGCACGTACAAGACGATGGCCCACGCCGCCTGGTACCACGACTACTCGACCGGCTTCCGCTGCTGCGCCGACGTCGCACAGTAAGGAGAGCGACCTTCACGGTAGAGGGGCTCCTCCTCGCCGGACTGCTCGCGTGTTCCCGTCCGAGCGGGGAGCCCACTCCGGACGCGGCGCCTCCGGCTGCGTCCGCCAGCCAGGAGGCCGCGGCACCCGCGCTCGCCGACGCCGCGAGCGACGTGGCGCCGGAGTCCGCCGTCACCGCCCCGCCACCGAAGCACTACAAGGTCGTGGTCCACACCGGCGACTCGATGGTGGGAGGCGGGCTCTGCAAGGCGCTCGCTCCCAAGTTCCAGGCGGAGGGGACGAAGTTCGTTCGCGACGCGTGGGAGGCGGCCTCCTTGCCGATGTACGCGGGCTCGGACCGGCTACCCGAGCTGATCAAGAAGTACGACCCCGATCTCGTCCTCATCACCCTGGGCGCCAACGACATCTTCACGAAGCACCCCGAGTTCTACGCAAAGTTCGTCGATCAGATCGTCAAGAAGGTCGGCCAGCGCGACTGCTACTGGATCGGGCCGCCGCCGTGGAAGGGCGACAACGGCCTCATCCAGGCCATGCGGGAGCACTCCGCGCCCTGCAAGTTCTTCGACTCGACCCCTCTCGTCCTCGAGAGGCGCGACGACGGTATTCACCCCACGGAGAAGGGCGGCCAGGTCTGGGCGGACGCGTTCTGGGAGTTCATGAAGGGCGGGCCGCAGCCTTAGCCGTAGCCTCGACCCATCGATCGACCGGCGGTGATCATGGGTCGGGGAGTGGGGCTTGGCCGCGCGTCACTTCACGCGCACGGGCGCATTCTGCTGGACCGCGACCCCGTCGCCGAGCTGCCCGTCGCCGTCCCATCCCCAGCACACGGCGCCGCCGTCGGCGAGGAGCGCGCACGCGTGATCCCCGCCGCCGGAGATCGCCTTCGCGCCCACGACCCCCGAGACGGCGACGGGGACCGGAGAGGATTGGTTGTCGTCGATGCCGTCGCCGAGCGAGCCATAGTAATTGGCACCCCAGCATTGCACGGCCCCACCGCCGACGATCGCGCAGGAGAAGTAGTCACCTGCCGCCACGGCGGTCACCCCCGTGAGGCCCGGCACCGGCACCGGCACGGGCGATTGGCCGTTCACCGCTGGGTTGCCGAGCTGACCGTAGGAGTTGTCGCCCCAGCACTCCACGGCGCCGTTCGCGGCTGCGCACGTGTGGTAGATCCCCGCGGCAAGCCCCGTCGCGCCGCCGAGCCCGGTGACCTGGACAGGCGCCATCGTCGACATGCCCACCATCCCGATGCCCAGCTGCCCGTCCACGTTCTCACCCCAGCAGTAGACGTTGCTCGCCGTGGCTGCGCACGAGTGGTAGCCGCCGCTCGTCACCGCGATCACACCCGTCAGGCCCGCGACGAGCACCGGGACGTCCTGGATCGACGTCATCGTGGTGGCACCGAGCTGTCCATGCGAGTTCGACCCCCAGCACTCGACTTCGCCGTTCACGAGCGCGCAGGTCTGCAGGTAGCCCCCCGCGACCGCGGTCGCGCCCGCGAGCCCCGTGACCATGACAGGCGTCTCCTGCTCCGAGGGGGTCGCGCCGTTGCCAAGCTGACCGTCGGCCCCGCTCCCCCAGCAGGCGACCGCCCCGCCGGAGACGAGGGCGCACGCGCTGGCATTTCCTGCCACCACGCCCGTCGCGCCGGCGACGCTCGTGACCGACACGGGCACCGTCGCGATGGCGAGCGTGCCGTTGCCGAGGTCCCCGGCGAGGTTGTCCCCCCAGCAGGCCGCACCGCCGTCGGCGAGGACCGCGCACGCATGGTCACCGGCGGCAGCGATTTCCACGGCCCCCGTGAGGCCGGCCACCGGTACCGGGGTGCTCTCCTGCGAGCCGACCCCGTCGCCTAGCTGGCCGTAGCCATCGTAGCCCCAGCAGAAGACGCCCGTGGCCGTCACGGCGCACGTCGAGTTGTCTCCGGTGGCGAGGGCGGTCGCGCCAACGATACCCGGGACCGGCGCAGGAAGGCCCGCGATGGGCGGCATGACACCGAGCTGCCCGAACCCGTTGTAGCCCCAGCAGTCGACCCCGCCCGCCGTGAGCAGCGCGCACGTGAACCCGTACCCGCACCGGACATGCGACGCGGCGGGCATGGCGACGGGCACCGCGGGCACGCTCGTCACGTTGGCGCCGCCAGGCATCGCGACGCCGAGCTCTCCCAGGCCGTCGGCCCCCCAGCACTTCACCGCACCGTCGCCGCTGCCGCCGTCGGCCCCACCCAGGAGCGCGCACGTGTGCGCGGCGCCGGCCCCGATCTCGATCGCTCCCTCGACGCCGGGGACGCTGACGGCCGCGGGCGAGCTCGCGGTGGAGCCGATGCCGAGCTGACCGCTGCTGTTCGAGCCCCAGCACGCGATCTGTCCGCCCGTGAGCAGCGCGCACGTGTGCTCCTGGCCCGCCACGACGGACGTGGCGCCGCCGAGCCCGCCGTCGCTGGCCTGCGAGACGACGAGCGCGGGAACGGCCGAAAACGACGCCCCGCCCGCGCCGATCCCGAGCTGATCGCTCGTGTTGTCCCCCCAGCAGGCGACCTCTCCGCTGCCTAGCACCGCGCACGAGTGCTCCCCACCGGCAGCGACGGCTATCGCCGCGGCGTTCTGCGGCATCATTACCTCGACCAGGTGCGTCGAGTCCGACGTGGAACCGTTGCCGAGCTCACCCCGGTAGCCCTGGCCCCAGCAGAAGACCGCGCCGCCGGTGAGCAGGACGCACGAGTGACCGTCGCCCACCGACAGCGCGGTCGCGACCACACCGCCGCCCAGGCCCGTCACGGCGACGGGCGTGCTCGAGCTCGTGCTCGTCTCGTCGCCGAGCTCGGCGTGCGCGTTGTCGCCCCAGCAATCGACGCCGCCGCCCGCGAGGAGGGCGCACGTGTGATACCCGCCCGAGGCGACGCTCGCGACCATGTCGCACGACACCGCGAGCGAGGACGGCGACGCGGTGGTCCCGGCGCCGCCGCTCACCGTGCAGAGGGCGGGCGCGGCCGGCTGCGTCACGAGCGACACGACGTACGGGCCCGACGTGCTCGTAGGGACGGCGAACGAGCCATTTGCCGTGACGGTAACCGTGTCGCCGTGGTTGGTCGCGAGCACGATGGAGGTGGCGGCAGGCAGCCCGGACACGGTGCCCGGGATCGCGAACGCGGCAGCGTCGGTGCGCGAGGCGTCGGCGTCGCCGGCTGAAGTCGCCGCCTCGCCATCCGTGCTGCCGCTGTCCGCGCGGGCGTCGCCGCTGTCGACGTTGCCGGTCTCGCCAGCCGTCGCGTCGCCGGGCGCCGAGTCCCCTGCCGTCGCGTCGGCCAGCCCGGAGTCGGCGCCCGAGGTCAGACTGTCGAGGTTCGCGCAGGCCCCCACCAGGGCGAGAGAGAGCACGGCAACCCCCTGCGCGCGTCGCATCGTGAGGATCGTACGCGCGCGCTGCGATGGTGTCAGCCCGTGACCCGCCACGGCCCCGCGCGCCGAGCCGCGTGTCAGTGGACGCACTGGATCCCGAGCGTCACGACCTGCTCGGAGGCGTTCGGATCGAGCCAGGCGCTCACGCCGACGACGGCCTCCTGCCCGTCGGGCCGGACCGAAGCCAGCACGGTCGACTCCGGGAGCACGAGCGGCGCTTGCCACACGAGCGACGGCATCCCGCGCGCCACGCCCTCCGGCGACAGCGACATCGCGAAGACGTCCCCCGGCCCCTCGTCGCCGTCGAGCCACGTGAGCAGCACGTCGCCGCCGGGGATGCTCGCGAGACCGATGTCGTCGAGCCCTCCCATGTCGGAGCTGTTGAAGGAGATGGCGACGGGAGAGCCTTGCGTCACCCCTTCGAAGTCGATCGGCACCGCCAGCGCTTCGGTCTGCCCGGAGTCGAAGTAGACGACGAGGAGCCCGCCCCCGGAGAGCGCCATGATGCCGCCGCTGGTCGCGGCCGCCACCGTGGCAGGTCCCGCGATGGAGGTCCCCGAGGAGTCGAGCCGCTGGTAGACGAGCGCCGTCGGCCCCATCGAGGCATTCAGGCTCACGTAAAGGAGACCGGCCGTCCCGTCTCCCAGGTCCACGTTGCTGACCACATAGGCGTCGGTCGGGATGATCGCGTGCGAGCTCTGGACGAGGCCGCTCTCGTCCACGAGCTCGTAGCTCACGGTCGTCACCCGCATGGGGTCGGGGCTCGAGAGGAGCGAGAAGCCAGCGGCCGACCTGCCCGGCAGGTAGCAGTCGCTCTGCCCGATGACCGTCACGGGGGAGGTGGGTGCGCCCGTCGGGTCGAGCGACACGAACAGGCAGCCGTCCGCGTCGTCCCACCCGAAGGCGCCGAAGCCGGACTTCGTCGCGACGAAGCCGGCGGCGCTCCAGTTGAGGGAGCTCGCGGACCTGGGGAGGATCTGCTGCTCGGCGGCCAGCGCGCTGCCGTCCCATCCGACGAGCCGCGCGCGGTAGAACGGGTCGTCGCTCGGGTCGATGTCGACGGACCAGGAGAGGAGCGCGCCGCCGGGTGCGGCCGTCATCGTCGTGAGATCGAGGTCCTCGGAGGCGCTCGAGATCTGGGTCGGACCCGCGACGAGCTTCCACGAGACGCACGGGAGCGCCGGAGGCACGGCGCCGGACGGCGGCGTCGTGTCCTCGGGGGCGGCCGCGTCGTTCGCCAGCGCGTCGTCGACCGGGAGACCCGTCCGCCCGCCGCAGGCAGAAGCGACGAGAGCCACGACGAGCGAGCCTTTGAGGCGCCTCACCGCGCGACGACCCGCGCGCGACGAAGAGCCTCGGAGTCACCCTCGTTCATGCACGGATCGTAGCCGAGCTGGGTCGACCCGGACACTGATGTAAGCTCGAGCAGGGCGCGCTGGCAGCGAAGCTCGGTGACAGGGTCACGTCACACGTCGAGGCCGTCCGTCAGGCTCCTGCGGCGGCGGACGCCAAACGCGGCGAGCACGAGCAGGGCCAGGGCGGCGCCGGCGTTGGGGTTCGCGCGGCCGCCGAAGCCGACCGAGCACGAGGAGCTCGACGTCGGGAACGTGGGCGCGGGGGCGGAGCCGACGGTCGCGTCCGCGCCGGCGTCGCCCGCGGTCGCGGCCTCCGTGGCGCACTCGGGGGCTCCGGGGAAAGGCTTCACGCCGTACTTGCACGACACGGCGGCGAGGGCCTCGATGCGCGCGGTCGCGTCGGGGGTCTGGAGGGCCGTGGACATGTCCGCGAGCAGCGCGTCGGCGTCCGCGGCGACGGGCGAGACGCCCCGCGCGGTGCCGAAGGAGAGGAGCTGGCCGTGCACGGCGCTGAGCGCGCTCACCGTCGTCTGGTTGGCGGCGGGCA